>OIZO01000512.1_pt1 | contig 25810 bp, 15 predicted proteins | sample 1588551 | NCBI WGS metagenome assembly OIZO01 (sample SAMN03283271) | human gut metagenome | biome: human-associated habitat; material: feces | host: Homo sapiens | place: Peru | collected 2012 | reverse complement strand
TGCGGCAAGGCAATATTAAACTGGCTTATCCCTACATGGATAGTATAAACTAATTCTGAACACCTACTTATAGAAGGATATTTTATAACACCCCTTAAATTTTCTCTTCCAGTTCATTATTAATGCAGTCCACCCTTCCTCTCATTGAAAGTAAATACCTATCTTTGTAAGGTGAATTGGTGTGCAATGCAAGCACCGTGGGGATGGTGCTGTTAAATGATACTATGAATACTATGAGTTGTGGAATCCGCGCTCGTATATTTGTAAGGCCATCCTCAAGCAATCAGCATTCAACAATAATCTATAAACAAACAATTTAATCTATGCGCAAAAAAAGCTTGATGCTTCTTTTGGGGGCACTCTCCCTGCCCGTTTGGGCCGGTGTTCCTCCATTGGGCGGCTATTTCTACGGCAACATGCCGGCTCCCACAGGATGGGAGTGGCAGAGCCCCGACTCTGTAGCCTACAACAAGCAACAGCCTCACGCCTGGTTCTTCTCTTTCAACAATGTGGAAGAAGCTCGCAAGGTGTTGCCTGAAAACAGTACGCTTTGGCAGTCGCTCGACGGCGAGTGGCGTTTCCATTGGGCCAAGAACCCAGAGGAGCGTGCCAAGGATTTCTTCAAGGTGGATTTCGACGCCTCTGCCTGGGACAAGGTGCAGGTGCCGATGAACTGGAATGTGGTCGGCGTTCAGAAAGACGGCACGTTCAAGTATGGCGAACCGCTCTATTCCAACCAGCGTGTCATCTTCCAGCACAGTGTGGCTGTGGGCGACTGGAAAGGCGGCGTGATGCGTACGCCTCCCAAAAACTGGATGACCTATAAGAACCGCAACGAAGTGGGTTCCTACCGCCGCACCTTCACCGTGCCGGCAGACTGGAAGGGAAAGAACATCTACATCAACTTCGATGGCGTTGACTCTTTCTTCTATCTCTACATCAACGGACACTACGTTGGCTTCTCAAAGAACTCACGCAACCTGGCGCAGTTCGACATCACGCCTTATCTCAACAAGAAGGGTGAGAACGTCGTGGCTGTGGAGGTCTACCGCCATTCCGACGGCTCCTTCCTCGAAAGCCAGGATATGTTCCGTCTCCCAGGCATCTTCCGCAACGTGGCCCTCACGGCCAAACCGCAGGTGCAGGTGCGCGACATCAAGGCCATTCCCGACTATGACGCCTCTTACACCGACGCGTCGCTCAACATCTCGGCCGACGTGCGCAACCTCTCAACCAAGGCTGCCAAGGGATACACCATCAGCTATTCGCTCTACGAAAACAAACTCTATTCTGACGATAACACCCTCGTGCCGGGCGTGACGGCTACGGCAACGGTGGGAGAAGTGGGCAAGAACGGCGAACTCACCGCAACGACCACGCTCCTCGCTGGCAACAAGGTGAAGCCTTGGAGCGCCGAAGCGCCACACCGCTATACGCTTGTGGGCGAACTGAAGGACAAGAAGGGCAATGTCGTAGAAACGTTCTCCACCATCGTGGGCTTCCGCAAAGTGGAAATCAAGGAGACGGCTGCCAAGGACGATGAATTCGGACTGGCCGGACGCTATTATTACCTCAACGGCAAGACCATCAAGATGAAGGGCGTGAACCGCCACGAGAACAATCCATCGACGGGCCACTATGTGACGCGCGAACAGATGGAGAAAGAAGTGTTCCTCATGAAGCGCGGCAACATCAACCATGTGCGCGACTGCCACTACCCCGACGCCCCATATTGGTATTACCTCTGCGACAAATACGGCATCTATCTTGAAGACGAGGCCAACATCGAGAGCCACCAGTATTACTACGGCCAGGCCAGTCTCTCTCACGTACCTGAGTTCAAGAATGCCCACGTGGCCCGCAACATGGAAATGGTGCACGCCACGGTCAACCATCCTTCAGTGGTGATCTGGAGTCTCGGCAACGAAGCCGGTCCGGGCAAGAACTTCGTGGAGTGCTACAACGCCATCAAGGCATACGACACGAGCCGCCCCGTGCAGTATGAGCGCAACAACGACATTGTTGACATGGGGTCAAACCAGTATCCTTCCATCGTTCAGACTCAGGATATAGCTTCCGGCACCAACCCTTATTATAAATATCCTTTCCACATCTCAGAATATGCCCACTCAATGGGTAACGCCATCGGCAACCTCGTCGACTACTGGGATGCCATCGAGAGTACCAACTTCATCATGGGCGGCGCCATCTGGGACTGGGTTGACCAGGCCATCTACGGCTACGACGCCAAGACGGGCGAAAGATTCTGGGGCTATGGCGGCGACTTCGGCGACGACAACAAGCCAAACGACGGTATGTTCTGCATGAACGGCGTGATGCGCCCCGACCTCACTCCGAAGGCCCAGTATTTCGAAGTGAAGAAGGTTTACCAGAATGTCGGCGTGAAAGCCGTTGACCTCAAGAAGGGACAAATCGAAATCTTCAACAAGAACTATTTCGAACCCTTGCGTTATCAAATCGTATGGTCGCTTTGGAAAGACGGTGCCTGCGTGCTCGACAACCAGTCGCTCATGGGCCCGAAGAACATCGTTGGTCCGCGTGAGAAGCAGATCTACACGCTCAACTACGATTACAGCCAGCTCGAAGCTGGTTATGAATACTTCGTCAAGGTGCAGTTCTTGTTAGGCAAGGATATGCCGTGGGCCAAGAAGGGCTACGTGCAGATGGAAGAGCAGCTCCGCGTGAAGGGTGCTGAAACTGCCGCTCCTGCTTTGGCCGAACAGACCAAGGCCGAAGGCAATGGAGTGTCTTATGCTTCAGAAAACGGCGCCATCAGCGTCAAGGGCAAGGACTTCGCCGTGAAGTTCGACACCAAGACGGGTGCCATCAGCGAGTTGACCTACGGCACGCAACACGTCATCACCGACGGCAACGGACCGAAGCTCGACGCCTTCCGCGCACCGACCGACAACGACGACGGTATCGGTTTCCCGCGTGCATGGTTCCAGAAGGGACTTTGGGATTTGCAGCACCGCGCCATCGGCGCCCCAACCGTTTTGAAGAAGAAAGACGGTTCGCTGCAGGTGAGCTTCACCATTGAAAGCCAGGGCAAGGAAGGTTGCAACCAAACTTATGGCAACCGCGACCGCAATCCAGAAAGCGCCTACACCTTCAACAAGGGCGTCCGCGAGCTCAACGAGCAAGACTTTAAGTTCACCACCACGCAGATCTACACCATCTACCGCGATGGTAGCGTAGAGGTGCAGAGCGCCATTTCTGCCAGCCAAAACAACGTGGTGTTGCCACGCTTGGGCTACGTGATGAAACTGCCAACAGCTTTCAAAAACTTTGAATACTACGGCCGCGGTCCTGTCAACAACTATGCCGACCGCAAGACAGGCCAGTTCATCGAGCGCCATCAGGGCGTTGTGGGCGAGCAAGACATCATGCTTCCGAAGCCCCAGTCGATGGGCAACCGCGAAGAAGTGCGCTGGTGCGCTCTGACAGATGCCTCAGGCAACGGTGCAGCCTTCGTTGCCGACAGCGTCATGTCGGCTTCTGCCCTCCCGTGGAGCCAGCAGCAGCTCTCTGTGGCACCCCATCCCTACCAGCTCGTGAAGAGCGACGGCACCTACCTCCACCTCGACGCCAAAGTGACGGGTCTCGGTGGTGCCAGCTGCGGCCAGGGTGGTCCGTTCCAGCGCGACCAGGCACGCAGTGGCAACTATAGCTTCGGCTTCGCCATCCGTCCTGTCAAGGCTGGCAACGCCGCTGCAGTGGCCAAAGTTTCGCTCACTGGCGAACAGCCCATCACCATCACGCGCGACGACGCAAAGGGCAATGTGGTGCTTCATGCTGCCGACAGCAAGCGCGTCATGATGTACACCATCAACGGCGCGAAGAAGGCAAAGGTCTACACCCAGCCCTTCAACCTCCATCAGGGTGGCAAGGTAACGGCTTGGTATAAGGATGCTCCCGCGTTCAAGATGAACATGGAATTTAAGAAAATCGAGAGCGTGCCTCTCAAAATTGCTTTCTGCTCATCGTTCGAACCGAAGGAAGGTGATGCCGACAACCTGATCGACAACAACGCAAACACCTATTGGCACACGATGTATTCTGTCACCGTTGCCAACTATCCTCACTGGATTGACTTCGACGCTTCCAATGTGAAACTCATGAAGGGCTTCACCTATATGCCACGTCAGGACAGCAGCAACGGACGTGTCAAGGAATTCGAAATCTATGTCAGCCAAGACGGTAAGAACTGGGGCAACCCAGTATGCAAAGGTGCTTTTAAAAACAGCAGCGCCGTTCAGCGCGTTATGTTTGAAAAGCCTGTCAAGGCACGCTACATCCGCTTCCGCGCTGTCAGTGAGCAGAATGGCCAGGACTTCGCCTCTGGTGCCGAGTTCTCACTTATCGCCGACTGACAACCCGCCGCTCTTCCCGTTGCCAACGCAACGGAGTGCGCGTATTGACAAACAATCATAAATAATCCGGCTACGCCATGCCCCCACATGTGCGTAGCCGGAATTTTTTGTTTTTTGGGGTAGGGGAAAAATAAAAGTTGGGAAAGTGGGGAGGTTTGCACTGGCCCGCATAATCGTCTGTTGCGGCGCCAGCATTGTAGCTCACTTTGCTCGCAAAGTGAGGGCCACGAACACGTAGCGAATATGGCCAGCGCTCAGAGGCATGACCTTGTTGGATATTTAGCCGTATTTGGCCGCCACAATATTCGTCCCCCTCACTTTGCGAGCAAAGTGAGCTACAGTGCTTCGCTTCAGGCCTTCGCTGAATGTTCGTGCAGTGCCCCTTGCAGCGCTGCCGCAACCGCTATACTATTTTGTTAAAAACTGCGCAGAGATTTTTCTTTGATTTTGTCCCTCTACCTAAATGGGGCGGCTATCCGCTAAAATGACAACAAGAAGACAACATCAACATTGTCTTCTTGTTGTTCAATATTGTTAGGGCTTCAGATTTCACACCTTCACAATATCTGTGGCTTGTTCATCTATTTATTAAATACATTCCCGTACCTTTGCAAGGCGAGCAGATACCTGTAGCATTACACTTGTAGCAATTCAAACCATTTACCTTACCGCGTCCTCCGCAGAATACACATTTTTTTGAGCCGCGACATGATGTACACTTTTTATATCGTAGCCAATCAAACATTTTTGTTCTTATTTTCTCTCTTGGTGGGTATGTCTCACGTGTCTTCTTTGACGGTGGTGTTGTCGGAGTGGTGGTGCGCTGCGATGGCTCCGAGCTGCCTGAATGGTGGCCGACATTGCCAGAGGATTGTCTGGGATTGTTTGAGTAGCGGCGATCGTTTGCGCGGCGTTGGTTCAGTTGCTGAAGATTTTGTGTAGTCTGTTGCAACACATTAATAACTTGCTGTAACCGCTCCTGTCGTTGTCTTTCGGCCTCCTGTTGCGCTGCAAATTGCTCTTGCTGACGACGTTGTTCTTCTTCCTGTTTCAGCAGTTCTTCTCTTTGTTGTTGCTGTCGCTTTGCAGTCTCTTCGGCGGTAAGCTTTTTTTTGGCACGTTCTATTTCGGCTTGGCATGGCACGTTCATTTCTAAAGCTTTTGTGTAGCTATTGACAGCCATTAAATACTGCTTGTTTATTTCAAGTCTCATTCCATGAACGTAGTAAGACAAGGCTTTCAGAGGCTCGTCTTCCACCCAATTGGCCATAGCCTGAAGGTTGCAAAACATATCGTATTCTTTATTCGAGTCGGTGATGTCGGTCTGTGCGTATAGCAAAGTCTGCGAGTTGTCGCTCGAAATGCAATAGGTGCCTTCGGCAGTCTTTCGCACATACTTCTCATACTGCAGTCCCCATCCTTTAGAAATGGCTACAACAGAGTCGGCTCTTGGCACAATGGTATAGAAAATTGGCGGAAGCACGATGCCGTTGCGGTCGGCAAGTCCATAGTATTGGTTGCGCTTTATAACGAACAGACCAGCGAACGCCTTGCCTGCCTCATACACCGTGTCGAGATTACAAGCTAAGGTCTTGCCTGTGGCATGGCAGTAAAGACCATAGCCACCCGCATGGCGCAGAATGTCGAATTTGCCGACGCTTCTCACCGTTTCCGCCACTTTTGCCAATTGGTTTGGCGAGTCGAGTACAACCATATGGTTGCCACCCCTGGTTATAAATGATGCGAGCGTGGCGTTGTTGTAGGACAAACTGATAAACCCAGAGCCATCGCTGTAGGTCTGTATTTTTTGACTATAATGCTTGTTAAGCAATTCTCTTCCGCTCTTTAGGTTTATCAGCGAAAAGGTGTCTCCCCATTTCAGTAGAGCCACGTCGTTGCCGTCGGTTTTTATGGTCTTGAAAGGTACGTTGTCAACTTGCCCCCACAATATGCGCCTGTTGGCGATGTCGAACGACTGGTATCCTACATTTGTTTTGCCGTTGGTTGTAACATTCATACCGCTGTCCCACATCACATAAGCATTTTGCCCTGATCCGTAAAGACTAAATATGGGAAGAACTGTTCCGTCTTTGCAGATACCTTCTTGTGTTTCTGTCGTTTGCCCTCTGCTGATGAAATGCAGTTTGCCGCCACATTTCATCACATAGGTGTTGTCTTTCCAGTCTTTGCCCTTGATGCAAGTAATCAGTTTCGGCATCTTCATTAAGTCGGTATTGTTTGACAGCAACCACTTTTCATTGCTCACCACGCTGCCTATATCGTAAATGCAAGGTGTGAGAGGCTTGCCGTCAATGTAAAGAGCGCACTTTTTGTTTTTATATAACACACACGTTATGCCGTCAACATCAACCTCGCTTGTGCCAAAAACTTTTTTCAAGACGTATTGTTTATACACCATTTCTACCTTATCATATATGCACGACGAGGGATTAAGAGGCTTATTGTCATGTGTAGTGATGCTATACTTGCCATTGTTAAGGCACGTTATCAGTGCCATGCCCCACATACCTTTCTCGTCCTTCACCTTGATTAAGGCTTGTTTGTAATCGTTCTTGTAGAAATCTTCTGGTAAAGAGATATCGATGTCGTTAAATTGGCATGCAAGCACTTCGTGCCCATCACAGTCAATGAGGCCCCACCCGTTAGGCCCTTTCACTGGTGTTAAAAAACGCTCGCTTCCATTATTAAAACGTTTGCAAGACATCATCTTGCCCACCCCTTTTATGTATTTACCTTTATTGTCCTTGTTGGCAATATATTTGAATGGTGTAAGCACCTGCTTGCCCTTTCCTTTTTCCTTTTTTACAAGCGCTTGCATATTGCCCTTAATCTTCCATTCCCAATATGGGCCATGTTTTTTCTTCTTGCCATTTGCAGGTGTAGGCATGGCCAAGAAACACAATACCACTATTAAAGTGAGGCGAAGTAAATGACCTAAGACGGTTCTTCTGCAATAGATGTTCATAGTAATAACGTTTTTTTGATCCTAATATAATCTGATATTTTTTGTAAGCACCTGAGCAACTTAGCGTTGCATAAATAATAAAGCTCTGGATGATATGCCAAAAGTACAAATAAAATCTGAGAGACCAACTCATTCTGGAGGATTTTTTTGCTTACAGGGTAATTTGATGCTCTGTTAGCGCAAGTTGTAGATTCCGCCTTGCCACAATCTTCGTCCCCCTCACTTTGCGAGCAAAGTGAGCTACAGTGCTTCGCCTCAGGCTTTCGCTGCATGTTCGCGCAGTGCGTATTCTTTTCGCGTTCTTCTTTGGGGTGGTTGGGCGGCGGCGTGTGGCTGTTGCGCCAGAGATAAAATGTTTGTTTAGTGGATGTTATCGTTTTTCGTGGTGGACGTTTTCGGGTTGACAAAAGGGCAAAAAAAATGGGATACCTCTGTATCCCGACCTTGTTAACCTTAAATCTAATACTATGAAAAACACATTGCAAATATAGGTATATCCTTTCAAAAAGAAAGGTATTGCCCAATTTTTATTCCTATATATAACTTGATTTAAAAACTCTTTTGACAGTTTGATATTCTTATGTAACAAAAACAGAGTGACAGGTCCGAAAGTGGGCCTGTCACTCTGCTTTTTAGTATGACTTTCAGTCGTTTGCGGCGTCGGCATTCGTTGTCCGCGTAGATGGAGGACGCGTTGTCTGCTCTCCGTCCTGCCGTTCGGCTGGTCATTTCAGTTGCTTCACGTAGTAAGTGATGGTCGGGAAGTGGTCAGAATAACCATTCTGCCAGATGTTTCCGTTGAAAGCGCGGAAGGGGTATCCCTTCTTTTTGCCGTCGGGGGTGACGAGGTAGTCGCGATTGAACACTTCCGTCTTCCAGTACGACAGGCCGTTGGTCGGTTTGCCGAGAAGGTTGGCAGAGAGGATTTGCTGGTCGTAGAGACACCATGAATCCTGATAGCACAACGTTCCGATGCCCTTGTCGTAGAGTCCCCATGTGGCGTTGAAATAGCCGTCGGCAGGGGTGTCTTTCTTGTGGCGCGTTGCGCCGAGCACCTTTGCCACGCTGGCATCTTTCGGGTCGTCGTTGAGGTCGCCCATGATGATGACTTTGGCAGAGGGGTTGGCCGTTCGCACCGAGTCGGCGATGTGCTTGCTCAGGGCAGCGGCAGCCTCTCTGAGCGGTGATGATTTCGCGCCGCCGTAGCGTGAGGGCCAGTGGTTGACGAGGATGCAGACGTGTTCTCCAGCCATCGTGCCTTCAACGAGGAGCTGGTCGCGCGTCTTGAAGTTAGGGTTGTCGGGGATGATCAGTGGATGCGTACTCGACTTCGTGTAGCGGAAGAGGCGGGGATTGTAGATCAAGGCCACGTCGATGCCGCGTCGGTCGGGAGAGTCGTAGTGAACGTACTTGAGATTCATCTCCTTGGCAGGCGACGTGTTGACGAGGTCGCGCACGACGCGCTCGTTTTCAACCTCCGAAATGCCGATGACGGCAGGACCCCCAGGGCAGTTTGGACGGGCGAGGTCGCCGATGACGCGTGCCATGTTGTTCAACTTCTGCTGATATTTCTCCTGCGTCCACTTGTATGGTCCGGTCGGCAGGTATTCGTCATCGCCCTTGTTGTTGGGGTCGTCTTCATAGTCGAAAAGGTTTTCGAGGTTGTAGAAGGCCACGCCCCAAACGCCCATGCGCTGCGCCAGTGTGGGGGCAACGGCACAGAGCAGCAGGATTGAGGTGAGAATGATTCTTTTCATGATAAATGTTCGCTTGGTTTGAAGGTCGCTAAAGAAAGCAGGTGTTCAAAACCGATGCTGAACACCTGCTTCAGATGTTTCTTTATTTCTTGCCGACCAACTTGATATTGGCTAAGCGGAGACCTACGCTCATGGCGCTGCCCGTTGCCTTGAAGTGGAGCTCAGAAGCGTCGGTGGCGTCAGTGGCCGGGAGTTCCACCGTGAAGGTATAGAACTTGCTGTCGTCGCCGGCAGGGCCTGAGAGCACCTTGCTTGGCGTGGTGAACTCGTGGCCGTTGAATGTGCCGGAGATGGCGGCAACGTCCTGTTCGCCCACACCTTGGTAGAGGTTGGCTGCGAGGTCGTAGCTCAGCGTCAGCGTGGTGTAGCCAGCAGCCTTGATGCCTTCAATCTTGAGGTCGCTGTCTTTGCCTGCAGGAATCCACACGTTGTTGACACCATTGGTGGAGCGCACAGAGAGCGTTTTGCCGATGACGTCAGTGAAGGTCAGGCCAGAAGTGAAGGCCGTGTAGTCGCTGAGGTACGGCCAGCCGTCGCCCTTGCTAAAAGAAGAGTTGCCAAAGTTTTCCTTGAAGATGACCGTGCCTTCCGTGTTGTCGCCCGGCTGGTCGGGAGTTTCGGGCTCGCCAGGAGCCACGCCATCGAAGCCATAGATGTCTTCAGCGCTGCGGATGGTGAGCTGCCAAGCACCGCGGAAGCGGCCGAGAACGCCGATGACGTTACCCGTTCCGACGGGAAGCTTCGTTGCAGCGAAGGCGGCATAGTTGCTCGTGCGGACAGAAATGGAGTTGCCAAACTTGTCAACGAGGTCGTGCGTGCCATAGCCGCTGTTTTCAGCGAAGTTGGCCTTGCCGCCATCAGTGAAGTGGACACCGATGAGGCGTACAATCGTGAACTTGTTGGCATCGGGGTCGTCAGAGAGTTTCGAGATGTTGGAGAATTCCTTGAGTTCCACCTTGCTTTCGTCGGCCCAGCCGTTGCGGTGGATGTGCTGTTTGAATTGCTCGTAAGGCGTGCGGTAGAGATAGCCTGCAGGGTGGCCGAGCTGCTGCTCGTCGCCATAGACAGAAACGCAGAGACCCTTGAGGTCAACAATCACTTCCTGTCCGGCAGGATAGTCGCTATAGACGCTGCTCTGGTCGACGAGGACGCTGATGCCGCCCGTTTCGTCTTGCAGATAGATGGTCTTGAAGATGTTGCCAGAGCGGTCGTCGGCGCTGACGCGGGCGCGGAGATAGAGGCTATCTTCGATGGTTATGGGAGCGCTTTGCGTGGCAGCGGCATATTTCTCGCGGAGTTGCTTGATGGTGATGGTCTGCGCGTCGGCCGGGAGTTCAAACTTCGGTTCGTTGAGCGGCGGCATGTCATAGTCGCGGTCGCAAGCCGTGAAAGCGAGCGCCATGAGGATCACCGGCAGGCAGAGGATTTTATGAAGGATTTTCATATTGTTTTTTATATAGGGTTGGTTTTATACTTTAGAATTTGTAGCTGACATTCAGGAAGCAGTTGATGCCCTGCATGTAATAGAATTTCGTCTTGTAGAGCTCAGGTTTGTCAACGCGCACACGTCCCTGTTCACGACCGCCCGTGCGGACGTTCTTCTTGTTGAGGACGTTGTTGACAGAGAGATTGAGGTTGATGGAGTTCTTGCGTCCGAGATAGAACACCTTGCCGATTGAGAGGTCGACGGTGCATGCTGGGTCGATTTCTTCCTGCTTCGTGAGTTCCTGGTAGGCGTTCCAGAGTTTCGGCTCTGCGGGATTGACCGGCGCAATGGTGGTTGAGCCGCTGGTGTAGCCGTTGTAGATGGATGCCGTTCGGCGTGACGGAGCCACTTCCACGAAGTTACGTCCGAAGGCGTTGAGGTTGGCACCGAGGAACCAGTAGTTGATGAAATAACGCACACCAAACGTTCCGGCCACCTGTGGCGTTCCGCCAACGTAGACACCGTTGAGGTAAACGCGTTCCTGAGGATTGAGGGAGTATTCGCCCACGTCCTTGCCGTTTTCGCTGGTGTAGAGACCCATCGGATTGTTTGAGAAATAGTATTCAGAAACCGTTCCTGCGAGGTCGAAGGTCCAGTGGCTGTCGAGCTTGTAGCTCAAACCGAGTTCCACACCGTGGTGCACCTTGTTGACACCCGTCATGACGTGGTTGACGAAGGTCACGCCGTCATAGTAGTAGCTGTTGCGCACCAACTGGTCGTAGAAGTTGGTCTGGAAGAGCGAGATGCGTCCCTGCAAGCGGGTGGTTGAGAAGATGTAGCTCAGGTCGGCAGAGAAGATACGTCCGCTCTTGAGTCCGTCGGGCGTGGCGTCGTTGACACGCGGAGAGATGTAGGCATCGTTGGGCAGCGGAGCCTGTGAGCCGTAGGTGATGTTGGCGGCCAGGAGGTGGCGTCCGTTGAACTTGTAGGTCAGTCCGCCCTTCACCATCATGTCGGTAAACGAATGGTGGGCACCTGCTCCGAAGGAGTTGTTGGGGTTGTGGCCGTTACGCATATTTCCGTCGCGCCAGAAATCGGTGTAAGTCACCTGCATGCCATAGTAGGCATCCCAGTGTCCGATGCTGTAATTGTTCATGATCCAACCCTTGAGCGAATTGATGTTGAGGTCGAAGTCATAACCGAAAACGCCGTCCTTATAGACCTTTCTGTCGGGGCGATTGAGGTCGCTTTGCTTCTGGTCGGGCTGTCCGGGATAGTCGGTGTCGGCGTATTTGTCGATGTCGAGCACATAGTCGGCGCCGAGGAGGTCCTTGACAGTTTTAAACTGCTTTGAGAGCGTGTGTTTTGCCACAACGCCTGCCGTGAGCTTTGAATGGCGACCCAGTTTGGCGTTGATGGTTGAGTTGAAAGTCGTTTCGTAGAGGTCTGAACGACGTTCTTCCACCATATAGACGGCGTTGCCGTTGCCCATACGCTTGTTTTGGGCATTGGCCGCAATCAGGCGGTCCCAGTTGATCTGCGTGAAAGAGGGGTCGCCCGAGCGCCAGCGCTCAGCATAGTCTTCAGCAGCGTCGGTGAGAGGGCCGCTGGTGTTGTAGTAGAGATAATAGGATGGGAGATAGCGGTAGTAGTCGGGTCGCGGGTCCGTTCCGTCAAACCAGTTGAGCGAACTGTTGCCGTAGCGTGCATAGTGGAAGGCGAGGCCCGTGTTGATTTTTATGTCGCGTGAGAGGTTCCACTCGTGGGCAAGCACCGTTGTGGGGTCGAAAGACTGCACGACGCGGGCGTTGCGCTTCTTTCCGTTCTGATAACCCCAGTTGGGGTTGTAGAGGTTGTTGCCCGTGAGGTCGTAGACTTCCTGCACCGTACCGCCCTGCTGGCCACGGCAGACGGGCGAGCCGAAGGTGGTGAGCGTCAAGCTGTGGGTGTTGCCCCAACGTTTTTCAAGCATGAGGGCGTAGGAGAAGTTGCGATAGAAAGTACCGTCGATGACACCTTCGTTGGAGTAGCGTCCGCCAACGAGTGCCGAGAAGGCCCATCCTTTGTCTGAAAGGCCAGTGTGGTACGACATCATGGCGCGCATCCAATAGTTGCGGTTGGTATAAGTCAGCGTGGCTTTTCCGCCGTGGCCGTAGTCGCCGGCACGCATGCGGATGTTCTCTCCGCCGCCGATGGAACCGAAGGCAAACTGTCCCGGCTGGGAATAGTTGATGGCATCACCGTTACGCGTGAAATCGTTGATGGCACCGATGGAAGAGAAGTTAAACACGCCGCGCAACTGGTCGTTGAACGGCACACCGTTGATGTATGTCTGGCTGTAGATGTTCTCATAGCCACGCGTACGGAAGCGCATGTTTGAGAGCTGGTAGCCGATTTTGTTGAGGTACACATCGTGTGAGGTCAGGACGGTGGTGTTGATGTCCTGCGAAGTGGAGTTGTCGCCTTCTTCGCCATCGTTGTCAAAAACCGAAGCGTCCATCACGCCCACAAGCGAGAGGTCTTCCTCGATGATCGAGTCGCGTTGTTCCTGCTGGATGTTCTGTGCGAACGTCATACAAGGAAAGAGCAGTGCCCCGAGCAAGATGATTTTTTTATTCATATATTATAGAAACATAAAAAAGGGCGCAGGGTATCGGGATTAGTCCATACCCTGCGCCCATTTGTTTATCGTTACTTTAAGGCGTTGGTCTTACTTTACGCCGACCAGTTTCACGTCGTCAACGCGCCAGCCAATCTTGTTGGCAGTTGCGCTGGAGTAGAACGTGAGGGTGTTGGCACCTGCAGGAATGTTCTTGATGACAACATCCTGGAAGGTGTTGGCAGTTGCAGTTGTGCCAGCAGGAACAGTTACCACTGTTTCGCCCATCTTGATAACGAGGTCTTCTTGCTTAGCACCTGGATCCTGAGAAGCAAACTTGTAAGAGAGCGTCAGAGTCTTGTAGCCAGTAGTGGTGAAGCCAGAGATTTCCATAGAGCTTTCCTTGTTGGCAGCAAACCATACGTGTGGTTTCAAAGCGCTTGTCTGACGAACTGAGCAGCTGCTGAATTTCCATCCGTTGGCTGTTGCAATCGGATCTTTGAAAGTCATGCCGCTGGTGTTGCTCCAGTTGCTCATGTCGTAGATGCTTGGCCAGTAGTTGTTGACCTTGGCAACGCTTGTGCCGAAGGTTTCTTCGAAGATGACAGTTTCGGTGCCAGTGCCCGGTTCTTCAGTGCCGCCACCGCCAGTGCCTGGATCAACAGTGCCGCCGTTGAAGTCAACATTGATGTTGCCGCCAGGAACGTCAGTCCAGTCGGTGATGGTTGCCTGACCGAAGTTTACGTAAATTTCACCCGTTGATTCGCCCTTCAAGGTAACGTCGATGGCGTAGCGGTTGCCAGCAGTCCAAGTTGCAGATGCAGCTGGGAGAGCCTGTTCAACGGTTTTGCCGTTGAGCGTGAATTTAACCTTGACGTTAGCAGCGTTCTGAGGCAATACGATGGCTTCAGCCTGAGTGCCAGCAGCGTTAACGGTGAATGCGATGTCAGCGGCAGAAGCGTCGGTTACAGCGAGAGAGCCATCGGCGAGGTTGAAAGAACCAGCCGTTTTAGAACCCGTCAGAGTGGCAGTGAGGCCAGCTGTTGAAGCGATGCCCTGAGTCTTGATGTTCAAACGAACAGTGGCCAACTGGTGCTTGAAGCCGAGGTTAACGGCGTTGGCAGAAGCCGTCACGTTGGTGGCGTTGTTTGAATAGAGGAGGTCGATGGCTTCTGGCTTCGTCTGGTCCTTAACGTCAACGGCCACCTTGTTCTCCGTTACGCTGACAGTGTAAGGATAGTAAGCAACGAAGTCAACAGCGCCTTCTGGGTAAACGAGGGCCTGGTCGGCAGCGGCAGCGGTGAGGTTGCCACGGTCGTCAGCGATAAACTGCTTGTTGGCGGCAGTTGCAGCGCCGAGGTCGGCACCAGCCTTCTTCATGAAGATACCTACTTTGTCGCCGGTTGTCCAAGTTGTGCCTGAGGCTTTCACTGTTTTCTGACCTTCAATGTAAGAAGAGAACTTCACATTTTGAGAATCTGAACCCCATGAGCTGTTGTCATCGAGGTTGTTGGAGCAAGAAGACAGCGTCAAAGCTGCAACTGCACCTGCGAGAATAAACTTTGTCTGTTTCATAGGTATAATTGTTTGGTTTTTTTATTTGCCCTTGCGCCCGATGGGGGAATCGGCCTCAGGGGCTTGGTTTATTGTATTGGTTTTATTTCTGTTTGATTGGCGGCGTGTGGGCACCGCTATGTCTTATTTCGTTGACCACTTCGACTTGTCGAAGCTCTGTTTATACTTGCTGTCGATGCCTGGGAAGAAGGTAAAGCCCGTCATCTTCTCCAGTTCGGCCACGCTCAATGCAGCGTTCATGAAGGTGCCGTTGAAAGCTTGGTTGTCGAATTTGAAGGCGATGGTGTAGGCTATTCCTGATTCGCGGTCAATGCGGCAGAGCGCCTTGAAATAGTAGGCCGGCACGCAGATTTTCTTCTTCGATACGTCGTTGGTGTACTTGATGCTGGTGCTTCCAACGGCCGATGGCATGGCGCCCGTCACAACGTAGAGCGTGTCGATGTTTGACGACCAAGCTCTCAGTTGGTCTTCCAGATTGGCCCAAACCTGCTGGTTGAGCTTGCCAATCTGTGGCGTCATGTTGGTGAAGTAGAACGTCTGTGCGTTGGCTTCACGGCAAACGAGACGGTCGGCGCTTGGGCACTGGTGTCCGCGGTCGTAGCCAGCGATGCCCTTGGTCATGTTGGGCTGTTCTGAAGTGGAGAAAGCCGGGTCGTAGCCCCAGTCGTCTGTACGGCTAACACCTTTGTGAGTGTAGTAGTTGCAGAGCGGATAGGCCACCCAATAGGCCATCTTCAGGTCGGTGTCGTAAAGGAAGGAGTAGTTGCGCACCTGCTTCGAGCCGTTGGTGAAGTAGTGTGTCACATATTTGAGGTTCGTTGCCTTGAGCTGGGCATCGGTGATGGTTGGCGTTTCCATCCAGTGTGTGTAGCTAACCGATGGTTTGTCAGGCGTGTCGCTTGCGTTTTTTACGTTAATCGGATAGGTATAGTTCTTTCCTTTCTCAAGCGTGAGGTCGGAAACGAGCGTAAATTTCTGTGATTTGCCGTTAGGCATGGTGAGCGTTACGCTGAGCGGCTTTGTGCCAGAGAGAGAGGCGTTGGGGATGACGAAGGCCGTTGCCACAACGGAAGCGCCAGTGCCAGTGACGTTCATTTTCACGTCGGCCGTTGCCGAAAGATTGTCAAACTCGCCCGTTGCGAGCTTGAAGTCGGCCGTTGTCGGCATGTTGTTGAGCGTGGCGGTCAAGCCCGTAAGGCTCTTTCCGTCGGTTGATTTGATGGTGAATTCTATACGTGCGAGCTGGTGCTTGAAGTTGAGCACGTTAGCACTGCTGGAAGCATTTACATTCTTGACATTGTCGGCATACATGAGGTCGATGTTGGCCTCCTTCGTCTGGTCTTTGATATTTACAGGATAAATGCCTGCCGAAATGTTGGCATTATAAGGATAGTAGGCCACGAAGTCAACCTTCGCCCCGTCGTGCGGGAAGAAAAGTTTGTTGCTGGTTGCCGTGAAAAAGCCGTTGCCGGCAGTGGTGGTATAAGAAACGTTGGCCGTTGCGCCCGAGAGGGCTGTACCAGTGAGCGTTGTGCCCGTGGTTTTCATATAAACGCCGATGCGGTCACCTGCGTCCCATTTCGTTGCAGTGGCGCGGAGGTCTGCCGAAGCATTAAACACCACCTCATCGCCGCTTTCGCGATTGATTGTTTCGATATCTGAGCTACATGAGCTGATGCCGCAGGCAAAGACAGTACCGATACAAAACGTCTTCAGAATGTTGTTCATAATCTTAAATAAAGTGTGTGTATTCTTGAATTCAAGTTCCCTTGCAGGAATTTCACTTCGTTAAGAAGTAAGGGTTGTAAAACCCGCTATTGGATATACCAATTTCGGGTTTTCGTTTTAACAGTGCATGTTATCTGTGGGCAAAGATAGTTCATTCAAGTTAAAAATCGGTGAAGGCAACCCATTATTTTTGGCGTTAACTGAAAAAAATCACTTATTTATGATTTAATAACGTCTGTTCGTGGATTCCCCCAAATATTTCCTGCCCCTTTCCCTCTGTTTCCCAACGGAGAGCGTCGTAAAAACTGGCAGACGAAGCCGCTTAGGCAATGGGAGGCTTTTGGGCCGAGACGAAGCGGTCGCAGCCAAAGGCGTCTTGGTGGACGGTGGCCGATGACAATCCGGCATCGGCGAAGAGCTGCGCGGTTTCGGCACCGTAAGCGCGGTTGATTTCCACCGCAACATATCCGCCGGGCACCAAACGTTCGGCAGCCAAGCGAGCCAGGGCGTGATAGAAGCGGAGGGCATCAGTGTCGGGCACAAAGAGGGCCGTTTCGGGTTCGTAGTCGAGCACGTGGCGCTCCATGTCCTTCCGCTCGCTGTCGGTCACATAAGGCGGATTGCTCACGAGAAGGTCCATCTCGAGCGGTTCGGCCGGCGGATTGAGCAAGTCGGCATGGCGGAACGTCACTGCCACGTCCTGCTCCGCCGCGTTGTCACGCGCCACGGCCAAGGCCGCCTCCGAAATGTCCCAACCTTCAACGTGCGCCGTGGGCAGTGCGGCCGCCAAAGCGATGGCGATGCAGCCGCTGCCCGTGCCGCCGTCAACCACCCGTAACGGGCGTCTGCCATTGGCGGTACGTCTGGCAAAGCCCGCCGCCAGTGCAACGAGTTCTTCTGTTTCCGGACGGGGGATGAGCGTGGCGGGGCTTACCTTTAAATCCATGCCGCAAAATCGGGCCCGCCCCAGGACATACTGAACGGGCTCGCCGTGGCGGAGGCGCTGCAAGATTCTTTGCAAACGCTGCTGCTCTTCTTCTGAAAAATGTCTAACTTTGTCGGCATAGACATCGAGGCGCGACACGCCGAAGCCTTCTTCCAAGACGAGGAAAGCAATGGCGCGGGCTTCCCGTTCGTCGCAACGGGACGACAGGGCCTCTTTTAATTCAAGATAAATTGTTGGAATCATGGTGCAAATGTACAAAAATAGCGTTGAACCATCAACGCCTCTGCAGGAAGGAAACGGAAAGGAAGTGGAGAAAACCACGGAGGCCGACCGCTTGAAATGGGCGGAAAATGAGAAATGGATGCGCCGCTGCCTGCAACTGGCACGCTGCGGACGCATGGGAGCGGCCCCGAACCCGATGGTGGGCGCCGTGATTGTCTATAAGGGACGCATCATCGGCGAGGGCTACCACATCCGTTGTGGAGAAGCACACGCCGAGGTAAGGGCCATTGGCAGTGTACGCCCAGCCGACCGCGACTTTCTCAAAGATAGTACCATTTACGTCAGTCTGGAACCCTGTGCCCATTACGGCCGCACGCCGCCCTGCGCCGAACTCATCGTGAGAACGGGCATCCCGCGTGTCGTGGTGGGATGTGTTGACCCCTTTGCCCGCGTGTCGGGCCGCGGCATCGACATTTTGCGCAAGGCCGGTGTCGAGGTGACGGTGGGCGTGTTGGAGGAAGAATGCCTTGAACTCAACCGCCGCTTCATTACGGCGCAGACGAAGGGCCGTCCGTATATCACCCTGAAATGGGCCGTTTCGGCCGATGGCTTCCTTGACGCCTGGCGCGAAGGCCCGTTTGACGAAACAGAAAAGCCGACACAGGCCGCCCAACTCTCAACGTCATACAGTTTGGTGGCCGTCCATCATCTGCGTGCCACCAACCAGGCCATCCTTGTCGGCCACAACACGCTACGCCTTGACCGCCCCTCGCTCACCGTTCGCCACTGGAGCGGCAATGACCCTTTGCGCGTGGTGTTGGGAACGGTGGGGGAGAGCGAACTCCCGTCGGGCTTTGTGGCCTATGCCGACATCAACACGATGCTTGATGCGCTCCACGAACAGGGCATACAGTCGCTTTTGGTGGAAGGCGGCGCCCAGACCATCCAGTCGTTCATCGACCGCGGCCTCTGGGATGAGGCCCGCGAAGAACTCTCCACGCGCCTCTTGGGATGTGGCGTGCCAGTGCCGAAAATGCCCGTCGGCGTTGTGCGCCGCTCAGAGCAGACATTCGGCGTGACTGTCAACCATTGGAAGAATTTCGAAGGAACGCTCTGAGGCGCGAAGGACGCTGAAAAACAGCGATGGCAGAAGGGCGGCAGGGAAATCAAATTGCTTATAGCCAGTTGTCTTCCCTGTGTTCCCCCTGTGTTTTATTTTGCCTTGGGCATTTTATCTCCTCAGTGTCATCCCCTTTCAGAAGATTTTCCTATCTTTGTGCATTGTAAGTAGGTGGTCAAAATTATTTTATAGATGCCAAGAGCATTATTCTTTAATTTGAATCGCTCTCTCGGGCGCATCTACTTACCTTGTTTTCAGTCGCAATGCCCGCATTGCTCCTTCACCCAAGGTGGCGTACCTGCATCCCGATAGAACATTTCCAATGTAAAAATAATTCTGGCCACCTACTTAACCAACGAAAGCATTCATGAAGACCGAAGCCGCTCACGTAGCCAACGAATACAGACTCAGCACCGCCAAGGTGTCCCTCAGAAGAAAGCGGGGCACCTTGGCGGCCGTTTCCGTATGGCTCCTCTTCATGCTCGCCACCCTGCTGCCGCAAAAGCTCTGCGCCCAGCAAGACCCGGCTTTTTTGCATTATTGGTCGCTTGCGCCGCAATACAACCCCGCCGCCGTTGGGCGCAACCCGCAGTTGTGTATCAACGGCGCCTATCAGGCCCATGCTTCCGGTTTTGAAGATGCTGGAGGCACCATGTACGCCGGTGCCGACATGGCCTTCCGCTTGGGAAACACGTTGCACGGCATCGGTGCTGTCTTTCAGAACGACGAATTCGGACTTTTCTCCCATCAGCGCTTTTCAGTGCAATATGCCTATCGCTTCAAACTCTTCGGCGGACAGCTCGCCGTGGGCGTAGAGGCCGACATGCTCAACGAAAAAGTGGACGGCTCGAAAGCCGAGCTCGGCGACGCCAACGACCCCGCCTTCCCCAGTTCGCAAATGAGCGGTTCCAAGTTCGACGCTTCGGCAGGTCTCTGGTATGCCCATAAGCATTGGTATGCAGGCATCTCTGCGCAACACCTCACCGCCCCAACCGTCCTCCTCGGCGAGACCAACGAAATAAACGTGAAATCAATGTATAATTTCACGGCGGGATACAATATTCGCACCAACAATCCGTTATTAACAATAGCCCCCTCCACAATGCTCCGTTACGACGGGACGGATTTTCGCGCCGACATCACCGCGCAGGTGATTTACAAGCGCGAGAAGAAATGTCTCTACGGCGGTCTCAACTTCAGTCCGAGTCATAGTGTGGCGGGATTTGTCGGCGGAACGTTCCACGGCATAGATATCAGTTATTCCTACGAGGCCAACACTTCTGGCATGGGGCTGCAAAGCGGACAGCACGAAGTGACGCTGGCTTATAGCCTCGACCTCAACCTCGGCAAGCGCGGCCGCAACCTGCACCGCAGCGTCCGTTGGCTTTAGTAATTTTTTACCATTAGTTAGTGCCGATGGCATAACAGCCTGCGGAGGAAAATGTGGGACGAAAAAGAACAAACGAAGGTGTGGCTCCAATGGCCGTACTCCTTATTATATATATAACGTATGACGCACAACAACCATAAAACGATGAACACAATATTCAAACATGCCCTGGGCGTTGCCTTCACCTTCGCGGCCCTGCTGGCTTTTTCTGCCTGTATGGGCGGCGGACACGCCATGCAAAGCGGCGGCGAAGTGACGGGGGTACGCGCTGCCTCGTTTACCGAGCCGGCTCCTTACGGCATGGTGGAGGTGAAACGCGGCTACTTAAAGGCCGGACTTCAGGACAACGACTCGCTCTGGGGCGTATATGCGCCGCAAAAGGACATCTCTGTCGATGGTTTCTGGATGGACCAGACGGAAGTGACAAACTCCATGTACAGGCAGTTTGTGGAATGGGTGCGCGACAGCATCATACGCGAACGCTTGGCCGAAAGCGGCGACGAGACTTTCAAAATCACCGAAGACCGCTATGGCGAACCAGTCACGCCGCATCTCAACTGGTCGAAGCCCATCCCCTGGCGTAAGCCGACGGAAGACGAAGAACAGGCCATCAAGAGCGTCTATGTGAAGCACCCCATCGATGGGTCGGTGATGCTCGACACGAAGCAGCTCATCTATCGCTACGAAGTGTTCGACTACGAAAAGGCCGCACTCAGAAAATACCGTCTCAATCCAGCCGAGCGCAATCTCAACACCGACCTGGAGACCTCCGACGACCCCGTGATGATTTCCAAGGACACGGCTTACGTGGACGAAAACGGAGAAATCATCCGTCAGACCATCGAGCGCCCGCTCTCTTCGCTCTATGATTTCCTCAACACCTACATCGTCAGGGTCTATCCCGACACGACGTGCTGGGTCAACGACTTCCCCAATGCCAACAACGAGGCCTACATGAAGCTCTATTTCACGTCGCCGACTTACAACGACTATCCCGTTGTCGGCGTGACGTGGGAACAAGCAGAAGCTTTCTGCGCCTGGCGTACAACTTATCTGCTCAGAGGCATGGGCCCGCAGGCCCGCTATATTCAGCGCTACCGCCTCCCGACAGAAATTGAATGGGAATATGCCGCCAGAGGCAAGGAGGGCAACCCCTTCCCGTGGCAAGGACAGGAATCGAAGAACGGCAACGGATGCTATTTTGCCAACTTCAAGCCCGACCGTGGCAACTATACGGAAGACGGCAACCTCATCACCTCGAAGGTGGGCATCTACGGTGCCAACTCCAATGGTCTCTACGACATGGCGGGCAACGTGGCAGAATGGACGAGCACGGTGTTCACCGAATCGGGTGTCGACGCTATGGCCGACCTCAACCCGCAGTTGAAATACAACGCCGCCAAGGAAGACCCCTATGTGCTGAAGCGCAAGAGCGTTCGCGGCGGTTCTTGGAAAGACCCTCTCTCCATGATCCGTTCGGCCTGGCGTGCATGGGAATACCAAAACCAGCCCCGCTCTTACATCGGTTTCCGCTGCGTGCGCTCAAAGGCTGTCACAACGAGCAGTAATTCCGACACGAAGCGCAGAAGATAGGGAGTCCCAGAGAAACGCCCGCGCAAACACCCGCGCGCTCTCGTCTGCAACAACAATCAAGCAATCATAAGAATACCTACTTAAGATATGGCCATCAAAATCAATTTCGTCGTTCGCCTGCAACACTGGATGGACAGTGTGCCGGGTCAGACATTCTTGAACTATGCCTATAGCTGGGGTGCCGCCATCGTCATCCTCGGCGCACTCTTCAAGCTCACCCACCTGCCGGGAGGCAACATCATGCTCTTCATCGGTATGGGCACGGAGGTCGTGGTGTTTACGCTCTCAGCCTTCGACCGTCCCTTCGACAAGACCGAAGTGGGCAAGGAACTGCCACACGACTATGAGACCGACGAAGAAATCGCCGCCCGTCTCGGCCTGACCGATGACGAGGAAGACGAGGAAGAAGAAAACGAAACAGAAGACCTCGACAAAGCAACGCCTGCTGTGCAACCACAGGTGGCGGGATGCGTGCCGCCAGCTTCGCCAACCATCATCATCGGTGGCAATGGCGCTCCAGCATCTGCCGGTGCTGCTAATGCCGCAGCCGCTGCCAATGTTGCCGCTACCGACCCTGTTGAGGCCGCCCGCGCCGCCATCGCCGCTGGAACGCCAGAGGGCAGTGAACCGTTTGAAAATGAAGCCAAACGCCTCGCCGCCATCATCCGCGCCGCCAACGACGAATTGTTGCGCCGCGCCCAGGCTGTGCTCTCTCCAGAAATGGAAGAGGCCACCCAGACCTACATCGGCAAGCTTCAGGCTTTGGCCGACACGTTTACGAAGGTCGACGAGCAGAGTGCGCGTCTGGCAAAAGACAGTGTGGAAATGGAAAACCTCAACCGCACCCTCACCGGTATCAACCGCGTTTATGAGTTGCATCTGAAGAGCATCAGTCTCCAGGTCGGCACCATCGACCAGATCAATTCGCAAACCCAGATGTTGGCACGACAGATTGAGGAACTCAACGGCGTTTACGCCCGAATGATTCAGGCTCTTACCGTGAATATGCGTGGAACGGCGCCGGCCCAGCCTTCTGCCCAGCAGCCAGGTCAGCCATACGCCCAGCAGCCCTTCCAGCCTTCTGCCCAACAGCCAGGTCAGCCGATGGTATAATCCCTGCCAAGGATGTTTCCCGACATCCTCCCCCTAAAAACTTCCCACCGAAGAACAACGAATAGCAATGACAGTAAAAAAACGTCCGGTTTCGCCACGCCAGAAGATGATCAACTTGATGTACATCGTCCTTCTGGCCATGCTGGCGCTCAACGTGTCGAACGAAGTGCTGAAAGGCTTCGACATCGTGGGCGACAGTTTGAACCGCACCACGGCCAACGCCGCGAAGGAAAACGAAGCCATTTATAAGAATTTTGCCCAGCAACTGGCATCCAACCCCACCAAGGTGAAGCCCTGGTATGATAAGGCCATGAGCGTGAAACACATGGCCGACTCGCTCTATAACCTGGCGGAACAGTTGCGTTGGGACATCGCACGCGAGGCCGATGGCAAAGAGGGAACGCCCTACGCTTTGGAAAACAAGGAAGATCTCGACGCTGCAGGGCGCGTGATGCTGGCTCCCGTGAGCCAACGCGGCTTGCATCTGCTGAACAGCATCAACAGTTTCCGCCAGCGCATCCTGACGTTCGTTGCCGACAAGCGGCAGGCGGCCATCATCGCCTCAAACCTCAACACCGACGTGCCGCGAAAGCCCGATAACATCGGCAAGAACTGGCCAGAATATATGTTTGAGTCCATGCCGTCCATCGCGGCCATCACTATGCTCAACAAATTGCAGCACGACGTGCGTGCCGCCGAAGGTGAGGTGTTGCACAACCTCATCGCCAATATCGATCTCAAAGACATCCGTGTCAACGAAATCAACGCCTACGTGCTGCCAGAAGCCACCACCCTTTTCCCGGGAGAGACCTTCAAGTCGCGCATCGTCATGGCGGCGGTCGACACCACGAAGCGTCCCGAAATCTACATCAACGGACGTCGCGTCTCGTCCGACGGCAATTACAACTTCACCGTTGGCGGCCCTGGCGAGTACACCTTCTCGGGCTACATCCTCATGCCTAACGCTGCGGGCGACATCATGCGTCGCAACTTCACCCAGAAATACAATGTCATCGCGCCGCCAACAGGCGCCACGGTGGCTGCCGACCTCATGAACGTGCTCTATGCGGGCTACAACAACCCCATCAGCGTTTCGGCCTCCGGCATCGCGTCAGACAAAATCCATCTGAGCATGGCGGGCGGTACGCTCACCGCGCATGGCAAAGGGAAATACGTGGCACGCCCCAACAAAGTGGGAGAGAACGTGACCTTCACCGTCACTGGCGAAGTCAACGGCCGTACGCAAACAATGGGCGCCTTTACGTTTAAAGTGCGCAAACTTCCAGACCCAGCCCCCTACATCATGCTCGGCACCGACCGCTATCGCGGCGGACGTATGGCGAAAGCTTCGGCCGTGGCCTTGCGCGAACTGCATGCGGCCATCGACGACGGACTGCTCGACATCCCGTTCTCCGTTCGCGGTTTTGAAGCCGTCTTCTTCGACCGCATGGGCAACGCTCGCCCCGAAGTGTCTGCCGGAGCATCCTTCACCGAAGCGCAGCGTGAACTCATCCGCTCTCTGCGTCGCGGCCAGCGCTTCTATATCTCGAAGATACGTGCCGTCGGTCCCGATGGCATCGAGCGCACCTTGCCGCAGCCCATGGAAATCATCGTGAACTAATTTATTTTCCAGGAAAGTATCGGAAGAGGGAGCCCTACCGCAGGTTCAAAAGGCAGTGTCGGCCAAGCGTCCGTCTGTCCGTTGTCCCGCCCCCTTGGGGCCATCCCTTTCCCCTTACAAAACCCTTCAGACAATGAAACACCTCATATTGCTCTTACTCTGCCTCACAACCGCCACGGCAGTGGCACAGCCGCCAGCACGCCGACGCGCCGCTGAGGCACAGCAACGGGAACGCGCCGCAGCAACGCCCCAAGGTTCGGCCTACCGCGATTTCCCAACGGCGCCGGCAATGCCCGACGACGCTTCGTGGCGCCGCGACGTCTATCTCTCGCTCGACCTCACCAAGGATGCCAATGCCGTGCTCTATTATCCGACGACCCCGCAGGCCGACGGCCGGCAAAACCTCTTCACCTTCATCTTCAAAATGTTGCTGAGGGGGGAACTCAAGGCGTATGACTATAAGCTCGACGGCAACGAAGACTTCTCGGCCAAAAACCAGGTGAAGGTGCGCGACATCATGGACCGCTACCACATCTTCTATGAGTCGAAAGGCGACATGGTGCGCGTCAACGATGCCGACATCCCGTCGGAGGAAGTGAAACTCTTCTATGTCAAGGTGTCGAGATATTACGACCAGCACACGGCCACCTTCCGAACCGCCGTCACCGCCCTCTGCCCAGTGCTCAAGAGGGGCGACGACGACTTTGGAGGCACCGACTCGCAATACCCGATGTTTTGGGTGAAATATAGCGACATCGCGCCCCGCCTGAGCAAACTCATGCTCATGAGCAGCAATGTCAACAACGCGGCAGCCATGTCGGCCGACGACTATTTCATGACGGCTTCCTATGAGGGGAAAATCTATAAGACCGTCAACCTCCAAGACCGCCTGCTCGCCAACTATTGCCACTCCGATGAGGAACTGACCAAGGAACAGCGACGCATCGACAAAGAGATGAAGGACTTCCAAGACCGTGTGTTTGGACACGATTCCGTGGCGGAAGCCAAGGCCGCTGCTGCCAAGGCAATGGCCGACAGCATCGCTGCTGCCGAGAAAGCTTCGAAACGCACTGTTTCCAGACGCCCGACAACGGGACGCCGCACCACGGTGAGCAAGACCTCCAGCGCCAAATCTGCCTCAAGGCCGAAGAAGACGAAGACCCCGAAGGTCAAAGCCTCTTCTTCCTCACGCTCTCGCAGTGCAGGATACAGTGTGCGCCGCCAAAGACATTGAAAAAGCAATCAATAGATACAAGACATATCTCCGTTAAAAGGGATATGTCTTTTTTGTTTGACTAGCATGTGTGTTGTCTAATGGGTGCAAGTCCCTAACGAGCCCT
>OIZO01000510.1_pt1 | contig 25906 bp, 14 predicted proteins | sample 1588551 | NCBI WGS metagenome assembly OIZO01 (sample SAMN03283271) | human gut metagenome | biome: human-associated habitat; material: feces | host: Homo sapiens | place: Peru | collected 2012 | reverse complement strand
CCATTTGGTGTTTTCGCATTCTTTGTTTCTTTATTTACATGTGCCTATTGTAATAAAAGTAATTCACATGTTTAAATTAGAGAGTTACTAAAAGCTTATATTATGTATAGTGTTATCTTGCAGGGCTATTCTCTTATCTTCGTGCTCTTTTTTAGCTCGTAGAAAAAGAGAAATAACCCTGTCAGAGACATGAATATATATACAATCAACAGTATGAAAAACAAGTCTTCCATATTATTTACCCTTGTATATCTTATTTTGCTACCATGATAGTAACACGGTTCTTGTCATTCTCTGAGAATGGTTGAACACGAGCACCCTTTGAGTCTTCTGTGATTCTGGCTTCTTCAATACCATATTTCTCTTTGAGCGCCTTTACTACAGCAGCTGCACGCTTCGCTGCAATCGCATCATTGATTCTGTCATTACCTGTGCCGGCATCAGCATAACCTGTTACGACTACCTTCGCCTCAGGATACTGGTTCAAGTAGTCAACTACTTCCTTGATCTTAGCGTCCTCAGACTCACGAATCTTATTGGAGTTGATAACGAAGAATACATCACGTCTGATTTCTTCTACCTTTTTCTCCTCCACCTTTGGCTGTGGCTTTGGCTCTGGTTTTACATACTCCTGTACTGGTACTGGCGCTTCCTTTACAGGCTCTGCCTTGGTGTGGCTTTTGCCGAGGTTGATGCGAAGACCAGCGAGGGCATTGAAATACCAGTCTGCATTACCAGCCTTCTTTGAGTTGTACTTGTCAGAAGTAATGTTGGCGTTACCCTCTATCATAATGCTGACAGCCTTGCTTACCTTGAACTCCAAGTCGATACCAGCACGTCCGAAAGGACGAACCTTTGTGCCATCCCAAAGATACTCCAAGAGGTAGCTTCTCTGATCCTTGATGTTGGCAGCAATCTCGTTCACCTCGTCATTGCCCCAAGCGAAGTTGGCGCCACCACCGATGAAAGCAGTAGCGTTGAACACACGGTTAGGGTTCCAACCACAGAAGAGGTTGGAGAGGTTGAACATGAAGTCCAAGCCAGGGGCCACATACTTAAACTTGTAATCTGCAGTATAAGGAGTACCATCCTTGGTTGCCTTGTAGCCATTCCAGCCCCCCTTGCTCTGCCAGCCGTTAGCCTGCAAACGCATACTGAAGACAGGAGTGAACTGGTAACCGATACCCAACTGAACGTTAGGAGAGATCAAGTCACCAAACTTTGCCTCACCAAGTGTGTACTGAGCACCACCTTGCAAATCAAGGAAAGCGTGCTTCTTAAATGTGTACTCATTGCCATCCTTGTCTGTGTAGGTGGCTTGTGCCATGGCAGCAGTACTAAGACCTGCCAATGCAACAGTGAATAAAGTTTTAAAAGCTTTCATAATTATAATTGTTATTAATGATTATTTCAAAACGACTTTTTTACCATTGACAATAAAGATACCCTTCTTATTGGCTAATACCTCCGAAGGATTTCCTTCCCCAACGAGATAACCATTGAGATTGTAAATCTTAGCTGTTCTATCAGAAGGTTGTTCTATATTTGCAATGGCAGTTGTTGTGTCATATACAAACTCTAAAACAAGTTCCTTGTCATAAGTTTGGTTTCCTAAACAAATTGATTGAGCAGGGAAATGCACAAAATATGTGTCATCTGTAGTTATAGGATCTCCAACTATTACAACATTCAAGCGAGACCAAGTCTCTCCATCACTTAAACGACCAGAAGATACAGTATTTCCTGCAGCATCTTTAATGATGATTCTTGCATTTTTATCAACCACTTTAACAAACGAGTAATCAACAAAGTTGATTTGTAGTTTTTCAAGTTCATTATTCTCTGATTTGACAGGGACAATGTTGGCTTTTATTGTAGGAGCCGGAAGCTCATTTACAGTATATTCAAAATACATTGCATCAGAATAATAGTTGCCAGTGTGGTCAACAATGAACGCTTTAGCAGGAATGTTCAATCTGTAACTTCCAGAAGTAGAGATTTCCTTATTCAAAGTGATGATACATTGATTAGCTTTGGTTCTGTTTTCATCAATGCTAGCTTCTCCCTCGGTAATGATATTACCTTCGGAATCTGTCAAAGTTATCTTCTCTTTATTTCTATAAAAAGGAATTGCTGCATCCCATTTGTTAAGTGTAATAACAAACTTATACAAACTGCTCACTTGACTGTTGTCTGCAGGAGTGATGGTGACATCATATTCTTCCATTCTGTCAGTAATGGAATAGCTTAGCTCCATAGCTCTGTTATTTAACATGGAAGTACCATTTCCTAAGCCGAACACGCCTTCAGGAATACTCAATACATATGAACCTTGGGTAGTCAATACGTCAGGAAGAGTATAAGTTAAGACATTTTCGTCATCAGCTGATTTATGCAAATCGTTAGCAGTAAAACTATATATAACATTAGATTTATCTGAATTATATAAGTTAAGGATTGCTTCAGGGTTGATGACTCTAATATCTTGGTCGTAAGAGAAATTGAAGGTTGACAACTTGGCAACCTTTCCTTCGTTAGGGAAAACTGAAACACTTGGATAACCTAAATCGCACTTATAGATTATCTCGTTGTAAGAGTTTTCATCAAGTCCTTTGTTACCTTTGACAACTTGACCGTCCAAGTCTTTTGCATAAATTTGCAATTTGAATTCACCTGTAGATTGGAGAAGTACCGTCTTCGGAACGTTAAGTTGCCAAATAGTCTTGCCTTTTTCACTATAAGGATTTCCAAAATACTCTATTTTTGCTTGACTGCCATCAGAACAAATAATACAACTACGCTCTTGGTCGATATTTACTTCTTTGCTAAAAGTTAGGAATACATAATTTTTATCTGCATCATTAAATGTAGAACTTGCCTCAGGAGCGATGTTTGTCAAAGTAGCATCACTATAAGTGAATTCTGTTCCATCCCCTTTATAAAGAGCTTGTACGGTAGCGACCACAGGACTATTTTCGTCAGCAGCTTCATGTCCCTCCATCTGTACGATGTAAGTATGTCCTTTCATAAAAGAAAGGGGCTGGTAGAAAGTAACTGTCCATGGAGATGTGGCGTTTTTCCTACTAGCTACAAAAGTTTTGTAAACTATACTTCCCTCCATGTTGTTATCTTGGCGATATTTATCAATAATAGATACCTTAAAACCGCCACAGTCATCGTCGAAATTTGTGCTGAACGTTATTTTATCTCCTTCATTGAACTTTTCCACTGTAGAGTTATTCTCAGGAGTAATACTCAAAAGCTGATAGTTATTCTCATCAGCACAAAGATTACCCAAGAAAGAAAATAGCATAATCGCTAATAAAGAGAAATATTTCTTCATATTCTATTGCAATTAAGTTGTTGATTAATTGTCTTCAAAATTAGATTCTACTTTTTCTTCAGAAATAGTCAAAAACCATGTACCATTCACACGGCATGGAAACAAAGCTCCCTTAATAGTATTTGGCTGTTTACTGCCCTGAGGTTTCTTAAACATTTCTACAGAATATCTAACTTCGGTGTCACTGTCGCTGTAGAGAAACACTTGGTCAATCTTATAGTCTTCTACAGGTATTGCAGAAAACATTTTTTCCAATTTGATTCTCCTTTCAGGGGTAAGTTGTTTTGCCGTATTATGTTCTACAGTATAGAGTTGCTTAAGAGCTCCATCGACATCCTTATTTTTTAGGCTTTGCAAAAAGTCATCGGCAAGCTTCATGATTTCTGCAGTATCTTTCGATGAGCGAGCCATTGTCATGTCTTTTCTTGGGTCTGGAATTATGACCTCATCTTTTGAGCTATTCTTCTTCTCTGAACAAGCTGCTAACAAAAAAATAAAGAGAAGCCCAAATGCAATTTTCAGTATATGTCTCATTTCCAATTCACTCTAAATTTAAAAATTATAAAAGGGAGTGCCCTCCATTTATAAGTAGGACACTCCCTGAGGGTTGTCTAAAAGACAGTTTTCAATTAATTGAATTATTTATGTCCATGAGGAACAATGTCAACTGTTACATAAGCAGTCAACTTACCGAAACCGTAAGTTACTGTTACAGGAATGTAAGCCTTAACATTTTCCTCAATGTTAGAACCACCATTGTTCTTGAAGATGAGGTTAGCACCAACTTGTGACATAGACAATGTAATGTTACCATTGGTCTCATCCTTAATCTGCTTAGCGGTCAAGCTGTTTGCATAAGAAAGAGATGTGTTTGGCTTAACACTGCCATTCTTCTTCTCGAAGGTGTAACGAATGTTGTCTTCGTCAACCTTAACTTCTTTGATTTCATAATACTTCCACAAAGACTCAGTGTACTTCTTCTGCTCACCTTCGAATGTACCATCTGCTGTGTTAGCAACAAGATAGCCACGGAAGTCTGTCAAAGTAAATGACTTAGTCCAATCAAGAACATCGCCAGAAGCAACACCATCCTGGAACTTGCCAAGAGAGTTTGCAGAGTTGATACGGATAGGAGCTACGAGGTAAATCTTGTAGTTCAATACAGGAATGTAGTTCCAACCATTCAATGTTGCCCATACAGTCATGTTGATAGCCTTTGTATGAGTACGTCCTGGAGTTACTGTACCATCGGAACCAGTAACGTCTGTAGAAGCCAACTCATTCAACAAACCTTGGTTAGCAGGTGTGTTGTGATCTGCAAAGAGGTTGCAAGTCTTGTGAGCAGGACTACCACACCAAGAAGTGTGACCTTCATCCCAATTCAACTGCAAAGCCTTATTAGAACCATTCATCAACTGATAGCCAGCGAATGTAGAATAATTAGCGCTTTCAATGTTAGTCCACTGATTTGCACTCTTCCAAGCGTTAGCATTAGCTGTTGTATAGTTTGGAGCATAACCTGTAGTTGCTTGGTTGAATGAGAATTGCAAATCCCATGTACCACACTCAGGCATGTTCTTAACGATGAACTGACGAACGTTGTTCTTCAACTCATAAGTGAATGCATTCATCAAGTTGTTGTCATATACACAATAAGTCTTGGTCTGAGCAGCAGTGTTCCATTGAACTGGCGAAACATCATGTTCCTTACCAACAGAAGTCCAGTACTGGTCATAGTAACCATTGATTGCAGGCAAAGCAGGCAACTTAATGGTAAATGTCCAATTGAACTTCAAATCAGGATACTCAGATGGCATTGAAGACTTGAACTTAACCTCAGCAGTAAATGTCTTAGTATCATTTGCAGAACTGCAATATACAGTCTCGATATCTTCTGGAGAAAGAGTCCACTCTCCAATTGTTGCATCACCATCTTTATTTTTAGAAGGAGTCATTACTGGAAGTTTCGTGAAACTGCCTGTAGCCTTTGCAGAAGTAGCTGCTGTAGGATTCCAGTTTGTAGTGAAGCCCTTCTGAGTGATTGCAATATCAGAAGCCTTGTAGATAGTCTCAAACTTGTTCTGTGAGATACCCTCAAGACGTGCCTTTGCATAAACTTCATTAACGAACTCATCCCATGTGATAGAAGCCTTTACATCATTGCAGCTCAATGTAGCCTCTGCACCCTTGATGTCAAGAGTAACCTCTGGCTTCTCTTGCAATGTCCACTGAACCTTCATGTAACGCTGATCAACCAGCTTGTTGTGAACAGAGTCAACCAAGTCAACACGAATGATAGGCTCCTTGCCAACAACAGCCTCGTTGTTTGTTACACCTGCAGGAGTCTTTGAAGTAAGGATACCTTCTGGAGTAACAGAAGCAAACTTCTGCTGGTCTGTACCATTCTCTGCACCATTATTATAAGCCTTTGTAGGAATAGCGAAACGGAATGTCAAACCATACTTCTTCAACTGCTCCTTAGTAATCTGGTTATGGCTACCAGTCTTGCGATCATAGCAACCTGTTACCAAATCCTGAAGGTTTGTTGCATCCTTGTAGTAAATCTGCTTAACAATCATGTTAGGACTAGCACTTACACGTGAATTCCAAATAGTTGCTGAGTCAGAATAATGATACTTATAAGAATCTGTCAAAGCATCTACTGAATGATTTTCCCAAGGAAGAACTGCAATACGAGGAGTAATAGTTGTTTCGGACAAACGAGAGTTCTCTGAATAAATATCAGCAGCCTCATACTTCTTTGAGTTACGTGGCACCTTCAAAGACACAATGTAAATCTTATTATCACCAGCACTTGCCAAAGAAGAGGTAAAGTTTGGAGACTTCTTTACATAAACAGTCATCAAACCATCTTTGAAGTCCTTGATACCATTGAACTGTACAGGAGAGTTCTCCAAGATGTTTGCAGCACGTGTTTCAGCAATAGCAGCCTTGAACTCAATGTTGTTCTCATCAATACCATCACGCTGAACGGTAGTTGGATTCAAACGATAAGTAGCTTCGGTCAAGCCATTATCAATGCGAATCTCCTTCGCACCAGTAACGTAAGTAGCGCCACTTGTACCAGGTTGAACTGGAGTATATGCTACAGACTGGAATTCGATAGTCTCAATACCATCAACATACAAGCTAGGAACAAGAGCGATACTAGACAAAGCTCTCTGAACGAGAACTGTCAAAGCGTCAACATTCTCATTCAACTTAGTAATGTCTGTTGACAAAGCGTTAACCTTAGTCTGCAACTCTTTTACAGTACCATCAGTTGCCATGCCGTTGACCTTCTCTTTCAAAGCATCAATCTGCTCTTGCAAAGCCTTGTTGTCATTTCCAACCTTTTCTTGGAAAGATTCGAGAGCTTTTGTTTGAATTTCAAGGTTCTTTTCTACAGCCTCACGAGCATCCTTCTCTTCCTTCAACTGGCCTGTTAATGCCTCCAAAGTAGTTTTAACGCCTGCAATATCATTTTTTGCATTGTCAATAGCAGTATTGGCAGCATCAATTTGAGTTTGGAGTCTAGCCTCAGCAGCAGCCAAGTCAGTTTCCAACTTTGTCACCTTAGTTTCCAAAGCTGTAACAGTTGCGGCATCTGCTTTCTTAGCAATTGCCTCTTGCAAAGCTTCCTTTGTCTGTGTAATCTGAGTCTCCAAGGCACTCTTTGTGTTAGTCAACTCGTTTTCCAAGTTGGTCTTCACCGTAGAGAGCTCTGTCTTGAGGTTAGCGATGTCATTTGCATTCGCAGTAATGTCATCATCGTAATCCTTACAAGACGTAAATGTACTTGTGGATGCCAATGTCAAAGCACCCATAAGCAAAGCACTAAAAAACTTTCTTTTCATACGATAAAAATTAATTAAACATTGTATATATTAACTACTTTATTCTATGCTTTTTCTCTCTATCTCCTGACGAGAGATATCATCGTCGCTGATATGGAGAATCTATGTGTTTTGGAAGTACAGATGTAGATCTTTATGGACGAAAAGGAGGATAGGTTGAAGCTTGCGCAAGGCAAATCCCCCAAGAAATGTAAAAATAAATCAGACTCCCGTTTCGAAGACAAAGCTGCATAATAAAAGAAATGAAGCGAAAAGTTTTGAGGTTACGATATTTTTGCTTAATTTTGCAGCAAAACAGAAAATAAAATAAACATGGAGAATGTGAAACGTATACCTTACGGTGTTTCTGACTTTGTCGATATAATAAAGAGAAATCAATATTATGTTGACAAGACAATGTATATCCCTAAGTTGGAAGAGGAGGCGGATAGCTTGTTCTTCATACGCCCTCGTCGCTTCGGCAAGAGCCTCTTGCTGAGCATGATGTGTGCTTACTACGACATCAACCAGTCTGATAGGTTTGAGGAACTGTTCGGCAAATTATGGATTGGCTCCCATCCAACACCTTACCGAGGAAAGTTTCAGGTCTTGTTCTTGGATTTTTCTAAAATCGGGGGAGATATAAAGGATTTGAAGGAGAATTTCAATAATTATTGCAACATCCGACTCGATAATTTCATAGAAAGATATAAGAGAGCCTACCGCCCTGAAATTGTCGAGAAAATAAAGAGTGCCCCTACCGCAGTGGATAAGCTGAATATGATAGATACCGAAGCAAAGGATGCAAACATGCAGCTATATCTTATCATTGACGAGTATGACAACTTTACCAATGTCGTGCTCAACGAGCATGGAGAGAAGGTGTATTGGGCATTGACCCATGCGAAAGGCTTTTATCGAGAGATTTTCAAGGTGTTCAAGGGTATGTTCACTCGCATCTTCATGACAGGAGTCAGTCCTGTGACCCTGGACGACCTAACCAGTGGCTTCAATATAGGTTGGCACATATCTACAAAGCCAGCCTTCAATCAGATGTTGGGGTTCTCTGCCGAGGATGTACGTGAGATGTTTGAATATTTCAAGAGTGCAGGAAAAGTTCGTCCCGATTGCGATGTAGAATCTGTAATCGCAGAAATGAAGCCTTGGTATGACAACTATTGCTTCTCAAAGAATGCTTTGCAAACCCAAAGCAAGGTATTCAATTGCGACATGGTTCTTTATTATCTTCGGAACTATGCTGAGACTGGCGAAGCTCCTGAAGAGATGATAGACCCAAACACCAAGACTGATTATAACAAGATGAAGAAACTCCTCCAATTGGACAAACTGGATGGTAATCGTAAGGGAGTCATATATGAAATAGCCGAGCAAGGGGAAATCATCTCGAATTTAGAGCCAACATTCCCAGCCGAGACTTTGACAAATCCCAATATGTTTGTCAGTCTGTTGTTTTATTATGGAATGTTGACCATCAAGGGTACTCGTGGAAGTCGCCTTATATTGGGCATTCCTAATAATAATGTACGCAAGCAGTACTACGAGTATTTGTTAGAGCAGTATGAAGAAAAGGCTTCCTTGGATACGAATCAACTTGAAGACTATTTTTATGACATGGCCTACGATGGCAAGTGGCATGACGCTTTGCAGTTTCTGGCAGATTCGTACGCCAAGGTATCTTCCGTTCGTGACGGCATCGAGGCGGAGCGAAATATACAAGGTTTCTTCATGGCGTACCTCAACTTGAATGCTTACTACATGACGGCACCAGAGTTGGAATTGAATCATGGTTATTGTGACTTCTTCTTGTTGCCAGACTTGACCCATTATGCCTCCAAGCACTGCTACATCTTGGAATTAAAACTCATCCCCAAAAAAGAAAAAGGTATGAGTCAAGAGACATACGAGGCTGCCATCCAGCAGCAATGGGATGCTGCCGAGGTGCAAATTAAGCATTATGCTGAGGCTCCAAGGGTTGAGGCTCTTCGCCAAGGTACCCAATTGCATAAGATCATCATGCAGTTCGATGGATGGAAACTCTTTCGGATGGATGAAGTAAATTAATTTTCAGTTTATAAATCGAACAATTATGAACAAGATAAAGGAAATACCCTATAGTGTCTCTGATTTCATTGAGATAATACGTTCCAACATGTATTATGTGGATAAAACCATGTATCTTCCAAAGTTGGAAGAGCAACCTCGCAATCTGTTTTTCATTCGTCCTCGTCGTTTTGGCAAGAGCCTTTGGACTAGCATGATGTGCGCTTATTATGACCTCAACAGAAAAGATGAATTCCAAGAGTTGTTTGGCAATTTGTGGATTGGAAAGCATGCGACTGAACTTCACAATAAATTCCAAATCCTCTACTTGGATTTCTCGAAAATAGGAGGAGATATCAAGGAATTGAAAGAAAAATTCAACAGTTATTGCAATATAAGGCTCAATAATTTCATTGAAAAGTATGCTGATGCTTATCGGCCTGAAACAGTTGAGAGTATTAAGAGAGCATATAGTGCAGTAGACAAACTAAATATGATAGATGCAGAGGCGAAGGACGCTAATATGCAACTGTATCTTATTGTTGACGAATATGACAACTTTACCAATGTCGTACTCAATGAGCATGGCGAGAAAGTGTATTGGGCATTAACACACGCAAAGGGTTTTTACAGGGAGATATTCAAGGTGTTCAAAGGCATGTTCACTCGTATCTTTATGACGGGAGTCAGCCCTGTTACCTTAGATGATTTAACGAGTGGATTCAATGTAGGTTGGCATATCTCTACAAACCCTAAGTTTAACCAGATGCTTGGCTTTTCCACAGAGGAAGTTCGAGAGATGTTTGAATATTTCAAGAGCTTTGGGAAAGTCCGATCTGATTGCGATGTGGAGACTGTCATTGCAGAGATGAAGCCTTGGTATGACAACTATTGTTTCTCCGAGGATGCATTGCGGACTCAAAGCAAGGTGTTCAATTGTGATATGGTGCTTTATTTTCTTCGAAACTATGCAGAAACAGGAGAAGCCCCAAAGCAGATGATAGACCCGAATACCAAGACGGATTACAATAAAATGAAGAAACTTCTCCAATTGGACAAACTGGATGGTAACCGTAAGGGTATTATCTATGAGATTGCCGAAAAGGGGGAAATCGTATCGAATATAGAAACAACGTTTCCTGCCGAGACTTTGACAAATCCTCGCATGTTTGCTAGTTTGCTTTTCTATTATGGAATGCTGACCATCAAGGGGACTCGTGGAACCAAAATGATATTAGGAATTCCTAATAATAATGTGCGCAAACAGTATTATGAGTATTTGTTGGAAAAGTACGAAGAAAAGGCCTCTTTAGATACTGAGGCACTAACTGATAATTATTATGACATGGCATACGATGGCAAGTGGCGTGACGTTTTACAATATTTGGCAGATTCATACGCCAAGGTGTCTTCGGTACGTGACGGCATCGAGGCAGAGCGCAATATACAAGGTTTCTTCATGGCGTACCTCAACTTGAATGCTTATTACTTGACGGCTCCCGAGTTAGAGTTGAACCATGGCTATTGTGACTTCTTTCTGTTGCCAGACTTGGCGCATTATGCTTCCAAACATAGCTATATCATCGAGTTGAAATTGATTCCCAAGAGAGAGAAGGGAATGAGCCTGGAAGCATACGAGGCAGCCATCAAGAAGCAATGGGATGATGCCATAGAACAAATTATGCATTATGCTGAGGCGCCAAGGGTTGAGGCTCTGCGCCAAGGCACCCAATTGCATAAGATCATCATGCAGTTCGATGGATGGAAACTCTTTCGAATGGATGAGGTATAGTAAAAGCGAGGTTTCCAGGATGGATTTGACTCCTATGGAAACCTCGCTTTGTTTTTTGCCATTCTCACTTTTAGAGAATGGTTATTGTTTCAATCCTTATTTTGCAACCATGATAGAAACACGGTTCTTGTCATTCTCAGAGAATGGTTGAACACGAGCACCCTTAGAATCCTCAGTGATTCTGGATTCTTCAATACCATATTTCTCTTTGAGGACCTTTACTACAGCTGCAGCACGCTTTGCAGAAATGCGGTCATTGATGGTATTGTTACCTGTACCAGCATCTGCATAACCTGTTACGACTACCTTTGCCTCAGGATACTGGTTCAAGTAGTCAACTACTTCCTTGATCTTTGCGTCCTCAGACTCACGAATCTTATTGGAGTTGATAACGAAGAATACATCACGTCTGATTTCTTCAACCTTCTTCTCCTCTACTGGAGCTGGTTTAGGTTCTGGCTTTACATATTCCTCTACTGGACGTGGAGCAGGAACTTCCTTCACAGGCTCAGTCTTGGTGTGGCTCTTGCCGAGGTTGATGCGAAGACCAGCGAGTGCGTTGAAGTACCAGTCTGGGTTGTCTGCGTTCTTGGAATTGTACTTGTCGGTAGTGATATTGGCATTACCCTCCAACATGATGCTTACAGACTTGCTTACCTTAAACTCTAAGTCGAGACCTGCACGACCGAATGGACGAACCTTAGTACCATCCCAGAGATACAACAAGTTGTACTTGTCGAGGTCCTTGATGTGTGCACCAATTTCATTGGCCTCGTCGTTACCCCAGGCGATGTTGGCACCACCACCGACGAAGGCAGTCACGTTGAACACACGGTTAGGATTCCAGCCACAGAAGAGATTGCTCAAGTTGAACATGAAATCCAAACCTGGAGCCACGTAGTTGAATTTATAGTCAGCAGAGAATGGCGCATCACCGATTTTATCACGATAAGCAGCCCATCCGCCCTTGCTCTGCCATCCGTTAGCCTGGAGGCGCATACCGAAAACAGGGTTGAACTGGTAGCCGATACCCAACTGAACGTTAGGTGAAATCAAGTCGCCGAACTTAGCCTCGCCGAGGGTGTACTGTGCTCCACCCTGGAGATCCAAGAACCAATGCTTTTTGAAAGTGTACACATTCTCCTCTGAGTCTGTGTAAGTGGCCTGAGCCATAGCAGCTGTGCTCATACCCATCAAAGCAGCAGCCAATAAAACTTTAGACTTTTTCATAACTGTTTAATTGTTTTATTATGTAATACTTATTGTTTCTCTTTTTTGTCTTCTAGCTGCGAGCAGCTAGAAGACTTTCTATATTTACTTCTTGACAACCTTCTTGCCGTTGACGATGTAGATGCCAGGGCGAGACATGTTTTGTACTCGACGACCCATCAAATCGTAGATGATGCTTGGTTTATCCGAATCAGTAGTAATCTCATCAATACCTGTAACCGCATCATTATCTACAGTGTAGGTAAATGTCATTCTTTCATTTGCATGGCAGAGAGAAGGACTTATGGATGTCTTGTCTTGCAAGTACTGTCCGAAATTAGCATCTCCAAAAGTTCCAGCTAAGAGAACGACAGCATAATCATCCTTTCTAAGCTCACCTTCTTGTATTGGATTGTCAAATACCAACTTTAATATGTAGTAATTTGGCATGTCATCGCGGGTGGACTTAACTAAGCGTCCTGAGCGTATAGTTGCATTATTGTCATATCTTGCGATTCTTACCTCCATGTTTGGATCAGCTACAAGATCTGTAATATTGTTCTTGTTTACGCAGATGCAGAAATCGTTAAAATCCGTATCCTTGATAACGTCATTCGAAGGAATGAGCTTGAAGCGAGATAAATCATAGTTGATGCCCGCATCTTCGCCAGAACCGTTCTTTCCTATTTCAAATGTGTATCGGATGGTCTGGGTTTTGACTTCATTGCCATCCAGCATATAGTGGAATGCACCTTCTTTCAAGACCAATGCATACTTGCCGTTACTTAGGTTGTTTAATGCAACCGTGAATGTATTGTCACCATTTGCTGTAAGTTGAGCCTTTGCTATGACGGTAGAAGATGACTGACTTGTGAAATATATGTTTGCGTCGTCTGCCAGTGAAATCTTTGCAACCTTAGGGAATGTCAATGTCAAAGTCTGCTGGTTGTCACTTACAATGTCTGGAGTGATAGAATAAGCTGTTTCCACAGTCTTGATTGCATCAGCTGGCTTGCTCGTTTCTTCCAATTCAAAAGCGGTTGACACATTCTCAGTGAATAGAAGTGTTGTAGAGCCAGGAGTAGAGTTTACCTTCTGCTTGGTGAAATCCACGCTAGCATATGTGGAAACTTCCACACCGTCACCACCTTTGCCTAGTGAACCCTGGAAAGAGAACAGACCGAATACTTTTTGTGCCTCCACTTCCTCATTGGTAAATTTGCTCCATGTCAAGTTCTTCACGTTAGAAGTGACATCATCTGTTACGTTCTTTGAAGATGTTCCATCATATACGTCATTGATATTGGTCAGCACGTGGAGATACTTGTCATCAGATGGAGTTTGGAAAGAAAGCGTTCCGTCACCATTGTTTGTTGCATAGAATGCAGTCGCTTCGTTCTTGTTGGTAGTGAGGCTTACTGCATTATTATTGTAATAAAGATAAAGTCTTTTACCACTGTTGTTGACTGCTGCTATGTGATAATACTTGCCTGTAGTTGGCAACGTGACATTACTCTCTTTATAGAAATTGTCAATAGCAACTTGTAGTTGTTCGTCTGTAGGCGTATTTTCAGCATTAACCAAAGCTGCTAAAGCTTGTCGTGCAGTGCTGTTTTCTGCTGGTAAACCTAGACCGGAGGCATTGATTAAATCTTTTGCCAGTTTCATCGTTTCCGAATCATCTATTACGTATGTCAGGGTAAAGGCAGGATTATATCGCTCACGAGAAGTATTACCTTTCATCAAATTGAATATGGTCTTTTCTGGAATGATGATTTTATATACGCCTTTCTCCGTAATCTCATTTTCGAGATTTGACATTTTTAATGTTACTGTTTTTTCAGCCGTCTTCTCTACAGTGAGTGCGCAAAAGTCTTCTCCGTTTTTGGTCACATAAAAATCTGTGTTTTCTACACCGCCTATAGCATTGTCGTAATGGAGAGTAAATTCCAAAGGTAGCTTTTGATATGTACCTTCTGCTGGTGTTACAGAAGAGAAGGTAAATGTATTCTTTGGGGCTTTTACTGTGAAAGTGTAAGTCAAAGCTTTGTTCTCAAATCCTTCAGAGTTTTTGAATGTCTTTGCTGGAATGGTAATGGTATAGGTGCCATCGTCCTCAACTTTATTGGCAGGGGTAATCCTGACAACCTTGCCAGAAACGGAAACGTTGAGATCTTGAGAGCTAGTTCCATTACTCATGGTGAGTTTACTTGAGGAGGCTTGATATACAGAGGTATCAAAAGTTAGCACCAAACTCCCAAAGCTGTCAAGCACACTTCCTGTGGAAATGTTAGAAGATGGAACCAAAGTTTCAGAAGGGGTAGTGTAGTAAACGTATATTTGTTGTAGCTGTGATGCTTGTGCACTGTTGAAGAAGCTAACATTTGTGGTGCTCTTTCCTTCGTCACTTTTCCAGAACTTATAACTTCTGTATGGATCTTGGTAACCAGGTTGACCTTCGGCAAGATGCAAGTCGCCAATGATGCTTAGGTCTGAAATGCGAATAGAATCAAGCTTACTATCCTCATTGCAGCCAAAAGTCATAGTAGTGGTTGCTGTTACACGAAGATAATAGGATGTCTGGTCATTTCTAATAATTGTCACGTATTCAGATCCGATTGGCTGTGAGCCGGCTTTGAAACTGATATTGGTCTGCCCATTTTTGAAAATAGTATTGGTGGTTTTGACAAAGTCACCATTTTCTGTACCTGGGGTGATGGCAGGGGTTAGACTGCTTGGTGTACAGAAATCATATACTGCCACTCTATGTATCTGTGCAAAACTATTTGCAGAAGCTAAGAGTAAGAGGAATAGTATTGCTTTTTTCATTGTTGTTTTTGATAAAATTAGCGCATGGTTTCGTCGATTTCGTCGGAAGCCGTTTTGATGCAGAGTTTCCAACTGCCATCCACTTTCACTGGGTTAAACATATATGCAGTTTTTGCTGGCTCTGTTGTTCCTGCTTGCTCGGCAGTTGCCCATACTACACTGTATTTTACATCATTGCAACCTTCTAGTTGGAAGGAATAATAGGTACGTTCATATTCCTTGACAGGGAACATCATGAATTTTGTGCGATATTTCCTCTTCAGTTCTTCAGAGAGAGGTTTCACTTGCTGTGGAGAGTCTATATATTCATACATGTTGCTCAAAACCTTGTCATATTGCTTGGCCTTTAAGTCTTCCATTGCATTATCACAAAGCTTTAGCATGACAGCTGTGTCTTCAGCAGTCAATTCGCTTCTGAATTCATCTACACGCTCTTCACGAGATTTCTTTTTGTCGCCACATGAGGCAAAGGCAAACATCAGAATTGCCACAAAGGCAAATAGAATATATTTCTTCATAATCATGTAAGTTTATATAATGAAAAGAGGGTGTGCCGCTCTTTTAGGCACACCCTCTAATTAGAGCTATTTTGATACTATGTATCACTGAGATTTAGTCGTGACCCAAAGTAGTCTTGATGTTGATCTTAACGTATGTGGTGAATGTACCCCACTCGTACTCAACTGTTACAGGAACCTTAACGTAGAACTCTCTTACGTTGTCACCATTGTTCTTGTAGTAGATAGCACCGAACTTCTCAGGATTCTCGTTCATGTACTTAACGAGGGCATTGTTCTTAGCCTCATACTGGAAGCCATTAGTTGCACCGTAAGTAGTGTTAGGCTGTCTCAAGTTGAATGTGTAAGTCTCCTTGAGGTTCATCTGTGGATATGTACGCAATTCAGCCTCTGTTGTAACTTCGCTCAACTTCTTCTCTGTACCATAGTGCATGTTAGTCAATACCTTAGATGGAGTAACATCTACAGTGATTGCCTTAACATTGTAGTATGCCCAGAACCAAGTGTTCTTGCCCCACATGTAACCATTAGCTTCACCACGCCAGTCAAACATCTTCAAGATGTCGATGAGGTAGATAGTGTTACCGTTGGTGTTAGCATCAACCATCTGCTGCTCTTCAGTAGCCTTCAAGTTGATAGGACGCTGCCAGCTTGCGAGGTTAAGACCCTCAGATGTCTTCTTGGCAATCCAACACTTAGTAGGAACAACGATATCCAACCAAGCACTCATCTCTGTAGTGATGTTCTTGTGACCCTCTGTATAACCAACTGCGTTCAATACCTTCTGGCTGAAGTCGTTGTTAATCAAAGTAATCTCGCCAGTTGTCTGGTTCAATGTAGCAATCATCTTGTAAACACCATCACACTCTGCGTAGAGCTTATCGTTTGTGAATGCACCCTTAGTTGCATTGTAGTCGATAGCGCACTCTTCAAGAGTCTTGTCAAGTGTAGCCTCATCCCAAACGTGCTCGTCTGCTACAGGAGCTATAACGTGCTTGCAGTACAACTTGTTGTATGTAACATCAGCAGCACCGCTCTTAGGAGTTACGGTATAAGTCTTACCGTCCTGAGCAACTACAGAAGTAGCCTTAGGAGCAAAGTAGTACTTATGGAAATCCTTTACATTTACTTCACGATTTTCTCCATTTGTTGCATTTGCTACAATTGTCTTGCCTATTTCATAGTTCTCTACCAATGTAGAACGGATGCCACGGTTGATAGTAACAATGTCACCACCGTCAGTTGGCTCCTTAACGTCAAGAACGAATGCCTTGGCATCTGCGCCTGTTACGTTTGGAGTTCCGTCAAGTTTGAACCAGTAGTTCCTGTTCTTGTTGCCGAAAGTATAGGTATCTACAACATCACGAGTCAAGTTATAAGACAACTTGATATAGATGTACTGGTACTTAGCACCGCTACCCTCGATTGCCTTGTAACGTACATAGCGTGTAGCGTTAACAGGGAACTCTGTCTTGTGGTGTGTCAAAGCCTCAACTTCGTCAGCAGCAAGATCCCAAGCGAATACGTGGTTAGTTGTACCCTGAGAGTTGCCATAGTACTTAGCAAGACCGAGAGGACTCTCTGTAGCCTTGTTGTTTGCGTCAAGAACAAAGGTCTTCAACTCATAAACATTATTACCACTAGCAGTTGTCTCGATAGGGCTGTTGCTCTTCAAGTCTGGCTCATACTGGCTGTCGAAGGTATTCTTCTCCATACCCTCCAAAGTCTGAGTCAATACATAGTCGTTGAACTGTGCCCATGTTGTCTTGTAGCTATCGATAGCGTTGCAAAGATCGAAGTTAGCAGGTGCAGTTGGGAATTTCTCAATCTTTGTTGTAGGAAGTTCTGCCTCAGCAACTGGCTTCTTGGTGATGTGAATCAAGATGTAGCCATCGAGAACCACCTTGTCGCCACGCTTAACGAGAACCTGTACCAATGGCTCACGATCGATTGCAGAAGGAGAAGTTTCACCCTGTGGTGTCTCGTCGTACTTAACGTTCCATGCGCGAATCTGACCATTCTTCTGATCAACCCACTTAGCAAACTTAGAATCAGCAGTCTTGTTACCATCTACCTTATAGTCAACGAGGTTGTATTCGAATGTAAGACCCCACTTAGCGGCCTCTTCAATAGACCAAGTCTCCTGCTCGTATGGATATCCAGCCTTCTTGATGTTCTGCTTCATAGCATGGAGAGCCATGTAGTCAGAAATCTTGATGCCTTCCTTGCTGTCATAGTAAACTTCGAGAGCTGCACCATCAGGATCAGCGAGAGCCTCCTGTGGAGAATCCCATACGTGTACTCTCTTCTCAGCGCAAACTGTCTCAAGACCGAGCTCGTCGCCAAGGCGATTAGCTGCAGAAGTCTGATTCAAGTCTGGAGCGATGCGAGCGTACATAGGTTTCTTGCCCCATACCAATGCCTCTACGTAAGCTTTCTCTGGCTGAAGCAAAGCATAGTCAGAAGTTACTGTAGCCTCGTTACCGCTGTTGTCCTTAGTTGCAGACTGGAGAGCGATAGTGTTTGGCAAGTTCTCTGCATCGTTATAATCCTTTGTTGTAGGTGTCTCGTTCAAGAGTTCAGGATGTGCAATCTGCAAACCTGCTGTCAAGATACCATTAGAATTCATGAACAACTGTGTACCAGCATCGTTCTTCTCTGGTGAAGTTACACCGAGCTTGTTGGCTGCTGCACGTGTGTGGTAGTTGATGATCTCTGGCTCAAGTACGTTGTAACCCTTGATGTCTGCAAACTTAGTGTTAGCGTTAGAAGGATTCATGTGGTACTGAACACCCCAAGCTGGACCATAGTTGAATACTTCTGCAGTCTCAGAAGTTGGGTCGTTTGGCAATGTGTTTGGCAAGTAATCCTCAAGACCAGTGATAGACTTAGGCTTGTTAAGATCGTTTGTCAATGTTTTACGAGTCTTACCAGTCAAACCAGTCTCTACCTTCTTGTATGTACCAGTCAAGTAATCATAGACGATAGTCTCGATACCATCCAAGTACAAGTGTGGCATGAATACCAAACCACGGAGGTTACCAGACAATGAGATAACAACAGTCTCGCTAGCAACACCCTTTACACCAGTAAGAGTCAAGTTCTCTTTGTCCAAAACGGCAGAGATACCATTCTGAGCTTTGTTGCGGAAGCTGATAGTTGTAGCCTTGACGAACTCGCCATCCTTCCAGATGTCGAAGCAACCAGTCTCAGCGTTAGGAACGTAGTACTCGTAAGATGTTGTGGTAGAAGTGCCGTCGTTGCCATTGCTTCCAGCATCGCCTTTGTCTCCCTTGTCACCTTTATCACCTTTGTCTCCCTTGTCACCCTTGTCACCTTTGTCTCCCTTGGTTCCAAGTGCGTAGAACTCGGTTTTAACACCATCTTTTACCCAATAACCATCGGTACCGATAGTCCAAGCTGTACCAGGAGTACCTGCTTCACCATCTTTACCATTGGCGATGGTGAACTTCTTACCGTCACTCAAGGTGACAGTCACACCATTGTCTGCTTCTGCTACATTTGTGATTACGCTTCCATTCTTGATCAAGTCCTCAATAGCCTTGATAGCCTTGGAGTTGGCATCGATTTGCTGTTGCAAATTCTGGATGTCGTCATCGTAATCCTTACAAGACTGCAAAGTAGTAGTTGCGCCTACTACCATTGCGCCCATAAGCAAAGCACTAAAAAATTGTCTTTTCATACGATAAAAATTAATTAAACATTGTATATATTAACTACTTTATTCTATGCTTTTTCTCTCTATCTTCTGACGAGAGATATTATACATAGCTTATCGTTCGTATTCCAAGAAAGTTCCTTTATCTATTTCTTTTTGTCAGATTTGGTAATGGCAGCAATTAGTTTGTCGTTGCATCGGTCAATTGCATCAGCATCCACACTCTGTAGATATATCTGAGTAGTTTTCTCTGAATTGTGCCCCATGCCATCGCAAATCACGCTGAGGGGAATATTCTTCTGTCGGGCTATTGTAGCCCAAGAATGTCGAGCTACATACATGGTAAGATTGGTTCCTAAGTTTAGCTGCTTTCCTAATCGTTTCAAAGCCGTGTTGATAATACATTGTGTATAATGATATTGGAATCGGAGACTTTTCTCGCTGTTTTCATCTAATATGCCAAACAAGTGGACGCCGTCTTTAGAACTGTTTCTATCCACCAATTCCTGCATTTCCTTTCGCCACGCTATTTTTAATTCCTGACCAGTCTTCTTCCTTTTATATATAAGGTACATGTCGTTAAGGTCAGTCTTTTTGAGATACGCTATATCTACAAACGACATACCTCTGGTATAAAAGCTGAACAGGAAAAGGTCACGTGCCAATGCTTCGTTCTTATTCGTGATATGGGCTTGGGCTATTTTCTGTATGGTCTGGATAGGTATTGCTCTTTTAGCAGTTTTTGTCATTGTCGTGAATACATGACTGAAAGGCTTTTTATCTGCAATGGTTCCACTTTTGACAGCCCTGTTGTAGATAGCTCGCAAAATCCGCATGTAGAAGGAAATGGTATTGAGAGTGAGCTTCTTCTGTTTGAGATAACTCTCATAGCCTTCTATCATCTTGCTGTCTATATCTTCCATAAGTATTTCCACCTTATTAATATATAGGCAGAAACTATTCAAGGCACTTTGATAAGTTTCTGCTAATCTGAGTTTGTTTTGTTGAAGAAATTGTGTTCTTAGCTGATCTACAAAAGAAGGAAGGGAAGTGTTATGGCTTTCGGCAGCCGTACTCTTAGGGACGATAGATAAATCATTAGAAAGAGTATGTACAGTGCAAGTTGCATTCTGTGTGTTTGTAAACCTGATGACAAGTTCGTCATTTTTGCTTAATATTATATTCTCTGGAATTTCAATCTTTAAAACCATATTATTCTTATTTACTATTTTTTTATGATGATATGCATAGAATAAAGAATAAGGGCATTCATTGTTTAAGAGAATAAGGTATTCTATGTTTTAATAACGTAAAAAGGAGGAATATATTGAACTGTGAATGACATTTCTTCAATAGATTTTGATGAGTAAGTATCAAAAAAGATTCATTTTGATGCTTTATACATAGTAATCAGAAATATAAGGCACGACCAAGAAGGTTACAGAAATGTTAAAAAGGGCAATATTTACCCTGTTTCAACAATCTACAACAAGAAAATAAAGGATTTTTGATGTTTTTTTTCAAAAATCCTTTTATTTATTTGCATGTTTCAAGATTTTTGTGTAAGTTTGCACCGAAATATAATATCTCTCGTCAGGAGATAGAGAGAAAATGCATAGAATAAAGTAGTTAATATATACAATGTTTAATTAATTTTTATCGTATGAAAAGAAAGTATTTTAGTGTATTGCTTATGGCTGCTATGACTGTGGCATCCACAAGTATGGTTACTTCTTGTAAGGATTACGATGATGACATCAATAATGTACAGACACAAATTGATGCCGCCAACGACCTTATAAAGAAGTTGGACACCCAAGCTTCTACTTTGCAGACTGCCGTTACCACAGCACAGTCTACTGCGGACGCAGCTAAAACAGCTGCTGCAGAGGCTGCCACTGCTGCTAAGAACGCTCAGGCTACAGGTGACGAGGCATTGGCTACAGCTAAGACTGCTCAGGCTGCCGCTGAGGCTGCCAAGGCTGCTGCCGCTGAAGCTCAAAAGGCTGCTATAGAGGCTGCTACTAAGCAGGTTAATGACTTGAAGGCAGAGATTCAGACTGCTCTAGACAACAAGGTTGACGTTGCAACATTCAACACTGCCGTTGCTAAGCTCGAAGGCGATATCGCCGGTATCGATGCTAAGTTGAACACTTTGGGTGAGGATGTTAAGAACAACCAGAAGGAAATCACCACTGCTAAGGAAGCTATCGCAACTTTGGAGGCTGCACAGAAGAATGCCGAGGTTCAGATTGCCGCTTTGGAGAAATTCAAGGCTACCTTGGAGTCAGAGACTATCCCTGGCCTTAATGATGCTATCAAGGCTAACGGCGTAGAAATCGAAGGCGTTAAGAAGAGCGTTGCTGACCTTAAAGATGCTACAACTAAGGCTCAGAAGAAGTTGGCTAATGATATTGCCAAGGTAGCTGCTGACCTTACCGCTTTGCAGGGTACCGTAGATGCTATCGACGCTGCTTACAAAGCTGGTGATGAGAATCTCCAGAAGCAGATAGATGATTTATTGAAGACTGTCAAGGCTAACAGTGGCAAGCACGATCAGGATGTTTCTGCTATCGATGCCAAGATTGCGGCTCTCGATAAGCTCATCTCTGATAATAAGTCTGAGTTGAAGAACTATACTGACGATGCTGTTAAGGCTGCAAAGAAAGACTTGCAAGGGCAAATCGATGCTTTGGCTAAGCTTAATATCGACGGTGTAGAGCAGGGCTTGGCTGACTGGATGAAGCAAATCAACGACAAGTTCGACAATTACTATACATCTGGCCAGATTGATGAGAAGATTAATACTTTGACAGACAACTACAAGCAGGCTATTGCTGATGCTATCGAGGAAGCTTCTGAAAACTTGACTTCTAGCATGAACAGTATCCGTACCGAGTTGCTCGGCGAGATCAACCTCCTCAACATCTTGTGTGGCCAGAGATTGACAAGCATGGTATTTGCTCCAACAACATACATTGATGGTATCGAGGCTATCAAGTTCTCTACCCTCAACTACTATGACTGGGGTACTGACGCAACTGCTTGGGAGGCAGATGCTCCTACAACTAAGACTTATACTTATATCAACGACAAAGAGACAACGGTTAAGTACTACTTGAACCCTGCTACAGTTTCTTTGGATGCTATCGATAAGTTCGACTTCGTTTCTCAGGATGCTACTAATGAGAAGAAGTTGACTCGTGCTGGTGCGGAGGCTCCTATCAAGGTGGCAGGCCAATCTCTCAAGAATGGCGTTCTTACCTTGAACGTACAGAAGACAGGCAATGCTCCATTGATGTCTGAGACTTCTCATGGCTGGGGTACTACATACAGCAAGTTCCCTATCGTTGCTTTGCGGGCAAAGTTGACAGGCGAGGCTGTTACAGACAAGGACGATGCTGACAACTTGTTCGTTTACTCAGACTGGGCTCGTCTCTATGAGTCAACAGAGCGTCCTTACATCCACAATACTCAAGCTAAGGATGATGCAAATAATGTTATCGAGAATAACATAGGCAAGACGAATCCTGCAGCTTCTCACTTCTGGAGCTTCTCTGAGGCTTATGCTCGCAAGAAGAAGACTGACAAATTGCCTACAGCAGAGAACAGCAACTGCATCACCAAGAAGGTTGACTATGATAAGAGCATCGATTTGACTTCACTTGTAGAGGTGTGCGACAAGAGCGGTGCTATCTATGACCTCAACAAATTTGGCTTGAAGTTCGAGTTCCATATCATGGAGTACAACTTGCTCAATCAGGGTAGTACAACAGACTGGACTAACCAGCAGTACTTCGCTAAGTTGAAGGAAGATGGCAAGACATTGGTAGCTACAGCTCGCAATGGTGCTGAGGGCAACCGTGATGCTATCGGTCGTCAGCCAATGATTCAGGTTGTTTTGAAGGATGTGAACGATCCTAAGCACGAGAAGGTAGTTGATGTACGTTACTTCAAGATTCAGTGGGTTGATGTACAGGAGACTGTAGATTATGGCCCAATCGCTAAGGACTTCGAGGATGCATATAAGTGTGGTGAGATATACCAGTACATCATCGGTGAAGAGGCTATGAACAATGTTTATGCTACCGCAAACATGTCTCGTGATGAGTTCCATAAGTCTTACACTGTCAACCAGGCATTATTCCCATCTTACAATGACGTTGTAAACAATACTAATAGTTTTGATACAGGCAAGACTAACTTCAAGGATTTGAAGGACAATACTGCTGATGGTCAGACACACAACTTGAAGTGGACTATCAACTCTAACTACTTTGCTATGACTCAGGCAGAGTATGAGGCAGGTGAGGCTACACGTACAGTTTACGGTTACTTCTACAAGACTTCTAACCGTAATAGCCGAATCATCTTCTCTATGACTGTGAAGTGGACTATCAATAAGATGGCTTATGCTACAGGTGTTAACTATAGCCAGGAGCAGTGGGAACCATCAGGCTTGACCATGGCTAACGGTTTGACCAACGCAGACAAGAAGAGATTTATCAACCCAGCTTTGCGTTCTGACAACATTTATGGTACAGTAAACTACCGCGATTGCCAGATTATTGGTGATTTGAAGGCTGGTTACATCAACAACGGTAAGGTTCCTGAAACCGTTCAGGCTCTCGTTAACTTTGGCATTGCTAAGTTGACATTCGACCCTGCTCGTTTGAGCGTTCTTCCTACCAAGAAGGCTACTGACAAGTGGACATTGTCTAATGACAACATGAAACTCTACTACAATGGTGTACAGGCTGCAACAATCGACAAGACTGGTATCATCAGCCTCTATGAGGGTGTAGCAACAAAGGCTGGTAACGATGGTGAGCCTACAGAGGGCGCTCTCCTCTTGGTTGGTAAGGACGTTCCAGTGAAGTTGGCTAGTGTTTACTGTGGAGTTTTGAATCAAGAGATTGATAAGTATCTCGTAAACTTCATCAAGCCATTGACTATGAATGAGGTTAAGATTGAGGATACTCTTAAGGATGTTATCGATGGTGGTAGCAGCTCAGTAAGCATCCAGGATAAGATCATTATCCGTGAGGCATTTGGCTTGAAACGTATGATTGTGGGTCCAACTAAGCAACTTGACAAGGATGCTGCAGCTCTCGGCAAGTGGTACATCGTAAAGTCAGCTTACTGGGATGAGGCTAACATCAAGACCAACCTCCAGAAGAATGGTTCTATTGGTGCTAATGCAAATGTTAAGCTCTCTGACTTGAAGAACGCTGATGGTTCTGTTAAGTATCGTGTAGCTATCGATACAAAGGCTCAGAAGGTAACATTCCACAACATGAGCGGTAACGCTATCTCTCAGAAGTTCATCGTATCTATCCCTGTATCTGTTCAGACTAAGTGGGGTAAGTTCACACAGATGGTTGACATCACTGTTGTGCCAAACAAGTAATTCTTTAGAAAGAAAAACTTTAAATAATAAACGGAAAGGCATCTCGGGTACTCTCTTGGGGTGCCTTTCTTTTAATTAAGCAAATATGAAAATTATCAATAAGTTATTCATTGGTTGCTTCGTGCTAGGTAGTATTTTCTTGGCATCATGCTCTATTTGTTCCAATAGTAAGGAGAAGGGTGGAAGAAGTGCTAACCAAACAGACACCGTGCCAACTTTTTGCAAGGCAGACACTACGCAAGTGTTGAAAATGGCAGAGGACTATTTGGAAGCATTGAAAAATCAAAAATATGACGAAGCTCTTTCCAAGCTGAACCTGATTCTGAATGATAGCGTTAAGCCTCTACCGGAAAAAGACAAGCAAATGATTATTCGTCAGCAGCAAGTTTTCCCAGTGTTGGATTACCATTTGGAGTCATTCAAGTTCATCAATGAACATCGAGTTGAGGTGACCTATAGCATCGAGTTCTTCAAGAAAGAAGACCCTAATGATCCTATCCAGAACACGATCCGTATCACCTTTGCCCCTCAGAGAATCAACGCTCAGTGGTATTTGGTCTTGATGGACAAATCTTATGTTACCTATACTCCTGAAAAGCAAAAGGACATGGAGACGATTGACTAATTTTCAATACATATCTAAACATGAAATCAATGAAAAATATTTTTCTAGTTTCTGCATTGTTGTTGGGCGCTAGCTCTGCCATGGCTGCTACCTATACAGACAAGGAGGGTAATGAATATACATTCAAGAAACATGCTTTCCTCGACCTTCAGGGTGGTGCTCAGTACACACTTGGCGAGGCTAAGTTTGGTGACTTGATTTCACCTAACGTTCAGTTGGGACTCGGCTACCAGTTCAACCCTGTATTCGGCATGCGCTTGCAGGTGAATGGCTGGCAGAGCAAGGGTGGCTGGAATGGTTTTGAACCACAGCACACTGGAAACCCTTACACGGCAGACTATAAGTTCAAGTATGTAGCTCCAGGTGTGGACTTCATGTTCAACCTCTCCAACCTCTTTTGCGGTTGGAACCCTAACCGTGTGTTCAATGTAACAGCATTCATTGGTGGTGGCGCCAACATCGCTTGGGGCAACGACGAGGTCAATGACATCGCCAAGACCCTCAAAAACTTGAATGATTATAACCTCGAATATCTTTGGGATGGCACCAAGGTACGTCCATTCGGTCGTGCAGGTCTCGACTTAGAGTTCAAGGTAAGCAAATC
>OIZO01000508.1_pt1 | contig 26037 bp, 18 predicted proteins | sample 1588551 | NCBI WGS metagenome assembly OIZO01 (sample SAMN03283271) | human gut metagenome | biome: human-associated habitat; material: feces | host: Homo sapiens | place: Peru | collected 2012 | reverse complement strand
TTTTCTCCTTTTAGTCGAAAACTCAAATCGGGCGAGAACAAAGGGCGACTACGTCGCTTTGTTCTTTTATACTTTTGTTGTATTTTTATTTTCTTTTTCAGCCACCTTTTTTTCTTTTTGTTTAATTTTCAAATTATCTTTAGCAACTGTCATAAGAAGTTTAATTCTATTTGTTTGATTTGCCTCACTTGCCCCTGGATCATAATCAACTGGTACAATATTTGCATCTGGGAACATATCTCTAATAGTTTTTATTACACCTTTACCAACAACATGATTTGGTAAACATGCAAATGGTTGAACACAAACTATATTTTGAATACCATTTTCCATATATTCAAGCATTTCAGCTGTCAAGAACCAACCTTCACCTGTTTGATTTCCTGTTGATAAAACTGATTTTACATTATCTGCCAAATGCCAAATATCACAAGTTGGTAAATATCCTTTTTTAGATTTTTCTAATGCTTTTTTAGCATCTTTTTCAAATGAATTCATCAATTTTATTGCAACATCAAATAACATTGATTTCAATCCATTATTTTTTAATAATTGATGTGATATTACTCCATTTGCTGCAACATATTTAACAAATCCCATAAAGTCTGGTAAAACAACTTCTGCACCTTCTTTTTCCAATAAATTTGCTACATAATTATTTCCAAATGGATGATATTTAATTAAGATTTCTCCTACTATTCCTACTTTTGGCTTTTCTTTTCCTTGCTTCCATTCAATTTTTTCAAAATCATCTACCATTTGATATATACTTTTTGAAAATTCTTTTGAATTACTATTTATTGCAAGTTTTTTTGCCTTTTCCATCCATTCTGCAAATAATTTATCTGTCTCACCTTTATTTTTTTCATAAGCTCTATTTTTATATAACATTTTTTGTAATAAATCTGCATAAACCATTGATTTTAATAGTTTTTCAACTAATGGTAATGTTAGCTTAAATCCAGGATTTTTCTCCATTCCAACAACATTAAATGAAATTACTGGAACTTGTCCAAAACCTGCATCTTTTAGAGCTTTACGAATAAATCCTATATAATTTGTTGCTCTACATCCTCCACCTGTTTGCGACATTATCAATGCTGTTTTGTTTACATCATATTCTCCAGATTCTAATGCTTCTATCATTTGTCCTGTTGTTATAATTGATGGATAACAAGCATCATTGTTTACATATTTCAAACCTGTTTCAATTGTATTTTGTGTACACTCTCTTAATAATTTTGCTTTATATCCTTCACTTTGTAAAACTGGTTCAATAAAATCAAAATGAATTGGTGCCATTTGTGGAATTAAGATTACATATTCTTTTTTCATTTCTTCTGTAAATGGATTTTTCTTTAAGAAATATTCACCTGTTTCTTTTTCATCTTTTTTATTATTTAATCTCTTATTAATACTTGCAAGTAATGAACGTAAACGAATTCTTACAGCTCCTAAGTTATTTACTTCATCAATTTTTATTAATGTATACATTTTTCCAAAACTTGTTAGAATTTCTTCAACTTCATCTGTTGTAACAGCATCAACTCCACAACCAAACGAATTTATTTGAACAAGCTCTAGATTATCATGTCTACCAACAAAATCTGCTGCTGCATATAATCTTGAATGGAACATCCATTGGTCAACAACACGAAGTGGTCTTTCTGGTAATGCTTTATCTGCCACACTATCTTCTGTTAATACACACATTCCTAAACTTGTTATTAATGTATCTATTCCATGATTTATTTCTGGATCTACATGATATGGTCTTCCTGCTAATACAATTCCTTTTAAATTATTTTTTTCAATATATTCAATTGTTTCTTCTCCTTTATCATGTATATCTTGTCTACATTTTTGATATTCTTGTTGAGCTTTTTCTATTGCATTTTTTAATTCTTTTTTGTTGAAATTATATTCTTTAAATTCAGGTAATTCCATCATTCTTTTTAATAATGATTTTGATTCAAATGGTAAAAATGGGTTTATGAATTTGATATCTTCACTTTTTAATTCTTCAATATTATTTTTTAATACTTCTGAATAAGATATTACAATTGGACAATTATATCTATTATTGCTATCCACATATTCTTTTCTTGAATATGGTATACATGGATAAAATATTGTTTTAATTCCCTTTTGTATTAGGCTTATAACATGTCCATGTGATAATTTTGCTGGATAACATACAGATTCAGATGGCATTGATTCAATACCTTTTTCATATATTTTTCTTGTACTTTTTTCTGATATTATTACTCTAAATCCTAAATTTGTGAATAATGTAAACCAGAATGGATAGTCTTCATACATATTTAAAACTCTTGGAATTCCTATTGTTCCTCTTGGTGCATCTTTTTCTTCTAATGGTGTATATCCAAATATTCTATCATATTTATATTTTACTAAGTTTGGTAAATCTTTGTGTGAATTTACTATTCCTTCGCCTTTTTCACATCTATTTCCAGATATATGTCTTTTTCCATTGCTAAATCTATTTATTGTTAATTGACAATGATTTTCACATCCATTACATCTTGTATGTGTTACTTTTATATCTAATTTATCAATTTCTTCAATTGTTGCAAGTGTTGAATGATATTCCATATCCATATTTGCTTCATATTGTTCACATGCAAGTAATGCCATACCATAAGCTCCCATAAGCCCTGCTATATCTGGTCTTGTTACATTTCTTCCAACAATTAATTCAAATGCTCTTAGTACTGCTTCATTATAGAAAGTTCCACCTTGTACAACAATATGACTTCCTAATTTTTTTACGTCTCTTATTTTCATTACTTTTTGTATTGCATTTTTTATTACTGAATATGATAAACCTGCTGATATGTCTCCAACATCATATCCTTCCTTCTGTGCCTGTTTAACTTTTGAATTCATAAATACAGTACATCTAGAACCTAAATCTACTGGATTTTGTGCTTCTAATGCTTCTTTTACAAATTCTTCTATATTTAGGTTCAAACTTTTAGCAAATGTTTCAATAAATGAACCACATCCTGATGAACAAGCTTCATTTAACATTATATTGTCTATTGTGTTATTTTTTAGTTTAATATATTTCATGTCTTGTCCACCAATATCAACAATGCTTGTTACTTTAGGTTCGAATTTTTTTGCAGCTGTATAATGTGCTATTGTTTCAATTTCATTCAAGTCTACATTTAATGCTGTTTGTATTAATTTTTCTCCATATCCAGTTACACCACTATAACGAATAATTGCTTCTTTTGGCATAACAGAATATAATTTTTTTAACATTTCTATTATACTGTCAAGTGGTTTTCCACCATTTCCTTGATATGCTGAATATAATAATGTTCCATCTCTATCTATAACTACTAACTTTGATGTTGTTGAACCTGCATCTATTCCAACAAAACAGTCTCCTTTATGTTCTGAAAGTGGCTTTTTAGCTACTTTATCTTTTTCATGTCTAGCTTTGAATTCATCATATTCTACATTTGTCGAAAATAATGGTTTTAATGGTACTGTTGTTGTGTCATGTGAATGTTTTAATACTTGTATTTTGCTTTTTAATTTTTCTACACTTATTGGGCTTTCATCTTTGGCTTCCAAACATGCACCTTTTGCAACTAATAAATGTGCTTCTTCTGGCACTATTGTTTGCTCTGGTGTTAAATGTAATGTTTCAACAAATCTTTTTCTTAATTCTGGTAAATATGTTAATGGACCTCCTAAAAATGCTACATTTCCTCTAATTGGTCTTCCACATGCTAATCCTGATATTGTTTGATTTACAACTGCTTGTAAAATAGATACTGCAATATCTTCTTTAGCTGCACCTTCATTTAATAATGGTTGCACATCTGTTTTTGCAAATACACCACATCTTGATGCAATTGGATATATTGTTTGATATCCTTTTGCAAGTTCATTTAACCCTTCTGTATCTGTATTTAATAATGATGCCATTTGGTCTAAAAATGCTCCTGTTCCACCTGCACATGTTCCATTCATACGTTGTTCAACAGACCTTCCAAAATAAATGATTTTTGCGTCTTCCCCTCCAAGTTCTATTACTACATTTGTTTGTGGAATATATCTTTCTACAGCTCTTTTACATGCAACAACTTCTTGAATAAATGGTACATCTAAAAATTTAGCTGTACTCATTGCTCCTGATCCTGTTAATGCTATTGTAAATTCTTTATCTTTATATTTTTCTACTAATTCTTCTAATACTTTACATACTGTATTTTTTGTATCTGAATAATGTCTTTCGTATGATGTATAGATTTCTTTTAAATTTTCATCCATAACTACTATTTTTACTGTTGTTGAACCTACATCCATTCCTATATGTACTAATTTATTCATATTTTTTCCCTCTATACTTTTATTCAATTCTTCTGCTAATATATCATATTACTATACTTTTTTCAAGTTAAAGTTTTTAACTGACTTTCCATTTTAATGTAGTTCATTATATATTATATTTATGAATTATATGTGAATTATACTCAAAAAAACAGTTCCCCTACATTAGGGGAACTGCCGTGTGCTATTCGTATGTTTTTATTCGGATTTTAGCGTTTATTCACCGAATTCCTGCTGGAAATCAGTGCTAAGCTTTCCATCTGTTCCTATCTCATAAGGAACAGAAAAAAATTTATTCTGGAACGTTACATATCCAATGTAACGTCCATTCATGCCAAACCGTGTAATGCCACAAACATTATCTGCGATGAAATAGAATTTTTTAGTTGCTACATTGAACAACATCAACTTTTGATCTGCCGTAACAAAATATACAGCATTATCTTTCAAATCAAAAGTTTTAAGCAAGTATTTCTGTTCTTCGTCCAAAGAAATGCTAGTAGCACTTTCTTTGCAAAGACCACCATGTACCTTTCCACAATATTGACAAACTTCCATATCAATTGGTGTCAGATCAATAAGTTCTTCTTCCTCTTCACATGGCTCAACATATGTAATTGTTGTACCATCTTCAAAGCTTTCATCTGTTACCCAGTATTTTCCAGAATCATCAATTCTTTTATAAATACTGGAACCAATACAAGTCTCTTCTGCAAAGGCAGAAACAGAAATCATTGCAAAAATGCAAATCATCATAACCATGCTAATAATTTTTTTCATAAGTCGTCCTCCATATTGTTTAATAGCACACTAAAACAGATTCTTTCGAACCTATTTCTATTATATCACTTTTTTTAAATAAAGTCAAAATGAAGCCCCCACCTACGGGAAGGCGGGGACTTCATTTATGGAGGGCAGGCATGGGCCAAAGAATATGCCCTATATTGTATAAAGGTTTCCTATTCTATATAAAAATAATAATTTAGAAAGGAGGAAAAGTCATGATGAAAGTAGCCTAATAGAAAACCTTAATATCTCCACAATCGCATTTAGCGATATTTACTAGTCCAGTATAATACATATTTACATAATTGTCAAGTGTTTTTATTGTTTTTTTGTCGTTTTTTGTTTTTTTAGCACAATTTGCATACAAATTTTATTATTTTTCTAAATATTTCTTTAAAAATCTTCCTGTATAACTTCTCTCATTTTTACAGATTTGTTCTGGAGTACCAACTGCAATTATTTCTCCACCTGCATCTCCACCTTCTGGACCTAAATCTATAATATAATCTGCTGTTTTTATTAAATCTAAATTATGCTCTATTACAATTATAGTATTTCCAGTATCTACAAGTCTTTGTAAAATATCTACTAATCTATGTACATCTGCTATATGCAATCCTGTTGTTGGTTCATCTAATATATACAATGTTTTTCCTGTTGCTTTTTTAGAAAGTTCTGTTGCTAATTTAACACGTTGCGCTTCTCCTCCTGATAATGTTGTTGATGGTTGTCCTAATTTTATATAACCTAATCCAACATCATATAATGTTTGTATTTTATTTTTTATTCTTGGAATATTTGCAAAATATTCTAATGCTTCTTCAACTGTCATATCAAGAACATCTGCTATACTTTTTCCTTTATATTTAACTTCAAGAGTTTCTCTATTATATCTTTTTCCTTTACATACTTCACAAGGTACAAACACATCTGGTAAAAAGTGCATTTCAATTCTGTGAACACCATCACCTGAACAGCTTTCACATCTTCCTCCTGGTACATTGAAACTAAATCTACCTTTTTCATATCCTCTCATTTTTGCTTCATTTGTACTTGCAAAAATATCTCTTATTAAATCAAATGCACCTGTATATGTTGCAGGATTTGAACGTGGTGTACGTCCAATTGGTGATTGGTCTATATTTATGATTTTATCTATATTTTCTAATCCTTTTATTGTTTTACATTTTCCTGGCTTTTCTGTTGCTCCATTTAATTGTTGAGCAATATTTTTATATAATACTTCATTTATTAAAGTACTTTTTCCTGAACCAGATACACCTGTAATACAAATGAATTTACCAAGTGGAAATTTTACACTTATATTTTTTAGATTGTTTTCTGTTGCATTTACTATTTCGATATTTTTCTTGTTTCCAGGTCTTCTCTTTTTTGGTACTTCAATCTTCTTTCTTCCACTTAAATAAGCTCCTGTTATTGATGTTGGAACATTTTTTATTTCTTCTGCTGTTCCTTGTGCCATAACTTGACCACCATGAACACCTGCACCTGGTCCAATATCAATTATTTGGTCTGCAGCATACATTGTATCTTCATCATGTTCTACAACTAATAAAGAATTTCCTAAATCACGCAATTTTTTTAGTGTTGCTATTAATTTATCATTGTCTCTCTGATGTAATCCTATACTTGGTTCATCAAGTATATATAATACTCCTGTAAGACCTGATCCAATTTGTGTTGCAAGTCTTATACGTTGTGCTTCTCCTCCTGACAATGTTCCTGCACTTCTTGATAATGTAAGATATTCAAGTCCTACATCTATTAAGAATTGTAATCTTGCCTCTATTTCTTTTAATATCATTTCTGCAATCATTTTTTGTGAATCTGTTAATTCAAGTTTTCTTAAAAATTCTTGTAAACTTTTAACAGATAAATCTGTCATTTCATTTATATTTATTCCACCAACTTTTATTGATAAAATTTCTTTTTTTAATCTCGCTCCATTACATTCATCACATGGAAGTTCACTCATGTACATTTCATAAAAATCTCTCATTCCTTGTGATTTTGTTTCATTATGTCGTCTTTCTAATGTTGGAATTACTCCTTCAAATGGTGCTTTGAATTTTCTTGTTCCAAGTGATGAGGTATATTCAAAATCTATTTCATCATTTCCTGTTCCATATAATATCTTATTTATAAAGTCTTTTGGCAAATCTTTTATTTTTTTGTTTTTGATATCTATTCCATAATGTTTTCCGACACTCTCAAAGTACATTTTTGCCATTGTATCGCCTTTTTTCATTGTACTAGCTCCAAATGCTTTTACACCATCATACAATGTTTTAGTTTTGTCTGGAATTATTAAATCTTCGTCCATTTTCATTAAATATCCAATTCCAGAACATTTTGGACATGCTCCATAAGGGTTATTAAATGAAAACATTCTTGGAGTTAATTCTGGAAAACTGAATCCACAATCTGGACAAGCATAATTACAACTATATAAAACTTGCTTTTCTCCTACTATATCAATAAGTACTAAATTATCTGCTTGTTTTAATGCTGTTTCTATTGATTCTGTAAGTCTTCCTACTATATCTTCTTTTATTACTAACCTATCTACAACAACTTCTATTTCATGTTTTTTATTCTTGTCTATTTTTATTTCATCAGATAAATCATATATTTCTCCATCAACTCTAACTCTTGCAAATCCATCTTTTTGCAGATCTTCAAATAATTTTGTATATTCTCCTTTTCTTCCTCTTACTACAGGTGCTAATATTTGAATTCTTGTTCCTTCTTTTATTTTCATAACATTGTCTACAATTTGGTCTATTGACTGTTTTTCAATCTTTTTACCACAATTTGGACAATATGGTGTTCCAACTCTTGCATATAGTAAACGAATATAATCATATATTTCTGTTACTGTTCCAACTGTTGAACGTGGATTTTTTGATGTTGTTTTTTGATCTATTGATATTGCTGGTGATAATCCTTCTATTGATTCTACATCTGGCTTTTCCATTAATCCTAAGAATTGTCTTGCATAAGATGACAAACTTTCAACATATCTTCTTTGTCCTTCTGCATATAATGTGTCAAATGCTAATGATGATTTTCCTGAACCAGATAGTCCTGTTATTACTACTAACTTGTCTCTTGGAATTTCTAGATTTATATTTTTTAAATTGTGCTCTTTTGCACCTTTTATTATTATTTTATCATTCATATTTCTATCCTTTCCGACAATATTCTACTACATTTTATGTATAATTGCAATAACAAAAAAATGATGCAAGAAGAAGTTGTTGGAAAAGAATTAAATTTTGGCACGGCAAATTTCATTTAAAAGGCAAGTGCACATACGAGTTGTATGTAACCGCGTTTTAAATGAAATTTAACACAGCCAAAATTGTAATTATTTTACAACTTCAACATCAAGCATCAATTTTTCACCATTAATACTTACTTCTGTATAAGTATCTCTTTGTGTATTAAATACAATATTTTCTGTTAAAGTTTCTTTCTTAATTTCAAATTCAAATTTCTTTACAAGTTCTTCTAGCATTTCATTTTCTGATACATATAAGTTTATTTTATCCAATACTTCAAATCCTTTATCTTTTCTCATGTTTTGAACTTTTGATAAAATTTCTCTTACATATCCTTCTTCTTTTAGTTCAGGAGTTATAGTTGTATCTAATACTACACCAATTTCTCCTTCACCAGCAAATGCAAATCCTTCTTTTCCTTGCATTGTAACAAGTAAATTTTCTGATGTTAATTCTATTTGTGTTCCATCAATTTCTATATATTCTACTCCACCATTTTTTACTTTATTTGCTAAATCCATTTGATTTAATTTTGAAATTTCTTCTCTTATTTTTGGTATTAATTTTCCATATTCTTTTCCTAATACTGGTAAATTTGGTTTTATTTCAAAATGAACATATTCATTCATGTTTGCACCTAAATCTACTTCTTTTACATTTAATTCTTCTTTTACTATATTTCCATAGTATTCAGGTAAAGTATCTACAGATATTAACATTTTTGAAAGTGGTTGTCTATTCTTGATATTTGCTGAATTTCTTGCACTTCTTCCTAATTTTACTAATGAATAAGCTAAATCCATTTCATTTTCAAGTTTTTTATCTATAGCTTTTTCATCAACTTCTGGCCATAAGCATAAATGAACACTTTCAGGTGCTTTTTCATCTAATCCTACAACTAAGTTTTGATAAATTTCATCTGTCATAAATGGTACAAATGGTGCTGATATTTTTATTAAGTTTACTAATACTTTATATAATGTTGTATATGCTCCTATCTTATCATCTGTTAATTCTTCTCCCCAGAATCTTTCTCTGTTTGTACGAACATACCAGTTTGAAAGTTCATCTGTAAAATCTTCTATTTGTAGAGCTGCACTTGTTATATCATATTTGTCTAATTTTTCTGCAACTTCTTTTATTAAAGTATTTAATTTTGATAATATCCATTTATCCATTATATTTTCTGATTTGAAATCAGCATATTTATTTGGATTGAATTGGTCTATTTCTGCATATAAAACATAGAATGAATATACATTCCATAATGTACTTAAAAATCCTCTTTGTGTTTCTTGTACATTGTTTAATCCTAATCTTGTTGGTAACCATGGTGCTGAACATGTATAGAAATGCCATCTTGTTGCATCTGCTCCAACTTGGTCTAATAATACCATTGGGTCTACACCATTTCCTTTAGATTTTGACATTTTTTGTCCTTTTTCGTCTAAAACATGTCCTAATACTATACAGTTTTCATAAGGTGTTTTATCAAATAAACATGTTGATACTGCAAGTAATGTATAGAACCATCCTCTTGTTTGGTCAATTGCTTCTGAAATAAATTGTGCAGGGAAGTGTTTTTCAAATTCTTCTTTATTTTCAAATGGATAATGTAATTGTGCAAATGGCATTGATCCAGAATCAAACCAACAATCTATTACTTCTTTAAATCTTGTCATTGTTTTTCCACATTCTGGGCATTTTAAATGTACATTGTCTATATATGGTTTATGTAATTCTATTTCATCTGGACAATCTATTGCTTTTTCTTTTAATTCTGCAATTGAGCCTATACATTCTTCATGACCACATTCACATTTCCATACTGGTAATGGTGTTCCCCAATATCTGTCTCTTGAAATTCCCCAATCTATTACATTTTCAAGGAATTTTCCAAATCTTCCTGTTCTAATTGTATCTGGATACCAATTTATTTTGTTGTTATTTGCAACTAATTCGTCTCTTAATTTTGTCATTGCAACAAACCAACTTTCTTTTGGATAATATAAAAGTGGTGTGTCACATCTCCAGCAATGTGGATATGAGTGTAAATGTTTTTCTTTTGCAAATAATTTTCCATGTTCTGCAAGCCATTTACAAATATCTTCATTACAATCTCTTACAAATCTTCCTGCCCATGGTTCAACTTCTGGTACAAATTTTCCTGATTTATCTACTAGGTTTACAAATGCTATTCCATTTTGTTTTGCAACTAAACTATCATCTTCACCATAAGCTGGTGCTATATGTACAATTCCTGTACCATCTTCTATTGTTACATAATCTCCATGTATTACTTCAAATGCTTTTCCATCTACTTTTGCAAATGGCATTAATTGTTCATATTTTGTTCCTAATAATTCTGTTCCTTTGAATTCTTTAACTATTTCATAAGGTGTTTCTTTTAATACATTTGTTAGTAAATCTTTTGCTAATATATAATTTTCATATTTTGGTTCATCATCTGTTCCAATATTTGCTTTTACTTCAACATATGTATATGCTTTGTTTACACATAGTGCTAAGTTTGATGGTAATGTCCATGGTGTTGTTGTCCATGCTAATATATATTTGTCTTCTCCAACTACTTTGAATTTTGCAATACATGTTAAGTCTTTTACATCTTTATATCCTTGTGCAACTTCATGTGATGAAAGTGCTGTTCCACATCTTGGACAATATGGCATTACTTTATGTCCTTCATATAATAATCCTTTTTTCCACATTTCTTTTAATGCCCACCATACTGATTCTATATAATCATTATGGTATGTTACATATGGATGTTCCATATCTACCCAAAATCCGACTTTATTTGTCATTTGTTCCCACATATGTACATATGTGAATACACTTTCCTTACATTGTTTTACGAATTTTTCTACACCATATTCTTCTATTTGTTCTTTTCCTGATATACCAAGTTTTTTCTCTATTTCAAGTTCTACTGGTAATCCATGTGTATCCCATCCTGCTTTTCTGTCTACATGATATCCTTTCATTACTTGGTATCTTGGTATAATATCTTTCATTACTCTTGTTTCGATGTGTCCAACATGTGGTTTTCCATTTGCTGTTGGAGGTCCATCATAAAATGTGAAATATCTTTGACCTTTGTTCATTTCAAAGTTCTTTTTTATTATGTTCTTTTGTTTCCACATTTCTGCTACTTCATTTTCCATTCCTACAAATCCATTTTTTAGTTCTACTTTTTTGTACATAATTTTTTTACTTCCTTTCCTAAGTTTATGTTTTGGGTTGAAATTATAATTATTATTTCTCAACCTACTTTATTTGTTTTTTACACTTTTAATATTTTGTAATTCAAATCTATATTTTTGTTTTATATCTGGATATTTTTTATGATCTACTTCTGATAAGAACATATCTTTTGGGCGTACCCATAATCCTCCATCTTCATATAATCTTCTATAAATGACCATTTCTTCTTGTGTTTCAGAATCTTTTGCAATTTCTTCAACTAAGTAATAATCTCCTTTAAAATGTTTATAGATTCCATTAATTTTTAGTTCTTGCATAATTTCCTCCTTTTCTAACAAGAGTTTTTTCCGCATATTAATTTAAAATCAAAAAGTCCTAATATACATTTCTGTATATTAGGACGAATTCTCCGCGGTACCACCTATTTTAATATAATTTTATTATATTCTCTTGTTTTTCTTTAACGCAGATATACGGCAAAGCTTACTTTAAATTGTTCAGCTTTACAACTTAACTTAGGTGATAACAAATAATTTTTACTTTCAAACTTTCACCAATTGTTTGATTCTCTGCTAAGATATTTTATTATTTGCCTTGTCCTTGTTATTGTTTTCTGTTAATTTGAAAGTATTATATCACTTTTTTTAAACTTTGCAATAGTTTTTATTAATTTTATTCTCTTTCTGGATCTTTACTATCAACTTGTCTTGGTACTTCTATTGTTGCATTTTTTATATCTAAATTTTTAACTTTCATCGTCTTATTTTTCTTTAATTTACTACTTTCACTTTCTTCAAGTCTTTTCTCAAGTTTTTCAGTATAAATTTCTGATTCTTTAAAATCTTCTATTTCTTGACTTGAAAAATAACCATTTTGTCCTAAAATTGTTAAATACTCATTCCATTCTTTATTTTCCTCTATCTCTTCAAATCCAAATAATTGTTTAAATAATTGCTTTACATTTTCAATTATATCTTTCATATCTTTTTATTCTAATTTCTTAGAATCTCCTCTCCTAAAATTACTACGAAATATTATATCATATTTTTTCTATAAAATCAAGTAATATGCACTATTTAATTAAAGTTTATAAATTATAAGCAAAAGTAGAGCATCTAATAGATGCTCTACTTTTGTCTAAGCTCTTTTTACTTAGTGCCTCTTTACACTATAAACAGCTCTCCTTTTTTTACTATGTGGATTTCTCATTCCACACTTTTTTTCATGTAATTTTTCTTTTTTGGGAGCCCTAACATTGTATAGTTTTGCTCCCATCAATTTAAGGAGCCCCCAATGTCCAATTGTAATTGTATGTTCGCTAAGTACTTCCACCCGCTTTCCAATTTTTTCTGCGACAATCTTGTCTTTTAGCATGTACTGAGATTCAATTTGACCATGATTAATCATAATCGTATTGACAATTCCCAGATTTCTCAAAAGAGCAATTAATTCATCACTCTTAGCATGAGAAGAAAATTCTGTAGTTGTATATGTTTCCACCCAGATTTCATAAACATCTTTTCCAATTTTGATTGTTCCATCATCAGAATGTTGAATTTTATAACCAAGACTAGATGGTGAAACATATCCAGGAAAATAAAAGACAAAGTCATCTCTTGCAATTAACTGTGGTACATAAATTCTCGCTGTGCCATGGTCTGCCATTCCGGATGTAGTCAAAATAATTCTCTGCTCATGTCCCTTTGCAACCTCAGGCCGATTATATTTGTCAACAAATGTAACATTTTTCGGCATAAAGTCAATGTCTGTATACTCCTGCATAGACTTCGTGAAGAATTGTGCAAGAGCACCATCAACATAAATTGGAATATAACGAGGAATACTTCCACAATCTTGCATCTTTTTAATTTCATACAAGAATGTTTGTGCTCTTTCCTGGGCAAATGTCATTTGAAGAATACTTTTTCCTCTTGCAATAATTTGAGGAATATCTTCTTCATAATGATATTCAACTTCAGAACTTTCCATATAGCCATAAGTAGACTCTATGACTACATCTTTAGGAAGTGCTTTTACCCACTCAGGCACATCTTTAATTTCACGCCATAGAGATTTCGCTTTATAATCACCTGTAAACAAGAGATTCAACGTTTCCTCTCCATAATAACTGATTTGTACCAAAATCATAGCAGCACCAGGCAAATGACCATTATCTAAGAATGTTGCCTTGATTCTTTCATCAAGATAAACAGTTTCTTCATACTCACATCCTTCTGTTCTAGCCATCACATCATCAATATCTGACTCATTATACATAACTTTCAGCTTTTTGTTCCGAGCGTTACTCATCATGATCTTGTAATCGTCCATAAGAGAATAACGCATTACCTGCTTAGTAAAGTTCGTACAATATATCTTTCCTTTAAAACCCTCCTTTACCAATACAGGCAAACGTCCATTATGGTCTGCATGATTATGAGTAATCAATGCAAAACTAATCTTCGAACTGCAGAATGGTAACTGCTGATTGTTCAATTGTGTATAGTCCACTTCTTGGAACATACCACAATCAACTATAAAATGTGTAACTTTGCCATCAGGATAATGCACTTTTACAAAAAGGCAAGATCCTGTAACTTCAGGATGAAGTGCAGTTATAGTGTAGTAAAACCCACCCTTTGAAAAAGAACTCATAAAATGTTTCACTCCTTCAATTAATTAATTAGGAATTTGTTAAGGGGTTTTGCTGCTAATATTATACATTATCTTTAAGCATAAATCAACTATTTTTTCGACATTTTTCGTAATTTATGTTTACTATAATATTCCACTTGTTGGAATATATGTTTTATTTGGTGGTAATACAAATATATTTTCAGGCATATCAACTTTTTTTATTTCTGTCACTTTTATTATAGGAATTTCAGAATTATGATATTTTCCCTTTGTAATCTCTCCAACAATTTCAATCCATTCATCATTTTCAAAGTGCTTTATTTCTTTGTTTTCACACAAAAATCCGACAACTACTGATTGATTGTTTTCAGTATTTATTAACATGTCTCTTCCTAATACAAATTGATTTTCATTAAAGTCTAATACTCTATAAACATATCCTGTAAACTTTATTTTTAAACCAATATATGAATCTAAATCATCATGTACCGCTTGTAATATATTTGTATATTCATCTGCATTAATTTCTTTTATTTCATCTTGTTCTATTCCATCTTTTACAAAAAATTTTCCACTTGAAAAAAATATTTTATATATACTAAATAAAAATACAATAAGCATAAACAATGACAATAATACAATAATAATCTTTAGTGCTTTTCCTCCATTTATTTTTATATTATATATATGCATAAAAGCCCTCCACTTAAATTTATTTATTTAAGTTTATGAGCTTATTATAAAAAAAGAACATTTTTAGAAAAATCTATTATAAAATCCTTCATCAATTTCTTTTGCAAATATACTTTTTAATATTATTAGAACAATTGGTCCTACTAACATTCCCATTACTCCTATTAATTTAAATCCTGTATACATTGCTATTAAAGTAAATATTGGATGTATTCCAATTTTTCCACTTACTATTTTAGGCTCTAGAAATTGTCTTACAACTGACATTATAATCCACAAAACTATTATTGATATACCTAATTTTAACTCTCCATTTAATGCTGATATTATTGCCCATGGTACCATTACTGTTCCTGAACCTAATATTGGGAGTGCATCAACAAATCCAATTGCTAATGCTATTAATAATGGATATTTTATATCCATTCCTATTATTTTTAATAAATATAATCCTATTACAGATATAATAAATGATATTAATATTAATGTAGCTTCTGCTTTTAAATATCCACCTAAGCAAAAAGTTATTTCTCTTATATGTTTTCCTAATTTTTGTACCCATTTTTGTGGCATATGATGTTCTAATAAATCCAACATATATATCTTATCTGTACACATAAAATATAATGACATTATTGTTATTACTACATATATTGCTATTGCTGGAATTGATGTTATTATTTCTATTAAATTTGTTAAAAATTGTGTCATCCAATTTGATAATTTTACTAATATTTCTTGTGATGTATTTTGAAACATGTTTACGATGTCTTTTGATACACTTAATTTTTCTATACTTAGCTTACTTATACTTTCTTGAACTCGTGTATATGCTTTATTTATGTATAAGTTAAGCATTTGTAATAAATTAGTCGATTCTGATATTAGTGAAATTATTCCCCAAGTAACTGCACCAATTATTATTGCAAATACTATTACAAATATTATTATAGAACTTGTCTTCCTATTTAATTTGGTTTTATTCATAAAAAATCTTATAGCTGGCTCAATAATAAGTGAGATTACAAATGCTATTAAAAATGGCATATAAAATATTGCTAACTTTATCCCTAAATATATTCCTAATATTATTAAAACTATATTTATTATTTTTCTCAATATTTTGCAAATATAGTTTAAATCTTCTGACATTTTACCTCTTTTCTATGTACAGCAGTTCTATTAAGAACTGCTTTGCATTTATTAACGATTGTTTTTATGTCCACAATCGCAAATTTCTTCAAATGTGTTGCTAAAATTTTCTTTTCCTGTTTCTTGACTATATTTTGCAAGATCTCCTAATGTTAACATTCCAACAACTTTATTGTTATCTACAACAGGTATTCTTCTTATCTGATTTTCAGCCATTTTTTTCTCTGCATTTTTTACATCATCATCTTGATTACATGTGCAAACATTGCATGTCATTATTTCACTTGCAGTTGTGTTTTGTGCTTGTTTGTCACATGCTAAACTTCTTAATATAATGTCTCTATCTGTTATTAATCCTACTAGATAGTTTGAACTATCACATACTGGAACACAACCAATTCTATTTTTTTCCATTAATTTAGCTACTTCTGTTAGTTTTGTTTCTGGTTTTACACAACATACATCTCCACACATACATTCTTTAACTTTCATTTTTTCACATTCCTTTCACTTTATTTTTGGCATGTTGTACATGCTTTTATATATTGTAGTCAAAAAGATTTTAATTTATTCTTATTTTTATATAAAAAAAAACAAGAGTCTGACTTTCATCAGCCTCTCATTTGGAATTAGTTTGGAATATCTACAGGAGCAACTTTGCTGCTATCAGGTGTGGCACCATCCTGAAAATGCCACCATTCAGACTTCAAGCTCTTCATTCCAACCTGTTTCATTACTCTTGCAAGATATCTTGCATTTTCACAAGCAGGTGCATCAACATTAACCCAATTATACTCAGCAGAGCGATAATCAAGGTTATGCATTGCAGTAGGCATATCCATAATATTACCAGTTTTCAAATCACGCAATGTGATATCAACTGCAATACCATAGTTATGAGAACTTGCTTTCTGTGCCAAGAACCAGCTTTCGCCAAGATTTCCAAACCACTTCTTTTTAAAAGAAGAAGATTTAGTATTCAGATATGCTCTATAAGCACTCTGAAATTCTCTTGTCACAGCATATGGACGATATGCATCATTTACAACAATACATTTTCCATATTTCAGGAAAATTTCTTGTGCTTTTGCCAATTTCTTGGCAGCTGCAACTGTAAGCCATGCTTCAGTTCCATTTTCAGAACCAGGTCTGTTATAGAACTTTTCGCCCCAAAGTCCAGGAATTCCTTCGCCAGCCATTTGGAAAATAGCCTTGTCAGCCATTACCAAATTCACTTCAATGCTAGGAATATAATCCTTTACATTGATAAAAACCTCATTCGAGTCAATCCAATAGTTTTCTCCGTTTACCTCAATTGCAAACTGACCATTATCTTCACTCAGGATTGTGAAAATATTGTCCTCTGCTACCATAATGGTATTAATACCATTGCTTGCAGATGTTGCATGAGTTGTCCGGATTTTGCATCCAACAAATTCCGTTCCTTCTGCATTTGCAGAAAGTGCAATAATCATGACCATAATCATAGTCACAATTGCCATTGTCAATTTCTTCATTGCCGTCCTCCTTGGCATAGAATCAAGTAAGAGCAACCACTCTTTTTTTCTTAATTCTATATTACATCAATATATCTATATTATAGCACTTTTTTTATCCAAAAACAAGAAAAGCTAGCAACCATGCTAGTTTTCTTGACAAATTAATATTCATATATATCATAATCTTGTTCATACATACTTCTATTAAATGGTGGTCTGCCAGGTCCTGGTCCAATTGGAGGACGAGGTGGTCTTGGAGGTCTTGGTGGAGGTGGTGGTGGAACTGGTGGTCTTGGTGGTGCAGGTGGTCTTGGTCTAAATCCAGAATTATTTATTAATTCTCTTATTAGTAATATTTTTATTAAATCTTGTAGTCCTTGATTTCTTATCTGTCTATCTTCATTTGATACATTTTCTTGTCTACTTAAATTTGTTTTGGTTTCTATTGATTTTGAGCTTGTTTTCACATCAATACTTCTATTTTTTATTTCACTTGTTCTATTTTCATTTAATTTGTCGTCTTCTATTGCATTATATATTTCACTCGTAAGTTCATCTACTAAATCACTGCTTAATGCTCTATTATTCTGCGAACATGCCTTTTTTACCATTGGATATACTAAATTATATATATCTGGATAACAACTTTCAAGTCTTGATGTTTCTAAATTGCTTTCTATTTGTTGTGGCATATTAAAATTAGAATAATTCATGTAATCATTATATTCATTGTCATATGTATCTCTATATCTTATTGGCTCATATCCTAAAACATTTCTCATATATTCTTCATATACTGAACTCATATATATCACATTCCTTTCTGAAGTTATGATATATAATATGATTTTTTTATTTATATGTCACAAAAATAGAGAATATTATTAAAAAAATAATATCCTCTTAAGTTCTATTTTTCCTTTGTTGGAACTTTTATTACAACTTCAGTACCTTTTCCAACTTCACTTTTTATGTCAATGCTTCCACCATTTCTATCTAATAAATCTTTAGCTATTGAAAGACCTAATCCTGTTCCACCCATTTCTCTACTACGAGCTTTATCAACACGATAAAATCTTTCAAAAATTCTGCTTAAATCTTCTTCTGGAATTCCAATTCCATTATCAAAAATTTTTATATATGCATCATTGTAAACAAATCCAACATATATTTTGATTTCTCCACCTTCTTTAGTATATTTTATACTATTTGTCATTATATTTAAAACAACTCTTTCAATATCATCTTTATCTGCATAAACAAGTGGCACATCTGCTGTTACAAAACAATTTACATTATGATTTTTCCTTTTTATTTCTATTGCAAGCTTGTCCTGACATTTCTTAACAAGTTCACCTAAATCAAATTGTTCTTTTTTTACAACATTTCTATTATTATCATTTTTTGATAATGTTAGCAAATCTGTTACTAGTTTTGCCATTCTTCTAGCTTCTGATGCTATAACATTTAAGAATTTACTTTGTGTTTCTTTATCATATTCTTCTTCTAATAATGTATCTGCATATCCCATAATTGATGTTATTGGTGTTTTTAATTCATGTGATACATCTGCAATAAATTCTTTTCTCATATTATCTAGTTTTACATGTTCTGTTATATCTTGCAATACTGCTATAACTCCAACAGTTTTATCATTATCTTTTTTAAATGGTGCAAAATATACATTTAAAAATCTATCATCAATATTTATTCTTTCTTCAGTATTTGTCCAGTTTTCAAGATATATTATTTTTTCTAGATTTATATGCAATCTTCCAAAAATATCTTCAAATGTTGTATCTTGTGGAGATATATTCATCATTTGCTTTGCTGCTGGATTTATTAAAATAACAACACCATTTCTGTCAAAAGCAATAATTCCATCTGTCATGTGTAAAAATACACTATTATTTATATCTAAATCATCATTTGTAACTCCTGAACCTTTTATTAGTCTTGTCTTTGGAAATAACATTTTTCTTTTTAAATACTTTTTCATTAAAATTTCACTTATAATTAGTATTATTATGTCTACAATAATCATTAATATTATAAATTTATAGTTTTCCAATTTTATTTTCCACCTTTTACTATTTTTTTAATTTCTGCATATATTTTTTCTTGTACATTTTTTACTGATTTAGTAGATGCTTTTTCTCCCATTTCTTTCATTTTTGCTTTATTTGATGCTATTTTTATTATTTCTTTATTTAATATATCTTTTTCTAGTTCATTATTTAGTATAATTTGTGCTGCACCTATTTTTTGTAATACTTCTGCATTTCTTAGTTGATGATCTTGGCTTACATTTGGAAGTGGTATTAATATTGATGGCTTTCCTAAATTTGATATTTCTGTTATTGTCATTGCACCACTTCTTGCTACTATTATATCTGATATATTCATTATTTCTTCCATATTATAAATATATGGAAGTATTTTTGCATTTTGTACTTTTTCTATGTCTATTGAAGATTTTTTTAATTCTTCTTTTACAATATCAAATTGTTTTGGTCCTGTTGCCCAAACTATTTGATATTTTTGATTTAATTTTTCTTTTAAAATTCCAACAACTGCTTCATTTATTTTTTGTGCTCCTTGGCTTCCTCCAAATATTAAAACAATTGGTAATTCTTTAGATAATCTTAATTCATTTAATATCTTGCCTTTTTGCTCACTTGAAAATTCTCTTTTTTGAATTTTTACTGGTGTTCCTGTAAAAACAATTTTTTTAGCACTATGTATTCTTTCTCTTGCTTCTTCAAATGATATTAATACTACATCTGCTTTTTTTGCAAGAAATTTTACTGCCTTTCCAGGAAAAGCATTACTTTCATGTAATGCTACTGGTATTTTTTCTTTTTTAGCAGCCCATACCACTGGTCCACAAATATATCCTCCTGCTCCTATTACTACATCTGGTTTAAATTCTTTTATAATTTTTCTTGCTTTTGATGTTGCTTTTAATGTCTCACACATTTTTTTCATATTATCAATTGAAATTTTCTTGCTTAGTCCATATGCTTCAATTGTTTTTAATTCATACCCTGCTCGTGGAACTAAATCATTTTCTAATCCTCTTGTTGTTCCAATAAAAATTATTTCTGAATCTTTTTCTTTTTCTTTTATTTTATTTGCTATTGCTAAACCTGGATTTATATGTCCACCTGTTCCAGCTGCTGCAACAATAACTCTCATTTTAGATCTTTTCCTTTCTTATAGCTCAAAAATCTGGTTGAAAAAATTAGATTTTACCATAATTATTTTTTTATCTATTTACTCTATTGTTTTGAACTAGCCCTAGAAATGCTCAGTAAAACTCCCATTTCACAAAGCAATAAGAATAAAGCTGTACCCCCATAGCTGAAAAATGGTAATTGCATTCCTGTTACTGGCATTGATGATGTAACTACTGCTATATTTATTATTACTTGCACTCCTACTAATGCTGTTATTCCTATTGCAACTAAACTTCCAAACATATCTGGTGCTTTCATTGCAATTAATACACCCCTCCAAATAAATATTGCAAATAACAAAAATACAACTAGACATCCTACAAATCCAAGTTCTTCTGCTAATACTGAAAAAATAAAGTCATTATGTGGTTCTGATAAATATAAATATTTTTGCTTACTTTCTCCTAGTCCTGCTCCAAATAGACCTCCTGAACCTATTGCATATAAACTCTGAATTATTTGCCAACCACTATCTGTTGCATCTTTCCATGGATCTGTAAATGTTATAAATCTTGTTACTATGTATTGAAATTTATTTCTAAACCATTCGCTTGCCAAATATAAAACTGTGGCAATCCCACCACCTGCACATAATCCAACAAGTCCTGTTGCTGCAAATTGCCAAAATTTACACCCTGCCATTATCATCATAATACAACATGTAATTATTATTACCATAGACGTACTAACATGTGGTTCTAACAATAGCAATAATATTACTGGAGCTAAAAGTGCTACATGAAGTACGAGTCCTTTAAAATATTTTCCTAGTGTATCTCTATTTCTTACTAAAATTCCAGCATAAAATATTATCATTAAAAATTTTACTATTTCAGATGGTTGGAATGAAAGACTTTTAGTTATTTCTATCCATCTTCTTGCCCCATGGCTTTCACTACCAAATGCTAATACTGCAACTAACAAGAAAATTGACACTCCATATGCAATCCAATAAAATCTCTGATATATTCTATAATCTATTTTTGAAATAAACCACATGGCTATAACTCCAGCAACTGCAAATATTAATTGTTTTGCAAAAAACTTATAACTATTTCCATACTTTTGCAATGATGATGGTGCACTTGCTGAAAGTACCATTATTAAACCTATAGAAAGCAATAGCAAAATTGTTATTAATAATGTGAAATCTATTTGATTATTTAAAAAACTTGAAAAGCCTTTTACTTCTTTTTTGTTTTTTTCTTTCCTTGCCATTATAGCATTTTTCCTTTCTTATGTTTAATATATTTTATATAATCTTTAGTCCTATTACACAAGCTATTAATGTTATTACACTAAATAACATTACAACTTGATTTTCTCTCCAACCTGATAGTTCAAAATGGTGATGAAGTGGTGCCATTTTAAATACTCTTTTTCCAGTTTTCTTAAATACTGCAACTTGAATTATTACTGATAATGTTTCAAGTACTGGTATAATAGCAATAATTAATAATAATAGAGGCATTTTTAAGTATAATGCTATTCCAGATACAACTCCCCCTAGAAATAGTGAACCTGTATCTCCCATAAATGCTTTTGCTGGATATATATTAAACATTAAAAATCCTAATGTTGCTCCTATTACAATTGCTCCAAATACTATTATTTCTTTTGTTCCAAACATTGTTGCTATAATTGTTAAACATGTAATTATTATTGTGCTAACACTTGATGATAATCCATCTATTCCGTCTGTTAAGTTTATTGCATTTGTTGTTGCAAGTGTTACTAAAATTGCAAATGGTATATATAACCATATTGGCATTGTTACATATTTATTGGCAAATGGTATATATGTTTCTGTTCCTATCTTTAATCCCCATACTAAATATGATACAAATGCAATTGCTATTATTAATAATCCTAGCATTTTTAATTTTGGTTTTAAACCTTCTGTATTTTTTAATACTAATTTTTTATAATCATCTATAAATCCTATTATTCCAAATCCTGTTGTTAAACAAAGTATTGGAATTAAATTTTTTGCGAGTGATGCATCTTTTCCTTTATAATATACATATGCACAACATGTTGCAATTATTATTCCTAGCATGATAATAATTCCACCCATTGTTGGTGTTCCTTGTTTTTTTAAATGTGATTGTGGTCCATCTGTTCTTTCTATTTGACCTACTTTTAGTTTTCTTAATATTGGTACTATTATTAATCCAAGCAGTACTGTTACTGCAAATGTTCCTAATAGCATTTTTGTTTGAAAATCCACTTTTATCAACCTTTCTTCTGTTTTATTTATCCTATAATTTCTTTTACTATTATTCTTTCGTCAAATGGATATTTTGTTCCATTTATTTCTTGATATGGTTCATGACCTTTTCCTGCAAGTACTATTATATCTAATTTGTTTGCCATTTCTATTGCTTCTTTTATTGCTTCTTTTCTGTCTACTACTACTTTATATTTTCCGTTTGTTTTTTTCATTCCTTCTTCAATTTCTTTTACTATTTCTTCAGGTTCTTCTGTACGAGGATTATCTGTTGTAATAAATGTAAAATCTGCTATTTTTCCTGATATTTCTCCCATTAATGGTCTTTTTCCTTTATCTCTGTCTCCTCCACATCCAAATACTGATATTACTCTTCCTCTTGTATAACTTTTTACTGCTGATAATATGTTTTGTAAGCTTTCTGGTGAATGTGCATAATCTATCATTATTGGTATTTCTTTTTTGTTTGGTACCATTTCAGATCTTCCTGGTACTTTTATTTCTGCTAATGCTTCTATTACTTTGTCTGATGCTATTCCTAATTTTTTTGCTACACATATTGCTGCAAGTGCATTATATACACTGAATCTTCCTGGAATATCTACTTTTACTCTTTCATTTCTGTCAGATACTTTTACTCTAAAATCTACATAGGAATTTGTTATTGTTATGTCTTTTGCTAATACTTCACAATAATTGTCTATTCCATATGTCATTATTTTATTTTCTGGTAATAATCTTGGTATTTTTGATACTTGTAAATCATCAACATTTATTATTCCATTGTCACACATTTTAAATAGTTTTAATTTTGATTCAAAATAGTCTTTCATATCTGGATGTTCTTTTTCACTGATATGATCTTCTGAGAAATTTGTAAATACTACTATATCAAAATTACATCCATCTACTCTATGTAATTTTAAGCTTTGTGATGATACTTCCATTACTACATATTCAACACCTGCTTCTACCATTTGTGCAAATGTTTTTTGTAATTCTATACTTTCTGGTGTTGTTCTTGCACTTTCAGATATCATTTTTCCGTTTATATATGTTGCTATTGTTCCTATTAATCCAACTTTATGTCCTGCTTTTTCTAATATTTCTTTAATCATATATGTTGTTGTTGTTTTTCCTTTTGTTCCTGTTACTCCTATTAATTTGAATTTCCTTGATGGATTTCCGTAAAAATTACAGCTACATATTGCTAATGCTTCTCTTGTGTCTTTTGCCATAATTATTGTTACATCTGCTGGTAATTTAATTTTTTTCAAATCACAGCCTTCTTGAACCATTACTACTTTTGCTCCTGCTTCTATTGCATTATTTATATAGTCATGACCGTCTACATTATAGCCTTTTATTGCTATAAACATATATCCTTCTTTTATGTTTTTTGAGTTACTTTCTAGTCCTGTTATGTCTAAGTCAAGGTTTCCTTTTGCTTTTAGTCCTTCTAATCCTACTAATATTTTTTTTAATTCCATATTTGTCTCCTTTTGCCTACTCTAACTTTTTGATAGGCTCTAATATAAGGGATTTTGTCAATTGCCATTTTTCCCATTATCGCATACATTATATAACTATTTTTTTGTTTTGTATAGTGAATTCGAAAAAATCACTTAATAAATTTTATTAAGTGATTTTTTGTTTTATTCATTTGATTAAAGTGTTTTTATAAATTGATTTTGCATTATTTTTGATAGTTTTCTCTATATAGTTTACTTTTATAAGTGATTATTCCATTTTTAGCAAGTCTTCCAACAATAAAACTCATTGGTATTTTTTCTTGAATTGATATTTCTTTTAATGTTTTTTCGTTTATTTCTCCATCAACAATCTTTTTCCAAATGTTTTCTGGAATCATTACTTCTAATGCAAATTTATCTGCTTTTTCTTCTTTTAAATCGTTTCCATCTATAATTACTTTATTTTTTCCTTCATTATAATCTGATTTACAATGTCCTAGTTCATGAAATAATTCGAAGAAAAATGAGTCTTTTCCAGCATAGTTATCTGTTACATAAATTGCTGGTTGTTTTCCTTTAACTCTAAAACAGCCTCTTATTTTTGTCCCTGTTAAGGCTTTTTCACATGCAAAATAAATTCCATATTTATTTAATAGTTTTCTTACTTTGTCTATATCTATTGAATTATTGTAGGCTAATTCTTGCAAATCTTTTATTAATAACATTAAATTATAACTATTATATTCATTTACATTTTGTTGCTTTATTGTTTCATCACAATGTGCTATCCACAATGCTATTTTGTTAAAGTCATTACCTGTTTTTTTAAATAGTATTTGTTTTTCTAATTTTGGAATTATGTCAAAGTCTTTTATTTTTAAGAAGTCTAATAAATCTATACATACTTGTAAGATATCTGTTTCATCTTTAAATTTTATCCAATTTCTCTTTTTTATTTCATTAATATGATATTTTATTGTTATTTCTTTTTTTAAGTTGTCTATGTTTCCATATTGTTTTAAAATGTTTTCTTTTAATATTCTTGAGTTTTCTACATTTATAATAAATTCTGATTTGATTCCAGTTAGTCTTTCTATATTTCCTGCCATTTCTAATGTTATTCTTGTTTTTCCATTTATTATTTCATTCATATGCTTTTGTGTTATTCCTATTCTTGTTGCAAATTCTGTTTGTGATATGTTGTTGTATTCTAAATAGTCTTTTAGGTATTTTCCAAAATAAATCATATCAATCATCTCCTATCCTTCTCCATAGTGTCGGTCATCTATTTCTCTTAATTCTACTTCTACTATTTTTTCCAACTTATATGGATATTCGCCTATAGGCTTTATATACATTCTTAATTTCATATTTATATTTGCTGTATATATTTCTTTATGTGCAGGAGCAATAATATTAACATTGGTA
>OIZO01000507.1_pt1 | contig 26038 bp, 40 predicted proteins | sample 1588551 | NCBI WGS metagenome assembly OIZO01 (sample SAMN03283271) | human gut metagenome | biome: human-associated habitat; material: feces | host: Homo sapiens | place: Peru | collected 2012 | reverse complement strand
GTTAATCCCATTATTTCAACTGGTGTAGATGGTCCAGCTTTCTTTACTCTTTGACCTTTATCATTTTTCATTGCTCTAATTCTACCAATTGAAGAACCTACAACTATTGTATCTCCAACATCTAGTGTACCTCTTTGTACTAACATTGAAGCAATTGGTCCTTTTGCTTTATCTAGTCTTGCTTCTATAACTGCACCTTTAGCTTGTTTATTAGGATTTGCTTTTAATTCTAATACGTCTGCTTGTAATAATACCATTTCTAATAATTCGTCTATATTTATATGTTTTTTAGCTGAGATAGGTACATAAATTGTATCTCCACCCCATTCTTCTGGTACTAATTCATATTTCATTAATTCTTGTTTTACTTTGTCTACGTTTGCTTCTGGTAAATCTATTTTGTTTACTGCAACTATAATTGGAATTCCTGCAGCTTTAGCATGATTAATAGCTTCTACAGTTTGTGGCATAACACCATCATTTGCTGCAACTACTAATATTGCAATATCTGTAATTTGAGCTCCTCTTGCACGCATACTTGTAAATGCTTCGTGTCCTGGTGTATCTAAGAAAGTAATATCTCTTCCATTAATGTTTACCATATAAGCACCTATTGCTTGTGTAATTCCTCCAGCTTCTCCTTCAATTACATTAGTTTTACGAATTGCATCTAGTAGAGATGTTTTACCATGATCTACGTGACCCATAACAACTACTACTGGTGGTCTTGGTTGTAATTCATCTTCTTTGTCTTCTGAATCGTCAAATAAGATATCTTCTTCTTTTACTTCTTCTTTCTTTTTAGCTGTTACACCAAATTCTTCTGCTACTAAAAATGCTGTATCAAAATCTAAGTCATTATTTATTGTTGCCATTATTCCAAATCCAAATAGTTTTTTAATAACTTCTGCTGATGTTTTCTTTAACTCTACTGCTAAATCTTTAACTGTAATAGATTCTGGAATTGTGATTTCTGTTAGTTTGAATATTTTTTGTGTTCTGTCTTCTTGAGTTTTAGCTGATTTCTTCTTATTTCTTTTTCCTCTTGCTGTTGTTAAATCATAATAATCAAGCATTCCACCCTCTTGGTCATCAAACATATTTGATAGTCTATCTACTTGTTTTAAGTCTTTTAATTTTCCACCATCAAATTCTTCATTAAATCTTCCGCCTTTTTTATTTTTGTTTGCTTTTTGATTTTGATTTTTTTCTTCTTTTCTTTCAAATTTTGCTTTATCAATTGCTTTGCTTCCAAAGTCTCTTTGGTTTTCTTTTTCTACAATATCTGTAGCCATTATGTCTTTTATATTTTTATCAATTCCTCTTTCATCTAATGGTCTTCTTTCACGATTAAAATTTCCACCATTTTGATTTCTATTTTGATTATTTCTAAAGCCATTATTTTCACGCTTTTGGAAGCCATTGTTTTCACGTCTTTGGAATCCACCATTTTCTCTATTTTGGAAATTTCCTCTTTCTCTATTTTGATTATCTCTATTTCTAAAAGATGATTGATTATTATTTCTGTTTTGGAATCCATTTTGATTATTTTTGTAATTTGGGTTTCTGCTTTCTTTATTATATTCTTTAGTTTCTGTTTGTTTTTGTTTAGTTTCTACCATATTTTCTTGTTTTTTTACTACGTCCTCTTTCTTTTCTTCTTGTTTTATTTCTTGTTTTACTTCTTTCTTTGGTTCTTCTTTTTTACCAATTCCAAATAATTCACTTACTGTCATTGGTTTTGTAGGCTTGTTTCTATACACAATATTATAATCTGCATTTTTATTTCTTTCTACAAAACCTACTTGTTTATTTTTTTGTTCTTTTTGTTTAGCTTCTTTTTCTTTTTGCTTTTCTTCTTCATCTGTAATTATAACCTCTCTTCTTATAATTACAGGAGCAGATGGTTTCTTTTCTTCTTTTTTCTTTTCGTCTTTCTTAGTTTCTTCTTTTTTAGCTTCTAATTTCTTTTCTATTTTTTGAAAAGCATTTTTTATTTTTTCAGCTTCTTGTTCTTCTACTCCACTCATATGAGTTTTAGCTTCAATTCCTAATTCTTTTGCCTTTTCTATTATTTCTTTACTGGTTAAGCCAATCTCTTTTGCTATTTCATGTATTTTTATCTTACCCAATAATTTCACCCCCATCAATTTTTTTTAATAGTTCCTTAGCAAAGTTTTCATCTTTTATAACTATTATAGCTTTATTATTTTGTCCTATACTTTTACTTAAATCTTCTATTGTTCCGAACACTCTAACTGGTATATCATCATTCTTACATGCCAATTCGAAATTTTTCTTTGTTCTATCGCTACAATCTTTAGCAACAATTACAAGTTTTGCTTTATGTTTTTCTATTATTTCTTTAGCACTTTCTGTACCAAAACTTATTTTTCCTGCTCGTCTTGCTAGTCCCAACAGACCATATATTTTATTATCAATCAATTATTTCACCTCTAAAAAAGTACTTTCTATTTTAAAGTATTCTTTAATTCTTCATATAATTTAGCATCTATATTTGTTTCAAATGTTCTCTCTAGTCTTTTGGTTTTTATAGCTTTTTCTAAACATTCTATATTATCACAAATGTATGCTCCTCTACCATTTGCTTTTCCTGTTCTATCTATAAATATTTGTCCTTCTTTATTTTTTACAATACGTATTAGCTCTTTTTTTAATTTAATTTCATTACAACCAATACATGTACGTTTTGGTATTTCTTTCACGTTAATCACACCTTTATTTTATTGTATTCTAAGACTAGCTGTTTATTCCTAGTACTTTTATTCTTCTACTTCTTGTGTTTCTTCTTTTTCTTCAGTTTTTGCCTCTTCATTTTGCATATTCATTATCATTTCTCTAAATTGACTTTCACTCTTAATATCTATTTTCCAATTTGTAAGTTTTGCTGCTAATCTTGCATTTTGTCCTGCTTTTCCTATTGCTAAAGATAATTGGTCATCTGGTACAATTACTTGAGCAAAATGCTCTTCATCTTTAATATCTACTGCCATTACTTGTGCTGGAAGTAATGCTGATGAAATATAAATTGCTGGATCTTCATTCCATTCTATAACATCTATTTTTTCGCCATTTAACTCATTTATAATATTTTGTATACGAATTCCTTTTTGTCCTACACAAGAACCAACTGGATCTATATTAGGATTTTGTGAATACACTGCTACTTTACATCTTTTTCCTGGATCTCTTGAAACACTTTTTATTTCTATTAGACCTTCATATATTTCTGGAATCTCAAGTTCAAATAATTTTCTTACAAAATCATTATGTGCTCTTGATATCATAACTTGTGTACTTCCTTTTAATCCTCTTTCTACATCTATAATACAAGCTCTTATTTTATCATTTACATGATATTTTTCTGTAGGTATTTGTTCTTTTACTGTCATTATTCCTTCTATTCTACCCAAGTCAACAACAACTACTCCACCATCTGCTTTTTGAACTATTCCTGAAACTATTTCTCCTTTTCTTTCATTGTATTCGTTGTATAAGAATTCTCTAGATGCTTCTCTTATTTTTTGAACAATAACTTGTTTAGCTGTTCCTGCTGCAATTCTACCAAAGTTTTTTGGCACTAATTCTTGCTCATAAACATCTCCAACTTTATATTTTTTGTCTATTGTTTTTGCTTCTTCTAATGACATTTGTGTCTTTTCGTTTTCTACTTCTTCAACTATTTCTTTTTGCATATAAACATGAATTTCGCCTGTTTCTTTATCCATTGTAATCTTTACATTTTCGTCTTCACAATCATAGTTTTTCTTATATGCTGTAACTAATGCTGTTTCAATAGCTTCTAGTAAGTAATCCTTTTGAATACCACTTTCTTTTTCTAATTCCTCCATTGCTAAAATTAAATTTGTACTATCAATTGCTGGTTCATTTCCTCTTTTTTCTTTCTTCTTCATTTTTTGAATCATTCCTTTCCTTACTTTTATATTTTAATTTTTAAATTGTTACAGTTTAATTGTTTTTTTATAATTTAAGATTTTCATCAATAAATTTCATTTTTTTTTATTAATTATTTTATGTACATTACCAATTAAATTTTAATTTCATTAATGATATATTTTTTCTTTCTATTTCTATTTTTTCTTCGTTTTCTTCTAAACCAAGTATTATTTTTTCTTCATTGTAATCTTCTAAAATTCCTACAAATTCTTTTTGTTTTTCTATAGGTTTAAATAGCTTTACTTCTATTTCTTTTCCTATTGAATCTTTTAGATGTTCATCTTTTCTTAATACTCTTTCAATTCCTGGTGATGAAACTTCTAAAAAATACATTTCCTTTATAAAGTCTTTTTCATCTAATAATGGGTTTATTTCATTGCTTACCTTTTCACAATCATTTAAGTCTATCCCATCTTCTTTGTCAATAAATACTCTTAAAAAATAGTCTTTTCCTTCTTTCGCATATTGTACGTCATAAAGTTCATAACCTAATCCTTGAATTTTTTCTTTAATTAAGCTTTCTACTTTTTCTTCGATACTAGCCAAAGCTTTTCCTCCTTATCATACAAGTAAAGAGCGGAATTTGTTTCCGCTCTTTGCTAATTCATTTTGTTTACATGATTAGTATACACTATTTTACCTTAAAATACAAGTGTTTTGGTAAATTTTCTTGATTTTTTATAAGATTTTTTTCAAAATAAAAAGGCAATATAAAAAGACGAGCCTAAGATTTTCTAACAAATGCAAATTTTAAGAAAATCTAAGGCTCGCCATATTTATCTTCTACAGAAAGTTACCATACTATGATAACTTTCCTAGAATATAAAAAAGCCTAGTTAAACTAGGTCTTTTTATTTGTTTTTTATTAAACTAATTGTAAAATTACAACTTCTGCTGCATCTCCTCTACGTGGTCCAGCTTTGATTATACGTGTATAACCACCAACTCTACCTTCGTATTTTGTAGCAATTTCACCAAATAATTTTGTTGGTAAATCAATGTTGTTTCCATTTTCATCTTTTACCTTATTTAGCATTCTCATCATTTTTCTTCTTGCATTTAATCTACTTGGCATATCTTTTTGTCTTTTTTCTGTTTTTTCTTCTTTTACAACTTTTAAATATTCTTTACCATTTTTACTTTTTACAAGTTCTGTTTCTTTATTTCCTTTGCTATCTAATTTTGCTTTTACAACTTTAACGTCTACCATTTCAAAATTATCTTTTTCTTTTATTGCTAAGGAAATAATGCTATCAGCCATTGATCTAATTTCTTTGGCTCTTGCTTCTGTGGTTTCAATTTTTCCATGTAAAATTAAGTCTGTTAAACCAGTTTTTAACATTGCTTTACGAATATCAGTTGTTCTACCTAATTTTCTATTTGTTGCCACTGTATTTTCCTCCTCTTTCTATTCTATTCTTCTTCTTGAGCAAAATCAAGTCCTAATGAACGTAATTTAAATGTTACTTCATCTAATGATTTTTTACCTAAATTTCTAACTTTCATCATTTCTGATTCTGTCATATTTGTAATATCTTCTACTGTTGAAATACCAGCTCTCTTTAGACAATTAAATGATCTTACAGATAATTCTAAATCTTCAATTGACATTTCTAGAACTTTTTCCTTCTTATCTTCTTCTTTCTCTATCATTACTTGTGTATTTTTAGCAGTTTCAGATAAGTCTATGAATAATTCTAAGTGACTTGTCATAACTTTAGCAGCTAAGCTTAATGCTTCATATGGTGCTAAACTTCCGTCTGTCCATAATTCAATTGTCAATTTATCAAAATCTATATTTTGACCAACTCTTGTATTTTCTACTGCATAGTTTACTTTCTTAACTGGTGTAAATATAGAATCTATTGGTAATACCCCTAAAGGTTGATTATCTTTTTTATTTTTTTCTGCTGAATTGTATCCTCTACCCATTTCAACAGTCATTTCCATTTGAAGATGTGCTCCTTCAGATAAAGTTGCTATATGTAATTCTGGATTTAATACTTCTACACCATCATCTGTAATAATATCGCCAGCAGTTACTTCTCCTTCACCTTTAACATCTATACGGATTGTTTTTTCTTCATTTTCATGAAGTTTTAATCTTACCATTTTTAAATTAACTATAATTTCTGGTACATCTTCTACAACATTTGCTATTGTAGAAAACTCATGTACTACGCCTTCAATTTTTACACTTGTTATTGCAGCTCCTGGTAATGAAGAAAGTAGGATTCTTCTTAATGAGTTTCCTATTGTTACTCCATAACCACGCTCTAATGGTTCACAAACAAATTTTGCATAATTTGTTTCATTGTCTATTTCTAAGCATTTAATATTTGGCCTTTCAAATTCTATCATTTTTACCTCCTATTTTAGAAGTTCTAAGTGCGAGGTTACTATATAAGCCTTTTATTTAAACTTTCCCTAGTACTTTACTTCTTAAAACACAATATATAACTTTTAAAAGATTTAAAATATTTATAAAAAAATATTTTATTACTTTTCTATTATTTAGAGTAAAGCTCTACTATTAAATGTTCTTCTACTGGTAGGTCAACATCTTCTCTAGATGCTAATCTTACTACTTTACCACTTAATTTTTCTACATCTTTTTCTAACCATTCTGGAACAGGTCTTGCAGCGTTTTCTTCTACATTTAGTTTTATTGCTCCATTATCTTTTCTGTTTTCTCTAACAGAAATTACATCTCCGGCTTTTACTAAGTAAGATGGAATATCAACTTTTTGTCCATTTACTTCAAAAGTTCCGTGTGTTACTAACATTCTAGCTTGAGCTCTTGAGCTTCCATATCCTAATCTATATACTATATTATCTAATCTACTTTCTAGGATTTGTAGTAAAACTTCACCTGTTTTACCTTTTGTTTTAGAAGCCATATCAAAATATCTTCTAAATTGCTTTTCGCTTACTCCATAGAATGCTTTTGTTTTTTGTTTTTCTCTTAATTGAGTACCATATTCAGAAAGTTTCTTCTTTTTTTGTCCATTTTGTCCAGGAGCATAATTTCTTCTTGAAATACTGCATTTATCTGTATAACATCTTGAACCTTTTAAGAATAACTTTTGTCCTTCTCTACGGCAAATACGGCATTGTTCGTCTTTATATCTTGCCATTTCTATATTTCCTCCTTTAATTTATGTAGGGGACACATCTTTACCTTCTGCCATCTCACTAGGGACAAGATATGTCCCACTCTTGTGAATTAATGATGTCAGTTTTTAATGTTCTCCTTTTTTATTTTTATACTCTACGTCTTTTTGGTGGTCTACAACCATTGTGTGGAATTGGTGTAACATCTTTAATGCTACTAATTTCTAATCCAGCTGCTTGTAATGAACGGATTGCTGCTTCACGTCCTGAACCAGGTCCTTTTACAAATACTTCAACTGATTTTAAACCATGTTCCATTGCTGCTTTAGCAGCTGTTTCTGCAGCTTCTCCAGCTGCAAATGGTGTACTTTTTCTAGAACCTTTGAATCCTAATTCTCCGGCACTTGCCCAAGAAATTGCATTTCCTTGAACATCAGTAATTGTAACTATTGTATTGTTAAAGCTAGAATGAATATGAGCCATACCTTTTTCGATATTTTTTCTATCTCTTCTTCTAGTTGTTGTTCTTTTTGTTACAGGCTTTGCCATTTGTTTTACCTCCTTATTATATGTCAGGGGACACTCTCCTTACCTCTTTGCCACTCTCACTTGGTTTAAGGATTGTTCCTTTTCCTTGTGAATTAGTGTTCAAATAGCTATGGTGTTCTCCTTGCTATTATTTCTTGCTTTTACTTACTAATTTTCTTGGTCCTTTTCTTGTACGAGCATTAGTTTTTGTTCTTTGTCCTCTTACTGGAAGACCTCTTCTATGTCTTAATCCTCTATAACAACCAATTTCTGTAAGTCTTTTAATGTTTAAAGCAACTTCTCTTCTTAAGTCTCCTTCAACTGTCATTCCTTCCATTGCTTTTCTTATTGCTTGTTCTTGCTCTGCTGTTAAATCTTTAACTCTTGTATCTGGATTTACACCAGCATCTTTTAATATTTTTTGAGAAGTTGATAGTCCTATACCATATATATATGTAAGTCCTATTTCTACTCTTTTTTCTCTAGGTAAATCTACTCCTGCTATACGAGCCATACTTTTTTAGCACCTCCATGTTTTATTTTAATTATTAATATAGTTTGTCTATCTTAGAAGTATAAAGGTGAAATGCATTGGAAAGGTCCAATCTTTATTCTTCTTATAGACATGTATAAAAACATAAATTGGATTTTATAAATTCTAAATTGAATCTACAGCCGCCTCTAATTTATGTTAGTATCAGTTTTGGTATACAATTAACCTTGTCTTTGTTTGTGTTTTGGATTTTCACAAATTACCCTAATAACACCTTTTCTTTTAATAATTTTGCATTTTTCGCAAATTTTCTTTACTGATGGTCTTACTTTCATTCTTAACCACACCTCCTGCAATTTTGATTATCTTTATAACCTAATTAAAATTATGTAATACATAATATATGATGTGTAATGGTCAGATGTATAAGATATCAGGCTAAATGAGATTTATACATCTCACCAAAGCACCTCATAGCCTACTTTGTATTACATAATTTTTTTAACTTAATTTATTTTGCTCTCCAAGTAATACGTCCTCTTGTTAAGTCATATGGTGAAAGTTCTACTTTTACTTTGTCTCCTGGTAAAATTTTAATATAGTTCATTCTTAATTTACCAGAAATATGAGCTAATATTTGATGTCCATTTTCAAGTTCTACTTTGAAATTTGTATTTGGTAGTGTTTCTACTACTGTTCCTTCTATTTCAATAACATCCTCTTTTGCCATTTTTTCCTCCAATTTTCTATGATTTTGTATAATAAAAATCAAATTTTGTCACATAATTTTCCAATTATGCATATAATAGCTAATATAGTATATAATACTTTTAATTCTTTGTCAAGATTTCTGGCTCATTTTCTGTAATTAAAATTGTATTTTCATAATGTGCTGCTCTTTGCCCATCTTCTGTTATTATTGTCCAGCCATCTTCTAATTCTAAAATTTCATCTGAACCTGCCATTACCATAGGTTCTATAGCAAGTGTCATGCCTGGTTCTAATCTTATTCCTCTTCCTTGTTTTCCATAGTTTGGTATTCCTGGATCTTCATGCATTTGTCTTCCTATTCCATGTCCTTGAAATTCTTTTACAACATTGAATCCGTTCTTTTCTACGAATTCTCCAATCGCATGTGATACATCTCCTATACGATTGCCTTTTTTAGCATATTTAATTCCTTCAAAGAAGGCTTGTTTTGTTACTTCTATTAATTTTTGTGAAGCTTTATCTATTTTTCCAACTGCATATGTTCTTGCACAATCTCCATTAAATCCATCTTTATAAGCTACTAGGTCTATACTGATTATATCTCCTTCTCTTAATATAACTCTTTTAGATGGTATTCCGTGTATTACTTCGTCGTTTACAGATGCACATATTGAACCTGGAAAGTCTGGAACTCCTTTTACTCCGCTTGGATAACCTTTTTCCGCTGGAATTGCACCATACTTTTTCATTTCATTTTCTGCAATTTTGTCTAACTCCCATGTAGAAACTCCTGGTTTTATTGCTTTTTCTACTGCTCTTTGTGCTAAATCTGCAATTTTACATGCTTCTATCATTTTTTCTATTTCTTGTTTTGATTTTATTGTTACCATTATTTTTCCTTCTTTCTCTTACCCACTAACATTCATTATAACATAAAAGCTAGAAAAAATAAACATTTTTTCTAGCTTTTTCTTGGATTTTTATATTCTACTCTATCTCTTCACTTGTTTCATATAAACTATCTGCACAAATGTCTATTTTATCTCCCCAAGAAATTGTTCCAAAAGATATTTCTACTTTATTAAAAAAAGTTTTTTCTTTCAATTTTTGAAATACACCTTTCTCTAAATATGGCTTCATATCTTTTATCCTTTTTTCATTATTGTCAAAAGTAAGCAATAATCTATAATCTGGTAATACTTGAACTTCTTTTACTTCTCTCATCTTTATTTTCCCCCTATTAATCTAAAGGTTTTATATTATATAAAACTTCACTATCTTTAGCTAATTGCCAATTTGCCATTAGTTCATCTTTATGTATTAATGTCCATGCTGTAATTAACTTTGCTTTTGAATTTGGAATATTTCCTTCCATTAATTCTCCATCTAAATTGAACATAGCTTTATATTCTCCATAGAACGCATGAAAATGTAGTGGATTATGTTCATCATAATACATTTTAATAACTATTCCATAAAACATACTAATTGTAGGCATTCGTTTTCTCCTTTCTTATTATAACATTATATTGTTATTTTTTCATCTCCTTTCTCTTATTTTTTTACTTTTTTGGATTTTTTTAGAATTAATTTTATTCGAATAATTTGATTTAATTTTTTAGAAATTAATACAAGCACAAAATGTGCTAAATAGATTGTTCTATTTATACCACATTTTGTGCTCATTATAAACATAATGTTGTAAATTTATTTTAAGAAAATATCGACAATTTTTGACATAATACTTGTTAAACTAGAATGTCCCGTCCCTATTAGTTTACTTTAAAAAGAGTGTCCCTATTGTTCCGATTTCGATACAAAGAGGACCGTCCCTATTGTTCAAGGCTTGTTTTTTATTTATTCAAATATTCTTTTACCTCTTTTGCAACATCTTCTGAAGTTTTTCCTGAATGTATATTTAATTTAACTGCATATAATAAATCTTGCTCTTTATAATAATCTATTAGTTTTGCTGATGTTTCATAATATGTTTTTAGTCTTTGTTCAACTGTTTCTATTGTGTCATCTTCCCTTTTTATAAGTTTACTTCCACATTTATCACATATTCCTTCTTGTTTTGGTTTCTTAAATTCTGTATTATATATTTCTCTACAATCTACATTTGAACATACCATTCTTTTTACTATTCTATCTATTATATCTTGATCTGATAGTCTTAATTCTACTGCTATATCTATTTTGTAACCTTTTTGTTTAAAGAACTCATCTAATTCTTTGGCTTGTTTTATTGTTCTTGGAAATCCATCTAATATTACTCCATTTTTACAATCTATTTCTTGCAATCTTTTTTCTACTAATCTTATTGCTAAATCATCTGGAACTAAATTTCCTTGTGATACATATTTATCTATTTCTTTTCCAATTTCTCCAGCTTTTTTTATATAACTTCTAAATAATTCTCCACTTGATATATGTGTAATATTTAAACTTTCTGACAACATTTTTCCTACTGTTCCTTTTCCTGAGCCAGGTTTTCCTAACATTATTATATTCATAATTTTTTTCTCCTTTTCAATTGTCTTTTATATGTTCTTTATATATTATATCTTTTTTTAGTTGTTAAGTATACATTTTTTTGCAAATTTTTGCTGAAAAAAAATAGATGCTTATACCGCATCCATTTTTTTATTTTTATTCTAAGAATCCTTTGTAATGTCTCATTACAAGTTGTGATTCTAATTGTTGTACTGTTTCTAATGCAACTCCAACTACGATTAATATTGAAGTACCACCAAATGCAATATTTAAAGATGTGAATCTTAAAAGCATTGGTATAATAGCAATTACTGCTAAGAATAGTCCTCCAAATAATGTTAATTTTGAGATTATTGATGATAAATAATCTGTTGTTGGTTTTCCTGCTCTTATTCCTGGTATGAATCCACCATTTTTCTTAATATTGTTTGATACTTCTGCTGGATTAAATGTTGCATAAGTATAGAAATATGTGAATCCTAAGATTAATAGTAGGTAAATTATTGCGTTAGCTATTGAATATCCAATTGCTACATTTGATGTTGATGTTGCAATTGAGAAATTATATATTACATTCCAGAATCCTGTTTGTGTAGCAATATCTGGTACAAACATTTGGATTATCATAGCTGGGAATGTCATAAATGATGAAGCAAAAATTACTGGCATTACACCTGCCATAGCAAGTTTTAATGGTATGTTTGTATTTTGTGCTCCTACCATTTTTCTTCCAACTACTCTTTTTGAATATTGTACAGGAACTCTACGTTCAGCTTGTTGTACAAATACAACTCCTGCTACTAATAGTATAGCACCTATTATAATTGCTAAAGCTATTAATAAACCTGTTGTAGAGAATGCTCCTGCTCCAAATATTAAATTCCAAATTGTTGTAACTGCACTTGGAAGTCCTGCTACTATACCAACAAAGATAATTATAGAAATACCATTTCCTATACCTTTACTTGTAATTTGGTCTCCAAGCCACATAAGTAATGCAGTTCCTGCCATTAATGATATTACAACAGTTGCTCCTGTCATAAATGTAGTATCTATAAATATTCCAGAAGAACGATAAGATAAGTAAATTCCTAATCCTTCTATTAATGCTAATACTACTGTTAATAATTTAGTATAGCGATTAATTTTGTTTCTTCCTTCTTCTCCACCTTCTTTTGTTAATCTTTCTAGTGCTGGTATAACCATTCCTAATAATTGAATAACAATTGAAGCTGTGATATATGGACTAATTGACATAGCAAAAATAGATAAACGAGAAAAAGCTCCTCCTGATATTAAATCTATAAGTGATGCCATCCCTTGACCATTAAATACTTCTGCTAATTGAAAATTGTCTACACCTGGAACTGTTATATAACATCCTAATCTAAATATAACTATTAAAATTAGTGTATATAACAATTTCTTTCTTACGTCAGGTGTTTTTAGTGCATTTCTTATTGTTTTAAACAACTAGATCACCTCTGTCTTTCCACCTAAAGCTTCTATTTTTTCCTTAGCTCCTTTAGTGAATCTTACAGCTTTAACAGTTAATTTTTTCTCTAATGTACCTGTAGCAATTACAACTATTCCGTCGTTTGCTTTAGATATTATACCATCTGCTATTAATGTTTCAGCAGTTACTTCATCTTTGCTTGATTTGTTAAGCATTGTTAAAGTTACTTCTGTATAATTTTTAGCATGGATATTTGTAAATCCTCTTTTTGGTAATCTTCTATATAATGGTGTTTGACCTCCTTCGAATCCACGTCTAACTCCTCCACCAGATCTTGCTTTTTGTCCTTTATGACCTCTTCCTGATGTTTTTCCTAGACCAGAACCGATTCCACGTCCAACTCTTTTTTTAGTTTCTGTTTTTTGTGCTGGTTTTAATTCGTCTAATTTCATTATGGAATTACACCTCCTCTTTTAATTATAATATTTCTTCTACTTTTTTACCTCTTTTTGCAGCAACTTGCTCTATTGTTTGCATTTTCTTTAATCCTTCGATTGTAGCATATACTACGTTTCTTGGATTATTTGTTCCTAAAACTTTAGTACGGATATCTCTATATCCAGCAAGTTCTATAACTGGTCTTACGCTTCCTCCTGCTATGATTCCAGTACCTTCTGCTGCTGGTTTTAACATAACACTTGCGCTACCAAATTTTCCTATAAATTCGTGTGGTATTGTTGTTCCTACGATTGGAACTTCTATTAAGTTCTTTTTAGCTTCTTGAATAGCTTTTTTAATTGCATCTGGAACTTCTGCTGCTTTTCCATTTCCTACACCTACGTGTCCTGCTTCGTCTCCTACAACTACAACAGCACTAAAACGGAAAGTTCTACCACCTTTTACAACTTTTGCAACTCTGTTAATTGCAACAACTTTTTCTTTTAATTCTGGTGTATTCTCTTCGTGCACTTTATTTTCCCTCCTTTTTTCGTTAGGTAAGTTTTTTCTTACTTACACTATCTGTCTCTATTAAAATTCTAGTCCTGCTTCTCTTGCAGCTTCAGCTAATTCTTTTACAACTCCGTGATATATGTATCCACCTCTGTCATAAACAACAGCTTTAATATTTTTTTCCATTGCTCTTTTTGCAATTAATGCTCCTACTTCTTTAGCAGCTTCTTTGTTAGCATGTTTTGTTTTTACTTCTTTATCTAAAGTAGATGCTTGGCAAAGAGTAACTCCTGCTACGTCATCAATTACTTGAACAAAAAGATTTTTATTACTTCTATAAACACATAATCTTGGGCAATCAGCTGTTCCGCTAATTTTTCTACGTACTCTTATATGTCTTCTAGTTCTTTCAGCTTTTCTATCTGTTTTTGTAATCATTCTTGATTTCTCCTTTCTATTAAGGTTAGGGGACACTCCTTACCTTTTGGTCACTTCCACTCAGGTTAAGTAATATCCCCTTCCCGTGTGAATTAGTGTTCAAATGGCTTTAGTTATCCTCTTTTATTCAATTTAAGTTTTATTTCTTACCAGCTTTACCTTCTTTTCTTCTAATATGTTCATCAGCATATTTAATACCTTTTCCATGGTAAACTTCTGGTGGTCTTTTTGTTCTAACAACTGCTGCTGTTTGACCAACTGTTTCTTTATCAATTCCTCTTACTATAATTGTGTTAGCATTTGGTACATCAAATGTAATTCCTTCTGGTTCTTCCATTTCTACTGGATGAGAGTAACCTAAGTTCATTACTAATTTCTTTCCTTGTTTTTGTGCTCTATAACCAACACCAACTATTTGTAATTCTTTTTTGTATTCATTAAGAACACCTTCTATCATGTTAGAAATTAATGTTCTTGTTAATCCATGTAAACTTCTATTTTCTGCTTCATCATCTGGTCTTGCTACTGTAATAACATTTCCATCTATAGAAACAGTTATGTTTTTATGAATATCTCTTTCTAATGTTCCTTTAGGTCCTTTTACTGTTAAGTGGTGTCCGTCTAATTTTACTTCTACACCTTCTGGTACAGTAATAGGTTTATTTCCTATTCTTGACATGTTTAGTTTTCCCTCCTTTTTCTACTCGGTAAGGTGATATTAAAATTCGCCTTACTTACATTTCGTTATTATAGTTTAATTACCATACATAAGCTAGAACTTCTCCGCCTAATCCTTCTTTTCTTGCTTCTTTATCAGTTTTGATTCCTTTTGAAGTAGAAATTAAAGCTATTCCTAATCCGTTTAAAACTTGTGGTAATTCGTCTTTTGATGCATATACTCTTAATCCTGGTTTACTAATTCTTCTTAAACCATCGATTACTCTAGCACCTTTTTCATCATATTTTAATGTGATTCTTATAATTCCTTGTGTATCATCATTAATTTCTTCAAATGATTTTATATATCCTTCTTCAAATAATATTTTTGCTATAGCTTTTTTCATATTAGAAGCTGGAACATCAACTGTTTTATGTTTTGAGCTATTTGCGTTTCTTATTCTTGTTAGCATATCTGCTATTGGGTCTGTTGTATTCATTTAAATATTTTCCCTCCTTTTCTTCGGTAAGGGGTCACATTTTTATGTTTTCCTTACTTTAAATTTTAATTTTTACCAACTTGCTTTTTTAACTCCAGGAATTTCACCTTTGTGTGCTAATTCTCTAAAGCATACACGGCATATTCCGTATTTTCTAATGTAAGCATGTGGTCTTCCACAGATTTTGCATCTATTGTATTCTCTTGTTTTGTATTTTTGTTCTCTTGCTTGTTTTACTTTTAAAGATAGTTTAGCCATTGGCTTTCTCCTTTCTCAAATTTTGATTATAAACTTCGTATTATGTTGTCAAACTTCGAAAATTTTTCTTCAATATACAAATGTATTATTTCATAAAAATTTTCTTGTTTTCCTAGTACTACTCGTTTTTAATCAACCTTTTCTATTTTACTTTATTATGCTCTAAAAGGCATTCCTAAAAGTGTTAATAATTCTCTTGCTTCTTCGTCTGATTTAGCAGTTGTAACGAAAATTATGTCCATACCTCTAATTTTGTCTACTTTATCATATTCGATTTCTGGGAAGATTAATTGTTCTTTAATTCCCATTGAGTAGTTTCCTCTACCATCAAAAGAATTTTTTGATACTCCTCTGAAATCTCTTACTCTTGGTAATGCTACATTAAATAATTTGTATACAAAATCATACATTTTTCCTTGTCTTAATGTAACTTTGCATCCCATATTTACACCTTCTCTTATTTTGAAGGCTGCAATAGCTTTTTTAGCTTTTGTCACAATTGGTGCTTGACCAGTTATGATTTTTATATCGTTCATTGCATTTTCTAATGATTTTGGATTGTCTTTTATATCTCCTAATCCTATGTTAATTACTACTTTTTCTAATTTTGGAACTTCCATAACAGATTTGTAGTTAAATTTTTTCATCATTGCAGGAACTACTTCCTTTTGATATTGTTCTTTTAATATTTCCATGGTTTATGTATTCCTCCTTCCACGCTTAATTTCTATTTTATTTTTGCTCCGCATTTTTTACAAACACGTACTTTTCCGTCTTTTTCTACTTCGTAACCGATTCTTGTAGCTTTTCCACATTTAGGGCAAACTACGTTTACTTTTGCTGAGTGAATTGCACACTCTACTGGAATAATTCCACCTTCTTCACCTTGTTTTCTTGGTTTAACATGTTTTTTTCTAATGTTAATTCCTTTAACGATAACTTTTTGTGAATTTGGTATTACTTCTAAAACTTCTCCTGTTTTTCCTTTATCATTTCCTGATAAAACTTGAACAGTATCGCCTTTTCTTATTTTCATTCTTTTATTTCACCTCTTCTTCTTAATATTTAAGGTCTCATTTTATCATTTTATATGCTTTAATTTCCTTTTCAAAATTTACTTTTCATACATTTTTCTAAGGATTACAGGTTCGCTTCGCTCACCTACATCTTTAATCTGTAACACTCAAATGTCTACTAGACATTTTTGTTAACAGCTTAAAGAACTTCTGGAGCTAATGACAAAATTTTCATATAATCTTTATCTCTTAATTCTCTTGCAACAGGTCCAAATATACGTGTTCCTTTTGGATTTTTATCTTCTTTTATAATAACTGCTGCATTTTCATCAAATCTTACATATGAACCATCTGCTCTTCTAATTGGTTTTTTAGTTCTAACTACTACTGCTTTAACTACATCACCTTTCTTTACAACTCCTCCAGGTGTTGCTGTTTTAACAGAAGCAACTATTACATCTCCAACTCCAGCATATTTTCTGTAAGATCCACCTAAACATCTAATACACATAATTTCTTTTGCACCAGTGTTATCAGCTACTTTTAATATGGATTGTTGTTGTACCATTTCGCTGTCCTCCTTTTCTCTATCTTGTTTCAGATTCTAATGGGGACACATCTTTCCCCTTAGTATTCCTTTGCGGACAATTGTATATCGTCTCGCACAAGGTAACCTTTATTTTTATTTTATTATAGCCTTTTCTACTATTTTAACAACTCTATATCTTTTATCTTTTGATAAAGGTCTTGTTTCCATTACTTGAACTTTATCTCCGATTCCACATTCGTTATTTTCATCGTGAGCTTTTAAAGTATATGTTTTCTTTTGAACTTTTCCATATGTTTTATTCTTCTCACTAGTTTCTACAGCTACTACAACTGTTTTATCCATTTTATTAGATTTAACAGTTCCTATATAAGTTCTACGAAGATTTCTTTCTTCCATGATTTTCTAATCTCCTTTCTTGCTAAAACTTTGAAAAACTTCGTCTTACGTCGTCAAGCTACATTCATAAATTCTCGATGTACTAATGTACACTTGCGTTTTACTCATTTTGCTTTTCTAGTAATACTCGTTTTTGAAAATTTTAAGCATTTTCTGCTAATTTTCTTTCAGTTAATACTGTATTTATTTTTGCAATGTCTTTTTTCACTTCTTTTATTTTCATAGGATTATCTAATCCGTTTGTAGCTAAGCTAAATCTTAGTTTAAATAATTCAGATTTTAATTCTCCTAATTCTTTTTCTAATTCTGGTGAAGACATTTCTCTTATTTTACTAATCTTCATCACTTTCACCACCTATTTCAGTTTCTTTTTTAACAAATTTACACTTAACAGATAGTTTCATTGCAGCTAATCTTAAAGCTTCTCTAGCTGTTTCTTCTGGTACTCCTGCTATTTCAAACATAACTCTTCCTGGTTTAACAGCTGCTACCCAATATTCAACAGCTCCTTTACCTTTACCCATACGAGTTTCTGCTGGTTTCTTTGTTATTGGTTTATCAGGGAAGATTTTTATCCAAACCTTTCCACCTCTTTTGATATAACGAGTCATAGCAACACGGGCAGATTCAATTTGGTTTGTTGTAATTAAACCTGCTTCTATTGTTTGAAGTCCGTATTCTCCATCAGATACGAAATTTCCTCTCATTGCTTTTCCTCTGTTTCTACCTTTTTGTTGTTTTCTATATTTTGTTCTTTTTGGCATTAATGGCATTATTTGTCTCCTCCTTCCACTTTCTTTTTAGCTGGAAGAACTTCTCCTTTATATATCCAAACTTTAACACCGATTTTTCCATATGTTGTATCTGCTTCTGCAAATCCATAGTCAATATCAGCTCTTAATGTTTGAAGTGGTATTGTTCCTTCTTTGTAGAATTCAGTTCTAGCCATGTCTGCTCCACCTAATCTACCAGATACTGCAGTTTTAATTCCTAAAGCACCTGCTTTCATAGTTTTTTGCATACATTGTTTCATAGCTCTTCTGAATGAAATTCTTCTTTCTAGTTGTCCTGCGATATTTTCTGCAACTAATTGTGCATTTGTATCAACATCTTTTACTTCAACGATATTTAAATTAACTTCTTTACCTATCATTTTTTGTAATTCATTTTTTAAAGTTTCTGCTAAGTTTCCGCCTTTACCAATTACTAATCCTGGTTTAGCTGTGAAAACATTAACTTTTACAAATTTAGCTGTTCTTTCAATTTCTATTTTTGAAATTCCGCTAACATATAATTTTTTCTTAACATATTCACGGATTTTGTGATCTTCTACTAGGTAGTTTGCAAAATCTTTTTTATTTGCATACCATTTTGAGTCCCAGTCTTTAATTACACCTACTCTTAATCCATGAGGATCCATTTTTTGTCCCATTGTTATAGGCTCCTTTCATTTTTATTTTTTAATTAAGCTTCTCTTTCTCTTAATATTATTGTTATATGACTTGTTCTTTTACGAATTCTAACAGCTGAACCTTTTGCTGCTGGTCTAATTCTTTTTAAAGTTGGACCTTGGTTAGCAAATACTTCTGCAACGTATAGTTTTTCGTGTGCCATATTATGGTTGTTTTCAGCGTTTGCAATTGCTGATTTTAATAATTTTTCTACTATTTCAGATGCTGCTTTTGGAGTATATTTTACTATTGCTAAAGCTTCATCTACGCTTTTTCCTCTAATTAAGTCTATTACTATTTTAACTTTTCTAGCTGAAATTCTAGCGTATTTAAGTGTTGCGCATGCTTCTGGAATAATAACTTCTTGCATTTCTTGTTTTTCCACGTTATTTTTCCTCCTTAACTCTATCTTGTTCAGGCTCCTGACGGGGACACTTCTTTCCCCAAGGTATTCCTGAAGGGATAAGAAATGTCCCACACTGGGCTCATCTATTATTTATCCCTTTTTTTATTTTTTAGTTGTTTTTTCTCCCGCATGACCTTTAAAAGTTCTTGTTGGAGCAAATTCTCCTAATTTATGACCTATCATTTCTTCTGTTATATAAACAGGTACGTGTTTTCTACCATCATGAACAGCTATTGTGTGTCCTACCATTTGAGGGTATATAGTAGAAGCTCTTGACCATGTTTTTAATACTTCTTTTGCTCCTGATTCGTTCATTGCTTCAACTCTTTTTAATAATTCTGGAGCAATGTATGGAGTCTTTTTACTTGATCTTGACATATTCTTTATTCCCTCCTTACTTTCTTCTCTTTACGATAAATTTATTTGATTTTTTGTTTTTCTTTCTAGTCTTGTATCCTAGAGCTGGTTTGCCCCAAGGTGTCATTGGTCCTGCGTGACCTACTGGAGCTCTACCTTCACCACCACCATGAGGGTGATCGCATGGGTTCATTACAGAACCTCTAACTGTTGGTCTAATACCCATATGTCTTGTTCTTCCGGCTTTACCTAATTTAACGTTTTCATGGTCTGTGTTTCCAACTGTTCCGATAGTTGCTCTACATCTTGTCATAACTAATCTCATTTCTCCTGATGGAAGTCTTACGTGAGCATATTTTCCTTCTTTAGCCATTAATTGTGCTTCTTGACCTGCTGCTCTAACCATTTTTCCACCTTGACCTGGATTTAATTCGATATTGTGAATCATTGTACCTACTGGTATAGATTCGATTGGCATACAGTTACCTGGTTTAATATCAACTTTTTGTCCAGATACTACTTTGTCACCATCTGTTAATCCTACTGGTGCTAGAATATAAGATCTTGTTCCATCTTCATATTCGATTAATGCGATATTTGCACTTCTGTTTGGATCATATTCGATACCAATTACAGTAGCTGTCATATCATCTTTATTTCTTTTAAAATCAATTATTCTGTATTTTTGTCTATTTCCTCCACCTTGATGACGAACTGTGATTCTACCATATGAGTTTCTTCCTGCTTTTTCTTTCTTTACTGTTAATAAAGATTTTTCAGGAGTTTTCTTTGTAATTTCATCAAATGTAGAAACTGTCATATTTCTTAGTGATGGAGTTGTTGGTCTGAAATGTTTCATTCCCATTTTTATCTCTCCTTCTCGAAACAATGAAAATCTTCGTCTTGCGTTGTCAGATTTCGCAAATATTTTTTCGACATACATATGTATAGTCTTAAAAATATTTTCTCATCTTCCTAGCAATACTTGCTTTTGATTGTTTCTCTACTTTCTATTTTTATTTACGGCTTTCTTTTCCTGCCCCGCATTAGCAGATATTTTTTATTATCCGAGTTATTTCTCGATACTTTTAATTAATATTAAATACTACCTTATTGAATAAATTAAAATTCAACGATGCAAGATGCTGATTTTTATTTATTCAGCCTAAGCTCCCATAAATTCATCTATAGAATCTTTATATTTCTTAGACATTTTTGTAGCTTTTCCGCCTTTTGCAAGATATGTTTTGTCTTCTGGATTTGTATCTATTGTTACGATAGCTTTTTTCCAATCTGAAGTTTTTCCTTCATATCTTCCTACTCTTTTTGTTTTACCTTTTACAGTAACTGTATTTACATTTAATACTTTAACTTCAAATAGTTTTTCTACTGCGTTTGCAATATCAACTTTTGTTGCTTTTTTGTTTACTTTGAAAGTATATTTACCTTCTGCTATTGCCTCATTACTTTTTTCTGTTATAACAGGTGCAATAATAATATCTTCTGGTCTCATTATGCATACACCTCCTCTAATTTTTTAACAGTGTCTAGAGTTACAACTAAATTTTTGTATTTTAATAAATCATATACGTTTATTGTATTTACTAATGTAGTTTTAACTCCTTCAATGTTTCTTGCAGATTTTTGAACGTTTTCGTTTTTGTCTGCTAATAACATTAATGTTTTTCCTTCTACTTTTAAGTTATTTAAAACTTTTACCATTTCTTTAGTTTTAATTTCTTTCATATCTAGTGAATCTACAACTACTAATGTATTTTCTAATACTTTTGAACTTAAAACTGATTTAACAGCTAATTGTTTTTCTTTCTTATTAACTGTGTAGTAGTATGAACGTGGTTTTGGTCCTAAAGCTATACCACCTTTAATCCATTGTGGAGCTCTTATAGAACCTTGTCTTGCTCTACCTGTTCCTTTTTGTCTCCATGGTTTTCTTCCACCACCACGAACTTCTGATCTTGTTTTTGTATTTTGTGTACCTTGTCTTTGATTTGCTAAGAAGTTTACAAGTACGCTATGTACTACTGCTTCATTTGGTACTATTCCAAAGATTTCATCTTTTAATTCAATTTCTTGAACTTTCTTTCCTTCTATACTATATACGTCTATTTTAGGCATTCTTCATTCTCCTCCTTCCTTATGCTTTTACACTTGTTTTTATTTTTAAGATAGCACCTTTAACTCCTGGAACACTACCTTTTACTAAAATTACGTTTTTGTCCATATCAACTGCTACAACATCTAAGTTTTGAATTGTAATAGTTTGAACTCCCATATGTCCTGGTAATTTTTTACCTTTAAATACTCTACCTGGAGTTGATGTTGGTCCCATTGAACCTGGTCTTCTATGATACATAGAACCATGTCCCATTGGTCCACGACTTTGTCCATGACGTTTGATAACACCTTGGAAACCTTTTCCTTTAGATGTGCCTTGAACATCAATTTTGTCTCCCTTTACGAAAGTATCAGCTTTTATTTCGTCTCCTACTTTATAGCTTTCTACTTCGTCTACTCTAAATTCTCTTAAATGTTTTTTAGCTGTTATACTAGCTTTTGCAAAGTGTCCTTTTTCTGGTTTATTTACTTTGCTTTCTTTTACATCTCCAAAACCTAATTGGATAGCATTGTAACCATCAGTTTCAACTGATTTTACTTGTGCTATTACACAAGGTCCTGCTTCAATAACTGTAACTGGAATAACTTTTCCTTCTTCATCAAATATTTGTGTCATTCCAATTTTCTTTCCTATAATTGTTTTTTTCATTTTTTATTTCCTCCTAACTATTGGCTGATTTTCCGAAAAGTATTTTAAACTACGTCTTACTTCGTTAAAATTTTCTTCAAAATGCTCATATGCAATTAGTATACTCCGCTTTTTTATCAAATTTTGCCTCGTAATACTTGTTTTAAATTCTTTTCTAATAACATTTCATTGTTATCAGCTTGGTTTTGTTGTTTACTTTAATAAAGTAATAAAATTATAATTTGATTTCGATATCAACACCAGCTGGTAAATCAATTTTCATTAAACTATCAACTGTTTTTTGTGTTGGGTAAAGAATGTCGATTACTCTTTTATGTGTTCTCATTTCAAATTGTTCTCTTGAATCTTTGTGTTTGTGTGGAGAACGTAAGATTGTAACGATTTCTTTTTGTGTTGGTAATGGAATAGGTCCTGAAACTTTTGCTCCTGTTCTTTTAGCAGTTTCTACTATTTGTTCAGCAGACTTTTCTAATAGTACGTGATCATAAGCTTTTAGTCTTATTCTCATTTTCTCACTTCCTACTTTGTTTGATGTTGCCATTTTCAATTTCCCTCCTTAAAATTAAAATTGTTGGTCGGAAGTTTTAAACGCACCCTGGTGTTTCTTTTATTACCAATATAAAACCCAATGATTGCATGAAAATCTTGGGATAAGTGCTTTTATTATTTTATAAAACTTACCGCCTGGTCTAAGCCATGACATACTCCATAGAAGTTCCCTCCACCCTACGCAACGTTAGGATGTAGCCACATTCTACTTCATCGCTTTTATTACATGCCTATTTAGTATACAACGGATTCCCGTAAAAGTCAAGGCATTTATTTACTATTTTTCATAAAATTTGCATTTTTTTTTATTTTATAGTATAATAAATTTTAGTAATAGACAAAAAGTCTATAATTTAAGGAGGAAATTATCAGTGAGTAAAGACTTAAACAACTACAACGTACGTAACATCTTAGTTTTAAAGGAAAAACTTTCAACCTTTCTTGATTTCTATCGTAATGATGCACTTTTAAAGAATTGTCCTTTCAAATTCAAACCTTATCTTTCAGGTCCATATTATATTTTTACCTTAGATAATGTAACTGATGCTGAAAGTTCAATAATTGATTCTCATCAAGATGAATGGATGTAAGAATGCAAAATTTCCTAAACCCGACCAAAATTGGTCGGGTTTTTATTATAAAAAAGCATATCTAAAATATATCAATTTCTATTATTTTATTCATAATTTTTAACATTAATAATATTATTATTATAGGAGGTATTAATATGTTTAAAAAATATGTTTTAGATAATAAGCAAAATATTGTAGGAAATATTTGTGATCTTATAACATTTCCGAGTATTTCCGTAGAAGAAACAAACTCTCCTTTTCCTTTTGGAAAAGATTGTAGTGATTGTTTAAAGCATTTTTTGCATTTAGCAAGTTCTTTAGGTTTTAGAACAAAAAATGTAGATGGTTATTGTGGATGGGCAGAATTTGGAGAAGGTGAAGATTTAATAGGTATTGTTGGGCATTTAGATGTTGTACCTGCAAAAAAAGAAGATTGGAAATATTCCCCTTTTGTTCCTACACTTGCAGATAACCGAATATATGGTAGAGGTGCAATAGATGACAAAGGTCCTGTTGTTTCAAGCCTTTATGCAATGAAAGCTGTTATGGATTATTTAAATGAAAATAATATTATATTAAATAAAAGAGTAAGATTAATTGTAGGTCTAAACGAAGAAAAAGACTGGAAATGTATAGAATATTATAAAACTCACGAAGAAATACCTTCTTTAGGTTTTAGTCCAGATGCAGATTTTCCTTGTATTTATGCCGAAAAATCTGTTATATCTTTATTTTTATCTGAAGAACTTTCTGATATTACATATAACATGAAAAATAGAATGTATATATCTACTACTCCTATTACAATAGAAAATCTGGATTGTATGCAAAATGCAATCAATGTAGTTCCTAAGTTTTGTTCTGCAATTTTAAAAACCAAAAGCTCTCAAATAACAACAAATATCATTAATATATGTAAGAATTTAATTAATAAATATTCTTATGAAATAGATTTATATAAAATAGACGATTATCATATAAAACTAAGTTCTTACGGAAAAGCTTCACATAGTGCCCACCCAGAACTTGGTAATAACGCTATTACTAAATTAATTATTATTTTAAATGATTTGTTTAAGAATTTTAATATGAGTTTTCCACTTTTTAAAAACTTTAGTGAATTAATTGGTGACGACTACACAGGTACAAATTTGAATTTAAATATTACTGATGAGTCTGGAGCTCTTACTTTAAATACTTCTAGATTATATATTGAAGATGGCAAAGTATATATAGGCATTAATTTAAGAGTTCCTGTTTCTAAAACTCCAGATGAAATAGTTGAAGTCTTTGAAAAAAAATTCCCAAATCAAGTTACTTTAGGACGTATTCAACCTTCACTATTTATAGATAAAAAAAGTGAACTCGTACAAAAACTATGTAAAATATTTAATGAAACTTGTGGAACCAATTTTGAACCTATAGCAATTGGTGGAGCTACTTATGCAAGAGCATTTGATAATTTTGTTTGTTTTGGCATGAATTTTCCAGGTGATAAAGATATGTGTCATCAAGCTGACGAGTTTATTGATATTGATAAGTTAATGTTAGCTACTAATATTTACGCAAATGCAATTTATGAATTGATGAAATAGATACAGAAATTCCTCCTACTTAGAAAATTTTCCTAATATTCAAAAAACTTCATTCTAAGAATGAAGTTTTTTTACTTTTATATTATTCTGCTGATTCTGAAGTTTCTTCAGTTTCTGGAGCTTCATAAGCTTCTAATATAGCTTTTTGAATTTTCTCTCTTGTTTCAGCGTTGATTGGATGAGCTATATCCTTGAATTCTCCGTTTGGAGTTTTTCTGCTTGGCATAGCAATGAATAATCCATTTTGGCTTTCGATAACTTTAATGTCGTGTACTGCGAATTCATTATCGAATGTTACAGAAGCAACAGCTTTCATTCTGTTTTCTGAATTTACTTTTCTTAAACGTACATCTGTAATTTGCATATTGAGCACCTCTTTCTACTGTTTTTATATTTGTACACTTTTCCTATGTACAATAATATTATTCGTCAAAAAAATATTTTTTCCTTCTCTTTTTTACAAATTTAAGAAAAAATATTTTTTATTTTATTAGTATTCTCACTTTTTATAAAAAAATACATAATATACATTAGAAGTTTTTCAAAATATATTGAAAAATACATAAAAAAATTATATAATTCAATGAAATGAACGATATAATTAAAAGGAGTGCTTAAATTGGCAAATATAGAAAATTTAAGAAAATATAAACATATTTATATGATAGGTATCGGCGGTGTTAGTATGAGTGGTATTGCCGAAATTCTAAAACATTGGGGAAATGGCAGACTTTTCTGCATTTTACTGGTCTCGGCATAAACTGCTCCTTTCTCGCTTTTC
>OIZO01000505.1_pt1 | contig 26054 bp, 14 predicted proteins | sample 1588551 | NCBI WGS metagenome assembly OIZO01 (sample SAMN03283271) | human gut metagenome | biome: human-associated habitat; material: feces | host: Homo sapiens | place: Peru | collected 2012 | reverse complement strand
GAGCCGCAGATAGGGCTTTTCCGCACAATCTCCATCGACTTAATATTCCAATTTTTCAACCCTCCTACCTGTCGCGTTCTTTCCCCTCCCGTCATATTTCTCTTCTTCGTTAATACTGCAAACCAGCCCTCTCATATATTATATATGTACGTAAAACTCTCGGTTGTCGTTCCCGTCTACAACGTGTCGCCCTTCCTTCATCGCTGTCTTGAAAGCCTGCTTCGGCAGTCGGTTGCCGACAGCGAAGTGATATTGGTGGACGACGGTTCAACCGACGGCAGCGGCCATCTCTGCGACGAATGGTGTGCCAGCCATGAGCGTTTTCGCGTGGTTCATCAAGAAAACAAAGGACTGAGCGAAGCACGCAACACTGGCATCCGTTTGGCAGCAGGCGAGTGGATCACCTTCGTCGACTCCGACGACTTCCTGGCCCCCGACACCCATCTTCGTGTCATGCAGCAGTTGCGCGAGGGCGACGACATGATAGAGTTTCCCATATTGCGCTTCTACGGTTCTGAAAAACAGTCGCTCCTGAATTTCGTTCCCAACGTCTGTCAAGACGCCACGCGCTATTGGATTGAAAACCACGGCCATGAACACGCCTATGCTTGTAACAAGATATTTCATGCGTCTGTGTTCCGCAACGTGCGCTTTCCCGTCGGCGTCATTTTCGAAGACGTACACACCATGCCCCTCGTGCTTCGTAAAGTCAGGCAGATACGTCAAACCGATGTCGGCCTCTATTATTATTGCCACAACCCTCGTGGCATAACCGCCACCGCCACCGGCGCCCACCTCCTCTCGTTGCTGCACGCCCATCTCGACCATTGGGACGTGACGCGCAGTGCGGAATATTACCTCCATGTCGTGAACATACAACTCGACGTCTGCCGCCTCACTGGCATGCTGCCCATCCTGCCGAAGGCACACAGCCTTCCGATGGCCCACTTGTCGCTGCGTTTGAAAATCAAGGTCATATTGTTGAAACTATTTGGAATTAACGGATTATGCTTCATCAACAAACTTCTGTGGAAAATCCGCTGCGCCCGTTGATCAGCTTCATCATCCCCTGCTACAACGAGCCTCGGGAAATGCTCACGGATTGCATTGAGAGCATTCTCTCTCTGCCGCTTCGGAGCGAAGAGCGCGAAGTCATCGTCGTGGACGACGGTTCCGCCACGCCCATTGCCACGTTTCTTGCCCCCTACGGTGAAGCCCTCCAGCTCCTTCGTCAAGACAACCTCGGCCTGGCAGCGGCCCGCAACGCCGCGTTGGAATGTGCGCGGGGCACCTATGTGCAGTTTGTTGACAGCGACGACCGCCTCATTCCCAGCCAGTATTCCCATGTCATTCGCGAAATCAAAAACCGTCGCCCCGACATCCTCCTCTTCGGATGGACACGGAGCGAGCATTTCAGAGAACGCAGCGCTTTCCGCCCCATGACCGACGGCGTTTCCCATCTTTTGAAAAACAACATTCAGGGCTCGGCTTGCCATTACGTCTTTCGCTTCGACCTTCTTGGTAGTCTACGTTTCCCCGTCGGCCTCTTTCATGAAGACGAGGCTTTCACACCGCTGCTCTTCCTTCGCGCCAAAACACTTCTGCCCACTGACATCACGGCCTATTTCTATCGCCGCTGCCCATCCTCAATCACCACGCGTCGTTCGCGTTCCCATTTCGAAACGCGCCTCAACCATTTGCTGGCCGTTATCAAGCGCCTGCGCGATGAGACGTGCCATTTGAAAGGAAATGCCCGTAAAGCCTTGGATCGTCGTGTTTCCCAACTGACGATGGACTATATATACCAAGCCGTTATGCTCCTGCGCTCCCGAAAAGACCTGTTTTCTCATGTCCGTCTTCTGAAGACCAACGGTCTTTATCCGTTGCCCGTGAGGCGCTACACCCTGAAATATTTCTTCTTTTCGTTGCTCGCCAACACCTCTGCCGGACTCTGCCTTCTCCGCCTCCTATTGCCTCTGGCAAAGCCGGCGGAGTAAGTCTGGGCGTTCCAAACGCGTAGACGCATACCCATTTTTCCGCCGTCCCAGTTTGTTTGTTTGTCGTGCGTCATCTCCGTGGCAGACAGAAAAACATCCGTTGTCTGTTAAGCAGACAGAATGGAATCTTGCTTAGCGGTAGTTCACAAATTATACATCATACATCACCTCTCCCTTCCTTCCCCTTATATATCCTCCCCAAATGAAAATACTGTTGATAGGAGAATACAGCAATGTCCATGCCACCCTTGCCCAAGGCCTTCGCTCATTGGGCCATCATGTCGTGGTGGCTTCTAATGGCGATTTCTGGAAAAACTATCCGCGCGACCTCGACTGGGCCCGTTCCGGAACCTCACGTTTTGCAGCCTTACGCCTGATGGCAAAAATCTGTTCCGATTTGCCGCGCCTTCGCGGTTTCGACATCGTGCAGTTCATCAACCCCGTTTTTGCCGAGCTCAAGGCAGAGCGCCTGCGTCCCTTCTATCGTTACCTCCGTCGCCACAACAAACGCGTCATCCTCTGTGCTATGGGGATGGATTGGTTTTGGGTGCACACCTGCACGCATGAAAAACCGCTCCGTTATAGCGATTTCAACATCGGCGCTGAAACGAGAACCAATGCCGACGCCGTCAAAGAACAGAAAGACTGGCTGGGAACGGCCAAAGGGCAACTCAACAAATTCATCGCCCGCGACTGCGATGGCATCGTTGCAGGGTTGTATGAGTATTACGTGTGTTACAAGCCAGCCTTTCCAGAGAAAACCGTCTACATCCCTCTCCCCATCTATTCCAAGCCCGAAATGCTGCGCCAGTTGCAGGCACACCCCCATCAGGGCCCTCTGCGTCTTTTCATCGGCATCAACGAGCGCCGCAGCGAATATAAGGGAACAGACATCATGCTGCGGGCGGCCGAAGCAGTTGCACGGCAACACCCCTCAGAGGTGCAGTTGCGCGTGGCGTGTTCCGTGCCGTTCCGCCAGTATGTTGAGATGATGAACGGCAGCGATGCCATACTCGATCAGCTCTACAGCTACACCCCCTCCATGAATTCCCTGGAGGCCATGTCGCGCGGCCTCGTCTGCATTGGCGGCGGCGAAGAGGAGCACTATCAACTCCTCGATGAAAACGAGTTGCGCCCCATCGTCAATGTGCAGCCCAACTACGAAAGCGTTTATTCCCAGTTGGAAAAACTGGTGGCCAACCGCCACCGCATTGATGAATTGAAGCGTCAGAGCATAGAATATGTTAATCGGCATTACGACCACCTACTCGTGGCAAAAAAATACGAGGCGTTTTACGAGCACATTTTGCAGAATGAGGGAGAGGGGAGAACTGCGGACTTTTAAAGAGGAAGAAAAACTGGGAAGAAGCTGAAAACGAAGAATCCACCGCAACCCAGGAATGGATATATTGCGGACAACGTCGATGTCGCAGACCATTCCCCTCCGAATAAGTAAACTTTTGAACTCATTATCTCCAATTCAATCTTGCTAAAATCCAATTCCATTTCCATGAAATTGGCAACCACTGGTTTTACGTTTTCTGTAAAACTATTACAAGTTATCTACTCGCGGCCGAGGGTAATGCTACTCGCGGCCGAGGGTAACGCTACTCTCGGCCGCAGGTAATGCTACTCTCGGCCGCGAGTAAACGACTTTATCGTATCCAGAAAAAAATTCAATTCTTCTGCGTAGGGTGTTCAAAATACAGAAAAATCTCTGCATGATTTTTGACCAAATAGCATGGCGGTTGCGGCGCAGCTGAAAGGGGCACCGCGCGGATATTTGGCGAAGCTCTGGGGCGAAGCACTGTAGCTCACTTTGCTCGCAAAGTGAGGGTGACGAATATTATGGCGGCCAAGCACGAGCAGAAAATCCAACAAAGTCATGCCCAAAAGCGCTGGTCATGTTCGCTACGTGTTCGTGGCCCTCACTTTGCGAGCAAAGTGAGCTACAATGCTGGCGCCGCAACAGACGATTATGCGAGCCAGTGCAAATCTCCTTGCGGTTTAATGAATTTTTTGTTCAGTCCCAATATAAAAGGTGGACAAGCGATGCCACGCATGAAGCGTTGGTTTGCTTGTCCACCTTGTTTTTCAATGTTTTTTTCTGCCAGAATTTGCTCCCTTCTTTTTCCTTCGGAACAGCGATTTGAAATTTTTGAAGTCGCGTTTCAGCAAGATGCCGACGCCCTGTGTGGTCATCGACGACTTGGAGAAATAGCGGTCGTTGGTTTCGCTGTAGGCCTTCAGACTGATGTTTCCTGAGGGTGTCAGGAGATAATTGATGTCGAAGTCGCCCACGAAGTTCGTTGTTGAAGTGGGGCGTTCGCGGTAGCCGAACATGCCGTTCACTTGTAGGCGGTTGTTGAGCAGGCGTCCGCTGAGCAGTCCTCCCACTTCCATGTCGCTCCATCCCACTTGGCCTGTCGACAGGTTGGCGCCGAAGGTCCAGTTTGAAGCGCCGATGGCGTTTGAGATGATGTTGTTGAGCTGGCCACTCAGTGTGTTGGAGAGGAAAGACTTCATGGCCACACTGCTTTGCGACTGCCCGTCGGCGGCGGCATCGGTGGCGGCATAGTTGTAATTATAGAACCTGCCGACTCCCAGCAGATAGAGAATTTGGCGGTTCATGTCTTCGTCGGTGGCGATGAGCTGGCGCACCATCTGCTTGACGTCGTCGCTGACGGTTGGGAGGTTGAGGCCGAAGGTCACCTGTGGTGCTCCCGCTTTGCCGCCCAGGTTGAGGATGCAGTCAGCCCGTACGGATTTGTCGGCGAAGTTGAAGCCGAGATCGGCCAGCGATACAGATGGTACGGTGTAGACGGCTTTCAGGTCGAGGTTGGCCTCATAGGGGTCGCCGGTGAAATTGATGGTTCCGCCTTGCTGCATCTGGAAGTCTTTGTGGATGACGTCTTGGATGACCATCTTGAAGAGCCCTTGTTGCACGGTGTAGGTGCCGAACATCTGGAAGTTGCCTTTGTTGTAGTAGGTGGCACGGATGGACCCCGTTCCCGAAAGCGTGATATTGTCGCCCGTCTTGGCGTCGGTCACCACGCGGAGTTTTGCTTCTGGCGCCATGTCAAAGCGGAAGTTGAGGCGTATGTCGGTGGAGGATTCCAAATCGTCGTCGTCCTTGTTGGCAACGGTTTTAGCTGCGGGCTTTGTTGCAGATGCTTGCAGGAAGAGCGAGTCGGCGGACATCGCTTCATGTTCCGTTGGTTGCAGGCGCAACTGATGGCTGATGGAATCAATGCGTTGCAGGACGTCGGCTTTGTCGCGGAATTGCAGCAAGGCACCATCAGTGCTTGTTTCCGGGTTGTCAACGGTGTAGACCAGCAGGGTGCCTTTGTCTGGGCGCATGTCGATGTCGGCGCTGAAGGCTCCAGGCTTGCCATATAGATGAATGCGCCCCGTGCCGTTGGCCGTGGCGTAAAACGGCATGTCAATGCTTCGCGGGCGGTCGTAGATGCGCAGTTGTTTGGAGTCGGCCGTGAAATCATATCTGATGTTCTTCAGATGGTCGTGGAGCAGCGTGCCGCGAACGCGTCCTCGGCCGCCTTGGTCGTCGGTGATGTCGTAGTTTTCAAACGAGAACGTCCCCGAACTGATGTTGACGGTGCCGTCGGCCAGGTGGTAGCTGGTGCCTGTGGGGTTGACCGTGGCATAGATGTTGGCTTGCTCTGTTCCCTCAAAGTCGATTTCTTTGAAGGGCCCGTAGATGCGGCAGTTGCCCGTTGTTCGCCCGTTGAGGTTGCTGAAGATGTCGGGCAGATAACGGCGCAGGAAGAGCAGCGTTGTGTTTTTGCTCGCCACGTGGAGGTCGAGGCCTTTTTCTCCGATGCCCACGTAGCCATTGACCATGGTGCTGCCCACGCCGGCCTCGTTGATGTTGGCTTTCAGGTGTAGGCGCTTGTCGGCCGTTGAGAAATCTCCGCGGATGTGGGCGTCGCCCATCAGGGCGTCGTTGAAACGGAACTCTGGCAAATGCAGGTTGGCTTTGATGCAGATGTTTCCAGCGGAATTGGGTGCGAGACGGGCCAGACCCGTTGCCTTTCCGGCGAAAGACACCGGTTTGAGGTTAATCAGGCTCAGGATGTAAGACACCTCGATTTTGTTCAGGTGTACTCGCAGGCTGTCTGTCGTGTTGGAAGAGAGGAGGCCGTTGATGTTCAGCGATTGGTCGTTGTGGCTGAGCGAGAAATTGCTGACTTGCAGTCCGCGCTCATCGATGGTGACGCGGCTCGGCGCGATTTGCCACAGCGTGTCGGCCATGACGAATTGCGAAGGGATGAACTCCGTGTTGACACACGTTTTGCCATGCAACGACTTGGAGAAATCGGAAACGGCGTTGAGCGCTCCTTGGTATCTGTGGGTTGTGCCGTCGTCCCAACGGAAGGTGGTGTGCAGTTTTCCCGCCTTCGTTTCTGCGTTGAGCGCCACCTTGAGGTCGGTTTCGCCCACTCTTTTCTTTCCCTGAATCAGGGCGCTCAGATCGCCGTTGTCGCCTTGAAGATAGCAGCGGAAGTCTTCAAACGAGAGGCTGCCGTAGTCGAGTCTCGGCGTGTTCATCAATAGGGCAGAGCGTTCGCCACAGGGCGACAAGTAGCCGTTGATGTTGACCGTTTCGTCGAAGTCAATGGGGAGGTTGAGAACGGCCTGGAAAAAGTCGGGCTGAAGAAGTTGTGCGGAAATGCTCCACTCGCAATCGGGAGATTGGGAGCGGGAAGGTTTCGAGCGCTGTTTGCTTGAAAGCGTGGGGAGCGCACAGGAGAGCAGATTGTTGAGGTTGTCTTTCAGTGTTGGCAACGACAGCGGTCCGTCGATGTCAACATTAGCGAAATCACTTGTCAGGCAAGCATGCGTTCCACGTGAAGAAGGCGTGAGTTTTATTTCAAGCTGGTTCAGGTGGTAGGGGCTCGCTTCTGGGGAGAAGGGGAGTTTGAAGAATTGCGACAACGACAATTTCCCCTCTTTCAGTTGGCCAGACACGGAGGGCAGCGACATTTGCACGTGGCCCATATAGATGGCGCTTCCCAACAGATGGTTGAGGTGGAGCGCTGGCGTGTTGAGGCGTTTCACATTGATGTCGGCCTGGAGCGAGGAGAGTTTTTTGCCGTTGAAAGCCCCTTGGAACTCGGCTTTGAAGTCGGCATTTAGGTCGTTGAGGGCCATGCGTGCCACGGCTTCCCGACCATCCCATTCCCCGTTCAGACTGATGCCTTGATAGGCATATCCCTGGTATTCAGCATGGTCGACCAGGGCGGTGGCCGAAAGACTTGTGAACTGCTTCTTTTCGGTCTTGGCATGCACATCGGCGTGAAACGTGACATTCTTTGGTAGGTTGCTCTGACCGAGAATGTCGGCGACTTGCAGTCGGGAGGATGAGATTTGCGCCATGTAGGCTTCGCCGCGCCAATGGAGCGAGGCATAGAGGTTGCCAAGGGGCGATGTCGCATCGGCATTGACCCATTTGACGCCGTCGCTCTCGAAAAATCCGTTGGCCTTGAGGTCGACGGAGCCGAGGCGTTTGGCAATGTCGGCTTCCTTCTTTCGGCTGAATGCCGAAAGAAGGTCAGCGGCAAGTTCGCTTTCCAAATGCAGCTTGTCAATACTTCCGTTGACCCTGTTGATGACGCCCTTTTTTCGTTGCATGAAAGCGTGGGCCTGCATGCTCATGCGTTTGTTTTCTTCTTCCAGACGGATGGTGTTGATTTTCACCGCCTCGGGTTTGATGTCAAACTTTGCGGAGAGGTTGAGGGCGTAGGGTGTTTTTTTGAAGACGGGGACGAAGCAGGAAAGGTCGTTGAGCGAGATTCTTGCCTGCTCAATTTGTCCGTGTAGCGTGACGGTCTTTAAGAAGACACCGGGCTTCGTTAGGTCGTAGTCTGCTTGCAATTCGTCTTCCGTAAACTGGGAATGAGGCAGGCGGAGTTCAAACTGCGTGACGGCCATGTGGCGTTTGTTGGCGGCCAGGCGGAATGAGAAAGACTGGACGTCGAGGCCCGACTGCTCCTTGAAATCAAGACTGCGGACGCGCAGGTTGATGCTGTCTTGCGTCAGCGTTTTGAGACTGATGTTGGCGTTCAGACGGTTTACGCGAAGGTGTGAGGCGTTCAGGCGCCCAGGTGTTTGGGGCTTGTAGTACTCCTCATATCCGAAATCCAAGCGGCGGATGATGAGCGAATTGAGCGTCAGGTTGAGGTGTGACGGTTCTTTTGAGTCAGACTTGAAGGCATCGAGCACGAACTGGTAGTTGGCCGCGCTGTCGGCTTTTGTCTTATAGAGATTGATTTTCCCGTCGAGCAGAGAAACAGAGCGGAGAGACACCCGTCCGTCAAGTAGTGCGCGATATTCTATCTTGGCAGACATCAAATTGCTGGTAAGCATCGGGGTGCGTTGCCTGTCTTCGATGTACACGTCGTGCAGAATCACACGGTTGAACAAGCCGATTTCCACGCGGCTAATCTTTACTTCGGTGCCCAACTTCTCTTTAAGCGCATTCTCCACCATGTCGGCAAGAAGATGCTGGATGGGCGTGAAGTTCACCACAAACAGCAGAAGCAGGTATCCTCCTAAGAGAATGCCTGCAACAATGCGTGCTATGTTTCTAAATCGTGTGATAGGCAGATGGGATAATTGGATAATGTATATACGATATACGCTGCCTTTAATGTTCAGCGTGTATGATCAAATATACTTAGTTGTTGTATTCCTTCGCCAGTCCGCCTTCGCTCGTTTCGCGGTAGAGAGAAGGCAGGTCGTGTCCTGTTTGCTTCATGACTTCTACCGCTTTGTCGTAGGAGATGCGGTGGATGCCTTCTGCGTATGTGGCATAGATGTTGGCGTCGAGAGCTCGGGCGGCGGCATGGGCGTTGCGCTCGATGCAGGGGATTTGCACCAGTCCGCAGATGGGGTCGCAAGTCATTCCGAAATGGTGTTCCAAGCCCATTTCAGCAGAATATTCAATTGTTGCGAGACTTCCGCCGAAGATGTAGTTGGCTGCGGCAGCGGCCATGGCGCAGGCCACGCCGACTTCTGCCTGGCATCCCGCTTCGGCACCAGAGATGGAGGCCAGGCTCTTGGCGATGTTGCCAATCAGTCCAGCTGTTGCCAAGGCGTGCAGAATGCGTTTGTCGCTGAATTTGCGGCTCTTTTGGATGTGATAGAGCACAGCGGGGACAACGCCGCAGGCACCGCAGGTCGGGGCCGTGACGATGCGTCCGCCAGAAGCGTTTTCTTCACTGACGGCCAGAGCGTATGAAAATACCAATCCACGCGTTTGCAGGTTGGCACCGTAGCCCATCGCTTTGATGTAATAGTCGGGGGCTTTGCGTCGCAGTTTGAGGCAACCTGGGAGAACGCCTTCGTTGTCAAGGCCGCGCTCAACGGCTTCGCGCATCACCTGCCATACTTCCGCGAGATATTCCCAAATGTCTGGGCCTTCGCATTCTTCAACGTATTCCCAGTAGCTCTTTCCGCGATATTCACACCATTGCTTGATGTCTTCCAGATGGTCGAGCTCATAAAGGTCGGGAGTCTCAAGCGTGTTGACACCTTCTTCTGCCAGTGCGCCTCCGCCGATACTGTAAACCGTCCATTCATCGTGCAGTTGCCCGTTGTCGTCCACAACGGCGTATTTCATTCCGTTGGGGTGGAAGGGAAGAACGATTTCTGGATGCCAGATAAATTCCGTCCGGTCTTTTCCCAATATGTTGTAGATGGCCCAATCTGTCAAGTGGCCTTTGCCTGTTGCCGCCAAACTGCCGTAGAGCGTCACTTGGAAACGCTTGGCGCCGGGATGGCGCTTGAGGTATTGTTCGGCAGCCGTGCGTGGTCCCATCGTATGGCTGCTTGAAGGACCTTGACCTATTCTGTATAACTCTTTTAAACTCTTCATTTCGTATGTGTTGTGAAAAATCTCCTTCGCAGGAGTTTCTGATGTATGGGCAAACAGCTCAGGGCGTTTGCCCCGATTGGTGTTTAGGCATGTTCTTTGATGATGCCGCGACGGTAGGCAAACAATAGTTTCTCGAGGTCAACGATTTGCTCGCGCAATTCACGGCCTATGTCGGTGTCGGCCACCATGGCGCGATGTCCGGTCAATTCAACGATTTGCGTGGTGCTACGGATGTCCGTGCCGTTCAGAATGGCTTCTTCTGTTGACGAGAAGGGTTCGTGCTGCACCAACTGGAAACCGCGGCTGTGATAAACCAAGGTATATCCGGCAATGCCCGTTGTGTCGTGATAAGCTTTTGCAAAGCCGCCGTCAATCACCATCAGTTTGCCGCCCGCCTTAATCGGGTTCTCGCCCTTTCCGACGCGAACAGGCACGTGGCCGTTGATGATGTGCCGGTGCTGACCTTTGACGCCAAATTCGTCCATGATGTGATCGCACACGTCGGGGTTGTCGCGTAGCGTGTAATACCAGCCCTTTTTCTCGTTGTGCGTTTCCTTGTCGGCAACGAAGTAGCGCTCGAATGTAGACATCTTGGATTTGTCGAACAACGGAGAATCAGGACCGCACCATAGATACCAAAAGTAATCGCGTGCTTGTGAGCGTTCGTCAGCGTCTGCCTCAGTGTCGAAGGCTGTGCGCACCATTTGGTCAATGCGCTCCATGAGTGCCTGTCCTTTGGCTTTCACGTTGCCAACGAGCACTTCGCGCAGGCTGCCGTCTTCATTGACAGGGACAGAAGCGTGGAAGAGAAGGTTGGAATTGTAGATGCCGTACATGCTACCATGATAGAGCAGGCAGTTGACGTGTCGTTGCAGGCGGTCGCTGATGAGGAAGGAGTGTTTCAGCCTTTCCATCAGTTCGGCTTCCTCGTGCGTCAGTTTGTAAGGATCCTTCGGGTCGATGGTCGGGAAGTCGTTTTCGAGCAGCGGATGCGTTTTGCCATACAGGCAGATGGTGCCGTCTTCGTGGTTGATGTGTTCCAGCAGGCGGCGGTCGTTCATCCCCCATTCAGGATGCGCTCCGTAAAGTTGCCCCTCCAGTTTAAACTGGATGATGGCCATTGCCTTGTGCATCTGAGTGATGAGGCGTATCGTCTTCTCGTTGTGTGCGTCAGTCCCATTTTCTATTTTGGGAATAAACGGCGTGTTGGTGCCGTCTTTGTACGTCTCCATAGCAAAGGTTGCCAGAGGCACCATGTTGATGCCGTAGCCTTCCTCAAGCGTTTGCGTGTTGGCGTAGCGCAACGAAAGGCGCAACACGCTTGCAATACAGGTCTCGTTTCCAGCGGCGGCCCCCATCCACAGAATGTCGTGGTTGCCCCATTGGATGTCCAGATGATGGTAGTTGCAGAGCGTGTCCATAATCAGGTGGGCACCTGGTCCGCGGTCATAAATGTCGCCGAGGATGTGCAGACGGTCGATGGCCAGGCGCTGGATGAGGTAGCAGATGGCTATGATGAAATGGTCGGCGCGGCGCGTGCCGATGATGGTTTGGATGATGACGTTGAAGTAAGCCTGCTTGTTGTGGTCCTCCGTCGACTCGTGCAGCAATTCCTCAATGATGTATGCAAATTCTTCAGGCAGGCTCTTGCGCACCTTTGAACGTGTGTATTTGGAGGATACATTGCGGCAGACGGTGATTAGCTGGTTGAGCGTCGTCTGGTAATAGTCGGCCAGATTTTTGTCATTTTGCTTGACCAGTTCCAGTTTCTGCTCAGGATAATAAATCAAGGTACAGAGGTCCTTCTTCTCCTGTTCGCGCAGGGTGTTTCCGAAAAGTTCGTTCACCTTTCGCTTGATGTTTCCAGAGGCATTTCGGAGCACATGCTGGAAAGCCTCGTTCTCTCCGTGCAGGTCGGCGAGGAAATGCTCCGTCGACTTCGGGAGATGAAGAATGGCCTCCAGGTTGATGATTTCAGTCGTCACCTTAGAGATGGTTGGGAAATCACGTGCCAACAGTTTAAGGTAACGAACGTCGGATGCGACGTCTTTATAGTCTGGTCGGTTGATTTTTGCCATGGTCGGGAAAACTTTTTAGTAATGGCGAAAGAATAAGTTGATCAATTTTGACCTGTATTTTTGTTGGTTTTGGAATTTGGAAGAGGTAGCATAGCGGGCTATGTGACCGATGACAAATTTCAAAAACGGCGAAAAGACAGGGCATAAAAAATAACTTCTTACTTCTCAAAATTGGTCAAGTTATTTTTTTACCATTACTTACCATTATTTGGTATGCTGTCTGTTTATCGGAAAAGCATATTGCCGTCAACGGCTTTCCAGGATCCTCCAGCGGGACGCAGTTTGACAGAAGCGTCGTCCCAGTAGGTGGGCCATCCTTCGAAAATGCCGCCGACAAAGGTGACCTTGAAGCGGTGCAGGCCCTTGGCCAAGGCTATTTCGGCGTTGTTGGGCGAATAGCGTGGGCAAGGCGTTTGCGAATTGTCGATGAGCAGTTGACCGTCAATCCAAACCTGACTGTTGTTGCTTGAAAATTCGTAAACGCCGTCTTGGTCGATGTTGACAAACCCTTCGGCTATGGCTGCGTAGTTCTCAACGTTGCGAACGTTGCCAGGAACACGTGTCTGCGTGCGGATGGGGCGCAAATCGGCAATTTCTTTTGTATAGTCTGGCGTTTGCGGCAATTGGTAGGGGCTCAGATACGTACCTTTATATACAGAGAGGTTTAGTCCGCTGAGCAACGTGCGGCCTACTTTCTGTGCGGGGAGATAGTTGCTTTTCTTGACCTCGATGTCGCGGACGGGGCTCATGTCGCCGGAAGGCAGGACAGAGGCAACGCGCAATCGGGTGCTTTGCGTCAGCGTGAGGGGAGCCGTGTATGTGGGCGATTCCAGAGTGGGAGTCGTTCCGTCAGTGGTGTAGACAATGCGCAATGGGCGTGGCGTGGTGAGACTCACCTGTTTTTGGTCGACAAATGCGAGGTGGTTTAGGCTTCCACCAACTTGTGCCGGAACGGGAATGTGATAGTTGACATCCCATGCCTTCAGACGCTTAGAGGCATCGTTGTCTGCGCGGCGCACAAAGTCGGTATAGTTCTTCCGCTCCACGGGCGACCATGCCACTTCTGCCAAGGCCAATGCACGTGGAAACAGTCTGTATTCCAAGTTGGCAGCGTTGTAGATATACTCGCTCCAGCAGTTCGCCTGCACGCCGAGCACATAGTTCTCCTGGTGGTTCTGGCGCAAGGTGGCCGGAATTGGGTCATAGTCGTAAACCTTTTTCAGGGTGGTGTAGCCGCCGATGGCAACGGGTTCCGTTGCTGGGTCGCTTTGGAAGGTGTCGAAATAATATCCTTTGTTGGAGGGCGTCATCAATACGTGGTGGCCCATGCGGGCAGCGGCAATGCCGCCGTCTTCGCCGCGCCATGACATCACAACGGCCGTCGTGTCGAGGTCGCCGCCTTCCAATATCTCGTCCCATCCGATGAGCTGCTTGCCCTTCTTGGCCAGGTGTTTGCTTATGCGAGCAATGAGGTAGCTTTGCAGTTGCGCTTCCTTTTTATAGCCCTGCGTCTTCATGCGCGTTTGGCAACTGTCGCATTTTGCCCATTCTCCGCGCGGAGACTCGTCGCCGCCGATGTGGAACAGTTTGCCAGGGAAGAGCGGCACCATTTCGTCGATGACATCTTCCAGGAAACGGAAGGTCGTTTCCTTTCCAGGGCAGAACACAACGTCTTCAACGCCCCAGATAATGCGCGGCGTCATTTGCTCGCCCTGGCATGAGAGCCAGGGATAGGCGGCAATGGCGGCCATGCCGTGTCCGGGCATTTCCAGTTCGGGAACGATTTCCACGTGGTGGGCTTTGGCAAAGGCCACCACTTCGCGCACTTCCTCTTGCGTGTAGAAACCGCGGTGTATGCTGCCGTCTCCTTCTACGCGCTGCGAACCGATGGTGGTCAGTTTGGGATATTTCTTGATTTCAATGCGCCATCCTTGGTCGTCGGTCAAGTGCCAGTGTACACGGTTGATTTTATAGGCCGACAACCGCTCAATTTCTTCTTTCACGGCGCTGACGGGTAGAAAATGACGGCATGGGTCGAGCATTACGCCGCGATAGGTGAAGCGTGGCGCGTCGTTGATGCTGACGGCGGGCATTTCCCATGAAACTTGGTTTAAGCCGTTGAAAGTCTGCTCTATTTCCGCTGGCAACAGCTGTAAGACAGATTGCATGGCATAGTAAAGTCCGGTTTCCGTAGAAGCCGTTGCCACCACCTTTTCCGGAGTGACTTCCAGTCGGTATGCTTCCTTTCCCTTGATATTCTTGTCGATGGCGAAAGTGATGGCATTTTTGCTGCCCACCTTGCCGCCTTTGAGCGTTATCTTGGATGCGCGTTTGAATTTTGCGGCAAACAATTTGGCCACGGTGCTGGCCTCTTTTCCTTTGCTCGCAATTTTCGTGTTGTTGTCGATCCTAAAAACTCCAGTGCCCTCGGTCATTTCCATGGGCGTCGGGATGATGTTGATGTCGCCTGCCGTCATGGCGTTTGGAAAACAGAGTTCAAGGCCAAGAGCAGCGGCTGCTATGAGGTTTTTTGCTTTTGCCATATCTTTTAAATGTGGTGTGTAAATGTAGCGTGTTTTATCTGCAAAAATAGTTCGATTTTCTGGATTGCACAAGTTATCTCCGCTTTCTTTTGATGCCGTGGAAGAAAAACAGGCATGACGAACTGCCCACTAAGAGTGGCAGCCCGTCATGCCTGCTTTCTTTATCCGAATGTTCATCCCGTCTTTATTTGATTTTCAATATCATGTTAAGATGTAGCAACCCTTCCATCATGAAAGGTTCTGACGTGGCTTGAAAGCCAAACTTTTCATAGAAATGCTGCTTCGTGAGCTGCGATTCGATTTTGATTGTATCGAAGTCTTTGAGGAAACGTTTGGCAGCGTCAATGGCAGCTTGGAAAATTACCTTTCCATATCCCTTGCCGCGCTCAGTGGAGATGACCCTTCCGATGCTCACATCTCCCAACTTCGTCCCAGCAGGGCATATACGACAAATGGCTACGGTCTTGCCGTCTTGCGTGATCCAAAGATGGATAGCAGTCTGGTCGTTATAGTCAATGTCTTGGTAGACACAGTTTTGCTCAACAATAAAGACCGATGAGCGCACGTGTAGCAGGTTGTAGAGTTCTGATGTCGTGAGCTGGTCGAAAGTCTTGATGTGCAGCGTGCCTCCGTCGGCAAGTTCGTGCTTTTCGGAGATGCTGGATGGCGTCAAGGCATTGGTCTGTGTGTCAGTCGTTTCAGAAGGGCTTTGTGTGAACATAGTTTTAGTGTGTTTCTTTCAAGGGGGAAAACTTTCAAGGGGGACGTTTCGTTTTTCTATCCCTTTGCGGGTCGATAGCTTGCGAGGGAAGTGTTATTTGAAAACGAAATAAACGGCGGCCACCAAACAACAGAAGGCCACCATGTGGTTCCAATGGAGCGATTTTCCGCGGAAGAGCGTCGTGACGATTATGGTGAAGACAATCAGCGACACCACTTCCTGAATCACCTTAAGCTGTATGAGCGAAAACGGACCACCGTTGTCAACGAAGCCGATGCGGTTGGCCGGTACTTGGCAGCAATACTCAAAGAGGGCGACGCCCCAAGAGAACAGGATGACTGCAATTAGCGGCCAATGGGAACTCGTTCCCGTTTGTTGTAATTTGAGGTGGCCGTACCAAGCGAAAGTCATGAATACGTTTGAGAGAAGCAGAAGAAAAACAGTGTAGAATGCTTGCATTTTATGGGATATATATGTTTTGCGGGTGCAAAATTACAAGATTTCATTTGAAAAAAGGATGGCATGGCGTTACAAAATAATTCCGCGACAGAATAGGAGCGGCAAATAAGGGCGTTATTGCAAGCCTGGCTTGTGGGATGGGGCGGTGGTATGGGAAACGCTGGTGAGATAAAGATAAATTTGAAGGGAAAAGATGCCTTCATATCTTGCCGTCATTTTTTGAAAAAAAGAACTGGCAGTTTCTCATCTGTCATTCTCGCTTCTTAAAATGCAGGTAGAGAGGCGGGGATGCGGTCCTTTATACTTAATTTATAGGGTGTTCGCAAAGAAAAAACGTCAAAATATTTGCCATGAAATAAAAAAGAAGTACCTTTGCACGCCGATTATTATCAAGTGGGCTCCTTAGGCCTGCGTCCGCATGAGCTGGCAATCTTGCTCATTGGCCGAGTGAGAAGGCCGTTTCAAGGCTTGCGGAAAAGATAAATATTAGTAGTTACACATTTTAAAAACAAAAGAAGAGTGGATACTTTAAGTTACAAGACCATTTCTGCTAACAAAGAAACTGCCCAGAAAGAATGGGTCGTAGTTGATGCTACTGACCAGGTTTTGGGTCGTCTTTGCACCAAGGTTGCCAAGCTGTTGCGTGGTAAGTACAAACCAAACTTTACTCCTCACGTAGACTGCGGTGACAATGTTATCATTATCAATGCCGACAAGGTAAGACTGACTGGTAAAAAGTGGACAGATCGTGTTTACTATACCTATACTGGTTATCCTGGTGGTCAGCGCGAACACACTCCTTCAAGCATCATGGCTAAGGAAAATGGTGCAGATCGTTTGCTCCATCGCGTAGTGAAAGGTATGCTTCCCAAAAACCGTTTGGGTGCTAAGTTGCTCAGCAACCTCTATGTTTACGAAGGCGCTGAACACAAGCATGAGGCTCAGAACCCCAAGGCAATTGATATTAACTTGTATAAATAATTAAAGCAGACATGGAAATTATCAACGCATTAGGTCGTCGTAAGAGCTCCGTCGCTCGTGTATATCTCACTGAAGGTACTGGTAAGATTACGATTAACAAGAGAGACTTGACTGAATACTTCCCTTCAACTATCCTCCAGTTCGTGGTTAAGCAACCATTGACTTTGTTGGATGTTGCTGAAAAGTACGACATCAAGGCTAACCTCGTTGGTGGTGGTTTCACTGGTCAGAGCCAGGCTCTCCGCCTCGCCATCGCTCGCGCTTTGGTTAAGGTTAACGCCGACGACAAGAAGGCTCTTCGCGCTGAAGGCTTCATGACCCGCGACTCTCGTTCTGTTGAACGTAAGAAGCCAGGTCGTCCAAAAGCACGTCGCCGCTTCCAGTTCAGTAAACGTTAATATTCGGCCATTTACTGCTGGATTACGTTTAGCATCTAAACCATTGGGACTTCCCTTGGTGGAGAACTACCCGATGGCTGGTTGAACTAAAAACTCAGGGTGCAGGAGAAACGCTTGTGCCCAAACAACTCAAAAGAAAGTAAACGAATAAACAAATTTCAAAATGTCAAGAACAAATTTTGAAACCCTTTTGGAGGCTGGCTGTCATTTCGGTCACCTCAAGCGTAAGTGGAATCCTGCTATGGCTCCTTACATCTTCATGGAGCGCAACGGCATCCACATCATCGATCTTCACAAGACTGTAGCCAAGGTTGACGAAGCTGCTGAAGCTTTGAAGCAGATTGCTAAGTCTGGTCGCAAGATCCTTTTCGTAGCTACTAAAAAACAAGCCAAGGAAGTTGTTGCTGAAAAGGCAGCTTCTGTAAATATGCCGTTCGTTACGGAACGTTGGCCGGGTGGTATGTTGACCAACTTCCCGACAATCCGTAAGGCTGTCAAGAAAATGGCCAATATTGACAAGTTGATGAACGACGGCACTTTCTCAAACCTCTCTAAGCGCGAAATCCTCCAGATTTCTCGTCAGCGTGCCAAGTTGGAAAAGAACCTCGGTTCTATCGCCGACTTGAACAAGCTCCCTGCTGCGCTCTTCGTTGTTGACGTATGCAAAGAGCACATCGCTGTTAAGGAAGCTCAGCGTTTGGGTATTCCTGTGTTCGGTATCGTTGATACCAACAGTGATCCTACGCCTATCGATTTCGTAATCCCTGCCAACGACGACGCTAACAAGAGCGTAGAGGTTATCCTCGAAGCTTGCTGCGGTGCCATCGCTGAAGGCGTTGCTGAACGCAAGGCTGAAAAGGTTGACGCTGAAGCCGCTGGCGAAGGCGAAAAGGGTCGCAAGCGCGCTGCCAAGGCTCGCGTAGAGAAGGAAGTTGCTGCTCCTGAAGCAGAAACTCCTGCAGCTCCAGCTGAATAATAAATCATTTTGTTAAAACCAATAGGGTAGGTTCTAAAACTGCATCAATGACGTGATTTTAGGACCTATTCTTATAAAAATACTACTATAACTATGGCAGTAGGATTAGAAGATATCAAAAAGCTTCGCACCATGACAGGTGCTGGTCTCGGCGACTGCAAGAAGGCCTTGACTGAAGCTAACGGCGACATCGAAGCCGCTATCGAAATCATCCGCAAGAAGGGTCAGGCTGTCGCTGCAAAGCGTTCTGACCGTGAAGCAGCTGAAGGTTGCGTTCTTTGTAAGTATGAAAACGGCTTTGCCGCTATCATCGCTCTCAAGTGCGAAACTGACTTCGTTGCCAAGAATGCTGATTTCGTGAAATTGGCTCAAGATATTCTCGACGTAGCTGTTGCCAACAAGTGCAAGTCTCTCGATGAAGTTAAGGCTCTGCCTATGGCTGGCCACACTGTTGCTGACGCTGTTACGGATCGTAGCGGTATCACTGGCGAGAAGATGGAACTCGATGGTTACAGCTTCATCGAAGGTGAGAATGTTTCTGTTTACGACCACATGGGCCGTCACATGCTCTGCACCATAGTTCAGACCAACAAGCCTGCTGAAGAACAGGCTCACAACATCGCCATGCAGGTAGCTGCCATGAACCCTGTTGCTCTTGACGAGGCTTCAGTTCCTCAGGCTGTTAAGGACGAAGAATTGAAGGTTGCCATCGAAAAGACCAAGGAAGAGCAGGTGAAGAAGGCTGTTGAGGCTGCTTTGAAGAAGGCTGGTTTCAACCTCTACATCGCTGAAAGCGAAGACCACCTCGAAGAAGGTATCCGCAAGGGTAACATCACAGAGGAGCAGGCACAGCAGATTCGCGATTTGAAGCAGGCAACTGCTGAACAGAAGGCTGCCAACCTCCCTGAACAGATGATTCAGAACATCGCTAATGGTCGTATGAACAAGTTCTTCAAGGAGTCTTGCTTGCTCAACCAGGAATACATCCAGGATTCCAAGATGTCTGTAACTGACTACTTGAAGTCTGCCGACAAGGAACTGACCGTTGTTGACTTCAAGCGTTTCACGCTCCGCGCTGAATAATTGAACAATCAAATAAACAAAAAAATCCTCGCGAGGAAATTTCCTTCGCGAGGATTTTTTGTTTCTCTCTGTGGCAGAGGTGTTGTTTGCCAATTCGTTAGGCAACATTTTCCCAGCATTTCGTCAATGTGTTTACAAGTGGAATGCTGATAAAGCGTTTTTTAAATGACAATGCAACAGAACAGCCGAAAGAGGAGGGCAGCATTGCAACCTTAAATCCCGCGCCGAGTAGTATTTTTAAAATGGTGGGTTTCAGAAGGATTCCTTGTCGGCGTTCCCTTGCTACGTCAGTTGATGTTGACCGCATTACTCTTCGTAATTCAGGGCCTTTGCTTTTTAGCGAATCTGGTACGAGGCACGAGCGAATCTGGGACGAGACACGACCGAATCTGGGAGGAGGTGCGGTCGCGTCTGGGTCGAGATACGACCGCATCTGGGACAGTGTTCGCTAACAAATATAGAATTTGGTTTATTGGAGTTGTTGTACCGTGTTTCACCAGGTGTTGCTATGTTGCTTGCGCGATGTGGTGGATTTATATAGATGTTGTCCTGGTTTTCTGCACCGAGATACACCCTTTGAAAACGTCAAAAGCAAGTATGATTTTTTATTGTGTTTGAGATTGCGGATGGTTTTCTTGTCTGTTATGTTTTCCATCCCGTTTAGTGTCTCGTCGGGAATCGCGTCGTTTATACAATGCTGTTGCGCCGTTTCTTATATTGTGCCGATTTTTCTTTGGCCAATGCCTGCATGTCAACTGCAACATCGACTTCGTCTACAATCTCCACTCCAGTCATCGTTTCGATAATGTCTTCCATTGATACCACACCTCGAAGACAGCCGTATTCGTCAACGATGATGGAGATATGTTCTCGTTTTTCGAGCATCTTTTCCCAGATGTGATACAGTGATTCTCCCTCACCGAAAGAAAGGATGGGGCGTATCAAGTCAGACAGCTTTGTTTGGAATTTATCTTCCGATAGATATTTCAGCACCATGTCTTTCAACACATACCCGGTGATGTATTCCTTGTCTTTGTCATATACTGGTATGCGCGAGAAATTCCATTCCTGCTGTTTGTAGAAGTCTTTGACCGTGAGATTCATGTTTGCTGATTCCACGACAATGAAAGGTGTCATTGCGTCCTTGGCCTTGATGCCCGACAAGCGGATGCAGTTCTTGATGATTTTGCTTTCAGACTCACGGAAAATACCTTCGGTTGTGCCAACGTCAACCATTGCAGATACTTCTTCGCGGCTCATAGAGCTTTGTTTGCCCTTGGGCGTAAACACCTTCGTTATGAGTTCGGAAAGTAGCACAAGCGGATAAGTGATGACAATCAATATCCGTATGATTTTCGTGGACGGCATTGCGAGTGAGCGCCAGTAGGAAGCCCCGATGGTTTTCGGGATGATTTCAGAGAGCACCAGGATGAGCAACGTGAGCACGGCTGAGACGATGCCAAAATATTCTTCGCCAAAAAGTTTGATGGATTCTGCGCCGACACCGGCAGAACCGATGGTGTGTGCGATGGTGTTGAGCGAAAGAATTGCACCTACTGGACGGTCGACATTGTCTTTATAGTCTTTCATCAGAGAGGCCGTTTTGTTGCCTTGGCTTTCCTTCATCGTGATGAAAGACATGGGGGTTGAGAGAAGCACCGCTTCAAGAACGGAGCATAGAAAGGACATCGAAAGTGCGCCTAAAAAATATAAGATGATTAAGCCCATTAATTATAAGTAGGTATTCAGAATTTATAATATCCATGTAGGGAAAAGCCAGTTTGATATGCTTGACTGCATTTTTTGTTATCCCTATGCGCTTCTTTTAGCGCCTAAACGTTGAGCGTCAAAGTGGTATCGCGTCATGGAACAAAAACGTTTTGGAAGGTTGCCCATCCGAAGTTCAAAGTTAACTATTTGGCGGCGATTCTGACCATTTTGTAGGAGATAATTATGAATATTTAGTAGGCTGGTTTAAGTATTCTTTGGTTCATGCCTTCAATCTCACATTCAGCTGTGGATTGCGGATTATTGCTGTTCTGTGGTATAGTGCAAATGCTTTTATGTTTTTTTCGGGGTTCTTATTGATTTGCTAGTCCCCGCATGAGTATTATTACTGCCTTCAAAGCCCCGCTTTTTGCTATGCAGCTGTAAGTCGGCCAATTCCCAAGCCAGCATTTTTGTGAATTATCTGTCAGAAAAAAAAACAGGCTCCCATCTATTCAGTTTGTGAAAGATGGGAGCCTGTTATAGTCATGCCAAGCAAGATAGTAGGGAAATGTCTCAAGTTGTTTCTTGTCGGCTGCTTGGCTGATTTACGGTATTATTTATCAATACTCCTGCCAGCACTTGATGTCGAGTTCGTCGAGCTTCACGGTGCAGAAAGCGTAGATGAAGGCCGATGCCAGACGTGCGTTGGTGATGAGTGGTACGTTGAGGTCGATGGCTGCACGGCGAATCTTATATCCGTTGCTCAATTCGCCAGATGAGAGGTTCTTCGGCACGTTGACCACCATGTCGATTTCATGGTTGTGGAGCATGTCGATGGCTTGCGGATGTCCCTCTTCACTTGGCCAGTAAACGAGGTTGTTCTTGATGCCGTTTTCTGTCAGATAGCGGCTTGTTCCGCCTGTTGCGTAGAGCGTGTAGCCGTGAGCTTGAAGCATCTGGCAGGCAGCCAGCATTTCGGCTTTCTGCTTGCCATCGCCGGTTGAAAGCAGAATGTTCTTCTTCGGGATGCGGTGGCCAACGGAGAGCATAGACTTGATGAGCGCAGTTCGTGAGTCTTCTCCTAGACAGCCGACTTCGCCCGTTGAAGCCATGTCGACACCGAGGACTGGGTCGGCTTTCTGCAAGCGGTTGAATGAGAATTGAGATGCTTTGATGCCGACGTAGTCGAGGTCGAAGAGGCTCTTGGCCGGTTTCTCCACTGGCAGGCCGAGCATGATGCGAGTTGCCAATTCGATGAGGTTGATTTTGAGAACCTTGCTGACGAACGGGAAGGAACGTGAGGCACGCAAGTTGCACTCGATGACCTTGATGTCGTTTTCTTTGGCGAGGAACTGGATATTGAACGGACCAGAGATGTGAAGTTCCTTGGCAATCTGCTTGGAAATCTTCTTGATGCGGCGTGCCGTTTCAACATAGAGCTTCTGCGGTGGGAACTGAATCGTGGCGTCGCCAGAGTGTACACCGGCAAACTCGATGTGCTCAGAAATGGCGTAGGCGATGATTTCACCGTCTTTTGCAACGGCGTCCATTTCAACTTCCTTGGCATGCTGCATAAAGCGGGAAACAACCACAGGGTGCTTCTTCGACACGTTGGCGGCCAATTTGAGGAAGCGTTCGAGTTCTTCCTGATTTGAACATACGTTCATCGCAGCGCCAGAGAGGACATACGAAGGACGTACAAGTACAGGGAAGCCAACGCGCGAGATAAACTGCTGGATGTCGTCCATAGAAGTCAGTGCGCTCCATTCCGGCTGGTCAACACCGATTCTGTTGAGCATCTCTGAGAACTTTTCGCGGTCTTCAGCGTTGTCGATATAGCGTGCTTGCGTGCCGAGCAGGTTCACGTTTTCAGCATCCAGGCGCATTGCCAGGTTGTTAGGAATCTGTCCACCCGTAGAAACGATGACACCATAAGGCATTTCCAGTTCGATGATGTCCATCACGCGTTCGAAGGTGAGTTCATCGAAATAGAGGCGGTCGCACATGTCATAGTCCGTTGAAACCGTTTCCGGGTTGTAGTTAATCATGATGCTGCGATAGCCTTCGCGGCGGATGGTGTTGAGCGCCTGAACGCCACACCAGTCAAATTCAACAGACGAGCCGATGCGGTATGCACCAGAACCGAGCACCACAACCGAGCGCTTGTCGTGTTCAAACTGGATGTCGTGTGCAATGCCGCTGTAAGTTACATAGAGGTAGTTGGTCTGAGCTGGATACTCAGCTGCCAACGTGTCAATCTGCTTTACAACGGGAACGATGCCAGCTTGTTTGCGGCGTGCACGAACAGCCATGATGGCCTTTTCGATGTCCATGTCTTGCTCCATGCCAACGGCGCGTGCAATCTGGAAGTCGGTGAAGCCCTGAATCTTGGCTTTGCGCATCAATTCGTTGTCGAGCACGTTGATGCTGGTGCAAGCGTGGAGTTCCTGGTCGGTTTTGTGGATGTTATAGAGTTTCTGGAGGAACCAGCGGTCGATTTTCGTTAGATCGTGAATCTGGTCGATGGTATATCCAGCCTTGAAAGCCTTTTCAATGACAAAAATACGCTTGTCGGTTGGCTCGCGCAGTGCCTCTTCAACGTTGTCAATCTTGATTTCCTTATTGTCGACAAATCCGTGCATGCCCTGGCCGATCATGCGGAGGCCTTTTTGAATCACCTCTTCGAAGGTGCGGCCGATGGCCATCACTTCGCCAACGCTCTTCATGGAAGAACCCAATTCGCGGTCAACGCCACGGAATTTTCCCAAGTCCCAGCGAGGGATTTTGCAGACAACGTAGTCGAGTGCTGGTTCGAAGAAAGCGCTTGTTGTTTTCGTCACAGAGTTCTTGAGCTCGAAGAGGCCGTAACCCAATCCCAATTTGGCGGCAACGAAGGCCAAAGGATAGCCCGTTGCTTTTGAAGCCAAGGCAGAAGAGCGCGACAAACGGGCGTTAACTTCGATGACGCGGTAGTCTTCAGAATTGGGGTCGAAGGCATACTGAACGTTACATTCACCGACGATGCCCACGTGGCGTACGATGCGGATGGAGAGCTCGCGGAGCTTGTGGTATTCAGAGTTTGTGAGAGTCTGCGACGGTGCGATTACGATACTTTCACCTGTATGGATGCCGAGCGGGTCGAAGTTTTCCATGTTGCAGACCGTGATACAGTTGTCGAAACGGTCGCGTACCACTTCATATTCAATTTCCTTCCATCCCTTCAAACTCTTTTCAACGAGCACCTGTGGAGAGAATGAGAACGCCTTTTCAGCCAGTTTGTTGAGCTCTTCCTCATTATCGCAGAAGCCAGAACCCAAACCGCCGAGGGCGTAGGCAGCGCGGAGAATCACTGGATAGCCCAGTTCTGCTGCAGCCTGACGTGCCTGTTCGATGGTTTCGCAGGCTTCGCTCTTGATGGTTTTGACGTTGATTTCGTTGAGCTTGCCGATGAAGAGTTCACGGTCTTCCGTGTTCATGATGGCTTCAACGGGTGTGCCAAGCACCTGAAGGTTATATTTCTCCAAGATGCCGCTTTGGAAAAGTTCCACGCCGCAGTTCAAGGCCGTCTGTCCGCCGAAGGCGAGCATGATGCCTTGTGGACGTTCCTTTTCGATGACCTTTTCAACGAAGAAGGGAGTGACAGGCAGGAAGTAGATGCGGTCGGCAACACCTTCTGACGTCTGTACAGTGGCGATGTTCGGGTTGATGAGAACCGTTTCGATGCCTTCTTCCTTGAGGGCCTTCAGTGCCTGAGAGCCAGAATAGTCGAATTCGCCCGCTTCACCGATTTTGAGTGCGCCAGAACCTAAGAGGAGAACTTTCTTTATATCGTTTGACATATTATCTTGTTTTAATGTGGTGTGATTTAGATAAGCAGGTGGCAGGAATCTTTCTTGTATCTGGAAAGCTCCGTTGCTTCGCAGATATGAAACGGATTCTCTTGTCTTAATTAAACCTTATATATTAGTCGTGCCCACCAGCTTAATGGTCATTTGTTTACAGCAGTTTTACGAAATCATCGAAGAGGAACTCCGTGTCGACAGGACCGCTGCATGCTTCCGGATGGAACTGTGCAGAGAACCAAGGATTCGTTTTGTGTCGAACGCCCTCGTTTGAACCATCGTTCATATTGATGAACAATGGTTCCCAATCGCTTGGAAGCGTGTTGTTGTCAACGGCATAGCCGTGGTTTTGGCTGGTGACGAAGCAGCGGTTCGTGCCCACCATACGCACTGGCTGGTTGTGGCTGCGGTGTCCGTATTTCAGTTTGTAGATAGACGCTCCGGCCGCTTTTGAGAGCAATTGGTTTCCCATGCAGATGCCCATGCAGGGGCGAACGTTTGGATTTGCAAGGAACTTCTTGATGTTGGCAACGGCATCAGCGCAAGTGTCGGGGTCGCCAGGGCCATTGGCCAGGAACAGACCGTCGAATTCCATGTCGTTGAAATCATAATTCCAAGGCACGCGGATGACTTCTACGCCGCGGCGGATGAGGCAGCGGATGATGTTGTTCTTCACGCCGCAGTCAACGAGAACCACTTTTTTCTCAGCTCCCTCGTTGTATCGGATAATTTCTTTGCATGAAACCTTTGCCACATAGTTCACGCCATTGTATTCTGCAGTCGGGATATTGTTGGGCTCATCGTCGAAAACGATTTTTCCCATCATCACGCCATGTTCACGGAGTACCTTCGTCAGCTCTCGCGTGTCGATGCCTGTGATGCCTGGCACCTTTTCGCGCTTGAGCCAGTCGCCGAGGCTTTCAACGGCATTCCAGTGGCTGTATGTCTCGCTGTAATCACTCACGATGATGGCCGAGGCATAAATTTTGTCGCTTTCCATAAAGGTGGCCAATTTGTCGTCTCCAACCGTGAAAGGAGGAACGCCATAGTTGCCGACCAAGGGATAGGTAAGCGTCATCAACTGTCCTGCGTATGAGGGGTCGGTGAGGCTTTCTGGATACCCCATCATGGCGGTGTTGAACACCACCTCGCCCGCTACTGGGCTTTCGTAGCCAAATGACTTACCGTGGAACTTCGTTCCATCGTCTAAAATAAGTGTTACGTTTCGCATATATATAGTTTGTGTTTTTTCTGGTACGGCATCCCCAGAGATGCAGTCTTCTGAAAGCTACCGTTTGGTTATTTCAATTGTAAGTAATGGTAAAAAATAACTTGTGCAATTTTGAGGAATAAGGAGTTATATCTTATG
>OIZO01000503.1_pt1 | contig 26361 bp, 23 predicted proteins | sample 1588551 | NCBI WGS metagenome assembly OIZO01 (sample SAMN03283271) | human gut metagenome | biome: human-associated habitat; material: feces | host: Homo sapiens | place: Peru | collected 2012 | reverse complement strand
GAAATCGTCGGCGGCAGGCCCCGCACAAAGGTCAGCTTCCACCGCTGGGCCTCGGAGTCATTGTCCGTATAGATTTGGATATTGGTTCCGTTGTCTTCTAGGCCCGCAGACACATCTAGCCGCATGCTGTCGGAAAGGGCCGAAGTAACGGTATAGTACCCGTCCTCGTACTCCTCCAGCCACCATTTCTGATTCGCCGCATCGGCTCCGTTGTCGCCATAAATCTGGACATTCTGTTCATCCAGGGCTTCTCCACGGTAAACGTCCAAAGGCTTCTTGGCGTACACAGAAACAATCTTGTAGCTTCCATCGGTCTGGGGCACCAACTCAAAGAGCTGATTGTCCGAACCGGTTTTTTCCCAAAGCTGAATGTTGGTTTCGTTGTCGCTGCCCCAGTCGGCCACGTCCAAGCAGGAGTTGGGAGCACAGGCGGGGGAAAAGGTGTAGATGCCGCTCAGAGAAATCCTCGGGGCTTTCTGGATGTAGCCGCCAGGCATATTCAATAGCGTTGTACGAAGCTGGTCAACTGTTCTATTGGATTCATTGTCATTGAAGAAACCGAAATGAATCCTACAGGAGCCGCCCAAGCATTCCGCTACATAAACATCATTCCCTACGACTTTCCAAACAATGGCATGGTGCGCTTCACTTGCGTTTTTATACCAACCGATTCGGTCTCCGGGGCTAAATGCCAAATCTTTGATAGCATCTCCCACATTATCCTGCCACTTTGTTAAATCTCCATCTGCTCCATACAGATAGTATGCTATAAATTTAGAGAACCCATTACACTGTATTGCAGAACTCTCTGCACCGTAATAAAAACGATTGGACGTACATCCTGTTGCCGTGTTCCTTCCCTTACATTTCTTATTGGTTAGGCCAAGTCCTTCATCTGTTAAGTTGCCTTCGTCTACCGCACGAATTAGAGCTGCCGGCCCTTTTCCCGCGTTCCAATACTTTCCATCCATAATGGGACGCAATACATCCAATTTAGCTGTAATGGACTGTGTGTTTGCCGCTTGGGCTTTCACCGGTACGCTGGGTAACAGCAGCAATACGCTAAGCACCAACAGCAACCCAATCTTTAACCTAAGTTTTCCCTTCATATCTCTTTCCACCTCGCTGTTCAGCAACACGGAATCTTTTTACATTCCCAGCATCTTATACATTCTGTAGCAATCCTTGCAGAGCCAATAGGTATCTCCGTGGCTCACATATTTTGTCAGTGGCTCCGTCTGTCCGCACTCTTCACACTCTCCCTTTTTTCCGCATCCGCCCATAGCAAAGGCCAGACTCAGCAGCATTACCGCAGCCAAAATGATGGAAATCAGTCTTTTTTTCATTGTTTTTATCTCCTTTTAGTTTTTATTATTCGTAGATTTGCAGCAGGATTTCGCCAAACACGGTCCGGGTATCACGCAGTTTGATTGTATCTTCGCCCATAATCAGGGACAGCCTCAGCACATCATAGCTTTCCCGATAGGTCATTGCGCTCCACCCATAAAAGTCCCCCCAGTACAGCATATAGATATACTGCGTACTGATATTTTGCCGGTTGTCATCCGGCCTATATTCGTGTCTCTCTCCGTCAAGAATGATGGAAATGCCATCCTTTGAAATGTCTTCAATATATCCGTCATGCTGATCGTTTCCAATTCGGCGGCCTATCAGTCCGCTATAATCAAGATCGACGCATTCCGGCTCCGGCCCAAAAATCATCCAATGACGTTCTGTCAGATTATACGCATAATTCATTTTCCGGTTCTCTACAGTGGCTGTAACCCCCAGGTAGGACTCGGTATAGGAGACTTCAAAACTCACATCCACCCATCCGGGACTCTCTCCCAACTCAATATTGGAAACTTTGATATGATCGAAATTCGATTGATCATTCATCCGGCATTTTTTGTCGGATGACGGCTCAATGCTTGAATCCTCATTTACAAAGCAGCCGTCGTATGCGATATAGGTCTCAACGGATTGCAAAGAAGAAAAACCTGTCAGAATATCCTGCTCCGTAGGGCATCGGGAAATCGTTGCTTTTACAGAATCCGACGGCACCTCGTAGTCCGTGAGTTCCCACGCCTTGCCGACTTTTTCGTATCTCAAGATGGCGTCCGTGGTAATTTCAAAGATATCCCGTTTACCGGTCAGCCGCACTCTGGCACGGTAGTCCTCCTTGTCGCCCTGGTCAGAACGAATTTCCATGCTTTCAATTGGGAAAGATATGATTTGCGAACCCTCAATGTCCTTTCTGATCTGCTTTGTAGAGGGCTTCTTTGCCCCGCACCCCACAAACACCAGACAAACCAGCACAAGCATAATCGCCAAGCGTGTTTTTTTCATACGGTTACCTCTTTTCTTTTTTATTTCAGGTATACTAGAAACGCTTCACGGTGTCTTTGCTTCCCATTTATCATATAACTACTTCAAGTTGTTGTCAATAACTAATTTCAGGTGTTTTCTTAAACCACGATTCCAGTTTATGATTAGAGGCAAAGGAGAATATTTTTATGCTTGAAAACTTGAAGCTTCTTCGTTCTGCCGCTGGAATTTCTCAAAAAGCTCTGGCCGAGGCCATCGGAATCAGTCAGCAGTCCATCAATAAATATGAAAACCACAACATTGAACCGGATATCGCCACTCTTTCCAGGATTGCCGACTATTTTCATGTCTCCATCGACTACCTTGTGGGCCGCACCAACTGTCCCCGGCTTCCGGTTTCCGAAGGGGAGGATTGTTTGGAAGAAGACGTGCTGCTCTGTCGCTATCGGGCACTTTCCGAAAAGCAAAAAAAAGCCATCCAGGCAGTACTGGACAGCTACTGACATTCATAAAGAATCCCCAAAAATCGGCAGGACCATTTTCGTGCGGTCACGAAAATGGTCCCGTTACTTATTTAACCTTTGGCTGACCCGAATTCCGGAGGCACTGCTTGTGACCCGAACATCTCCATTCACGGTCTCATACACTTTACAGCCCAGGCTCTCCAGGGCCGCCAGGGTCTGTGCATCCGCTGGGTTTTTATTGGAGCAGGTGATAGCGGCGGTTTTCATGCCCAGGGCCTGGAAATATTCCGGCAGGGCGCTGTTGTACCGGCCGTGGTGGGGAACCTTCAAAAAATCACAGGAGGTCACACCTGTGGACAGCAGATCCTGGATCCGCTGCTTTTCCACATCCCCGGCGAAGAGGAGGCGGTTTCCCTCGTGGGTAATATACACCAAGAGGGAGGCGTTGTTGTCTCCATTCTTGGCGTAGGCCTTTCCGCCGGTGCCCAGGACGGTGAGGCTTGCCGTCCCCAGGGTCAATTCCAGTTTGTCACTGACCTTCATCACCGCCACACCGCATTTTTCCAGAGCCTGACAGTAGGACACATAGGCCTCCGCCTCCGGGTTTTCCGGGGTGTAGTCCGGCTCAATGACCCTGTCCACCGTAACGGCTTCCAGGATCTGGGCTGCGCCGCCTACATGGTCCTTATCGAAATGAGAGATGATCAGGGCATCCAGATGATCCACATTCTTTTTCTTCAGCGCCTCCAGAATTCTGGGGGCGTTTTCCGCTTCACCGGTATCGATCATGTAGCTGGTCTCTCCCTCCTGAAAGAGGGTGCAGTCCGCCTTGCCGATTTTCAGAATGTCCGCTGTCAGGGTACTGCCCTGCTCCTGGGCTTCGCAGCCGGTGAGCAGGGAGAGGGTCAGGCTGGCCAGCAGGAGCCAGCAGAAAAAGCGCCGTCTCATTTCTGATCCGGGGGCTGCTGGCCGCCGTCCATCTTTCCGTCAGGAGGATTGCCCTCCGGGGGAGTCTTTCCGTCAAAGTCCGGTCTTTCTCCGTCAGTATTCCTCCGCTCCCCATCCGGCCGACCCATGCCGCCGTGACCGCCGCCAAATCCGCCCATACCGGAAGTAACCGCTCCGGTTTGAACCTCTGCCGCAGTCTGGCTATCTCCGGAGGCCAAGGTGCAGCTCCCGCCCTCTGTCAGCCGGTCAGAGGAGAAAAACAGATAGGAGACATTGCATTTTGCTGTACCCTCATAGAGGGTGCTGCCGGAGGCAGCGGTAATGGCAAAGGCGCTGTCCGCCGTCGCCAGGCTGCTCCCCTGCCCCATGCCGCCGAAGAGCAAGCAAGGCTGGTCCGCCTGGAGGTTCAGCCCCATGCCGGAACTGCCGCCGGCTGCCAAAACCGTACCGCCGGAGACGGTAACAGTGCCGTCGGCATCCAGAGGCTGGTTGTCCGCCGTGCTGGCAGTCCATACGCTGACAATGCCGCCGGAGATGGTCAGGTCCCCATTCGAGTCGAAGCCGTCACCGCCGGAGGTATAGGCATCGATCTTACCGCCGATGATGTTTACGGCGAAGGTCACGTCCTTCAGATCCGGATCGGCAGCGTTGATGCAGTCATCCGTAGACCGGATCGTGATATCACCGGAGTAGATATTGACACAGGCCCCCTCCAGCCCCTCGTAACAGGACCGGATATCAATGGCAGGACCTTCCTTGCCCTCAGCTCCAATGTTCAGCGTCAAGTCACTGTGGATGGCATCGTCCCCGGCGTTGACGGTCAGGCTGCCGCCGGGAATGTCCAGCAGGGCTTCCGCGTTGATGGCATCGTTGACAGGAGCATCAACAGTCAGTGTCAGGTCCTGGATCGTCAGGCTGGCCTCCCCGTCCTCAGAATCCGCGCCGGACTTAATGCCGTTTTTCCCCTTGGCGGTAACGGTCAGGCTGCCGGTACCGCAGAGGACGACCTGGGAGCCGTCTTTGCACTTGATGACGGCGTTCTCCGCGTTTTGATTGTCCGGGTAATTTTCATCGTTGTTTTGCTCCCCGTCCGCCAGGGCGCAGGTGCCGTTTACCTGAATGGTGACCTGAGTGCCCTTGTTGCAGGCAATGGCTCCCCGGTCAGAAGCAGTAAGAGATAGATCCTCCAGCACCAAGGTTACCCCGGTGGTGCCCTTCTTCACGGTGACACTGCCGTCGGCGCAGCTGCCGGAAAGCACGTAGATACCAGCCTTGGAAATAGACACATGAGTGCCGTCGATCTCCACCCCGGCCCCGGAGCCGCTGACAGCGGCATCGGAGAAGGTCAGCTTCACCGCATCTGCCGTACTGACAGTTTCGGCCGTCTGGGTAACCTGCGCTGTCTGAGCCGCCTGGGTAAAGACGGCAGATGTCTTATCCGCCGCGGCGCAGCCGGAGAGGCAGACAATGGACAGGCCCAGAACCAGGGCCAGGGGTTTTTGATATAGAAAACGCATAAACTTCACCTCCTATTTGATACCCTCTCCCGGGAGAGGGTGACCCGGTGAAGCCGGGTCGGGTGTGGGGCGGCACGCAGAACCAACCTGGTTCCGCCCCTCATCCGCCGCCGGGGCGGCACCTTCCCCCAGGGGAAGGTTTTGGATTTACAGCCGCTCCCCGTCCTTGGGTTCGGCGGGCAGTCCGCTGGATATTTCCAGATTGCCGTTGCGGCAGCGCATGGCATCCAGCAGCTGTTTTTCCTTTGCGGCCCCCTTCAGCCGGACCTGGTATTCCAGGCTGTAGAGGCTGCCCATATTGACGGTTTTCACTCGGGTCAACTGGGCCTGGGTCGTAAAATCTTCAAACAGATCCGTAAACAAATCCATATAGTCCAGGTTTTCCGGCACCGTGACCCGCAGGACCCGGTCCGCCTCCTGGGCAGTATTCTGTCCGGGGATCAGCAGCACAGCGCAGACGATCACCGCCGCCAGTACCGCCAGAGCGGCATATCCCATGCCGCAGGCGAGTCCCACCGTCATGGCCAGGAAGATCACCGCAATATCCCGGGCAGAGCCGGGAGCGGACCGGAACCGGACCAAGCTGAAGGTCCCCGCCACCGCCACGCCGGCCCCCAGGTTGCCGTTGACCAGCAAAATCACCACATGGACCAGGAAGGGCAGCACCAGCAGGCTCCTTGTCAGGCTCCCGCTGCTGTGCTTCTCCCGGCTGTAGGCAAAGGCCAGCAGGGCCCCCAGAGTCAAGGATACCAAAGTTGTAATACAAAAGGCCCCAAAAGTCAAGGAGCTGCCGTAAACCGAGGCAAAAATACCGTTAAGCATAGCGTCTGTCCTCCCGGATCATTTCTTTTTCCATCTGCTGATAAGCTCTGCCGTATTTGGAATAGGACAGGGGGAATATCCCTATATCCGACAGGGCCGAGCTCAGCCACAGGGGCATGGCATTGGAGATCTTGATTTCCATCAGGGTCTCGCCCTCTTTCAGCAATGGCTCGCCCCAGGCACCCAGCCGCAGGTCCAGGCCTCGAATGCGCCAGAGGATGTCCCGGTCCAGGGTCAGCCGCAAGCCCGGGTCCTCCAGCCCCCGGAAGGAATCCCGCTCATAGCTGACGAACATGGCCGGGGACAAATCCCCATAGGCAAAAAGGATCCAGTCCAGCTCCCGGAAAATCTGCCCCTCACCGCCGGGAATACTGCCATCCAAGTAGGCAATGGCCTGGCTGTAGGGCAGGCTCTCCCGGCGTTTGTACACCACCCCCAGGGCCTTCTTTTTGATTTCCAGAAAGGCCTGGCTACTGTCCTCCGCTTTGCCATAGCTGCGCAAACGGAGCTTCTCTTTGTATAGAGGCTTTTCCAGAGACCGGCGGACCATCCGAAAATCCGGGGTATCGTAATACAGGTTGGAAATACTGCTGTGCGGGAAGGCATCGGGCTCCATATGCTCCTCCATGGCGGTGCGGAAGGCCTCCAGCTGTGCGCTTGTAAGCAGGTACTTGATCTCTTTTCTTTTAAAAACGGCTTGATAGCTGTCCATATGTTGTAACCTCCTTGGCTTGTTTGCCCTTATTATCCACAGCGGGCTGAAAAATTTCTGAAAACACGGATGAAATATTTTCAGACTCTTTTCAGAAGCAGTCCTATAATGTATAGTAGTAAAGAGAGGAGATACGCACATGAACATATTGATCGTTGAAGATGAAAGCGCCTTGGCCGGGGCCTTGGAGCACATTCTCCGCAAAGCCGGACACAATACCGACTGGGTAGCCGATGGGCAGAGCGCCCTGGACTATATCCGAGGCTTTTCCTATGACCTCATTTTGTTGGATGTCATGCTGCCCAAGCTGGACGGCCTGGCTGTTGCCCGGCAGATCCGCGCCGAGCATATTGATACGCCGGTGCTGATGCTCACCGCCAGAACCACCGTCCCGGACAAGGTGGCTGGCCTGAACGCCGGGGCTGACGACTACCTGACCAAGCCCTTCGACCCAGAGGAGCTGCTGGCCCGGGTCAACGCCATGACCCGCCGGAAGGGCTTTGTGGTGATGAACGAGATCCGCTACGCCGACCTGGCCCTGAGCCTGGAGGCCGTGCGGCTGCGCTGCGCCCAAAAAGAGGTCCAGCTGAGTCCCAAGGAATTCCAAATTGCCCGGCTTATTCTGGCAGAGCCCCAGATGACCTTCACCAAGGATCTGATCATCTCCCGGGCCTGGGGCATGGACTCCGAGGCCACGGACAACAATGTGGAGGCCTATATCTCTTTCCTCCGGAAAAAGCTCCGTTATCTGGGGTCTAGGGTCACCATCCGCAACCTGCCGAAGATCGGCTACCGGCTGGAGGCAGAGAAATGACGGAGTATCGCAAGCGTTTTGTCCAATTCAATATGCTGCTCATCGGCCTTGTTCTGACCGTGATGGTATGCCTGGTAGCGGTATATATGTACCGGGACTATTATTCCGGGCTGAAAACCACCATGGAGCAGGTGGTGGCTCCCCTGAAAGCTTTTCCAAACGCTCCAAAATCCGAAAAGCCAGGCGACCAGGGCGGTACCCGGCAGCCCAGGCAGGACAACCAGGGCAAGGATATTCTCACCGTCTTCTACACTCCGGACACCGAGGACATACATCTGCTCTCTCCCAATGACTATTTTGACGAGAGCACACTGCCGGAGCTGCTGAAAGCCGTTACCTCCCAGAGCGCCCAATTCGGCACCCTGTATTCCAACCACGTCATATACTACTACACAGGAAACAGCAGCCTCTACCGGGTGGCTCTGGCCTCTACAGACTACATTACCCACTCCATGCTGCACCTGGGACTGGTGCTGCTGGCCATCTGGGTGGGAGCCATGGGCTGCTTTCTCCTGGTCAGCATCCAGCTCTCCAAGGTGGCCGCAAGGCCCATGGAGGAAGCCATTGGGCGGGAGAAGCAGTTTGTGGCCGATGCCTCCCACGACCTGAAAACCCCCCTGTCCGTGATCCTCGCCAACAACAGCATCCTCCGGGAAAACCCGGAGGCAAGGGTAGGATCCCTGTCCCGGTGGACGGACAGCACCCAGCAGGCCGCCAAACGGATGCAGCAGCTCATCGGAGAAATGCTGACCCTGGCGGACGTAGAGCGTCCGGAGGCTCCTCTGGAGCTAACCCAGGTGGATATCGCCTCCGTGGTGATGAAAGCCGCCCTGGAGCTGGAGTCCGTTGCCTATGAGCAAGGCGTGGCCCTGGACACGGAATTGCCGGACAGCCTTCTGGGAAGATCCAGCGAAAATTACCTACAGCGGATTGCCGCCAGCCTGATGGAAAACGCCATCAAATACGAGCCCAGGGGCGGCCAGGTCCTGGTAACCCTTACCCGTTCCCGCCGTCACGCGATTCTGGAGGTCCGCAACCGAAGCACCCGTATCTCTCAGGAGGACCTGCCCCATGTCTTCGATCGGTTCTACCGCAGCGACAAAAGCCGCCAGTCAAAGACCGGCGGCCACGGGTTGGGTTTGGCAATTACGAAGGAAATGGTCACAAAGCTGGGAGGCGCCGTCCAGGCTGGCAGCGGGGAGGATGGCACCGCATTCACCGTAAAACTCCCGCTATAAACCCTCTCCTGGGAGAGGGTGGCAGGTCTGGAATTATCTTCCCAGTGCCCAGCGGAATTTTGACCGAAACAGCAGCTCATTGAGGAGCGTCAGCACCAATAAAATGAGTGCCAGTTCCAGACACTTCTCCCCCAGCATGGCAAGCCGGTTGGGGAAGTTCTCCATGGGTATCCCCAGCTTCGGGAAATAGACATAAATGGCCGTGATCACCGGGGTCTGGTGCCAGACAAAGTAGATCAGGCTGTTCCGGCCCAGATAGCGGATGGGCTTCGCTGTTATCCACTGAGAGGCAAGGAGCACTGCGCCGATGCCGCAGAAGGCCCCGAAGTAGTTCCACAGGGGGCTGCCATACTGATTCTTGAATACGTCCATGCCGGCAGTCATTCCCTTCACCACCGTGAAGGCAACGGCCAGGTTTCCGACGGTCAGCAGCCCGAGGGCAATGGGCCTGGTTTTTCCACTTTGGAGCCAGGACAGGGCCTTCGGGCTGTCTTTCAGCAGATATCCCCCAATAAAAAAGGGCATGACCCCAAAGCAGGCATCCAGGTTCCAGGGCAGCACCGGCAGCCCCGCCTTTGCGTAAAGAATGCCCACAGCCCCCATAGCAGCTGCCGTCAGCGCCAGAGGTACCGGCTTTTTGACCAGCCGAAGCAGCCGGTAAGCCAGAATTTCCAGCAGAAACAGGCAAGCCAGAAACCAGATGGGCCACAGCCGCCGCTGGACCAGCACCTCCAGGCTCATCTCCCCCACCCGTTCCCAAAAGTCTGCCGAACTCCCGGCCAGAGCCGCCTCCGCCGGGATGATGGGCAGGGCCAGCGCAAAATAGGGCAGCAGCAATTTTTGAAGCTTCCCTTTCCAAAAGTCCACCCAGGGCCGGTCCGCCCGAAAAAGGAACCCGGACAGAAAGAAAAACAAAGGCACGTGGAAGGTATAAAGCCACCGGGAAACCGGGTGTCCAGTCATCACATGAGAGAGGATGATGGCCAGCATCCCCCAGCCCTTGGCCGTATCCACCCAGGTGACTCTTTTCCCTCTTTCCATGTACCCAGCCTCCAACTTCATTTCTCAAATCCGCAGGGGCGGCTGCCAGCCGCCCGCCAGCCTTTCGGAACGGAACGCTGAAATCAAGCGCCCAATCTCGGAAGCCAGACGGGCGGCTAATAGCCGCCCCTACAGGAAGGTGATCAATCCATATAATACATATTCAAAGCGTCCCGCATCTTGTAGTAGTTGGGGAGCTTCCGCCAACCGTAGCCGATGGCATCGGTGCCGATACCCACCACATGGGTGTTGGGCAGAGCCTGTGTCCACTCGTAGACAACGCCGTTGCCACGCTCCATGCACCAGAGATTTTTCAGCCAGGTCATTTTCTTGACAGGCTCCGGATCGGCAAAGGTGCGGCTCAGGTTCACATCCTCCAGGGCGGTGCAGCCCAGCAGAGGCTCGTAGGACTCAATGGCACACCAGCTCAGCTCCAGCCATATCAGCTCCTTGCAATTGCTGATGGGCGTCAGGTCCCGGACATCGGTATCCGCCAAAATCAGGTACTTCAGGTGAGGCATATACGCCACGAAGTCGATATTGCGCACCCGGGAGTGGCCGATATCAATAGCGATCATATCCTCGCAGTACTTCAGATCCACGGCGTTCCAGTCCCGGAAATAGCCGTCGCCCTGGGTCAGGGGCATAAATTTCGTATCATCCGTCCGTGCCTTGCAGATGGAGCCTAAGTACACCGTCCAGACCACCTTGTATTCCGCCCGCTTTTCTTCCCGGAAGGCGGCCAGAGTCTCGTTGTCCAGGCCGCAGTCGGTCAGGTTCAGCTTGGTAATATTGGGGAAGCAGGAGGCATAGCGTGCCGCCTCTTCGGTGCTCGTGAGCTTCAGCCCCGTCAGGTCCACCTCTTCCGCGGTTTCAGGCACGATACGGTCCCCCACCTGAATGCTCCAGCGGATGGTCACATTGGGGTAGTCCTCCCGCAGCTGACGCAGCTCCTCCCCTGTGGCCTGGGGATTGGTGATGTCCACGGTCTTCAGATTCTTCATGGCCGGAATGACGCCGCTGAGCTCCTGGACGGTGGCATTCGTCACCGTCAGAGCAGTCGCCGCGAGATCCACCACCTGGCCGCCAATGCGCATACTGAAATTCACATTCCAGTCCGGATGATCCGTCTGGAGCTGCAGCAGCAGCACATAGTCATAGCACTTTTGGGCGTTGACGGTGTGAAGCTTGGGCAGATACGCCATCGCGTCCACATCCTCCTGCGTCAGCTTCGTCACCTTTACCGTGGCCGCGGACTGGTCGTAGGTCCGGCCGTCGATCTGCACGTGATAATTCACCTGGCAGCTGGGCTTGCGCCGGACCACCTCCATGAGCTGGGGATAATCCTGGCAGTCCTGGGCCTGTAGCACCTCCAGCTGAGGAAAGTAATCCAAAACCTCCACATCCTCATCCGTCAGGGTTTCCACGGTAAGCTCCGAGGTAAAGCTGGGGTATTTCTCTCCCTGGAAGGGAACATTCCACAGGATGGTACATCCGGGAAGTTTTTTCTTCAGCTTATCGTAGGCAGAGCAGGTCACCTCCCGCTCCCGCAGGTCCAACGCGGATTCGTTCCGCTTGTACAGGTGCCCCTCTACAACAACAAATCGCTCCAGGGTAAAAAACGCGCCTGCCGCCACTGCCAGCATCAGGATCACCGCAATGACGATTGCGGCCCACTTTGCTACGGCATTTTTCATAGCATATGCTCCTTATGTGTGTTTCCGAAGAAAACCGAAATTTTCTTCCATATTTTCTCTCTTTGTATTATGCGCAAAATGGAAGCATATGTCAAGGACTTTTTCACTTTTCAAAGGTCTTGGGAATGGTGATGGTCAAAACAATTTGGTTTTCCGTCTCCCGCCGCTCCGACACCGCCGGAATGCCGGAGCGCTGGATCTTTGCAAGGGAATCCGTCAGACTGTTGAGAAAATTTCCCAGGTTAGTCTGCCGTTTTCTGGGCGTTTTTCGGGACAGCAGTGTTTCAATATAGCGCTCAGCAGCCGCCACGCTGAGTCCGTTCTTCTCGATATAGCCGATGGCCTCCCGCTTTTCTGCCTCTCCCGTCAGCTTCAGCAGAGCCCGGGCATGGCGCTCCGTGAGCCCCGCCTCCCGGATGGCATCCAGGATCTTCTCTCCGTGGCGCAGAAGCCGCAGCTTGTTGGCCACGCTGCTTTGGCTCTTTCCCAGGAGCCTTGCCGTCTGCTCCTGGGAAAGATTCTGGGCCCGCATCAGCGCGGCAATGCCCATAGCCTCCTCCACAAAGTCCAGATCCTGCCGTTGGAGATTTTCTACCAGGGCGGCAATACCGGACTCCTGGTCGTCCATTTGCAGCAGGATGCAGGGCACTTCCGTCAGTCCCGCCTGGGCCGCCGCCCGAAGCCGCCGCTCCCCGGCGATGAGCTCATAGCCCCCTGCTGTACGCCGAACGGACAGTGGCTGCAGCACCCCATGGGCCCGGATGGATTCTGCCAGCTCGTCCAGAGCTTCCGGCCGAAACACCCGCCTCGGCTGCATGGGATTTGGCCGGATAGCCCGGATGGGCAGAAAGACGACCCTCCCGGTCTCCATATAGGTCTTCAGCTTCTGGCACTGCATTGCCCTTCCTCCCCCGGTAAAAGATACCTCCTATTCTAGCCCCTCGGAATGCGGAAATCCCACGAAACCGTCCCCGGATCCGGTGCTTTTTCCGCAGGACCGGCATCACCCAAAAAAATTCAGGAAATCCTAAAATTTTCCTTTACTTTTTCAATCAATACGTGTATACTGATTGGCGAACAGAGTAGGAGACCCTGCGTGAAGTGCTGTCAAGATGGGGAGTTGTGTGACAGACGAAGGACCTGTGTCCGCGATGGGATCTCCGCACCCGCTGCGCCATAATCGAGGGTCTGCCTTCTTTTATGTAGCAACGATACTCCGTTAGGTGACGTATGCGCCTTGCGGTTTACTCGGCATACTTTCTCCCCGGCGGTATTTTCCGCTGGGGTTTTTGTTTGCCGGGTCCCTGGTCTCGTCACCGCTACAACAAAGGAGGTACTTTTTTCATGTCCAACAACCAAAAATCCACCGCACTCTATCCCCACCCCTTTTCCCGGGCCTATTGGCGTGACGCCGCCGCGGAGCTGAAGGACACCCACATGCTGGTCTTTGCCGCCCTGATGATCGCCCTGCGGCTGGTGATGAAGCAGGTCTCCATTCCCATTACACCGACTCTGCGGATCAACACCGGCTACTTTGTCAATGCCTTAGGCGCAATGGTCTTCGGCCCCGTCATGGCTGCCATCTGCGCCGCGATCACGGATGTACTGGGCTACATCATCCGTCCCAACGGTGTCTACTTTCTCCCCTTCATTCTGACAGAGATCGGCGGCTCCGTGATCTTCGCCCTGTTTCTCTACCGCGCCAAGGTGACCACCACCCGGGTGGTTTTGAGCCGGTTTACCATCAATCTGCTCATCAATGTCGTGCTGCAAACACCCATTTATATGGCCTACTATGCCCTCTACATGGGCGGTAAGCAGTATACGCTCCTGATTGCCATGCCCGGCATTGTCAAGAACATCCTCATGTTCCCCATTGAGAGCTTCCTGCTGGCCCTGTTTCTCTCCGTCATGCTGCCCATCACCGCCCGTCTGGGCCTTACCTATTCCGGCAGCGACGCCAAAAAAGAGCTAAAATTCACCGGCAAGCAGGTTGCCACCCTGGCGGTGCTCCTGGTTGTGGGCATCGGCTGCGTCTTCGGCTACCTGAGCTACTACTACAAAACCACTTCTCTTTCCGCCAAATATTCTACCGAGGAGCGGTATGAGAAGAACACCCAGATGACTCAGGTCCTGGCCCACAACGAAAACCTGGACCCGGAGACCGCCGTCACCATTGTGGAGAGCGCCTACAAGAAATTCCTTTCCAACGAAATCACCTATACCGTAGCCGTCTACGCCCTGGAAGACGGCAAGCTGGAGGGTTACGATAAGGATCTGGAAACCATCCGAGGCCTGTCCAAGTCCAAGGCCAAAGCCGTGGCCGAGGACGGGGTCATGTCCTACCAGGAGACTGCCACGATTGTCCTTGACGATAAGACCGGCCAGGTGCTGTCCCTGACGGTGAAATAAACTAGGGGCTGCCTCAAATAATTGGGGGAAATACAAAAACAACCGTAATGGAACCACGATGAGGACCATTACGGTTGCTTTTTATTTCAGTAGCCGCCGATATACCCGGAACCACCGGAGGCGGACCAGGGTGATCACAGCTTTCCATTTTAGAGAAATATTGCCCCGGAGGATATTGGTGCCAGAAAAAGCCCAGCGGACCGTCTCGTTGGAAAGGTACTCCCGAATATATTGAGTAGCCTCCCGGAATGTCTCTTTATCCTTTGCATTGTGGATATATTGATACACCAGGGTGCAGCTCATATGGACAATATAATCCCGGTACTGCCGGGCGAAGACCTCATCCTTTGGAAATACTGTGTTCAGGTAGGCAAAGAGCTGCTGGTTTTCCTGGGTCAGTTTTCGGTTGAAGGCCCGGGTAATGGAAGTATCCAGCACCCGGTAATAATAGCCTGTGAGCTTCAGCACAGAAATGCTTCTCGCCTTCAGGATGCAGGGGTAGATGGTTGCTATGTCCTCTCCCAGAGAAAATCCTTTTGGCACCGGGTTGATTTTTTCCGTCAGCAACTCTCGCCTGACGCAGGAAGTCCAGAAGGTCGGGTAAATCCCAAACGTGAAAAACTCTCCGGTCGAAAGAAGCCCAGGCATCACCTTTGTCCGGATGGCCTCCTGGTCATAGAACCCAGTAGGAATGTTTTGCCACGCCTTCGTCTCTACCCCATTCTTATAATCCGTATACCCGGTCAGGATCACATCCGCATGACTGCGGTTAATCTCGTCAATCAGCCCCGCCAACTGGCCATCCGCCAGCCAATCATCACTGTCCACGCCCCAGATATATACACCGGTGCAGTGCTTTACCCCGGTTTTCCGGGCCGCCATGACTCCACCGTTTTTCTGGTGGATCACCTTCACAAAGGGATACCGTTCGGCGTAGCCATCCGCAATGGCCGGGGAAGTATCTGTGGAGCCGTCGTCCACCACGATGACTTCGGTCTCTGCGGTCGCCTGTTTAACAATGCTATTCAGGCAGCACTCTATGTATTTTTCAACGTTGTACATAGGGACAATGATGCTGATGAGCATATGGGAGGCCTCCATCCATTACTTATATTGAGCAATAAACCGGTGGTGGGACACTCGCTCCGCTTCTGGCGGGAGCTGCATATAGTCTCCGTAAAGCTGCCGCAGATATTTTTCATACTCTGCCGGAGCCTCTACCAAGGCCCCTTCAAATTCCAGCGGCACAGTGCCCTCAAACCAGCTTCGTGGGAAGATGTCCTTGGCTCCATAGGCACCGCCGGGAGAATAGATGTACTTGGACTCGTCATAAGGATATTGCAGTGCCGCATTCAGCAGCCGCTTCTGGGCATCAGGGAGCGATTTACACATATTCACCAGCCAGATACCGGTATCCCGAAGGATGCAGAATACATTTTTGCGGAAATGGGGGAACCTGCTGAATACGGTGACCTGGTGCCGCAACCTGTCCAGCTCTTGAAAGTGCTCCATCCGGGCAGATTCTTCCTCCGGCATCCCATCCAGAGGGAAAATGTCCAGATAAACGCCTAGGCCCTCCAGAGGCTTCTCCTTCAGCTCCTTCAGTGTGGTCCTCTTATCAATCAGCTTGGCAAAATTGTAGTAATAACCCCTATCTCGCTCGCTTAGGAGCCTGTAGCGCTCGTCGTCCTTCCACTGGTCAATGAGCTTTTGATAATCCGGTCGGGGCATAACCACATCAATGTCATCATCCCAGGGTATAAAGCCCTTGTGTCGCACCGCCCCCAGCAGGGTCCCGCCACAGATGTAATAGCGGAGGTTTTCCTTTTTGCATAGCTGGTCCAGATATTTGAGCATTTCCAGCTCGATTTTTTTCAGGTTCTCTGTAGAAATTTTGCGCATGCTTCCACCCTCTTCTTTTGAAAAATCTCTATGCTCTCTTACTTCTTACCAGAAACAGCACTTTCTGAAGCATATCTTTCATTTCACTCGTTTTTCTATAGCGCATGAAAAACGCACCGTTTACGACAACAAAGCAAATCGCTTCTTTCAGAAGCCAATTCAGGACCGTCACTTCGCGCACCCTGGAAATGGGAAGGTAACACACCACTCCACAAAACAGAATGAGCATGACATTCATAAAGTAATTCCAATAATACCCTTTGACACTCTGCTGAAAGAAATCCCGGAACAGAATGTTCGGCTCATACCAAAAATAGGTGCATATCTTTGAAATGGACGTTGCGAATAGGATTCCGCTGATCCCAAGCCATTTTCCCAAAATAATAGACAGAATCAGGTTCAACATTGCAGTTACAAACATGATGTAGCGGATCTGTCTGTACATCCCCGTTCCCTCCCGAAACGTCCAGATAGGCCGCATACAAATCGAAAAAAAGGTATTCAAAACAATTGCGATCACCGTTAGGTTATCCAGTAGCAGTTCTTTGCCGAACCACATCTGCACAAAATCCTGTGTCAGAAAAAATAGGCTTACACAAATATTTCCACACAGCCAGAAGCTGACCATCTGCATAATACTGAAGGTCTTGTAGCGCTGTGTAGAATCGGCCGTTGCAATCAAATTGCCGACGCTCGCAGTCAGAGCTGTAAACAGCAGGACAACAAATGATTCCAGATTGCTTGTGATCGTCAGATAGTTTGAGTAAATTCCGACATAGACCGTGCCAACGATCATGGACATCAGAATATTGTCAGTTCCATTCAGCAGAGAATAGGACACCTTATAAAGAAAGACCGAGGAAATATCTGAGAAAATCCCCCGTTTCTCGTTCTTATCCAGTTTCTCCCGTTTGCTAAGAAACGGATAAACCCGATCCGCAACCACAGATAGGGTAACATTGTACACAATGATTTGGGCAACATCGATCAAGATATACACAAGATAGCTGTGTAATGTAATCACTGCCACAAACTGGAGAAGCACTTTGCAAACACTTGTATATATATCGACTTTATCTACTAAATATCTCTTCTGATCCGCTCGAATAACAGAGGATTTATACGCAAAAAGATACGAAACTGCATTCTTAGCAACAAAAATCACATAATACCAGTACAGATGGGGAATATCCCTGTCCATATTGATAATGTATTTGAGGAAGGGGGTCAGTGCAACCCCAATCAGAAATACCGCAATGGCGATTAAATGGTATAACTGCCTGAAGTAATTCAGCAGAGCGGATAACTTTCTCGTGTCATGTTCTGCAATTGGCTTGTATAAGCTTACATTCATGGCCGTTCCAACACCCAGGTCCGCCAAAGACAGCAATGTTAGAACATTGGCAAACAGACCGTTAATGCCCAGGTATTCGATTCCAATATATTTTATGAAAAACTTTCTGCTGATAAACGTCAGGCACAGCATGATCATTTTATTGCAGAATGAAGAAATCGCATTTTTGCTTGCGTTGATAGTCCGACTGTCTTGATTAAAACCCATGATTCTCTAAATCCTCAAACACATCTATTTTCACGTGTGAAGGGCAGATTCAAACCATCTTTTTGATTTTTCCTTCATGCACGCAATTCTGCTATTTACTTCGTCATAGGGAATCGGTTCCCTCTCCACAAACATATCATCTGCAAAGTAACGGTTTTCAATGCCAAGTACCTTGCACATATCCTTGACCTTGCCGCCATACTTTCTGGAAAACATATACATATCCCGCTGAAACAATGCTCCAAAGCAAACCGCGTGAAACGAATTCGTAAAGATACATTCGGCATACTTGATGCAGGACAGAAACTCTTCCACTCCGGCAGTTGTCAGAGTTCGGATGGATCTATTTGGATTTTTTTCCAGTTTCGTAGTAATCTCCACAATTTCCAAGCCCTTTTTTCGAGCGTATTCGTCCGCATGCCGGCGGAGCTCCGCATTATCATTTACAGGCAGATACAGCAGTAAATAGGGCGTCTGGCATACACGCTCTCCGGTAATTTCTTTGTAATCCTCTGCATCAAGTAGCATGACCGGATCCAACACATGTACAACAGGCTTGTGTACATACCGCTCAATAACTTCTTTTTGGTAGGACTCTCTGCAAGAGATTTCATCCAGATTTTGAACCAGTCTTCCAAATTCCTCAAACTGTTCTTCCGTGAAGACGATGTCACCCATGCTGGGGGAATAGGCAATTTTTTTCTTATTTTTCATACTGTCCAGCGCAGCAAAAAAAGCCTGATCAAATTTCCCTTCTGTCAATTGAGGAGACCAAATGACATCGCTTTCACATACGATCACATCATACTTCAGTTCTGCGTCATTGAGCTTCTTCTGTGTATACCGCGCCTCAGAGATGTCCATATGTTCTTTTACAAATTTTCTAAATCGTATATCCCGAATTATGTGACGTATAGGCTTCAACAACAGGCGGCCTGTTTCCGCAATATTACCACTGCGCAAAGACGTTCTAAAGCCAAACTTAGGATAGTACCCTTCCAAATAGGGGGTAGTATAGTCTATTACCTCAGCGCACTCAACATCATTCAGCCTTTTTAAGTATTGCTGAAATGCCCAACTATGCAGGACTGCGCCGTAATTATAATCCGGCGTGTGAATATTGACACTAATCGTTCCAATTTTCATCTTTTCATATCCCTCATCATATAGAAAAAAGCAGTTTTTAAATCCACTTTCGCGCGCCATCCAAGGTTTCTCAATTTCCGCGTATCCAGATTCATCCTCAAAACCGGTGCATATCCGAACTTGCTTTCGTCTTCGATTTGGATATCCACGCCAATTTCCCCCTTTGCGCATTCCTCCGCCACCAGTTGGGCCATCTCTCGAATGGAGCAGTAGGTTTCCTCGTTGGCGGCGTTATAGGCCTGCCCACTCTCTCCTTTTAGTAAGACCGTCAGAATGGCAGCTGCGGCATCCTCTGTATACAGGTAGCTTCGCTTGGTCTCCCCCTTGGTATGCAGAACAATGTTCCGCTTTTCAATGGCACACCGGGCAAATTCCGCAAAGACCCTTCCATCATCATAGGCAACGCCTGGGCCAAATGTTTGGGTCAAGCGCACGATTTTTGCGGGGACACCGTACTGGGTAACATAAGCGGTACACAGGGCCTCACACATCCGCTTTCCTTCTGGATAGCTGGACCGGACGGACATGGTATTCAAATTCGTCCCGTGGCTTTCCGTGATCTTTTCATCGGTCTCCGGTGCACCATATACCTCCATGCTGGACAGGTATACGAAGCTGCGAACCTTCTTTTCCCGGGCCAGTTCCAGCACATTCACCGTGCCGTCAATAGCAGTCCGAATGGTATCCACCGGCTGGCTCACAAAAGCCTTACTGGAGGTTACACTGGCAGCATGGATGATATAATCGATGGGCTCCTCTGTAGCAATCGGATCCCGGATGTCACCGACCAAAAAATCCAGCTGTTCTCCAGGTACATTCCGGAACATTTTCTCCGCCTTTTCCCGATTCCGGACAAAAGCCAGGACCTTGAGCGGATTCCCTCGACTGGTCCCATAACACAGCAGGGCATTTACCAGGGTAAAGCCGATCAATCCAGTAGCCCCGGTAATCAAAATCGTTTTTCCATCCAAAGCCTCCGCCCCGGAAAAAGGCAGGATTCCAGCAATCTCCTGCTCTAAATTCTCTCTATGATTCACTTATGAACTCCTTCCGGTTTTTTCTGCTCTCTTGAAAAGTGTGCTGTCTCTTCTGACATCAGAACTACACACTCTTATTACTCCACTCCGTAAATCTGGGCATCCTCCTTCGCCTGCAGGATCGCCCGCATGGTATAGAAATCATCCGGTGTGGTGATCTTGATATTCTCATAGGGCCCGTCTGTCATATACAGCTGGTAACCATAGTACTGCATCATTGTGCAGGAATCGATAAAATCCCTCCGGTCTGCTGCCAACGCCTTTCTGTGGGCTGACAAAATATCCTCCAGCCAGAAAGACTGGGGAGCCTTGGCCACCCGGGAATGGGCTCGGTCCGGCACATTTTTGATGCCGCCGTCATCGTAAATCTCCACAATGGTCTCCTTGACGATGCCGCTGGTGATGGAGCTTCCATATTTTTGAACCGCCTCAATGTTCCTGGTAATCAGCTCGCTATTAATGAGGGGACGCACACCATCGTGAATCAAAACGATGCTCTTTTCCCCTTGAGCCAGTTCCTCTGCCGCGCAAAGGCCATTGTAAATGGAAAGTTGGCCTGTCGTCCCTCCGGGGACAACCTTTTTCACCTTGTCCAGGCGGTATTTGTAGACGAGACTGTAAAAATAATCGATCCACTCCGCAATACATACCACAACAATAGCGTCGATGCCCTCATTGTTTTCAAAATGCTCGATGGTGTGGACAATGATCGGCTTGTTATATATCTCCAGAAACTGTTTGGGCTTCTCCTTGCTGCGCATCCGGCTCCCCGTTCCGCCTGCAAATATGACCGCAATATTCATTGTTTTGACCTCAGTTCCACATAATTCTTCGCATTTTTCATTATACATCAATTGCGTTCAAAAGTCCATACTGTATCGGAAGTCACTTCTCATGCCTATGCATTTTAGCGTTTGCCATTTATTATAGCATTTCAATTTCTTTCATATGTACCCAACTCAAAACTTTTCTATTTTTCTCCGTTATTCTCTTGATTTTCCACTGCTTCTGTGATAGAATTTCCAAAAAGAGCAAATCTAGTTTCCATCTTCGCTCTCTAATATGCTATAAATTCTATCATTTTAGAAAGGATACTTCCCTATGAAAAAGCTCTCCTTCCGTCATCTGGCCGAAACCGTAAAGACAAAGCGCAAGGAAAAGGGACTGACCCAGATCGATCTGGCGAAGCTCACCGGCATTAACCGCTCTATGATCGGCCAGCTGGAAAATATGACTTTCAAGCCCTCCATTGAGCAGCTGGAGGCTTTGGCAGAGGCTCTGGACTTTGACATAACCAATCTGTATGTGGACGATGCCAAATCCACCCCCAAGGCAGTCCCCGCCAAGCGGTACAAGGTGGCCGTGGCCGGTACGGGCTATGTGGGTCTGTCCATCGCCACCCTGCTGAGCCAGCACAACCATGTCACCGCCGTGGACATTATCCCGGAAAAGGTGGACCTCATCAATAAGCGCAGATCCCCCATTCAGGACGAGTACATCGAAAAGTACCTGGCGGAAAAGGACCTGGATCTGATTGCCACGCTGGATGGGGAATCCGCCTACCGGGACGCGGACTTTGTGGTCATTGCCGCCCCCACCAACTACGACAGCAAGAAGAACTACTTCGACACCTCCGCCGTGGAGGCCGTCATCGAGCTGGTGCTGAAGGTGAACCCCAATGCCACCATGGTCATCAAGTCCACCATTCCTGTGGGCTACACTGCCTCCGTCCGGGAGAAGTACGGCACCGCCAACATTCTCTTCAGCCCGGAATTCCTGCGGGAGAGCAAGGCTCTGTACGACAACCTCTACCCCAGCCGGATCATTGTCTCCTGCGACGCTGGGAGCCAGGAAAAGGCTGAGATTTTCGCTTCCTTGCTGCAGCAAGGTGCCATCAAGGAGGATATCCCCACTCTGTTCATGGGCTTTACCGAGGCCGAGGCCGTAAAGCTCTTTGCCAACACCTATCTGGCCCTGCGGGTCAGCTACTTCAATGAGCTGGACACCTATGCCGAGACCAAGGGGCTATGCACCAAGGACATCATCGACGGCGTATGCCTGGATCCCCGGATCGGCACCCACTACAATAACCCCAGCTTCGGTTACGGCGGCTACTGCCTGCCCAAGGACACCAAGCAGCTGCTTGCCAACTTTGAAAATGTGCCCCAGAACATGATGACCGCCATTGTGGAAAGCAACCGGACCCGAAAGGACTTCATCGCCGACCAGGTGCTGGAAATCGCCGGGGGCTATGAAGCCAACGACAGCTGGAGCGCCAGCAAAGAGGGCGAGACCGTGGTAGGCGTATACCGGCTGACCATGAAGGCCAACTCCGACAACTTCCGTCAGAGCGCCATCCAGGGCGTTATGAAGCGCATCAAGGCCAAGGGGGCCACCGTCATTATCTATGAGCCCACCCTAAAGGACGGCGAGACCTTCTTCGGCTCCAAGGTAGTCAACGATCTGGAAAAATTCAAAAAGCAGTCCCACTGCATCATCGCCAACCGGTACGATCCCTGCCTGGACGATGTGCGAGACAAGGTCTTCACCCGGGACATCTTCAAGCGGGACTGAGGTGATTACGATGGAACGGATCGATCTGAAAAACAAAACCGTCTTCGTCACCGGTGCCGCGGGCTTCATTGGCTCCAACCTGGTGCTGAAACTCCTGGATACGGTGTCCCCGGTGACCATCGTGGGCATGGACAACCTGAACGACTACTACGATGTATCCATCAAGAACTGGCGTCTGGACCAAATTCAGGCCAGCGCCGCAAAGCATCCCGGCTCCGCCTGGACCTTTGTGAAGGGCGATATTGCCGACCGGGCGGCTGTGGACCGCATCTTTGCCCAATGGAAGCCCGATGTGGTGGTGAATCTGGCCGCCCAGGCCGGAGTCCGGTACTCCATCACCAATCCGGATGCCTACATCCAGAGCAACCTCATCGGCTTCTACAACATCCTGGAGGCCTGCCGCCACAGCCCCGTGGCGCACCTGGTCTATGCCTCCTCTTCCAGCGTCTACGGCACCAACAAGGAGGTCCCCTACTCCACCGAGGACAAGGTAGACAACCCGGTCTCCCTCTATGCCGCCACCAAGAAGAGCAACGAGCTCATGGCTCACGCCTACTCCAAGCTCTACAATATCCCCTCCACCGGTCTGCGGTTCTTCACCGTCTACGGTCCCGCCGGCCGGCCGGACATGGCCTATTTCGGCTTTACCAACAAGCTGCGCAAGGGCCAGACCATCCAGATCTTCAACTACGGCAACTGCAAGCGGGACTTCACCTATATTGATGACATTGTGGAGGGAGTCCTGCGGGTGATGCAGGGAGCCCCAGAAAAGAAAAACGGGGAGGACGGTCTGCCCATTCCTCCCTACGCCGTATACAACATCGGCAACAGCAACCCGGAGAACCTTCTGGACTTCGTCCAGATCCTCTCCGAGGAGCTGGTGTCCGCCGGTGTGCTTCCCGCCGACTATGACTTCGAAGCCCATAAGGAGCTGGTGCCTATGCAGCCCGGCGATGTGCCCGTAACCTACGCCGACACCGCCCCCCTGGAGCGGGACTTCGGCTTCAAGCCCGCCACGCCTTTGCGGGAGGGGCTGCGGAAATTCGCCAGATGGTATCAGGAATTTTATCAGGTGTAAGGCAACTGCCGCGGCTTTCCGCCGCGGCAGTTATGTTATACCGGTTCTGCGAAGGTATCCGGGTGGCCTGGGTCGAAGACCTCATTGCAGGTCATGACGGTTACCAGGTCCTCGGTATCGCTCAGGTTGATAATGTTGTGGGTCCAGCCGGGGATCATGTAGACGGCCTCGATTTTCTCGCCGGAAACTTCAAATTCTACCGTCTCCCCCGTGTGGATGTTCCGCTCCTGGATCAGGCCGTGGCCGTGGACCACGATAAATTGCTCCCACTTGGAGTTGTGCCAGTGCTGGCCCTTGGTGATGCCGGGCTTGGAGATATTGATGCTCACCTGGCCGCAGTCGGCGGTGTGGACCAGCTCCGTGAAGCTTCCCCGGTTGTCGCAGTTCATCTTCATGGCGTATTTGAACTTCTCCTTGGGGAGGTAAGTCAGGTACAGGCTGAACAGCTTCTTGGCAAAGCTGCCATTGGGGATCCTGGGCATGAGCAGGGATACCGGCTGGTTTTTGAACTGGGCCAGCAGGTCCACGATTTCACCCAAGGTGACCTTGTGAGAACCGGGAACGCAGCAGTAGCGGCCATTCTCGGTAAGAACGGTTTCTACGCCGTCAAACTCACAGTGCCGCTCCTTGTCCTCCAGTAGGTCAAACATTCCCTCCACCAGGTCGTCAATGTAGAGAACTTCCAGCTCCGTGGACCGGTCGTTGACGGTGAAGGGCTCATCGTTGGCTACCGCCCAGCAGAAAGTGGAAATGGCGCTGTTGTACTTGGGGCGGCTGTGGCCCATGAGGTTCACGAAGCGATAAACGGCCACTTTTGCACCGGTTTCTTTGGCATAGTCGAAGAACAACTCCTCTCCTGCCTTCTTGCTCCGGCCATACTCGGAGTTGCCGAACCGACCGGCCAGAGTGGCCTGGACAGAGGAGGACAGCATAATGGTTGCCTTGTTGTTGTGCTTTTTCAGGCAGTTCAGCAGGTCGGAGGCAAAGCCGAAGTTGCCCTTCATAAAGTCCTCAGGATTCTCCGGGCGGTTCACACCGGCCAGATTGAAGACAAAGTCGGCTTTGGCGCAATACCCGTCCAGCTCTTCCGGGGTGGACTGCATATCGTACTCGTAGATCTCGTCAATATGGATATTGGGCCGGGTGCGGTTTTTGCCGTCCCGGATATTTTTCAGGTTGGCGCACAGGGCAGTTCCCACCATGCCCTTGGCACCGGTGACCAGGATATTCATTTAGTACTTCCTCCACACCATCTTATTGACCACATTTACATAACCCTGGATAATGCGCACCACCTTCATGGAAACAGTCTCATCCACATAGTCGGGGCAGGGCTTGCCCAGGATGCCCTTCTGTTTCATCTCGATGGCCATATCCGTTGCGTTCAGCAGCTCCCGGGTGGTGATGCCAGCCAGGATGAAGTCCCCGGCTTCCAGGGCCTCAGGGCGCTCGGTGGAGGTGCGGATGCACACGGCGGCGATGGGGTGGCCAATGGACAGGTAGAAGCTGCTCTCCTCCGGCAGGGTGCCGGAGTCGGAGACAATGGCCAGGGCGTTCATTTGCAGCTTGTTGTAGTCGTTGAAGCCCAGGGGCTCGTTGACCCGGACTCTGGGATCCAGCCGGAAGCCGCTCTTCTCCAACCGGTGACGGCTTCTGGGATGGCAGGAATAGAGGATGGGCATATCGTACTTCTCTGCCAAGGCATTGATGGCGGTGAAGAGACTCAGGAAGTTCTGCTCGGAGTCGATGTTTTCTTCCCGGTGGGCGGACAGGAGAATATACTTGTCCTTTTCCAGGCCCAGTCGCTCCAGCACATCACTCTTGCGGATCTTGTCCAGATTCATCCGCAGCACCTCCGCCATGGGAGAGCCGGTCATGTAGGTCCGCTCCTTGGGCAGGCCCGTGTCTGCCAGATACTTCCGGGCGAACTCACTGTAGCACAGGTTCACGTCGGAGATCACGTCCACGATCCGGCGGTTGGTCTCCTCCGGCAGGCACTCGTCCTTGCAGCGGTTGCCCGCCTCCATGTGGAAAATGGGGATGTGCAGCCGCTTGGCCCCGATGACGGACAGACAGCTGTTGGTATCTCCCAGCACCAGCACGGCGTCGGGCTGGATGGCTACCATGAGTTTATAGGACTCGGAAATGATGTTGCCCATGGTCTCCCCCAGATCCGCGCCCACGGCGTTCAGGTAGACCTCCGGGTCTTCCAGACGCAGGTCGTGGAAGAAGACTCCGTTCAGGTTGTAGTCGTAGTTCTGTCCCGTGTGGGCAAGAATCACGTCAAAATAGCGCCGGGTCTTGTTGATGACCGCCGCCAGACGGATGATCTCCGGGCGGGTGCCTACGATGATCAGCAGCTTCAATTTTCCGTCATTGCGGAACGCCACGTCGGAATAGTCCAGCTTCATTTCCATGTCAAACCACCTCAAAGAATGTATCCGGCTTTTTCGGGTCAAAGCACTCGTTTGCCCACATGAGCGTCACAAGATCGTCCGTTTCGCTCAGGTTGATAATGTTGTGGGTGTAGCCCGGCAGCATGTGGACGGCCTCGATTTTCTCCCCGGAAACTTCAAAATTCAGCACTTCTTTGGTGCCAACCCTCCGCTGCTGAATCAGGGCATGGCCGGACACCACGATGAAAAATTCCCACTTGGTGTTGTGCCAGTGCTGCCCCTTGGTCACGCCGGGCTTGCTGACGTTCACGCTGAACTGGCCGCAGTTCGCTGTTTTCAGCAGCTCCGTGAAGCTGCCCCGGGCGTCAACGTTCATTTTCAGGGGGAACGCCGCCTTTTCCCTGGGCAGGTAGGATAGATAGGTGGAATACAGCTTTTTCCCGAAGCTGCCCGCCGGGATTTCCGGCATCAGAAGGGTCTTCGGCTGCGCCTTGAAGCTGTCCAGCAGCGCGACAATCTGCCCCAGAGTCGCCCGGTGGGTGACAGGTGCGGCGCAGTAGCGCCCGGACGCCGTCAGAACCGTATCCACGCCCTCAAACTCGCAGTGATGCTCTCTGCCCTCCAGCGCCGCGATCATTTCGTCCACCAGATCGTCGATGTACAGCAGTTCCAAC
>OIZO01000498.1_pt1 | contig 26623 bp, 22 predicted proteins | sample 1588551 | NCBI WGS metagenome assembly OIZO01 (sample SAMN03283271) | human gut metagenome | biome: human-associated habitat; material: feces | host: Homo sapiens | place: Peru | collected 2012 | reverse complement strand
AATCCGTTCACTCATTTCTCTTTGATAGTCGTATAGCTGAATATCCTTCATATCAACTTCGTCTCGGCAACCACATCGAGGGTATTTCTTTATGAGTCTTCGAATTGGCATTAGTAATGTCAATCAGTATCAGATACCACTGTTCCTTTCTTCGGTGCTCTCCAGATATATAATAGACTTTATTAGGTTGGTCTCTTAGTATCATATACAAGTCCAAGAACTGGAATATCCTGTCATTTGCCACGCATTCCCGATGATGCATCGGTATGCCTGCCATGTCTCTGTTTTTATAGAAATAATAGTTATAGCCAACTCTCAGCACGTCCATGAATCCCATATGCTCTACAATCGGACGCTCATCAAACTCCTGCATGGTGTACAGATTTACCCACGTGGTTTTGTCTTCTCCTGCAAACACGACCTCTGCGATATTGTCATCTGAGAGTTTTACGCTCTTTAATCCTTCCAGAATGATATGGTGGTCATTGTTGCTGATGGCATACTCGTTGCGCGTGAAATGTTCACAGACGTATGCGTCCTTACTGTTGTATTCCTTTCCTCTGTTCTTGTTGATAGCATAATAGGCGTATGTTACAAGGCATTCTTCTCCATTGATGGTTTTATAGATACTGTTGCTCTGCTGTTTGCGTTTTTCCCCAGTAATATATTCTCTTCCATAGGTTGTCACGTCCTGCATCGAGCCTTGCGCATTATCCATATAGAGATATTGCTCCTTGGTGCCTACTGTCAGTGGTGACCATGGGTCTTTTCGTCCTACGTATTCAATGGCTTCATTTTTATTGTTCAGCAGGTAGTATTTTGTTATGTCACCTTCTGTCTGACTGACTAACTGCCAGTTAAAACGCATATCATCGTAGGTCTTATATATCCCATGCATATTGTCACCTATACGGATATAATTTCCATCCTTTATATATCCAAATTTTGCTTTTCGCATAATGTAATCAGATAATCGAAATAATCTAAAATGGCAGTTCTCTTCTTGGAACTCTTTCGTCTTCATGGTGTCTGCACTTAGCAGCTTATTTAGGGCTATTCAGTTAATGCCATCTTCTCAGAAAGCCATTTGATTCGATGTTACAAAATAATATTTACATTGAAATTCAATTAGTTATATATTTTCTAAATAGCCCTATGTTAGCTACAATATTGGACAAATAGTCAAATAATTCATCACCTTCATTTAGTAGATATATGCCGCTTCTTTCGTTTATTTGTACATCATGATAAAATGCACGCCAATCACAATATCGTGCATCAATCCACTCACGAATATAGTCATTCAATTATTTTTCCTTATCCACAGTATTCATTATGATTTTTACTACTCAACCTCAGAATTTACTAACTCCAAATAATTTGCACATCTATGTTTATCCAAAAAAAGTACGACATTTATAGTATCATTTCCTTTCACACCTCTATATTTGATTCCCATTATGAATTTCGTAAGTAGGTAGATTGTTGGGATTACAGTTAGCCATAAAGACAATCACCATATTTTTAGTATGTTTCGCTACAAAAATCTGAATTTGCTAATTCCATCATAACTCTTTCATCACTTCCTCCACCTCTTCCAAAGGCACATTCAGCATACGCGACACATAAAGCGGAGTAATTTCATCCATCCTACCTGATTGACGTTCCATGCCAATCAAATACTCGATATTCTTTCTAAGGTCGCCAAAACTGTTGGAGAATGTAGGAGCTGTTTTGTCTTCCGCTACCTTTGCCTTGAAAGCATCAAATGTTTCACTTCCATCCTCGCCATACTTTCCGTCCTTTGCCTCATAAATGACAGACGGTTCCAATACTTCCACAGTATGCCATGAACCAGGAGGTATCACACAGCCATAATTTCCAATGGTAGGGTCAAGATGGATGCGTTCTTTCTCCTTGCCATTTTCATCATAAATAACTTCTACAAGTTTACCACACAACAGCAATACATTCTCATTGCTATTTGGATGTCTATGAATGGGAACAACGGTTCCTGGCAGCAATGCATTCAGAATACGTTGCGAGTTATCATCTGACGATGTACGTAAGTCGTAGCTCTGACGCAAGCGCGGATTTTCTACAGCCTGTTCAAAGAGCTTGCCTAAAAATTCTTTGTTTATTTCCATTATCGTTAGTCATTAGGTAATCTATTCGCTTTACGAGGTACAAAAAGGAAAGAACAGAATTGCCAAAGCAGTGAGAGCAAACAAAACTTGTTTGAGGTTTGCCGAGTCGTGATGGCATTCGATGAAATCAACTTCCCAATTGCTTCTATAAAGTTTTTCATTATACGTATAGTTTTTATACGAATGAGCGATTAACGGACATCTGTGCAACCTGCACATCACGTCCATTAATCGCTCACCAATCTATTACTTATCTTACGATTGCTTCTTTGATGCTTTCTACGATATACTTCACATCATCGTCTGTCACATACGGACCTGCAGGCAGACAGAAGCCAACCTTGAAGAGTTCTTCTTCAATACCATTAGTATATACAGGAGCACACTCATACACGGGTTGTTTGTGCATCGGCTTCCATACCGGACGGCACTCAATCTCCTTGCCAAGCATGAATACACGCAATGCCTCTACATTTTCGTTAGGCTGACAGTCGGTAGTAGCAGAGTCTACGGCATGGATAACACCTGCTGCACCACCTACGGCAGTCTTAATAACTTCCTTGTAGGCATTCTCCTGACCTTGTATCTTCACATCTGCATCCAAAGTGGCAGCGCAAAGCCAGAAGTTGGCATCATAGCGTTTGTCGGCAGGTTGTTTGTGGATATGTACACCTGGTACGTCCTTTAAAAGTTCCTCATAGAGTGATTGCACATGTTTATGATGGGCAATATGGTCATTGAGGACAGTCATCTGACCGCGACCGATACCAGCACACACGTTCGACATACGATAGTTGTAGCCGATAGCCGTATGCTGGTAGTAAGGATAAGCATCGCGAGCCTGTGTAGCATACCACATCACATTGTTTGCGTCTTCTGCACTGCGACAAATTAGTGCACCGCCTCCCGAAGTAGTAATCATCTTGTTGCCGTTGAACGACAGCACACCATATTTGCCGAATGTACCCAATACTTGTCCATCAAAGCGTGAACCCATACCCTCGGCTGCATCCTCTACCACTGGAATGCCATACTTGTCGGCAATAGCCATAATCTCATCAATGCGGTAAGGCATACCATACAGAGCCACGGGTACAATAGCCTTAGGCAACTTGCCCGTCTTCTCTTTACGGTCGAGGATAGCCTTCTCCAACAAAACAGGATCCATGTTCCATGTTTCACCCTCAGAACCTACGAACACTGGCTTGGCACCAAGATATGTAATCGGATGACTCGAAGCGCAGAATGTGAAACTCTGCACCAATACTTCATCACCAGCCTTCACGCCACAGCCAATCAAAGCCAAGTGAACGGCAGCAGTACCAGCCGACAGACAAACCACCTTGCGGTCAAGCGGCTCTGTACCATCACTCTTACTATTGGCAAACGCCTCCAAATCTTTTTCGAAGGCATTAACGTTAGGTCCCATTGGTACCACCCAGTTGGTATCGAAGGCCTCCTTCACATATTTCTGTTCTAAACCTGCCTCACTCATATGGGCAAGGCACAGATAAATTGTTTTTCTTTCTTCCATGATTGAAATTATGTATTTAAAAATTAGTATCTATGTTATTTTTATGCACAACATGGTATAGCGACTCCACCATACCCACTATACCACAAAAAGCGATAGTAATAACTGTCCTGTCTTACCTTGTCTGGATAAATCACATAAATCTCGGCAAAATAGGCACACCTATTTTATAATGCCTATAACAAAGAAATACAAATGCCCTTATATGCTCGTATGAAATTACAACCTTTGCAAAATGTTTCCTTTGAACATCATTAAATTTTTCTTCACATTTATTATCAGAGACTAAGGATGTGTGATTAATAAATATCCAATAGCACAATTTCAGTGTCAATCCAAAGCCATATTTTTCTCTATAATAGCATGAATTGATGATACACAATGGAATGTTAGGATTTTTTATATACACCACATCCATTATTCTATTTTGGAGAAATCCCCCAAAGGCATCATCATAATAGAATTGAGATTTATTATAATCAAATACGATTGCTGAAAAATTGAAGAATGCTGTCTTCAGCAATGACTGTGGTGTTAATTCCATTTTATCCTCTCGTATTCCCCATGTATTTTCAAGTCCCCACAAGTCTATTATAAGATTTTGAATTTTAACCTTCACTCCACCAAAACTATTGATTCTAAGCTCAACATCCGAATCAACAGCATTGATAGTATCAATCACACATTCAACATCTTCAACAACTATATCCAAGTCACGGAAACCAGTTTCACCTAAGAAAAAGTTACGTGTTATTCCACTAAACACATAAACCTCCGTCTTTTGAGAAATAGCGTTTAGGATATCGCGCATCTCGTAGCTCAAGCATTCTTGCAAATAAAATTTAAAGAATCTAGCTTGACTATCAATTATATCAGTATATTTGTTGTCCACTTAGCTTGCGATAATGATTAAGAGCGAACTTATCTGTCATACATGAAACGTAATCACGCAGAATTCTCAACTTCTCTTCTGCCGAAAAATCCTTTACATCAAATTTATCATATATATTATCTGCAATATCTTTACTTCCCGTTCTTTCTAAATATTCTTGAAGTGTTGTTAGGAAAATAGTTTTTGATATCAAACGTTTTGCCCTATTCCTTAAACTTTCATTATCACTGAAAAACATCTTAATATACGCGTCCAACAAACCATATATTACTGATTTTCCCGTTATTTCCAACGAGATAACGTCTCTACTATTCAATATAAATTGTTTGCATACTAGCCCAAGAGCCTTTGCAATGCCATTATTGTCATCCTCTATAAGTTCTTTATTATATTCACCCGTTTCTATACGAGCAATATTACTAATAAAGTTTGTCAAAGCCAAATTTATAAGATAACTCATTATACAGGTACGCAAACTCATAATCCTTTTCCTATCGTTTATCTCATTATCATTGGCCATTTTACTAATATTGTTACACAAATTAGTAGCTTTTTCATCAAAAACGATTCCTTTTACTTTTCTAAAATTCTCAATACATTTAGAAATTTTATCCAATGTAAGCAATTGCTTTTTCAATCCGTCCTCAATATCCATAGTCAGATAGCAAATAGAATCAGCTGCCTCCATTAAAAAAGATAAAGGATGCCTTATAACAACATCATTGACAGCAGGCAAACTACAAGCCTTTATCACTTTATCCAACACATCCTGCTCCGTGTTAAGAACTCCATGCTTGTGCATTCCGATATAGATATCATCACCTTTATTTTGGGAGGCTATATTAGGATACTTCATAAAGGCTCCCAAACTTGCACATGTAAGGTTTAATCCGTCAAGAGTCTCTATGAATTGCAACTTTGTCAATACTCTTAACCCTTCAGCATTACCATCAAATTGAGTATAATCAAGACCAACCATCGATTCTTTTTTTCCAAGGTTCATCAATTCCTCCTGGTATTCTTTTCTCATCCAAGAAGGAGGAGCTTCAAATAATTCCTTAAAATAACTTTGCAAAGAATCTTCACCAAAATGGCCAAACGGAGGATTACCTATATCATGTACCAAACATGCCGCTTTCAATGCCGCTGCCAAATCACGTAGAATTGCAACCTCGTCAAGCCCCGTATGTTTTTTAAAATCCTCACTTTCGCTCAAAGTAAAAACAAATGACTGCCCAATGTTCATTACTTCCATCGAATGTGTTAAACGTGAATGAATATTGTCGTCTGTCGTCAATGGAAAAACTTGTGTCTTATCATGTAGTCTACGACAAACAGAGCTAAATATTACACGACCAAAATCTGATTCTATATCTGTGCGATAATCATTGTGTTCTTTACGCTGCTCAATGTTAATTGAACTCTCACGCATCCTTTCTGTTGATAGATATTTTTTCCAATCCATAAACATGCAGTTTATAATGAGTTTTTTTAAGTATTATCAATTACAGTAGCAGGTAGTGGTTTCGCTCCACAGACCTAAGCCTATTCAATCATACCTGCTTTACCATTTTCTTACTTTATCTCCATCAGATAATCATTCTTCGAAAACATACGACCATACTCTGGCTGAAGGATTGAGGCATCAACCTTATTGCCCTTCACCCATTCGATGATAGCCTTAGGCAGATTCACGCCAGCCTCATAGCTGAAGGGGAAACCACCACCAAAGCGTGGATTAAGCTCCAATACGCAATATTCGCCCTTTTCATTCTGCATTACATCAACATCAAGGTTGCCGATGTGCTTCAAAGCAGTACCAATCTTATGGCCTATCTCACGCACCTCAGGCAAGTCAAGCGTAACAGCCTTGTCCGTCTCACCTGCACGCATAGCCAATTTCTGCTTAACGCTTACAGCCACATTGTTACCCTCAAGGTCGTTCATCACATCCAGTCCAAACTCTTTGCCCGTAAGCTTCTCCTGTATCATGATATACTCATCGCCAACCGAAGCTGTTGCAAGAATAGTCTTCTTAACTTGCTTCATCAGCAAGTGATAATAGACATCAAGTTCCTCCATATCGGCAATAGAAGCCAAACCTATAGAACCAGAACCCCAACGAGGTTTCATAAACAAAGGAAAGTGAAGATCGCCTGTCTCCAAAGCATGCTTGGCATCCTCAAGGCGCACATAAGTCTTAGGAGACTTCAATCCTAACGACTCCACCCATTGTGCAGTCTTATACTTATCAAAGGCAATATCAATAACAGAAGGGTCACTGACAATCACCTTCACACCCTCTGCCTCGAACTTTGCCTTGTTCTCTGCCAAGATAGGCAGTTCCAAGTCATTCAGCGACAAAAGAGCGTCTATCTTCTGTTCCTTGCAAATCTGCAATGTAATGTCCACATATTTCGGGTCATACACAGCAGGAACCTGCAGTTTCACATCAGCCACCTGAAGAGCAGGAGCCGACAACTGCATATCAGTTGCCACCACTTTATCTCCCTCATTCATATTCTCCTTGAAATACTTCAACAGATATGTGCGTCTGCCAGCGCATGTAAATAGAATGTTCATATTGATCGTTTTTTTGTTTTATTTCATTACATTCATCAGTCCACCCGTATGCCAAAAAACAATGTTCTTGTCATACAGCCCTTGTTTCTCTATCTCCTGCATCATACCATAAAAACCCTTACCCGAATATGTCGTAGAAAAAACGAGTCCAGTATGGGCTGTTGTCTCATCAAGGAAGGTTTTCATTTCAGGCGTGAACTTTTCATATCCACCACACAAATAATCAGTGTTGAAAAGTATTCTGTCGGTATAGTCCTTCTTCACGCCATAATGCTCAGCCAACATATTAGCAAACTCAGCAACAACCTGCTTGCCACGCTCCTGTTGCCTGGCTACAGAAATGCCTACACATTTCACATCATCCCAACCAACAAGGTCAAGCCCCACAACAACTCCTGCCTGTGTGGAACCTGTACCCGAAGCCAAGAATACATAATCAGGCTTATAACCTTGTTTGTCACATTGGCGTTTCAACTCTCTCACAGCATCCACAAAACATGTACCGCCAGGCAGATTGTGTCCACCGCCAATCACATAATAAGGATTATATCCTTCAGTCCTCAATCTATCTATAGCCCTATCCATTGCCACAGACGTATCTTCAGGACGTATCAACTCACACTCAGCTCCGCTCAGCCTGTCAAGCAAGGCATTGCCCTTCTCATTCATAAAGCGTTCTTCAGTTCCCTGTATGCACAAGTGGCATTTCCAACCATTCTTAGCACACATCAATGCCATTGCTCTGTTGTGATTACTTTGAACTCCTCCACAAGTCACAACAGCATTATAGCCATTCTCGCGCAAGAACTGTTCATAAGCTACTGCCTTACGAGCCTTGCTGCCTCCTCCAACAAAGGGATAGATATCATCACGGACAATCTTTAATTTTACCCCCCTCCGATACAATATCTGTTGTTATTAAAGTATTATCACCAACAATTACTAATGGAATTCTTTCAAAGTCAAATTCCTTGGCTAAAAGACCATAATATAATCTGTCTTCAAAATGTCCTCCTGCCACACGTTCTTCCCTATGAGTTCCTTCAAGCTTAAACCCGACTGACTCATACACACGTTGGGCACCTATGTTTGTTGCATTAGTGTATAAGAACACCTTATTCAAGTGCAAAACATTGAATGCATATTTACAAAGAAGATAAGTTGCTTTTTTACCTAATCCCTGACGTTGGCGATTAGGATTTACAAACAAATACAACTCGGCTTTCCTACATGAATAATCAATTCCGGTAAGACCTGCCATTGCCAGCAAAACACCATCTTCATTCACAAAGGTGCAATCCACACGCTTATTGTTATTAAGATTTGCGCGGTACCAATTTATAGTGTTTTCAAGAGAGATTGGTGGTGTAAATCCCATTGAAGGGTATACAGCCACATCATTCATCCACATGACTCTATCCATCAGGTCGTCCTCTTGCAATCTTCTTAAATAAACTTGATTCGTCATATTGGCTTTTTATTATTGTTGGTTTTTCATTTTCTCAGCACGTTCCACACTCAATAGTCTTCCAGTTGGAACTACCTCTATATCCTTGCTTGCAAGTACATTCTTAATTGTAGTAAGAATAACTTTCAGGTCCATGGCAAGTGACAAATGTTCAACATAATACACGTCCATTTCTAATCTATCATCCCATTTTACTGCATTACGTCCATTTACCTGCGCCCAACCGCTTATTCCTGGTCTTACAGAATGTCGCAACTGTTCACGCTCTGTATAATACGGCAGATATTCTGGCAATAACGGACGCGGACCAATCAAAGCCATATCACCCTTTAGAACATTTACCAACTGTGGAAGTTCGTCAAGAGAAGTCTTTCTCACAAAACGTCCAACTTTCGTTATACGTTTTTCGTTTGGCAGCAGATTTCCATCCGCATCCCTCTCATCCGTCATACTCTTAAACTTAATGACTTTAAAGATTTTGTCATCCTTGCCTGGTCGTTCCTGAAAGAAGAAAGCCCCAGCCCCTTTATTGGCGAAATGCAACCAAATGGTTACTACTATTAGGATTGGGCTAATACATATCAAAGCTATAAGCGCAATCCAAAAATCAAAGAATCGTTTAAAAAAATGTTTGTACATACACTATTAATTTTACTTTTTATACTCATAATATACTGAAGCATCACCTTCAAAAGTGAACATAGGAATACGAGAATTAAATTTATAAACTAATGAACATATTCCAATTTTTTTAGTTTTCCCACATAAACTAGTATGCAGATTTTTTTGAAATACATTTGTATTTATCTAAGACTCCATTATCGGGTAAATGCGTTGGATGATCTTCAAAAATAGTTGTAACAACTGTCAAAAGTCGTTTTATTCCCTTTTTGATTTCATAGCAACATTCTTATAAAGCTCAGGAAGATGTAGTTCTACTTTTGAACAATCCTCTATTTGAATTGGAGGCTTTCTCATTTTATTTATAAATAGACTTTAGATATGAGTAGCTCATACATTCTCTATAAATTTCAAAATCTCTTTGATTGGCATAATTAATCATGTCATTTATCTTACCATTTTCCAATATATCCTCATGATAATAGGCATCAATATCCAAAGTTGTTGAATATTTTTTATTACTATTTTTATCTATTACTAAACCTATTTCTCTTCGTATATCAAAACATAAAGATTTATCCACTTCCTCTATTACATCAAGATACTCTGATTTTCTTATCAATGGTGAAGAAATACAAAAGAGCGGAGTTTTAAAAACGAAGGGTTCAAAACTATCACTTATATTCTGAATTTTATCTTTTACTTCAACTCTTACTTTTCTTATTCCCAAACGTTTGGGTTCGAAATATGGAACTTTTTCACAAAATGTTTTTATGGCACCTTTGAATGGTGCTACATAATTTGTAAGGCCATCATAATTGCCTTGGCATCTTATCGTAAGACATAAATAGAATTGAGAAATATCAAAAGTTACATCACATTGGCAATTATCAAGACCTTCATAGCGAACAAATCTTTCACTCTTAATCGCCTCTACGGGTATAGAAAGCGATTCACTTATTGATTCAAAATCAATTTCTCTAAAAGAGATATTGATTTCTCGATTTTCCATCACATTCTTTTTCTTGAAAACTTTTCCATTTTTTTCAAAGAATTTTATCAACTCATTTACATCATTGACACCAGCAAAGTCTAATCTTACAATAACGACTTTCATATTGGTATCATGTATTTTATTTCTTTCAAATATAAACTTATCCATAAGCTTGCAATTATGTAAATTATAGCATCATATCCTCTTCCCTCAACGGCTCATACGCTCCATCCTTAGCTTCGAATATCACAGTTCCACTTTCCAAGCATTCCGTATTATGCCACACGCCACAAGGAGTGACATAGAAGTTTGGGAAGCTATCGGCAGAAGCCTCAAACGATTCCATAAGAGTTCCGTTGTCGTCATACATATTCTGTCTTACACGCCCATGAACCACGCTTGTCACCTCGCTTGTCTTTCTGTGTCGATGGATAGGCAACACTGTTCCAGGCTCCAATGCGTTAAGCATACGTTGACTCTGGTCGTTGGTGCTGTTGCGCAAGTCGTAAGCCTGGCGCAAGCGAGGATTCTGTTTTGCCTGAAGTGTAAGCGAATCCAAAAGTTGTTGATCTATTATCATTGTTGTTTCGTTTTTTAAAGTAAATGCTTCATTACAGCATTATAAGTATGCTCCACAAGATAATTCGCTTTCATGAATTCATATCCCTTTTCGCCCATAGACTTAATGTCTACCGTCAATATTTTGTCTACAGCATATGTAAAGGCCTTCACATCATTACTTGGAGCATATATACCGAAACCATTCTCCTCTGCAATACATCCAGTATCACAATTGTGATCAGTACAAGCAATAACTGGCATTTTATATTCGAGATAGGAAAGCAATCTACTTGGGAAGTTTGGTATCGTGAAACGATAGTCAAGGAATATTAGTCCCACGTGACATGCACGTACTAATCTGTCATAATCAACCTTTGGCAATCCCTTCATTACGGTTACCGCTTTTGGTTTACGTTTGTTATACCAATCGGATAAACGTTGGTAGTAAGTACCAGAACCTACAATAACAAAGTGACAATCGGTACGATCGGCATTAGCTTCAAGACAATCAATGAGGAATGGAATACCTTGCGGAATGCCCAAGTTGCCTCCATATATAAATATCGGCTTATCAGTAGGCAATCCATACCTAATAAGTATAGCAGCCGATTCTCCTTCATCTTCAACTTCAGATGGAACCAAGTCCACACTATTAGGAGCTATCTCCACCTTGTCGGCACTCACCTCTGGATTATGCTTCAACACATAACGCACATTAGCAGGACTCATACAACCGATAAAGTCCGACAAGCGGTAAAGCTCTTCTTCTTTTCTACGGAACATCTTGTAAAGCACACTCTTCACACCTGTCTTCGACAGCATATTCATGTCCACAGCATTCTGTGGGAAAATATCCTTTAGCAGCAGATAGGTCATAGCCTTACCATCAGAAGCCTTCTTGGCATATTTGATTACATTATTGAACGTGATCGGAGGAGTGCTGTACAAAATAATATCAAACTTAATATTTCCGAAATGCGTCTTTAGGGCACGTTTAAACAGACTCTCTAATAGCAACTGACCAACACCCTTTTCTACGACATTAGTCTTAGTTACATTCAACGTACGCACACCGAGACAATGGATTCGCCCCTCTGTTTTTACTTCAGTAGGTTTACCCGTTCTCCGTTCGTTGGGGTGAACGATATACACATCATGTCCCTCATCACGGAACTTTCGCATTAAATCTGTATAAATGCCACGCGCTTCAATGTTAGTAAAGCTAGATGACATTGTTAAAAAAAGAATGTTCATATTTTAGTCTTTTATCGTTTTGAATCTCTTTAAATGACTCCACACTATCGTTGCGAAAGTCATTTGCAAACTATCATTGTACACCAACTGGTGTTTCCATCGATTTCTCCACCATCTCTTGGTCTTAAATCTTAGAATAGCTAACAAGTCATCGTTGGGCTTCTTCTCTTCAAACTCAGGATGAAAAATATCTTTTAATATGCGTTGTTCCCAATAAGGGTTTCGCTCTATTCTCGGAAATATGTCCTCAGCAAATCCTAAATAGTTTATACAGATAGCATTAATATGATTGAAAAACTGGTATAATCCTATTTCTTTTAAAAAGAGAATTGTCGCATTCCAATCCACCTCATGTGAGTGTGCCTTTACGAAAAAGCCCCAATCAAGTATCTGGCGCAAGTTGAGGTGTTCTCCTGCAAAATGCTGCCCCATGTGGCGCATCAAGAATATAACATTGAAATCAGCTGAAGGCAGATATATCTTTATTCCTTCTATATCTATTTCCCTGCAATCCTTTTCTGCAAGCGACTTTAAGTGAGCCTCAATCTTCAGAGCATCACGATGAGCCTTTGTGTTAATAAAATCATAATGATTCTCTACTACCACTCCATTAAAGTTAAAGACAGTATGATGTTCATGTCCGTCATCTATCTTGATGCCCAACTGCTCTGCTATAAAGGTGTCTGCTTCTTTCCATTTGCCAAAATTGTAAATGTCCAAATCACCTACTGCACGATGATTCGGTATTGGCCAATCCAATGAAAGTCCATAGCCCTTCAGCACCATAATCTCTATACCTTTACTCGCATACAGTCGTGCCAAATCTGTCATGGTCTTTTCATGCTTGGCATACATCCTCTCAAAAGTCATCACCTGTCCTATCCACTGCATTTTCTTATTCGACAATTCGAATGATGCGAAAGGTATATAGTCAGGGTGAATAGAGTGGTAATATTGCAAGCCATCAAGAACAACTACAGGCACCACTTGCGTTGTGGCTATGTTCATCAGTTTCTCCCAATCAACTTCTGTCGGAATTATCTCATCTGCCTGTTTTTTTACAACAATCCTCAAAATAGCCAGCAATAGTTTGCTTTCCTTTTCCATAGAAATATTTTCGTTATACAGATTATTGTTGTTTGCACATTCTTATTCCTTCTTCATAACCATTACGAACATCTCTGAATTGCTCTGAGTCTTCATAGAAATCTTTCCATACCAGAGCACCAGAAGTTATATGTTCCAGCTTTTGGGATAACACACCAGCCAAGACACAGGCATTATGAGCAATATCAGCTTTATATTCCTCGGTCATCTCATACGTCTCATATTCCTTTCTTATTGTATGCAATGCATTATTAAAGAGAGCAAGTTCTTTCTTTTCTACATAATCTTTAGCTATCATTTGTGCCATAAAATACAAGTCTTCCCTTAACGCTTTACTATGAGAATACTCCAAGAAATACGCATATTGTTGCAAATATCTTAATTTTGTCTGTGCGTCAAAAACATTTGGGTTATTCTTGAATAAATAATACATACTTCTGCGTGCATCATAGCGTATTGTAACATTTGAGTCATGTAAGCGATTAGATATAAAAGCAGCAAGAAGTTTCTTGTCATCTATTTGGTTTGTAATAGATAGCAACAAAAGACAAGGATACTTTTTTTCAATATAATCTACTAAAACAGCACCTAACTTTTTATTTATAGTAGAATCTATTCTCTTAAAGTCAATCTGACGGAAGAGACGGTCTAAAACATCAAGCAAATAGTTAATGAAATATCGGAGTCCACCGAAAAAGTCATCATCATCATCTATTTTCAAATGCGGCAAATAGGATTCTAGTGTCTGACTGATTTTGATAACAATATCATTAATCTGCTCATCATTCAATTTATGTATAGCAGGAACTATATTGTCAGCGAAATGTGAAAAGTCAGATATAGCTTCTGAACTGTTGGTGAAAGTATAGTCATGATTTATAAACACTTCTAAGTTGTCTTTTACCCATCTGTCTTCTATTGCTCTGTCTGCATCGTTTGTAGCAGGCACCACATGATATGAAAAGAACGCATTGACATCCTTCTTTTCTTCCTGTCGCCATTGCACTATTGCAGCCTCAAGTTTTTCTTTTGTATCTTTATTGTCTGTGCATTGCAATAATGCCAACAATCGCAAATAAGAATGTTTACGATGATGTTTGTCTTTTATATATGTTAGGGCATTATCGCACATTTCATCAGTCACATCTACGTTCGTCTCTATTTCTGGCCATAGCAAATAATTATCCCTTTCATTGCCAAATATGGGTTCACTCATGATGCGGACAAACATGATGGCTTTCTGTTCTTCTGTAGCGCAGTCATACAATGTTTGTAAAATCTCATTGCGTTTTATGTTTCGGTCACGTGAATGTGTGATAATAAAATCAAACAAATCCATTACTGATTCATCATCCACTTTGGTCACAAGTCTTTGCAATAATGGTATCAAAATATCGTATGCCGTATTAAATTTTCTTTTATCATCTCCCTCGTTGAATATTTCTTTCAACAACTCTATTAGATCTGTATAAATGAAAAATGCATCCTCTTCCTTTAAGTGTGAAACTGATCCTCTATGCACTACTTTCTCTACAAGCTCCTTGTGCCCTGATCTTAGAAGTCTTGCCACAGCCTCATAAAAATGATAATCGGCAAGGCATGAGAGCACAACACCATATTCTTCAATGGAATAATAATTTTCTTGATAAAATGTACTTCCATGAAGATAGCACAAGCGGATATATTTTTCAGAATACAACAATCTATTTACAAAATCCCCTTGTATCACATGAGTAGCGTTGGTGACTTGATTCAAATTAAATCCATGCGACTGTGTCCTAACAGACTGCTCTTTTACTGCCTTATCTATCAAACTTCTTTTAAAATCATCTATGCTCTTGTCTGACGAGAATTCCATATCTTCCTGGTTGCGCCTGATGGTTCTTGGAATAACATGAGAATACAGTTGCTTACAAGAAGTTAAATAGACAGAATCTCCATCTAACAGCAACTTGGTTGTAAGGCGACTATAAAAAGCTGTCAGCAAGTCCTCAGCCATCTGCCTATCTCCCAATTCTGCATATACAGACGACTGCCATAAAGCTCCTAAATAGTCGTTTTCCATCAACTTCCATTTCAGGAGAATGGCAAACACGCTTTTATAATCCAATAAGGCAAGATTCCATTGGCATTGTTCATAATAGAAGATAGATCTTTGTTTGGTCGTGAGAGTTTCAAGACAGTTACTATTTATAAAATCTAATATGGTCAAATACGGATCTATATCCCTCTTTTCTCGATAAATAGATAATAAAGAGATTAGCAATTGTGTTGCCTTCTCCTTCATCATGCCATTGTATGTCAAATATTTCTCTTTAACATTTTCAAGGGCATTCAGATACCAATCTACGGCTTTAGGGTAAAGGCATATGTCCAACAGCCAATCAAGTTCATATAGGTAATCCAACCTCAATCTGTCGGGCAATTTATCATAGAAAGTTTCCTTGAAAGGGAAACGATTAGTGTAGGAAATATCTCTGTTATAAAACACCCAACCTGGATAAGACTTCCTAGCTTTTTCCATTTTCCTGATGTTTTCTTCCAATTCCTTTTCTGATTTCTCAGGTTTCTGTGGATGCCGAAAATCTACGTCAGGATAAGACCACTGAGCGGTATGTTCTTTTGTTCCCAAATAAGTCAAGAAGAAATCCAAAGCCTCTTTATAGTCGTTTAGCCCACTTATTTCAGCCAAGTTCAAGATATCTATCTTGCGGCTTGCAAACAACTGTTTCTCTGAGATATGATACCCCTTTGGTCTATAATCAACAAGTATGGCATTTGGCATCTGTTCGCCCATCACATCACGTATCCATCCTAACCATGACAGAAAGTTGGGGTCATTACCACTAAAACCTATCAAGCAGAAAAGATTTTCAATTAATGACTGACGAACCGTATTAACAAATTCAGGATATTTCTGAGGATAAGTTCTGAAGGCTTCCTCCGACATAATGAATGGTCGTATGTTCGGGAAACTTCCATGTAGCTTTATTATTCTTGGCGGTTTGCTATAAAGAAGTGTTTCTTTTGTTGTTACCAAGGTGTATGCCGACCCACTCTCATCACAACTTCTTTCCAATAAGGTATCATAATTGGTAGTGAAAACATCACGCCAACGCAGTTTCATCAATGTCTTATGGAGTACACCAGGATATACACTCTTATCAGGAAGTGCGTTCATTATGATTTCATCCAGTTCCTTGCTCCCCAATGTATTCTCTACTTGTGCAGCAAGTCTTACTGGATTAAGTCTATCTAACTCTGAAGTGGACGGATTGCGACCATAAAGCGATTTGAACAGATCCACATTGAGTGCATTCCATTCCCTCATCTGTCCCGTACCGTCACTCTCTGCGTTCAAACTAAATCCGCAACCCACCATTACAGATGCCTTTCCTACAGAAAGGTAGCGTTTAAGTTTATCAAGCAAGACTATAACAGAAGCATCCAAGTCTTTTATTATGTCACTGTAGTTTGGTTTCATAACAATCGTAATAACGTAAGTATTCAACGAACTCCATATTGCATATACTCAAGCAAAAGCATATCGCACTACTCCGAGCGTTTACCTTTTATCACCACCATGGCCACAAAGTAGGCTATTGGGATTCTTTATTACAGCCCAGGGGTTTTTCAGCATAGCGATGTGCTTTTGTTTTTCTTCGTCCGAGAATCGCTCTTTTATTTTCTTGGCAGGAGTACCACCATAGATGCAATAAGCCTCTACGTCTTTTGTTACCACAGATCCTGCGGCAATGATTGCACCATCACCAATCGTTACGCCTGCCATGATAATACTACCTGCACCTACCCAAACGTCATCACCAATATTTGTTGGTCTTGTTACGTCTCGGCCAGCAAAGACGGTTGGGACTCCTGCAACCTTGTAGTTGTGGTCGCCACCGAGTATCATTACATCGTGTGCAAGCATGGTGAAGTTTCCTATTGTTACTTTTGGACAAATAGTAGAATGACCACCTACATAAGAGTACGCCCCTGCACAAAAATCTTTACTTATAGACGCTCCTTTATTAGCAAGGAAGGTTTTATCAACATGCTTTAATCCTAATTTCCAAATATAGAATCTTCGCTTAAGTTTTTTCAGCTTATTGATTATAAAGGTTTTACCACCACCCATAGGAACTACCTTAACCATAGACCTGTAATCTACGGAGGCTGACTTTGTTACATTTTCTATATAGTGCTGAGCAACCTTGCTGTCTGTAAACTCAAGAGCAGTTTGTCTAGCCTTCCGAGACATTTCCTGACGCTCCTCGACTGTCATATTGTTGATTTGCCTAATAATGGCAGCCAAAGCTTCAGAATCTCCTGGTTTACAGAGGAACCCATTGACTCCATCTTCGATGATACCAACCATACCACCATTATCGCCAGCAATAGTAATACATCCACGAGACATTGCTTCAAGATAGACCAAACCGAAAACCTCGTGATCACTAATCATCACGAAGCAATCTGATTTATCGTACCAATCTATAATATTATCACGATTTATCTGCCCAAGAAAAGCCACATTATCTGATACCCCATATTGTTCACAAACCTCCTTGGTTGGAAGATATGCAGCTTCCTTTTTTCCTATAAAGGTCATAGAGAATCCTTCTTTCCCATACACACTATGCAAGGCTACTGGTATTGCTTGAGAGTGTTTGTACATAGACATTCGGCCAACAAACATAAAGTTCTTTATGGGGGCATCAGTCCACGATTTCTCCGTATATTCACGCTCCATAAATGATGCTGCTACTCCAGAATGACACATAAATTGATGGTTCAGAAGCTTAAAGCTGACCGATATATCATTTTTAATGGACACAGAACGGAATCCAATAGCATCAACAGAATTGAGTGCCTTTTCGCCATTTTTCTTAAAAATACGTTTGATGGCACCTGAGCCTTCATGCAGAACCACTGCAGTCTTGGCATTGGTGTAGCAAGGCTTTATGCGAGTGATAATACCAATAGTTGGATTGCAGAAGTGTCCAATGATAGCATCAGGCACAAAATGAATCGACTCAAGTTTCTCTATCAAAGACTTGGCTTGATTATTCAATGTGGTATCAGCAAACGCTCCATGAGGAATATATTTAAAAATGGGAATACTGAAAGCCACGCAGCCCTTATAGTTGTATGTGGTATCTTTGACAGCTTCATTGACATACACATTGTCTCCACAAACTCTTTTCCTTAAAGCTGGAAACATTTTTGCGATTTTCAAAAATAAGGATGGGAATGATGAACGGTAATGTACTATCACCACCTCATGTCCTTGCTTGATCCAATCGTCAACAAAGTAATTACACACCTTTGCGTCATGAGGAGTCGCCTCCTCATGCCACATCGGGGTTATGAATAGAATCTTTGCCATAAATATTCATTATTTTTATTATTCCACCCCATGTAAACAAAGACGAATATCTTGCTTTCATCGTTTTTGTGGTAATAAGGAAACATCCACGAAACTTCCCAAATAATTGTAATAGTTTTCCGTAAAATAACCATACCCAGAGGACATGGTAAGTTCTCCTATAACAGGTTTGTCGTCAACAAGATACATATCAACTCTCATCTCAGGCTGTCCTTTAGACAGAGATGATGCTATTTCTAGCATTTTATCAAGACACTGGGGTTTTGGAACTATCACCGTTGGATTTATCTTTTCTATTCCGTAGTTTACAATATTGGAAACAATCCTATTCCATTTAGAATCATATAAATCAATAAACAAAGACCCTTTTTCTCTACCATAGGTAACTAAACAACATTCAACATGACCATTAAAGCACCAAAATTTAAAATCTACCATTGAATTCGGTGACAAATCTGTCAACTCCGGATTTTGAACCAACAATTCTTCTGCTATAATACAAGGAGGTATATGTAAATAATGAGGTTCGTATCCAGAATATCCAAAAGGATACTTGAACCAATTGTTCATTTCACGTTTGACACTATCCCAATTACAAACAGCCTTGTTTTTAATAACGCTAACTGTTGCACATCCATTGTTAGCTTTTAGAACAAAACTATTAGGCAATGAATCAATATCTATCTCATTTGGACTCTTCCAAACTCCATAAAGTTTTGGCAAATATGCAGCAAAACCCTTAGATTCAATAAACTCTCGAACACGGAATTTGTCTGCGAATAAAGTCCACTGCCGTGTATCACAATGCAATTGCATCCAATAGATTTTTTCTATTAATGATTGAGGATTCTCTAGATTAGCCTTGTGGCCAAATGTTTTCTTAAAACATCGATTTATCTCGAGTTTTGGACTGATTCCGACTATGAGTCTATGAACCAAATACTTTAAATAATTAAGACTTACGCTTTGAAATTGTTTCATCGTAATTTATCAATTTATACTTAAAATTATATTTTCAAAAATGGATAGCAGATAGTGAATGCGCACATTTAGTAAAAACCACAAATTATATCTACTCGCCTTATTTACAACTTGTCTTTATTGAATACGTTCATTTCCCATGTATAGCAAAGACTACTATTTCTTTAAATCATGATTAGGAAAAGCTTGTAACATATTTAAATCATCAATAGACCAACCATATATCACCATAACAACGTTCCCACTATTTTTCAAGCAGTTACACATTCTGATTATTTAGTAATGTTCAAAAAATAACTTCCGCAGAAAATCTGCAATCAAGAGCGTTTGATGATTTAGCAATTGAACTTAACATAAACTGCAACAGAAAAATTGCGGAAGTTATTTTTTAAACATTACTTAATACTTTCAAGACAAAGAATTCAAATATCATTTTTTATGTAATACAGAATTATGCCACACCCAGTAAATGCGAAAGCATATATAGTTCCAGAAGTCAACATGATACCACTCAAACCACGTCCCATGTTACAAAAAAACAAACTGAATAAAAACAAATATCCAGAATGTTGAAGTAATAGTTTTCTAATTTTTATCGAACCTATTGTTATACTGAGAAACGAATAAACAAACAAAATAAAGATTACAATACCACCACCTTCAAGTGTTTCTAAATACACATTATGACATGTTGAAAACTGTGTAGGAGATAGTGATATAGGATTTACGCCCAACACAGGATTGCTTTCAAATTGAGCAAAAGCTTCTTCAAACAATTCATCTCGTCCACTCGTATCTCCATCTTCTACAGTCATTACAAAACGATTATACAAAGCTGGAGCAAAATCTGCTAACTTATTCAATGACACGGCTCCACTCACAACTAATGTAACTATTGAAAGCAGTAACACTCTACGATCACGACCTTGCATACAAAACACAAGGAACAACCAACCGAAAAGACATCCAATAAGAGGTCCACGGCTACCTGCTTTCAAAACACCAAATAAACCTACAAATACAGCAAAGACAAGTAATAAAACTACAATGGATTTATATTTTGTAAGCCAAACTTTACGCGTTGCAAGTAAAGATGTTGCCATTAGTACCAAATAACTACCATTATCACCATAAGCTAATGTACTTAATCTTCCCATATCGTAACGTCCACTTACGGAAGCTTCGGTGCCTACCGTTCCCAAATCTGCATGAAGTATTGTAATAAACAATAGAATTAGAATGTAAAACACAGATTTATTCCAATTTATCTTTGAGAACCCTGTAACAAAAGCAAGAAGCGGAATCCATAATATACCCACATTGAACATTAAGAACATCTGTTTAACAGCTGGATATGGATAATCTGCATATTCACCAAAGAATACTCCAAAAAGGGCTTGAATACTAACATATAACAGAACTATTAAAAACCCTCGTACAATTGAAGAATGTACAATTCTTAATTTGGGTCTCCATAAGCACATTAAAGCTACTAACAAAGCAAAACCGCGATAAGCTATAGAAGCAGCAGAATTACTTATCAAAATGGTAAAGAAAGGGAATCCTATCATCGTAAGGATGAAGTTTAAATCCCATCTGTTTATCTTAATAAACGTTTTCATGATTTTTATTTAATAACATTTTCCATTGTTCATATATATTATCAAGTGAGAAACGTTTTGCATTTTCAACAGCACGTCTACTAATTTGTTGCTGTTTCTCGTGATCATCCATCAATGCTGAAAGTACTTTTGCAAAATCGGTATTGTCAAAAGCTTTTACTATACATCCATTCACTCTATCTTCAATAAGCATAGGAATAGATGTAAAACTATTATTTACTACAGGAATACACCCTACCCTCTGAGCCTCTACTATAACCATGGAGAATGACTCATGAACACTTGTAACACAAGCAATTACAGCTTTTTTATAATATTCATCAGGAACTATTCGTCCCTTAAAAAAAACATGCCTTAGTCCTAAAGATTTCGACATTTGTTGCATTTCTTTCCAAGACGGTCCATCTCCAAGCATCAGAAGACTCCAATCAGGATGCTGCTCCTCTACTATCTTCCAAATTCGTAACATATTGTCAGGACGCTTTACAGAATAGTCAAAGGTACCAACCCAAAGTACTATTTTTTCTTTGTTTTCTGCAGAAGTAACATTTGTGTCAATACCATTGGGGATGACACAAACCTTGTTAGAAGATTTCAAACCACACATTCTATACAACTCAGGTATTTGCCCATTACATAAAACTACAATATAGTCGCTATTGTTGAATGTACTTAGATAACGCTTACGATGTTTATGTATATATAACCTTGTCATAATAGAACGAACAATGCACGTATTCATTAAATTGAAGACCCATCTAAGCCCATTCCTTTTTAATAAATACTCTTTCTGATAAGCTCCGTTTAAAATTGGAGTCAAAATAGAATTATGAAAACAAGACACCAATAAAAAAGGTGCTTTTTCCCTACAAAGGGCAAGAAACTTAGCACTATTAGGGTCAAGTGCACATTGGTTAATTATTGCATCAACTTTATGTTTTCTAACAAAAAAGGCAATATACTTTAAGTTGTCATCCGAGAATAAGTCGACTGAAGGAAGGAAACTCTGCCTTACACTATATTTTTGACCTTTATGCTTGTCTTGCGCTCCAATATACCACACATTGTTTCCTTTTGAAACAAACAGATTACCAAGAATATCTGTTATGCGTGATATACCACCGAAATTTGGTAAGATTCCATTACCATGAAAAAATACGATATTCATTCTATAATTTTAAGTAACTCACTGAAATCCATAACCGTGAGATATAGTTTATTAAGTGCTCTATTATCTTTATCTTGAGCGGTATAATAAAGGAAAAAGCTACCATTCACCACACCAGCAGTAGGTTTATATATACCAACTTTTCCACATGTTTCATTAGTCATTAGAGGTTTTTTAAAAAATCGAAAGTGAACTCTGTCATCACTCTCAGCTAAACAGATGTCGGCATTACACTGATTACTTTGCACAATAGCATATAGCTTTTTATCCCATTCAAAAAAATCAATATGCCATGGACGATAAAGTGCATTTTTATTTTCAAACTTAACAGTACGCTTATACTGATAAGTTCCATCCACTTTATCACAAACCCACTGTGCCATACCATGTGCTTTTTGCTGACTCCACACCCCTAAAAGATCAAGAATAAGTACCATAGGGCTGATAACCCGCTGCAAAAACAATGGCATTTTCTTGATTATTTTACTATGAAATGTTATATGGGTTGCTAAACATCTATATGTACCATTTTCCTCCTCAATAAAAGCAGGACTGGTTTCTGGATCAATTTCTTCGTCGTCAGTACCCACTAGAGGACCGAAAACAGAAGAAATACCATCTTCTTTTACTACTGCACCGAATGTGGCTCGTACGAACCCATTTTCTGAACATCTTGCCGTAAAGTTTTCACGCCAAAATACATATAATAGTTTTTTAGAAAAAAGAAGAACGGGGTCTGAATTATATCCTTTTTGAGGCTGTCCTTGTACTTGACAATGTACATGCCAATAAGTTGGTGGAATTTCATCTTTCTCATCGGCATAACATAATATGGGATTTTCTGTTTTGTCATTACTTCCATAATAAGGTGTGTATACCATCCACCATTTATGTCCAAGATAGCCATCTGGTATATAACGAACACAAGGATGAACCACATCGCCATGATTGATTTCTTGTTCAAACGGTTTATGTTTACATTCAACGCCTACCGACATTACACCATAATGATGTCGACCACAAAGTGCGTATTGTATTTTTCTATAAACATTCAATATCTTTCTTTTAGTAGACATATTATATTTTTAATAATGGTTTTATAATTGCTAAATAATTTATTTTAAATAATTTAGCCGAAAGAATTATTATAGTTCCAAAAAGCATTAAAGATAAAAAAATTGAATACACGTTCTTTTCGACAATCATTAATGAACGTATAGTTAAAGCAACAATAACAGATTGTATTATTACAATCAAAATTGTCTTATATGGGATTATATTATGTATAGACACTCTTAATGTATTAGATATTATCTTTATAAAAACAAACACTCTCATCCATAAACAGAGAACAGAAATAATACATATAGATTCAACTGAGTGGAAAAAAAGTACCGCACAATACTCTAAAAGAACAAGAATAATAAAATTGAAAAAATAAACAATCCCGTACTCTTTTGTCTTATTTAAGGCAAGCAATAAAGGATAACAGCTAATAATTGAAATGAAATTATTAAATAACATTATAAAGAAATACTTACCTGATGATTCATATTGACTTCCATACAATACAACCATTATTTCATTGGAAAATACAATACAATATATAATAAGTGGATATATAAGCATAACTGTTTTGCTTAATACACTATTCCATATTGAAATTATACCATCAACTTCACCATTACTTAAACTATTATTCTTACTTAGTTTTGAATAAATAGGAAGTAAAACAGTACTACATGCTCCAACAACCATACCAATAAATGGTAATTCCATTGCTCCATTTGAAAAATCCGCAAAAGTTTCTGTACCAAAATACCTACTAATAAAAAATTGATCTGTCGAATTAATAAAAATATTAAAAATCCCTGCTCCCATAAGGGGTATACAAAATTTCAATATATATTTAACAGAAATCGACGTTTGCTTTTTGGGGGTATTTCTAAAAGGTCTACTCTTTAAATACAATGCCAATATAAAACTGAGAAAAGAAGAAAAAACAAAACCTGCAATAGCACATTTATATCCCATATTAAAAAAGAACACAGGCAATGTAACACAAATGAATAATAACACTCGTGTTACTACAGAATAGATCGCAGCAACATACGTCCCCCTATAAGTTGCATAAATTGCTTCCAAACCAAGTGTTGGCAGCAAAAACACAGGAACGGGAGAGAACATTTTTAAAGCTATTGCTAATTCTTTATTTTTCAATATTTCTGCCATAATGGGAGAAGCAAAGAATAGTAAAAACGAAAAAATTAAACCTGAGAAAATGAATATTTTTGTCATCTTATTTACAAAGTCCTTACCTTCTTCTTTAGGAATCCTAGAAAGAAAATATCCATATGATTTTGGCAGACCTAACGTAAAGACCGACAATAGTGTTGAATAAACATAAAATATCTGTTTATAAGTACCATAGTTAAACTTATCCATATATCGAGTAAGCACCATAGTACTTCCTATTGTCAAACACACTGCTATTAATTGCCCCATAGCAATCCAAAAAGCCTGTAATGTATTACTTTTATTATTACGTAATATCATATTTAATTAATAAAAAACTTTGTACTAGCATTATTACAAGTACTTGTTTATAATTTTGTTAAAACTTTATCTTCTGATCAACCTATTTATTGACTGACAAAAAAACTAAAATACGTCTGAATTGGTTGAATATTATCACTAATATCCTGAAATAACATTTATAAGTTATAAAGCTTTTGATAATACCAGATTTTCAGAAGCTTATATTTCATTAATGTAAATTTTTGCAGAATGCTAGTGGATACTATGAATAGAAGTTCATTCTTTAACAGTAATTTTAAATATATTACGATACCTATTATAATTAATCTCTTCTAAAAATATCACGTGTGTAAACTTTATCTTCTACATCCTTCAAACAATCATCAAAGCGGTTGGCAATAATGGCTTTGCTTTGTGCCTTGAACTCATCAAGATTGTTTACCACTTTGCTACCAAAGAAGGTTGTGCCATCTTCAAGTGTAGGTTCGTAGATGATGACTTCTGCACCTTTAGCTTTGATACGCTTCATGATGCCTTGAATAGCAGATTGGCGGAAGTTGTCTGAGTTGGATTTCATTGTCAAACGATACACGCCAATAACACAATTATTTGGTTCCGCTCCATATTGATTATTGCTTGAATAGTCATACCAACCTGCCTTGCGTAATACCGCATCTGCTATATAGTCTTTACGAGTTCTATTAGACTCTACAATGGCAGACATCATGTTCTGAGGTACATCTTGATAGTTTGCAAGGAGCTGCTTGGAATCTTTCGGCAAGCAGTAACCTCCATAGCCAAATGATGGGTTGTTATAATGAGTACCGATACGAGGATCGAGACCTACACCTTCGATGATAGCTTTTGAGTCAAGCCCCTTTACCTCAGCGTATGTGTCAAGCTCGTTGAAGTAGCTGACGCGAAGGGCAAGGTAAGTATTGGCGAAGAGTTTTACAGCCTCGGCTTCCTTCATGCCCATAAAGAGGGTGTCGATGTTTTCTTTGATGGCACCTTCTTGCAAAAGTGCAGCGAAAGTTTTAGCTGCTTCGACTAACATCTCTACATCTGTTACAGCTTCGATAGACTTATTCTCTGTCTCAAACTCAGGCTTGTTGATTATCTTTGGATAACCTACGATGATGCGGCTTGGATAGAGGTTGTCGTAGAGGGCTTTGCTTTCACGAAGGAACTCAGGAGAGAAGAGGAGGTTGAACTTCCTGACTCCTTTCTGTGCATATTTTAAGTAGAGGTTGCGGGTATAGCCTACGGGGATAGTACTCTTGATGACCATAATGGCATCAGGGTTAACTTCCAATACAAGGTCGATTACTTCTTCTACATGGGTAGTATCGAAATAGTTCTTAACGGGGTCGTAGTTGGTTGGAGCAGCGATTACCACGAAGTCGGCATCTGCATAAGCTGACTTGCCATCAAGTGTGGCAACAAGGTTGAGAGGCTTTTCAGCCAAATACTTCTCGATGTAATCATCCTGAATAGGAGAAATCTTATTGTTTAGCTTCTCCACCTTTTCGGGGATTACGTCTACAGCTGTTACATGATGATGCTGCGACAGAAGAGTCGCAATACTTAGACCGACGTAGCCTGTACCAGCCACGGCGACCTTTATGTCTTTAAAATCACGCATATTTTTTTGATTTAGTTTTTATTCGTAGCTGTTGGTGGTATCGAACCACATTCTTTGCAGAACTACCTGTACAACAGCTAACCATATTGAAAGTTATAGCCCTTTCGTGGCGGGAGCAT
>OIZO01000490.1_pt1 | contig 26870 bp, 22 predicted proteins | sample 1588551 | NCBI WGS metagenome assembly OIZO01 (sample SAMN03283271) | human gut metagenome | biome: human-associated habitat; material: feces | host: Homo sapiens | place: Peru | collected 2012 | reverse complement strand
AACATTTAATTCTTTTAAGTTATCTCCTTCGGCAATAAAAGCTTTTCCAATATAATTTAATTTAGGAAGACTTAGACTTTCTAATGATACATTATTACATAAAAAATCGTTGCCTATTTCTTTTAACTCTGGGGCATTAAAATGAGCAAGAGCTTTATTTTGAGCAAGAAACGAGTCCCCTATATATAGAACATTTGGAAGATTAATAACCGATAATTTCTCATTAAGTATCAAGAAGCCGCTACCGATTTGCTTAACATTAGGAATATTTATTTGACTTAAGCCGACATTAGTTCTTAAGAAGTTTTTACCTATACTTTTTATATCAGCATTTGAAAAGCTAATAATATTGCCACCTTGGTCAACCATAACTTCAATTGATGGATAAAGTGCCGTTACAAATTTAATTAATCTTTCTTTTGGAGAAATTCTAGTAACAGTTATTTCTTTAATATCACTTAGCATTTCATCAAATGCCCCAGCAAATTTAGGAAGAAGATTGATTATTTTTTTAGTGGATAAATCTAAAACATAAGTGTCCATCAATATATAACGTTCTTTTTCTAAAGCATAAGTGGCATCAATTTGATGATTTCTAATTATATAGTTATTTTCACAAAAGTAAATATTATTATTTTCAATGTTATAATGATAATATCTACGGTCATTTCCTCTCACAAAGTTGTCCAATTCTAAGACATTAAAAGCATTGGAGTTAATATTCAGATTATAGGTAGTCTCAAAAGCATGAGTAAGGCCAGAGATAATATTGTCTAAATTATTGTAAAAAGTATTATCGGGATTATTAACAGTATGATTATATCTATTTTTTATAGATAAAGTATTGGCTTTATCACGAGAAAACTGAATACTAATTACACTGGTACCATACTCATCTTCACGTTGTGGTTTACTAAAGTTTTCTCTCTTAATTTCATCAACATTATCTTTAACAGCAAAAAAGACATAATGGGTATTTAATCGTCCACCATCAAAAGTGCATAATTTTTCTCTTGGAGCATAATATTTCTTAAATTCTTGAATTTCTTCCTCTGTATGGCATTCATATAAAGTATAGCCTGCCATTTTCATAAGCTCTTCAGCACTCTTATTTACCGTTATTATCTCAGATTCAACATCGATAAAACTATAAATAAAGTTTTTAAAATTACATTCTTTATTCTGAGATTTTATTTCTGCAGCTAAAAATTTAGTTGGAGCAAAATGCTCTTCCAAAATACTTAAAAGTAGACCTTCGTGTTCTAGGATAGTAGGAAAAAGGCTACGACATAAGTGCATTGTTTCTTCACCATAGATTTTTTTTATTTTCTTTAATTCACTATTCATTTAAAAACTCCTATCCATAGTATCTTTGTAAATAATATTCATAGTCTTGACCAACTATTTTGATAATATCATCTTTAATATCTTTTTTCTTAGCATATACTCCCCCGATAAGACCAAAGGTATAATCACCAAGTTCAACTACTAAATTATCTGGCATATAAAGGTAATCACCAACTTTTGGCTTCTTCTCGATACCTTTAAAGTTCAAGTGCATACGATATTCTTTTTGGTCATTTTCTAAAATATAAGCATATGGTTCGATTGATTTTATACTTAATTTAATCATTATTCTAGTCTCCTTATATTAAAATTTTAGCAGTTTTAGAGTATTTAGTAAATATTTAAGTAATTTCTTTACTCATTCTTGTCAGTTAAAATTGTATACATAATATCTGCTATCTTAGAGCAAGCACTGGGTAGAAATTCATCATAAGTAATACGATTATTATTATTTGGACAGTCGGATATACTTCTTAACACTAGGCAAGGAACTTGACATAAAAAGCAGACCTGACCGATAGCAGCTCCTTCCATTTCTACACACAAGGCGTGAAATTTCTGGTTAATTTTAGTAGCCATATCTTTAGATGTACAAAATATATCTCCTGATGCAATTATTCCTAGTTTATAAGAAAGCTTTTTTGGCTCTAATATTCTTTGGGTGTTGATAACTAAAGAGTTATCAACAGGTATAATATCACCAACATTAGGAATATAACCTTTTTTATGATTAAACGCCGTAATATCAAAATCGTGTTGAACTAAAGAAGTTGAAATTACAACATCACCAACGGCTAGGGATTCATCAATGCCTCCGGACACCCCAATATTATAGATAGTATCAGGATGATAATTATCAATTAATATTTGAGTAGTGCGGCCAGCATTTACTTTACCAACCCCACTTTCTACTAGGATTATTCTTTTATTATTTAATTCTGATTCATAGAATATTAACTCATAGATTTCATTTACTCTTTGAAGAGATAAATACTTTTTTAAAGCACTTAATTCCTCATTCATTGCAAAAATTATACCAATTGTTTTCATATTTCATTCTCCTAAACTTTGCCTTTTAATTAGTATTTAAAAGTGTCTTGATTATACAATATTTATTGTAAAATAAAAAGCCCTAAAAGAAAACTTTTTAGGAGCTTTTTAGTCTTTAATTTACTTTCTTATTTTTAATTATTAACTTATCAGCACAAGCAAGCATACTAGGTAAAATAATAAGCATTAATAACATTGAACACAAAGTACCAATCGAAATAGTCTTACATATCATTGCTGCAATATGAGAAGCAAATTTACCCACTATTAAAGTTACAATAATTAAAATAGAAGCACTTGTTAATATCGTATGAATGGATTTATTATAAGAGTTAATTAAGGCCTCTTTAATATCCATAGTTCTTCTTGATTCTAAATAATATGAAGTATAAAGGATAGCATAATCAATAGTAGCGCCCATTAAGATACTTTGAACAATTAGTAAGGCAATAAAATATACAGAGCCACCAGCAAAAGTTAGAGTATCCATCGTAATGTAAACGGCACATTGGATTAAGAATACTAAAATAACGGGAATTAAAATTGATTTAAAGGTAAAGGCTACAACAACAAAGATAAAAACCATTGTCAGAACAGTTATTAGGTTCATTTCCCCATCAAATGATTTACTCATTTCCAGAGCCATTGGCGAGTCTCCTATAACATAAGCATTTTTACCATTCATATGATCTTTAACAGCAGTAATGAAGTTGTACGTTTCCTCTCCTTCAGCTTCTAAGGTTGTATTAAAGATAGCACGATTATAATCTTTTCCTACTAATAATTCTTTAGCATCACCAATAGTAGTTTTAGCATCACTAACTTTAGCACGCATCTCCTTATCTATAAAATCATCAAAACGACTATCCGTTAAGATATCATCATTAATATAACGAACAAATTCTTCAACAGTTAAAGTCCAATCTTCATTATAATGATTAACACTTCCATAATAGATGAATAATAAGTCCATAGTATTCTTATCAATATTATCAGCTAAGGGATTAATAAGTGCCAACATTTCAGTTAGATTGAATTTAGTATTTTTCTTAACTGATTCCATAATCGCACGAACAGTATTTAGTTGACTCTTCATATCATCAGTAAACATAGGAGCATATTTTCTATCGTTTACAACATTATCTAATAAATAATTAACAAAGGTATCTAAAGATAAAGTAACTTTTTTACCATTTTGAACTTCATATAGGGAATATAATAGTTTCAAATCATCTTTAGAGGCATTAATTAAGTTAGCCATATCATAATAACTATATTTAGTATTATTATAAACAGAGTCCATAACAGTATTAACAAGGGTTAATTTACTTAGAGAATTATTATCAAGAGACCCTTTTAGTATCTCATCATTTTGATGTTTAAGTAAGAACTTTGCAAATTCCATTGGTGTAATCATTGTATTAGTATTCATAATATGATATAGGGTATAAATTTGTTTTACCATAGCATCATCTGTACCAATAAGCTTAGCCATATCACTATAATTATATTTAGTACCATTGTTAGTTGATTCCATAATATTCTTAGCTAAGTTTAAAGTCTCGATGGTTTTCTCATCTAAAATTTTACTAAGAATAGCATTATCTTTATTTTCTAAAATTAGATTAACAAATTCATATGGAGTTAAATAAATTTCTTTATTTTTAATCAAACCAATAACTTCATCAATTTTTTCTTCCGGAATACCAAAGATACTAGCAATTTTCTTTAAGGTTACTACTTCTTCATCTGTTATTTCAGCATTTTTAAGAGCTTCTTCTAACTTAGCCAGTAATTTATCAACATCAAGACCTGTTTTTTCTTCAATAATATCTTTATATTTAGTTAATAATTCTTTAATTTCAGCTGGTGTGTAACCGTTAATAGTAACATTTTTTAAATCTAAAATAGAGTTAATATCATCTTTAGATAAGTCAAAAATTTTGGCTAATCCATCAATGTCCATCTTAGTATTAATAATTTCTTTATTACTTAAAACTTTTAATAATTTTAAGGAAGCAACAGTATTATCAGTAAATAGAGCTTGATATTCTGGATTAGTATAAACTTTATCTAAAGTAAAGTTAACAAATTCATTAATAGTTAATTTTTCATTAATATCTTGTAAAGACTCATAGTACATGAATAGCTTATCAACATCATCTTTTGATAATTCAAACATATTAGCTATTTCACTAGAGTTTTTCTTCGTAGTAATATTATTCTTACTTAAGAATGGTTTAGCTTCTTTCAATAAAGCTTTTTGGTCTTCGGAAATATAAGCTTTATAAGTATCATTTTTTAAGACATAATTATTTATAAAGTTAGCAAGTTCAGGTAAAGTTATTTTGGTATTGGGATTAGTAGCATTATAAAGAATAAATAATTGGTCGACTTGGTCTTTAGATACTCCTAAGATGCTAGCAATTTCCCTAGATGTTCTCTTCTTATTTAAAGCATCAATACTAGTAAAGTTTTTAAGTTTAGTAATGTTTTCCCTTATTTCTGGAGTTATTTCTTTAGAAAGTTCAGCGTTCGGATAAACTTTGGTTTCAATAAAAGTAACTAAGTCATTAAAAGTCATAGTAGTTTCTTGTTTATTGTAGTAATTGAAATAGATTAATTTAAGAACGTAATCATCAATATCGACATCTTGGCCTAAATCACTAAATTTATTTTTTAGTTCATCATATTTTAAAGGCTCGTTAATAGTATTACCATAACATAAGATTTGGTCGATTTTCTCAGTACCTTCTAAAGAACGACAATAAGCCCCAACATAGTCTTCCTCATTACTTGGATAGATAAGAGCGATTTGGTTATTTTCTTTAAAGACTCTTGCGATATCATCTTGTTCATTAGAAGTAAATTCGTATTGTAGATTGCCTTTTAAGAAATAACTTAGCGCAAAGATAATAATAAATAAGAAAATTGCCATATGACGAATGCCAAAACTAAAGTTTCCTAACCAATCTAGTTTCATAGTGAAATGTTTCTTTTGAGTTTTCTCAATTAGTGAATCAAACATTAAGATTAAGGCTGGTAGGGCTAAGAAGATACTTATTAAACTGAATATTACTCCTTTAGCAAGAACAATTCCTAAATCACGACCAATAGTAAAGCTCATAAATACTAAGGCAAGTAATCCGACAATAGTAGTAACTGAACTACTAGAAATAGAGCCAAAAGAATGGTATAAAGCATTTTTCATAGCTTCTTCCTTATTTTTAGTATGTTCTTTTTCTTGAGTATATCTATTCATTAACATAATAGAATAATCCATGGATAAAGCCATTTGTAAGATAGCACAAATCGAAGTAGTAATATTAGAGACACTACTAAAAATAATATTGGTTCCTTTATTTAGGAAAACAGCTAAACCAATAACAAATAGAAATAAGAATGGTTCAACATAACTATCACACATAATAATTAAAATAATCATTGCACAGAATATTGCAAGAGCAATTACGGCAATATTAAGAACAGGAGCATTACGAGTTGCTACCTCTCCCGAAGTATAGACCTCATAGTCTTTATAGTTATCTTTAACACTCTTATAGACATTAGCGGCATTTTTCGAGTCGTCCGCACCATCGACTGTTATTTCATAGAGAGTATATCCATCCTTATTATATTTATCAGAATCATCATAAGTAACAGATGAAACTCCCTCTATGTTTTCTAATTCATCTTTAATTTTGTTTTTATCTTCAGTGCTTAAATCTTTAAACATAACATTTAAAGCACTAGTATCTAGTTCTGGGAACTCATCATTCATAATATCCATCCCGATTCTAGTCTCGGAAGTACTTGGTAAGTACTCAGTTAAATCATAGTTGATATGAACTTTAGTGGAAAGATACAAACAAACTACAGATAAAATTATAAAAATAGTCAGAACATAATTTCTTTTTTCAATAATGAAATCAGTAACTTTTCGCATAATTTTTTCCTCCCTTTAACCCCATTTTTCTGGGACGCACAACAAATTATATGCAAATAGGTATAAATTATAAAGCACACTTTTATGGATAGTGTCTAAATTTTTACAAGTGTTTGCATTTTGTCGTATTTATGTGATATAATTTATCTAGTTTAAAGGTGGTTTAAATGAAAGTCAAGAATAAAAATCGTTCTTCAATCAAAACAAGACAAAAAATTAGGGAAGCGTTTGCCGAACTTTTAAAAGAAAAAAATGAATTATCTAATATGAGTGTTACTGAGTTAGTAAAATTAGCTGATATCACCCGTTCAACTTTCTATACACATTATGATTCTATTTATGATGTTGCTAAAGACTTACAGGATGAAACGTTAGAATTGATATCAATTTATGATAAGGATATACGTAGTATTAAGGATTTAGATAAGTATATTGACCGAGTTATTAATAATCTAAAAGAAAATGAGGATATGTATAGTACCCTTCTTCGAAGTAGGGAACCTCTGCTATTCATTGAAAAATTAAGTAATATGATTAACAAGAGACTGATGGATTTTCATATGTTTCAAGAAGGAGATTACAACGATCTAATAGTAACTTTCTTTACTTACGGAATTGTTAATTTGTTTGTTAGATATTTTATGGGGGAATTAAAATGTTCTCTAGATGATATTGGGGAGTTTATTAAAGGGATGGTTAAGGAGATGCTAAACAACAAAAATGTAAATCAGATGATTAGTATGGATATCAAAAATATATAGAATGGTTTTAAAAGATTTAGTAAATAAGATATGGCTGTTTTTAAAGAGACAGTCTTTTTCATTAAAAAAAGTCCCTATATAAGTAAGGAAAATATTCCTAGATGCATATTATCCTAAGTATATAGTATAATATCTAATTTTATTCTAAGAGACAAGAAGTAATAAGAATTTTTTAATCTTTTTAGAAAAGAGTGTACTAGTTAAAAGGGAAAGACAAAGAAAAAATACTACTAGGCGTTTTTAGAACCTGTAGTATTCTTATAATTATTAACTTTCTTAGAGTTAGATGATTTCTTATTATTTTGATTAGAGCGGTGATAATTATTATTCTTAGATGTAGTCTTATTATTTTTATAATTGTTATGATTTTTAGAAGTATTTGTTTTTAATTTACTTGAAGAGTTAGAAACGGATGATAAAGTTTTTTTCGTTTCCTGGAATACTTCTTTGGTACTAGACATTTCGGCTAAGACTTTATTAGTAGCTTCTTCTAAGACTTCGCTAGTACTCTTTTTATTAGCATTATCAATTTCTAATTGTTTTTTTAAGATTAAATCATCGGTATCAGGTTGAAAAGCTAAATGAATTAGATAAGCACTGGTAGTTATAGAAACTATAATAATAGCAAAGCCTGCTAGATAACATTTTATTATTCCTTTAGGACTATCTTTTCTTTCTAAATAATCTAGAACTTCATTATAGTTTTTTCGAAGATTATTCTTCTCAGTTAAGCTTGAATATTTAAGTTTTTCTAATTCTTCTAAACCACTATTGATCGTATCTATTTTTTTCTCTAATTCTAAATATTTAGTAGAGTTATTAGAAGTCTTAGGAAGTTCAGATAGTTCTTTTTGAAGAGTTTGTTTTTCTATTTTTAAACTTTCTATTTTAGTAACATAGTTATCATATTCAGTATCATTAGAAGTCATTTTTCTTTCGAGTGCTATTTTATCGTTATATGTATATTTATTTACATCGGTGAGATATTTGTTTAAATTGAACATTATAGCTCCTATACCTAGAACTATGCCAATAATAATAGTAGTTATTCCCGCTACTAAATAGGACTTATTATAAGGATTATTCGTATTTTGCATATATAACCTCTTTATATTCTTATACTTATATCATAACACAGGAGAGGTGGTAATGCAAAAGATTTTCTAAATAAGATAAAGAAGGAAAATCAAAGAAATAGTCTTTGTATTTTATTATAAATATGATATATATAGTATAGGTGGTATTGTAATGAAATTAATGAAATCTTTGATTCTAGGAAGTTTAATAATTACCAGTTTTTGTGGTTGTGGGAAGATAAAAGCGACAGTTGAGGTTAAAAATAATTTAGAATATCCAGTGTATTCAAAAGTTAATTTAAGGGACTTAATAAGTGTTAATGATGGATTTATTAGTGAGGATAAAGAAGTTCTATTAGATAAAGTAGGGGAGAATAAGATTACTGTTGATTATCAAGATTATAAGAAACATAAAGGAAGTGTTGAAGTAAGTGTTAATGCTTATGATAAAGAGACTCCTTTTCTTAGCATGAGTAGTAATGTCTATAAAATAGTAAATAGTGATTTTGATTTATGTAGTAGTGCTTTTTATGCAGATAATTATGATAGAGACTTAGAATGTTTCATTAATGGAGATTATGATAAGAATAAGATAGGTAATTATACGTTAGAATTAGTAGTTAAAGATCAAAGTGACAATGAAAATCGACAAAATTTTACTTTACATATGATTGAGAAGTTTAATAGTAATAATAATACAACAATGCCAGAAGGATATGATTTTAAAGAAGCAATTACTAATTATAAGAATGATAAGACAATGTTAGGAATAGACGTATCTAGTTTTCAAGGAGAAATTGATTGGGAAAAAGTTAAAGATGCGGGAGTAGAATTTGCTATTATAAGACTGGGATTTGGTTATACAGTTAATATGGAATTAATATTGGATAAATATTTTCAAGAGAATTTAAAAGGTGCTAAAGATAATGGTATTCAAGTAGGTGTTTATTTTTATAGCTATGCTAATGAGATAGAAGAGGTTAAAAACCAAGCTCAGTTTATTGTGAATAATCTTAGGAAAGAAAAATTAGACTTAGGAGTTACTTTTGACTGGGAGAATTGGAATAATTTTAAGGATTATCATGTTAATCTTTATGATTTAGATAATATGTATAATAGTTTTAAAAAAGTTTTAGAAGATAATGGTTATAAGACTATGTTATATGGGAGTAAGTTTTACTTAAACTATATTTGGAAGACAGAAGATAAGGATATTTGGCTTGCACATTATACTAGTAAGACTAATTATAACAAAGATTATGTTATGTGGCAATTTAGTGATAAGGGAGTAGTTGAGGGAATAAATAGTTTTGTGGATTTAGATGTTTTATATAAATAATTGTTATAGTTTGACATTTTTTAGAAGTTAAAGTCTTTCAATCTCAGTAATTATATAGGACTGAGAGATTTTTTAGATAAGAATCATATGTAAAATAAATTATTTTCACTAAAAAAAGAATTCTTTTGTAATGAATTCTCAGGCTGTTGACAAAGTCGATTTTTCAAATCGGCTTTGTCACAGCCTTTTATATTTCTCACACTAAAGTATAAAAAAGAGCATTTTTTAGGGATTAAGTACCTAATATTTGCTCTTTTTAGACAATTTAGCCCACTTTGATTTATTAAAAAATCAATTTTTTTCAAAATAGGTAGTTTGTCAACACTCTGAAAGAGGCTATTACAAGCCTCTTATTTTAATACTCCAATTTCTCCATATCAAATAATGGAGAGTCATAAAAATATTTAAGTTCTATTTTTAAAGTTTTACATATTTTAAAGATAATTGTAGAACTTGGATTATCTACATTGTTTGCCAATAATGCTCTTAATGTTGATGGCGCAATAGCAGATAATTCAGTAAGTTTATTTGGAGTGTAATTATATTTGCTACATAATTCAAGTATTCTTAAAGTAATTGCTTCTTTAAATAACATTTTAAAACTAAACTTAACACTACAAAAATTCTAGTAGAAATCGGTTAGAATTATACGCCGATATCGAAATGATGGAAATAAATGTATTTGGAGGAGTAGTAAGAAATGTTTGAAGAATTATTAATAATCAGTATTATTTATTATTGTTTTAATTATTTTGTGCACAATTTCTAATTTGTATTCAAAATGAAAGAAGAAAAAAAGAAAAATATATAATGTTAAGGAATTCAATTAAAGAAGATTTTATATCGGAAGAAGAATACTGGCAATATAATAAAGAGTATAGTGATAAAATTAAAAAGATAAAAAAAGATATACAATTATATGAGGAGGAAAAAGAAACAATAAAAAATAACGATACTGATTGGATGAATATATTTAAAAAGAAAGAAAAAAATGAACTAAATAGATTATTGATAGATGAGTTAATTGAAGATATTGTTGTTAGTGAAGATGGTAATATAAAAGTAATATTCAAATATGAAGATAAATATTTTGAGGCTCTTGACTTTATAAATAAACAAAAATATGATATAATACTTTCAAGTTAAAAACGAAAAACAAATACTTTTAAGTATTTTTTTTAATGATAGAATAGAAAGAAGTGATAAATAATGGATATGTATCAAAAAAGAGAAATGAGAAAAATTAATGAAGATAAAAAAAGTTTACAATCTACAAGTATTAACTGGTATCCGGGTCATATGGCTAAGACTAAGAAAATGTTAGAAGAGAAAAAAGACTTAATAGATGTTGTCTTAGAACTTGTTGATGCAAGGATTCCATATTCTTCTAAAATCAATGGCAGTGAAGAAATCTTGAAAACTAAACCCCATATTTTAGTAATGACTAAGTCTGATTTAGCAGATGATGTTGATACTAAAAAGTGGAGTGAGTTTTACGAAACTAAAGGTTATACGGTAGTAAGTATTAATGCTGATGATAAAAACAGTCTTAAAAATTTAATAACTACCATTAACAAAGTGATGGCTGAAAAACTTGCTAAAAAGAAAGATAAGGGTAATAATAGCAATTTAATTCATGCTTGCGTTTTAGGTATTCCTAATGTCGGTAAGTCAACCTTAATAAATCGTTTAGCAGGAAGAAAAGTTAGTAAAGTAGGGAATAATCCCGGTGTTACGAGAAGTCTTACTTGGTTAAAGACAAATAGTAATATTGTTATTTTAGATACTCCTGGTATTTTATGGCCTAAACTAGAACAAGAGACTGTAGCTCTTAACTTAGCGGCTATGAGCGCTATCAAAGAAGATATTTTGCCTTTAGATAAGGTTGCTTGCCACATTTTAACTAAATTAGCAACTTTTTATCCAGAAATCTTAAAAATGCGATATAATTTAGAAAGCATTACTGATTTTGAAGAAGCATATAATATCATTGCTAAAAAAATTGGGGCATTAAATAAAGGTGGCGAAGCTGACTATCGGAGAGTAAGCACCGCCATCATTAATGATATAAAATTAGAAAAAATTAAAAAAATTACCTTTGATAAGATAGAAGAGTGTTGTAGTGAGAAGTAAGAGTAAAGAACCTAGTGATAAAGAGAAAAAAGAGACCAAAAAGAAAACTAAAAAAAGTCCCGAACTTTTAAAATACGAAAAAGAATTATATAAACAAGGAGTAAAATTTATCTGTGGTGTTGATGAAGTTGGCCGTGGACCTTTAGTCGGACCCGTTGTAGCGGCCGCCGTTATTTTGCCTATCAATTATCATCTAGAAGGTTTAAATGACTCCAAAAAACTAAGTGAAAAGAAAAGAGAAGAATTATATCCTAAGATAATTAAAGATGCCATCGCTTACGGAATTGGTATGACTGATGCCAAAACCATCGATGAAATTAATATTTATGAAGCGACTAAACTAGCGATGTATGAAGCTATTAATTCTTTGAAAATTAAGCCAGAACATGTCTTAATTGATGCGATGCCTCTAAATTTAGAAATGCCAAGTACCAGTATTATTCATGGAGACGCTACTTCCGCCTCTATTGCCGCTGCGAGTATTATTGCTAAAGTAACCAGAGATCATATGATGGATGATTTAGATGAACTTTATCCGATGTATGGCTTTAAGAAACATAAAGGTTATCCAACTAAATTTCATTTAGAAATGTTAGAAAAATATGGCCCTTTAGATAATTATCGTTTTAGTTATGGACCTGTTAAAAAATATAGAAAATAATTTTATGAAGAAGGTAAGTTGTATGATTAAAAAAATTTATAATAACAAAGTGGTGCGTTATAGTATTCTTTTGACTTTAGGAATATTCCTTTTAGAATTAATCTTTAAGATTATTATGGGTTTAAATATCTTTAATTGGTCCCTTCTAAGAATTCTTTTAGGAGCTATTATCTTAAGTAATATTATATCCCTTTTAATTAGTTTCTTAAAAAGAAAATATGCTAATATTATTGTCTGTTTAATTCTTTTAGCCTTTAGCATTATATTTATTGCCCAAGGCGGGATGTATAATTACCTAGGAACTTTTATGTCTCTTGGTACGGCAAGTCAAGCTCATGCTGTTGAATATTTTATTGGGGATTTCTTTTCTATTCTTAATCCTTGGTTTTATACCCTTTTACTTATACCTCTTTTATACATTTTATACTTTATCTTTTTAGATAAAAAACTAATTGATAAGACTTATAAATATCGTTATAATGTCGTACGTTGTCTAACTACTTTTATAACCCTTATTACTTGTGGATTTTATTATTTAACAATTACCTTAAGTTTTATGCAAGATAAAGTCCAAATTGTTAGCAATAAAGAACTCTTTAAGAATCCTTCTATGCAAAATATTGCCGTTAGTCAGTATGGTTTAGTAGGCTATGAATTCTTAGATATTAAATCTCTAATCATTAAAGCTGAAGAAACTTCGGAAGTATTTAAAAAATCTGAACCAACGGAAGTAACCGATTATAGTAGAGTAATTGATGATACCATCTGGGAGACTGCTAACGAAAACGAGAAAAATAAAGATTATAAAACTTTAAATAGTTATTTTATGAGTAAAGAAATTACTAGTAAAAATGACTATACTGGCTTATTTAAGGGCAAAAATCTTGTTATTTTAATGATTGAATCCGGTAGTAATGTTTTAAAAAATTACCCAGAATATTTTCCTAATTTTGCTAAACTATATAATAATGGTTGGACTTGGGAAAATGCTTTTTCACCTAGAAATGCTTGTTCGACTGGTAATAATGAGATGACCGGCATAACATCTTTATACACCATTAATAATACTTGTACTATTAATACTTATAAAGATAACACTTATTTTGAAGCTATCTTTAATCTTTTCAATAATGCTGGCTATAATACTAGTAGTTATCATGATTATACGGACCACTTTTATTATCGTAGTATTTATCATCCTAATATGGGAAGTAAAAATTACTATGATGTTACAAAATTAGGTATCAAACTAGGTAGTGAATATCAACCTTGGCCTAGTGATGTTGAATTTATTGAAAAAGCTACCCCTCATTTTATCAATGAAGATAAATATATGGCTTGGTTAACAACCGTTTCTAGTCATATGACTTATAAAAATTCTAGTAAAACAGGTGATATGTATTTAGACCTCTATAAAGATGAAGATTGGGATATTACTGCTAAAAGATATATGTCCAAATTAAAAATTGTTGATAATGCGATTGGCAAGCTTTTAGATGAATTAGAAAGTTCTGGTAAATTAGAAGATACGGTTATAATGTTATTTGCTGATCATTATCCTTATGGATTAAGTAATGAATCTTTTGCTAGTATTGCTAAATATGATACTTCAAGTAATGGCGATACTGATAGAACTCCTTTTATCATTTATAATCCAAGTTTAACCCCAACTAAATTTGATGATTATACAACATTTGTTAATATCTTACCAACTATGGCTAATCTTTTTGATTTAGATTATGATCCTAGACTTTATGCAGGAACAGATCTTTTAAGTGATACCTATGATGGGGTTGTTGTCTTTGCAGATGGGTCTTGGCGTACCGAAGTTGCTTATTATGATGCCACTAAAGGAAAAATTAACTATATTGGCGATGCTAAATATACTGATGAAGAGATAATCAAAATTAATACCAAGGTTAAAAATGAAATGAAAATGGATAATTTAGCTATTAAAACTAATTACTTTAAATATTTAAGTGGTATTTTAAAGACTGATGATACCGTTTTAGAAGAAAAAGAAAAATAATTTTTTTCTTTAAGAAAAATATATATGAAAATGAGTAAGGAAATTATTTTACTCATTTTTCTTTTTCTAAAGTTTTCTAAATTTGCTACTTGAAAAGCCTAACATACTATGTTAAGATTACAAGCGATTGTGTTTTTAATTAATTTTATATAAAGAGAGTGATATTATGGAAAAAAAGAAGAACTTAGTAATTGTAGAGTCCCCGGCTAAGAGTAAAACTATTGAAAAATACTTAGGCAGTGATTATAAAGTTGTATCTAGTAAAGGCCATATCAGAGACCTTTCAACTAAGGGAAAATATGGTCTTGGCATTGATGTTGAAAATGATTTTAAACCCGATTATGTGGCTATTAAAGGCAAATCGGCTACGATTAAAGAATTAAAAAAAGATGCTAAAGAAGCAAGTAGAATTTATTTGGCCAGCGACCCTGACCGGGAAGGAGAAGCTATTTCTTGGCATTTATTTGATGCTTTAAAATTAAAAGATAAGGATTATGACCGTATTGAATTTCACGAAATAACAAAACCCGCTGTTTTAGAAGCCTTTAAACATCCTAGAAAAATTGATGATAATCTAGTTAAATCGCAAGAAACTAGAAGAATGTTAGATCGGATTATTGGTTTTAGATTATCTAAATTAATGCAATCAAAGACTGGTGGTAAATCAGCTGGTCGTGTCCAATCTGTTGCATTAAAACTAATTGTGGATAGAGAACGCGAGATAAAAGCTTTCATTCCTGAAGAATATTGGACTATTACTTCCGATTTTAAGAATTTTCAAGCTGATCTTTTTAAATACCAAACTGAAGATGTAGAAATTAAAACAGAAGCAGAAGCAGATGCCATTCTAGCTAAATTAGGTAAAGACTACAAAATAGAATCTGTTACTAAAAAAAGTAAAAAACGTCCATCTAAACCAATTTTTAAGACATCTACTTTACAACAAACCGCTGTTAATCGTTTAGGCTTTGCTTCTTCTAAAACGATGAAAGTCGCTCAAAAACTATATGAAGGCATTGATATCGGTAGTGAAACCATCGGTTTAATTACTTATATGCGTACTGACTCTGTTCGTATGTCTCCAATATTTATCAATGATACTCTAAAATATATTGAAGAAAATTACGGTAAAAAGTATGTTGGTTCCGTTAAAGTTGGTAAAAAAGATGAAAATATGCAAGATGCCCACGAAGGTATTCGCCCAACTTCTATTAATCGTACCCCAGAAAGTTTAAAAAACTATTTAACTCCTGATGAATATAAACTTTATAGCATTATTTACTATAAGACTTTATCTAGTTTAATGGCTGATGCTAAGTTTGAAAGCACAACGGTTATCTTAGATAATAATGATTATAAATTTAAGACAACTGGTTCTATTTTGACTTTTGATGGTTATTTAAAAGTTTATGCTAAGTATGAAGATCAAGAAGATATTATTTTACCAGAATTACAAGAAGGAGAAGTTTTAAGTACAGATGAAGTAGCCAAAACTCAACACTTTACGAAACCTGCTCCAAGATATACGGAAAGTAGTTTAATTAAAGAATTAGAATCTTTAGGAATAGGCAGACCAAGTACTTATGCTACCATTATTGATACATTAAAAACAAGAAGTTATGTAACTTTAGAAGATAAGAAATTTATACCAACCGAAATAGGTATTGAGACAACTGATAAACTTCAAGAAGGTTTTAGTAAAATAATTAATGTTAAATACACGGCTAATATGGAGAAGGATTTAGATTTAATTGCTGAAGATAAGTTAAATAATATTGAATTATTAAAGAAATTCTATGGTGAATTTGAGCCTCTGGTTCAAAATGCTTTCCATCATATGGAAAAGAAACCAGCTGAAGAAACGGGGGAGTTATGTCCCGAATGTAATAGTCCTTTGGTAATTAGAAATGGTCGCTTTGGTAAATTTACGGCTTGCTCTAATTATCCTACTTGTAAATATATTAAGAAAGAAAAACCAGTTCAAATTGAAATAATAGATTGTCCAAAGTGTGATGGTAAAATCTTACTAAAGAAAACAAGACGTGGCAAGGACTTCTATGGATGTTCTAATTACCCTAAATGTGATTTTGCTAGCTGGTATGAACCAATTAATAAGTTCTGTCCAAAATGCAATAGTATTCTAGTTAAAAAGGGTAAAAAAATTGCTTGTTCTAACTCGGAATGTGATTTTGAAGAGTAAAAAAATAAATCATTTATAATTATTATATTAAGAATATGACTTGATTTTAAAAATAGTCATATTTTTTAAACCCTTAAACAAAAAATAGATGTTGTTTTTTAAAATACTAGGGTAATTTTGATATTTTGTTGCATTAGTATGAAAATTAGTTTAATATAGATAATATTAATTAAGAAAGGATAACTTGTTAATTTAGAATTAATTAGTTTAGGTATTTTAGATGAGTATCAATGATATGATTATTAGAGAAATGAGAAAAAATAGCGATGTCATAATGATTGAAAGTCCTGATTTAATGTTGTTTATGAACATTGATAATTTGATTAAGGAATGGTGTTTCTGGCTATCATATATTAATAAAGATGAAAAAGAAAATATTAAAAGAATAGGAGCAAAGAAGGCTTCAAAGGTAACTAAAAAAGAACGAGAAATCTTAGATTGCTATCAGGAAGAATTAGAACTTTTAAAAGCTTTAAAAAAATATCCTAAGAAAAGATGGAATGATGCAGATTATAGACTAATTGATAAATATTTAACCAATAGCATTGAAAAGTTAATTCTTCAAAAATTGTCCGATTTAAAACGATGCGAGGCCGATGAGTTATTTGAAGATATTGTTTCGGGGTCAGAAGAAAGAATTGCAGACTGTCTTGAACTTGCAAGTGATTCGCCAAAACCGGTTATTAGGTATGTTAAATTTCAATTATTACAAAGACAATATAGAGTTGGCATGCAAAATTTAGATAGAACTATTCAGGCTGAACATAAACGTAATTTGGCAATGACTTATCATGATCCTTTATGGGAACTTCATTAAGTAATAAAGTGTTTATTAAATATTTTGGGGTATAAAAATCATATTGAAATTGGGTACAAAGTTAGTTCTTTGTACTTTTTTTGAGGTCTAAAAAGTGCTAAAATGGTAAAAGATGAGAGAAATTGAAAGGAAAACTACTTATGATGAATAAAGAAAATATCCCAGAAAGAATAAAATATCTGTGCGAAGTTTTAAATAAAGCAAATGTTGAATACTATGTTAATGATAATCCAACCCTAACAGATAATGAATATGATTCTCTTATGGATGAATTAATTAAGTTAGAGAAAGATTATCCTGAATACAAATTAAATAATTCTCCAACAAGTAAAGTTGGTAATGAGGTTATTGCCGAGTTTAAAAAAGTAACCCATCCGACTCCTATGTTTAGTTTAGCTGATGTCTTCAATTATGATGAAGTAAGAGACTTTGATGCTAAAGTTCGTAAGGAAGTAGGAGAAGTAGCTTATTCTTGTGAACTTAAAATGGATGGTTTAGCTGTATCACTTATTTATAAAGATGGAGCTTTCGTATCAGCTGCTACCCGTGGTGATGGAGTTATTGGGGAAGATATCACCCATAATGTTCGAACGATTAAAAAACTTCCTTTAACTCTACATAAAAAGATTGACCTTGAAGTTCGCGGGGAAATTTATATGCAAAAGAAAGTTTTTCATAGTCTTAATGAAGAACGAGAGCAAAAAAATCTTCCATTATTCCAAAATCCCCGTAATGCTGCCGCCGGCTCTATTCGCCAATTAGATAGTAGTATCACTCGTGAACGTAATTTAGACATTGTTTTATACCATTTACCTAATACTAATCTATTACATCATTCCGATACCTTAGACCTTCTAAAAGAATGTGGTCTTCCTGTAAATCCTAATAACCGGATTTGTAAAAATATTGATGAGGTTTTAGACTATATAGACTATTGGACTATTCATCGTCCCGAACTACCTTACGAAATCGATGGAATCGTTATTAAAGTTAATGACTTAGCAGCTCAAAAGTCGTTAGGTTATACGGTTAAATATCCTAAATGGGCTGTTGCCTATAAATTTCCAGCTGAAAAAGTTATTACTAAGTTAACAGATATTGTTTGTACTGTTGGTCGTACTGGTCAAATTACGCCTAATGCAGTTTTAGAACCTATTAAAGTTGCTGGTTCTACTATTAGAAGAGCAACACTACACAATTATCCTTATATTGTTAGTAAAGATTTAAAAATTGGCGATTATGTTTATCTTCATAAAGCTGGTGATGTCATTCCGGAAGTAGTTGGCTCCGTTTTAGAACGTCGACCTAGCGATGCCAAGAACTATCAGATGATAACCAAGTGTCCAATCTGCGGGACTAAGTTAGAACTTACAGACTCTAAGATTGATTTATATTGTCCTAATGTTTCTTGTCCAGCCAGGAAGATTAATGCTCTTATTCATTTTATTTCTCGAGATGCTATGAATATCGATGGACTTGGTGAACAAATTATAGAAGACTTTTATAATATGGGTTTAATTAAAGACATTCCTGATATCTATACTCTAAGTAAAGATAAAGAAGATTTAATTGAATTAGAAGGTTTTGGAAATAAATCAGTCAGCAACTTACTTATTTCTATCGAAAATAGTAAAAATAATTCTTTAGAACGTCTTTTAAATGGTCTTGGTATCAGTGGCGTCGGAGTGAAATCAGCTAAACTATTAGCATCTCGTTACGGTACTATGCGTAATCTAATGAATGCTTCGGCAGAAGAACTAGTTAAAATCAAGGATATCGGTAATGTCCTTGCTGAAAATATCAGTAATTACTTTGATAATCCCGCTAACCGAATCCTAATCTCTCGTTTAGAAGAACTGGGACTTAATATGACTTATCAAGGCGAAAAAACTATTATAGATAGTAATTTTCAAGATAAAAAGTTCGTTATTACTGGTACCATTTCCGGACTTAGTCGTGATGAAATAAAACATGAAATCGAACTACGTGGGGGAGTGACTAGTGAATCCGTTAGTAAAAAGACTGATATTGTGATTGCAGGAAGCAATCCTGGGTCTAAATATGATAAAGCCCTTAGTCTAGGAATTACTATTTGGGATGCGACTACTTTAGAAAAGTATTTAAAGCTCCCTAGTAAAAATTAAAAATATATAGTATAATCAATTTACAGAAAGAGGTGTAATTTTGAAAAAATTTATCCGCAATAACAAAGCCATTTGCTTTATGCTTTTAATTATAATCGCTTGTGCTGCGATTAGTGTTGGTCTACTTTTAAAGTATTTTTACTTTGGTAATGGAGGGTCTAAATATGGAGATCGTTTAGATGGTATTGAAGCTGCTATTATCAGTGATGATAAGAAAAGCGAAGTAGTAAATAGTATCAAAGAAGGTAAAAATGTTAAAGATGCCACTGTTACTATAACTGGTAAAATCATTTATATTCGTATTGCTTTTGAAGCCGGCGCTGATTTAGAGACTTCTAAGTCTATAGCCGTTAAATCCTTAGAGCAATTTAGTGAAGAGGAAAAGAAATTATATGATGTTCACTTTACTTTAGTTAGTGAAAAAACTGATACAAATGAAGGCTTTACGATTATGGGAGCTAAAAATGTCAATGGTACCAATCTTATTTGGAATAATAACAATACTGTAAGTGATGGTGAGTAAGATGACCAAAAAATTTAAACTTATTTTGACCTCATTTATCGGTATCATTATAATTACATTGGTTTCTCTTATTTTAGTTCGTATTTTAAATGATCCTAATAAACTAACTGTTGAAGAAAATAAATGGATTAATAATAGTCTTTCGACCGTTTTAAATGTTAATGTTTTAAATGACCTTGATGTTTTTGGAAGTAGTGGTTCTGGTGTGTTCTACGACTTCTTAAATGACTTAGGAAAAGAGTATAACTTAAAGATTAATCCCGTAACTTATACGACTAAAGATTCCAGTGTCAGTAATGGTTTTATTAGTACCACCGCTCCTGATGATAAGTTTGTTAAATTCTATGCTGATAATTATGTCTTAATTAAGAAAGAATATATCTATTTTAATGACTTATCAGCTCTTAATAATCTTAAGATTGGTATCTTAAAGAGTGATGAAGACTATTTAAAAAGTTACTTGAAAAATAACCAATCCCTAGAATTTGTTACTTACGATTCTTATAATGATTTAAAGACTAATTTAGAAAAAGGCCTTGATTACATTATGGTTCCTAAGTATGAATTTGCTAAGTATGTCTTAGAGAAGAATTATAATATTGTCTATGAATTTAGTGATATTAAAAAATACTATGGTTATTATATGTTAGATGATAACTTCAGTAGTATTGTGAAAAAATACTTTAGCAAATGGGCTAGTCGTAAATACCAAAATAGTTATAATACTAATTTGAAAAACACCTTAGTAAGTGCCATCAAATTATCGGAAGTTGAGCAAAAAGAACTTGTATCGCGTGTTTATAACTATGGTTTTGTCAATAATAATCCTTATGAAATCATCTTAGGAGGTAACTACGGAGGAATTATTTCGGTTTACTTAAAAAACTTTAGTGATATGGCAGGTATCGATTTTAAATATGTTAAATATCGTACTTATAAACAACTAACTAATGCGATTAATAGTAATTCTATTGACCTTTATTTTAACTATTATACTTTAACAAATAATTATACCAGTATTAATACTAACCTTGATATTAAGTATTATATTATCGCTCCTCGTGGTAATGATATTGTCGTGGACTCGCTAAATTCTCTACAGAATAAGACTGTTTATGCGATGCAAGATAGTATCATCTATGATAATTTAAAGAATATTAATAATATCGACTTAAAGACTTATAAGAAAACTAGTGAATTAAAGAAATTATCTAAGGATAGTATTGTTGTCTTAGATTATGATACTTATTTAGATTTAGCTAATACTACTCTTAAAAATTATAGTCCTCGTTATGCCGGTAGTCTAAATACTCCTTATACTTTTAGAATTAGAGAAGATAATGCTTTTGCTAAGTTATTTAAAGCTTATATAGCCCTTACTGATGCTAAACAGATTAGAGTTACGGGTCTAAATAGTTATAAAATGACTTTAGAAAGTGGAACTATCTTAGGAACTATTGCTAAATATATCCTTTATTTTCTAATTATCTTTGTTATTCTTATGTATGCTTTATATCGTCGAGCAAGAAAGATAAAGATTTCTAAGAAGATTAAAAAAGAAGAAAAGTTGCGTTATATTGACCAATTAACTTCATTAAAAAACCGTAATTATCTGATGGAAAATGCTTCATCTTGGAATAAGAATACCATTTATCCACAGGCAATGGTTGTTATTGACTTAAATAAAATTCAAGAGATTAATGATACTTTAGGATATGAGAAGGGTGATATTCAAATTAAAGCAGCTGCTAATATTCTCATTAGAACACAACTAGATAATAGTGATATCATTCGTACTGATGGTACTGAATTCCTGGTTTACTTAGTAGGATACGACGAAAGACAAGTAGTAAGCTATATTAAAAAATTATATAAAGAATTAAAAAATTTACCATATAACTTTGGGGCATCGATTGGTCATAGTATGATTGATAGTGATAAAAAACTAATTGAAGATGCTTTAAACGAAGCCGTTGAAGATATGAAGAAAACTAAGCAAGAAAACAGTGCTAAGGAGTAGTAATGAAACCAAAAGAGTTTATTAAAAACTTTTATAGTGTCTTAAATAGACCAGAAATGCTAATCTTACCTGGTCATCTTGCTTTTTCTTTTATCCTTTCAATCGTACCCATCTTGACCTTGATTGGTTATGGAGCTGCAGGACTTAACTTATCCATCGATTTTATTGAAGAGTTTATTACGAAAGCTTTTGGTAGTAATATCAGTGCGATGATTATTCCCATCGTTTCTGTAAGTGGCTTATCCTTATCATTCTTTGTAACACTTTTTGTCGGTTTTCTTACCGCTTCATCCGGAGCATCTGCTATCATTATTACATCCAATATGATTTATGGTATTAAAGATAAAGGCTATATCTATCGTAAAATTAAGTCATTAGTGATGACGGTCTTTATAGTCTTTCTATTCCTTTTTATCTTAATCTTCCCATTATTTGGTAATAAAATTATTAGTTTGGTTGAATATGTTAATCTAAACCCCGTTGTAACGGAACAACTAAAGAGTATTTTTAACTTTTTACAAGGGCCATTCGCCTTATTTGTTATTTTCTTATTTATTAAGATTATCTATGCGATGGCACCTGATGTTAAAATTCCTTCGAAAAACCTTACCTATGGCGCTATTTTTACTTCGATTGGTTGGTCTTTGGTGACTTGGCTTTATTCCTTTTACATTAATAATTATGCCCATTATTCAGTCTTTTATGGCGGACTTGCTAACTTAGTAATTCTCTTACTATGGTTTTATTTACTGGCTAATATTTTTGTGATTGGTATGGCTCTTAATTATCGGAAGAGTGAAATTAAATTAGAGGAGTAATCTTCTAATTTTTTGTTTCCTTGTTTACAAAGGAAACGAATTCTTGGTATAATGTGAATATAAAAGAAATAAGAAGGTATGAATATGAATAATGATATGAAAAGTAATGTCTTTAGTGATGAAAATGATATATTTAATTCTGGTAATTCTCAAAGTACGGTTAATTCCCCCAATAATAATATTTCTAGTAATCAAACAATGAGTAATCAAGTTATAAATTCTGGTGTCCCTAATCCAGGGAATAACGCTGATAATCGTAGCAATAATATATCCCAAAATAATGGGGGTATCCAAGCTACTATGAGTAATCAAGTTAATCAGGTAAATCAAAATACGGGGAATGTTCCCAATAATAATCAGACTCAAGGAACTAAAGAAACTCCTAATACTAATCAAATTCCCATAAACAACGGTCCTGAGATGCCTAAACTAAATGGGGATGAGACTATTGGAATGATGAAAAAAGATACGCAAAAGAGTCCCGTTGCCATACTTATTTTGTTTGTGGCTCTAATCCTAAGTGTTTTCTTAATACCTCAGATAACTCCTTACTTTAGTGATGTTTTAAAGATATTTCATATTGATGATAATAGTTCTATCTATGATAATAATCGCAAAGATAATCCTATTGAAAATAATACTAATAAAGATCAGAACGACAATAATTTAAATAACGATGAAACAAAAATAACTTATTATGATTTAAAAGAAGATACAGAGATAACTTTTGGGGACTTAAAAATATCTAACTTTCTTAAGACAACCGAAGGTAATAACTTTTACTTATCTTATAAAATTTTAAATAATGGGGCAACTTCTTATAGTTTTAGAAATCATAAGATTTATTTTGATTTTTATAATGACTCTAAGACATATTTAGGAAGAATTCTAATTGATATGGATACTTTAGCTAGTAAAGAAGAGACTACCTTAAAAAGTCCTATTAGTGAGACCGAGTATAATCAAGCTATAAGTTTTGAAGTTTTAGAACGTACTTCAGCTGATTATCAAAGTGTAACCTTAAAGAATAATAAACTAACTTGTATTAATAGTAATCATACGATAGTTTATACTTTTAATAGTAATAACCTCGTGGGCTTAGATGATACTTTTGATTATACTTTTATTACTAATGATGATGCTTATGCTAAATATTCCCTTGATACTCAGAATACAGTAAATGAGTTAAATAAAGCTGTGGGCGTTTCGGCAGGTTTTGTTAATAAAGAAAATGGTTTTATTAAGACCGTTCGCATTGATTATAGTGCTACTGAAGAAGATTTTACTTTTACTAAATACGACCGACTATATTATCCTAAGAATGAAAAGGCTAGTACTATTAACTATGAATTAGAATCTATTGGCTATAAGTGTGATTAGAAAGACTAACTTATGAATTATACATTTTATATTAATGATTTTGAAGGACCATTAGATGTCCTTTTACATTTGGTTAAACAAGCGAAGATGGATATCTATGAGATTAATCTCTTTACTTTGATTAAAGAATACTTGGACTTTATCAAAGAAATGCAAGACTTAAATATAGATGTTGCTAGTGAATACTTAAGTATGGCTAGTGAACTTGTCCATCTAAAGAGTAAAATGCTTGTTAATAAACAGGATGATTCGGAAGAAGAAACTGATGATGAGTTTAGTATTAAGAGTGAAGAAGACTTAAGAAAAAAATTATTAGAGTACGAAAATATCAAAAATATTACCGGAACTTTTAAAAATTTAGAATCTAGGAGAAGTGAGATTTACACAAGATTTCCAGAGAGTCTAAAAGAGTATTATGGGCCAAGTGAGGTTCCTAAAGGACTATATGATGCCGATACTCTTTATAAAGCTTTTTTAGAAGTTGAAAAGAAATTAAAACTTTTAAAACCTTTAGATACGACTATTACTAAAAAAGAAATAAGTGTTGAACAAAGAACTCAAGAAATTAAAAATATCTTAAAAGTTCGGGGAAAAGTTGACTTTTATTCTCTTTTTACTATTAATACTAAAGAATATATTGTTATAACATTTCTAACCATTTTAACAATGAGTAAAAACAAAGAACTAAAAATATCTCAAGAAGATAATTTTAGTCCGATTATAGTGGAGGGTTTATATGAATAAAGAAGGTATCCTAGAGGGATTATTATTTGTCACCGGCGATGATGGGTTAACTTTAAAACAAATAAGTGAATTATTAAGTGAAGATATCCCTACTTGTAAAGAAATATTACTTTCTTTGAAACAAGCCTATGAGAATGATAATCGAGGGATTAGAATTAGTTATCTTGGCGATGCTTTTAAACTAACGACTAAAAAAGAACATAAAGAGTATTATCAGAAGTTGATTTGTAATCCAACGACTAATACTTTGTCTCAAGCGGCCTTAGAGACTTTAGCCATTATTGCTTACAATCAACCAATTACCCGCATTGAAATAGATGAATTACGGGGCGTTAATAATACTTGGTTAATTAGAAAACTAGTGGCTAAAGGCTTAATCAAAGAAGTAGGAAAGTCAAGTTTACCAGGGCGTCCTAATCTTTATGGGACTACTAGTGACTTTCTAGATTATTTTGGTTTATCAACTCTTAAAGATTTACCCAAGATTGAGACTACTACAGAAGAAAATGCAACTGGTGACTTATTTAATTCTATTTATAAGGAAGAAGTTAAATGATTATAACGAATAATACTTATCAGAATATTACTAATCTTGAGATGGATAATAATACTTATGAAGCTTGCATTTTTAGTAATATTTCCATAGATGATATAGTTCTTACTAATACTACTTTTAAATCTTGTAACTTTAGTAATAGTACCTTTTCTAATTGTGGGTTTCATCAGGTTAAGTTTATAAATTGTAATTTGCTTGGGACTTCTATCTTCGAGTGTACTTTAAAGAATGTAATAGTCCAGGACTCTAATGGTCTTTATCTTAATATAGGTAAGTCTAAAATCGAAAATACGAGCTTTATAACTAGTAATCTAAAAGAAATGCGTCTTATTGGATGTACTGACAAAAATCTTGTCTTTAATAATTGTCGATTGGACAAAATGACTGTTTCTGATACTAAATTACAGGGCGTTGATTTATCAACTAATGAGATTAATGGAATGATTTTTAAAGTTTCGGATATTAAGGGCTCTTTTATTTCTCCTGAACAAGCTATCAGTTTAATTAATAATTTCGGCTTAATAGTTAAATATTAAATAAAATTATCTATAGAATAAAAATTAAAAGAATAAAAAGGTTTGTTTATGAAAAAATCAGTTCAAATTATTCTAACTATCAAGCAACGGCCAAAGACTTATTACCAGAGGCTATCGAAAATCGGAGTAAATATGCGGCCGAAGCTAATGAAGTCCTAGAAAATACTAATATCTATCGTGAAGAGTTAGGGCTTCAAAAATTGGCACTTGATGAAGATTTAATGAAGGTAGCAATGATAAGAGCTATGGAAATGGGCTACGGTAATAAACTAAGTCATATGCGTCCTAATGGCGACTTTTGTTTTTCTGTTGCTGATGAACTAGGATATGGTGATTTCTGGGGAGAAAACTTAGCCTGGGGACAGAAAAGTGGCAAGCAAGCTACTACTTGGTGGCGTAATTCTCCTGGTCACTATATGAATATGGTTGGTGATTATACCAAACTTGGCGTTGGCGTTTTAAAATTTAATGGTCGGTACTTGTGGGTTCAAGTATTTGCTTAAGAAAATAAAATTTATTTCAAAAATTAAGTATTATAGTGAAATTTTAGTATCTATTTAAACTATTATTTGCTATAATACTTATATGCCTGTGTGGCGGAATTGGTAGACGCGCTGGACTCAAAATCCAGTGGTAGCAATATCGTGTGGGTCCGAGTCCCACCACAGGCACCAGTGACGAATCTGTTCGAATCATTCGAACTTAATTATATACTTCAATCTGAAATATGATTGATTTTTATTTTACAAAAAATCCCCATCGGTAATTTTGATACTTTGTCAAAATACCT
>OIZO01000485.1_pt1 | contig 27013 bp, 18 predicted proteins | sample 1588551 | NCBI WGS metagenome assembly OIZO01 (sample SAMN03283271) | human gut metagenome | biome: human-associated habitat; material: feces | host: Homo sapiens | place: Peru | collected 2012 | reverse complement strand
TCGTAGATGGATTAACTTCTTCTTAACTTCCTCTAACTCCTATTTTGACACACCCTCTTTTATGTATAAATATTACTACGCAATACTATTTACAGCACAAAAGTTTTGGAAATGTGCAAATAATGACGTACCTTTGCACAAAATTTTGAAGATTGTGCAATGGAGAAAATACCCAGTTTTAACCAATATATAGAGGACAGCGTTATAAAGTTTTGGGATAAGGACGCTTTTACCGACTACAAAGGCGCAACACTGCAATACCACGATGTAGCACGAAAAATAGAAAAGTTGCACATCATGTTTGAAAACAGCGGTGTGAAGCGTGGCGACAAGATTGCCCTGTGCGGACGCAACAGCAGCCACTGGGCTGTGGCATTCCTCGCCACTCTGACATACGGCGCTATTGCCGTACCAGTACAGAACGAGTTCACACCCGAACAGATACACAACATAGTCAATCACAGCGAGTCGAAACTCCTGTTTGTAGGCGACGTGGTGTGCACACAAGTCAACCCAGACATGATGCCGGCTCTCGAAGGCATCGTATACCTGCCCGACTTCTCCATCGTCATATCACGCAGCGAGCAACTGACGTTTGCACGCGAACACCTTAACGAGATATTCGGCAAGCGATACCCGAAATACTTCCGCAAGGAACACATCAGTTACTATAAGGAGCAAAGCCCCGAAGAGCTGGCTATGATAAACTACACCAGCGGCACAACGGGATTCTCAAAGGGCGTAATGCTTCCTTACCGCGCACTGTGGGGCAATATTGACTACGTGTTGAAGTGTCTTGCACCCAATGTAAAGCCAGGTTCAAATCTCGTAAGCATTCTGCCAATGGCTCACATGTACGGACTGGCAGTAGAATTCCTCTTCGGATTCATCAACGGATGCCATCTGTACTTCCTCAACCGAATGCCGTCGCCGTCGCTCATCGCCGAAGCGTTTGCCGAGGTGAAGCCCCGACTCATCGTGGCTGTACCGCTCGTTGTTGAGAAGATAATACGCCGTAAGGTGCTGACTGAGGTGCAGACCAACCGCATGAAGCTGCTCTTGAACATGCCCGTCATCAACAAGAAGATAAAGCAGCACATCCGCGACCGCATAATGGAGGCTTTCGGCGGCAACGCATACGAGATAATAGTAGGTGGAGCACCGCTCAATCAGGGCATCGAGGAATTCCTCAACAGCGTGGGAGTGCCTATCACTATAGGATACGGCACCACCGAGACGGCTCCGCTCATCACCTTCGCCAATTACGACAATTACAAGATAGCGTCGTGCGGACCGGTAGTTGACCACATGGAGGCAAAGGTAGTAAGCCCCGACCCTGCCAACGTGCCTGGCGAACTCATCGCCAAGGGCATGAACGTGATGCTCGGCTACTACAAGAACGAGGAAGCCACAAACGCCGTACTCGACAAAGACGGATGGTTTCACACCGGCGACCTCGCCACAATGGCGCCAAGCGGACACATATACATAAAAGGACGAATCAAGAACATGCTCCTCGGAGCCAACGGACAGAACGTCTATCCGGAGGAAATCGAGGACAAACTCAACAATATGCCGCTCGTCGGCGAAAGCATAATAATACAGCGCGACACCAAGCTCATCGCTCTCGTGCACCCTGAAATAGAGGACAAGGAGGCTATGGACTTCGACGACGACGACGTGAAGGGAATAATGGACGAAAACCTTAAGACCCTCAACAACCAGCTGCCGCCTTTCTGTAAGATAGCGGCTATAGAAATACAGAAAGAGGAATTCCAGAAAACTGCCAAAAAGAGCATCAAGCGATACCTCTACAAATAAGGCATAAAAACACCTCACAATGATAAATAAAGATATAATGGAAATACCGAGTTTTAACGCTCTTATCGAACAGAGCATCATCACCAATTGGGACAAGGATGCCCTAACCGACTTCAAGGGGGCCACTCTGCAATATCACGACGTGGCACGCAAGATAGAGAAACTGCACATAATGTTCGAAAGCAGCGGCGTAGTTAAAGGCGACAAGATAGCCCTGTGCGGACGCAACAGCGCCAGCTGGGCTGTAGCATTCCTCGCCACTCTGACATACGGAGCCGTAGCAGTGCCTATCCTGCACGAGTTCACTGCCGACCAGATTCACAACATCGTCAATCACAGCGAAGCCAAGCTGCTCTTCGTGGGCGACTATGTAGCTACCGTCATCGACCAGACAAAGATGCCCGACCTCGAAGGCATCATCTACATACCCGACTACTCGCTCGTAGTGTCGCGCACCGACAAACTCACATACGCACGCGAACACCTCAACGAGATGTTCGGCAAGAAATACCCCAAGTATTTCCGCAAGGAGCACGTACACTACTATAAGGAGCAGAGTCCCGACGAGTTGGCTCTCATCAACTACACCAGTGGTACGACGGGCTTCTCTAAGGGCGTAATGATTCCTTACCGCGCTATGTGGAGCAACTACGACTTCGCTATCTCGGTATTAGGCAATATCATCAAAAAGGGCGACAATGTAATCAGCATCCTGCCTATGGCTCACATGTACGGCATGGCATTCGAGTTTATGTTCGAATTCCTGTTTGGTTGCCATGTGTTCTACCTCACCCGCATACCATCGCCAGCCATCATCGCTGCAGCATTCGCCGAGGTCAAGCCAGCCATAATCATCGCTGTGCCTCTCATTATCGAGAAGATCATCCGCAAGAAGGTATTCCCCAAGATACAGAACAACCGCATGCGCATCCTGCTGAACATGCCTATCGTGAGCAAGAAGGTGAACGAGAAGATAAAGGAGCAGGTAGTAAAGGCATTCGGTGGCAACTTCTATGAAATCATTGTAGGCGGTGCAGCCTTCAATCAGGAGGTAGAACAGTTCCTCAAGCGCATCGGATTCCCCTACACCGTAGGCTACGGCGCTACTGAGTGTGCCCCTATCATCTGCTACGCCGACCACAAAGACTTTGTACCGGGTTCATGCGGCAAGCCAGTAGTACATATGGAGGTGAAGATTGACAGTCCTGATCCGGCAAATGTTCCGGGCGAGATATTGGCACGCGGACTCAACGTGATGCTGGGCTACTACAAGAACGAGGAGGCTACAGCTTCAACTCTCGACAAAGACGGATGGTATCACACCGGCGACCTCGGACTGATGGACGCTGACGGCAACGTATTCATCAAGGGACGCTCTAAGAACATGCTGCTCGGAGCTTCAGGTCAGAACATCTACCCGGAGGAAATAGAGGACAAGCTCAACTCATTGGCTATGGTGAACGAGTCAGTTGTAGTGCAGCGCGGCGAGAAACTCGTAGGTCTTGTATATCCCGACTTCGACGAAGCCGACACAATGCGCCTCAACGAAGCCGACCTTGAGAAGATAATGGAGCAGAACCGCCAGGAACTCAACGCCGACCAGCCACCCTACTGCCGTCTGTCGGCTATAGAGATTGTAAAGGAAGAGTTTGAGAAGACACCTAAGAAGAGTATCAAGCGATACCTTTACAAATAAAGAATACTCCTACAAACAAGGATATAACAGCAAAAACAACATTGATATGCATCATCATTTATGTATAACAATGTTGTTTTTGTTGTTTTTTTTATAGTTCGTTTTTTACTTTCTACTTTTTTTGTTTCTATATAATTAAACCACAAAGCAATAAAAACGTCATAGAACACGTAAATAGTTTTTCTGTTTAGTCTAAAATTCACAAAAATATATACACCAACAAGAAAATAACAACAGAATGAAAAAAATTGTCTTCTTGCTCCTTCTTATGCTCACCGCATTGGGAGCGGCAGCCCAAGACCGTAAGATCACGGGGACGCTGACCGACAAAGACACTCATGAGCGTATGGAGCAGGCAGCCGTACAACTGCTGCGCCAGGACAGCTCGTATGTGAAGGGCAGCGTGACCGACGCCAACGGAGCCTTCAGCATCACTGCTCCAAACAACGGAAAGTACATACTGAAGTTCTCCAACGTGGGATACAAGACCCTCTACCGCAACGTGACCATCAGCAACGAAAACAACGTCTCTGTGGGCAACATTATGTTTGCATCGTCGGCAATCGCACTGAAGGGAACCACCGTAACAGCCAATGCTGCCAAGGTGACGCTCAAGAAAGACACCTTCATATACAACGCCACAGCGTTCCGCACTCCAGAAGGCTCTACCATTGAGGAACTGGTGAAGCGTCTGCCGGGTGCGCAAGTGGGCGACGACGGCAAGATTACCATCAACGGCAAGGAGGTGAAGAAGATTAAGGTGGACGGAAAGGAATTCATGGTGGGCGACACAAAGACTGCCATGAAGAACCTGCCTACCAACATCGTAAACCGTATCAAGGCTTACGACGAAAAGAGCGATCTGGCACGCGTTACTGGCATTGACGACGGCAACGAGCAGACCGTGCTCGACTTCGGACTGAAACCGGGCATGAACAAGGGTATGTTCTCCAACGCCGACTTAGCATACGGTACGCACGACCGATTTGCCGAGCGACTCATGGGAGCCTACTTCAACTCGAAGATACGCGTAATGGGATTCGGCTCGCTCAACAACACCAACGACATGGGATTCGGACGCGGCTCGTTCGGACGCGGACGCAACGGTCTGAACACATCAAAAATGGTGGGCACCAACTTCAACTACGACAATGGCAAGACATTCTCGTGGGACGGTTCGGTGAGATGGAACCATCGTAACGGCAACACACAATCGAAGTCGTCATCAGAGAACTTCGTGAGTTCGTCGAAGTCGTTTGCCAATTCGCTCAACCAGCAGTTCTCGCGCAGCAACTCATGGAATGCACAGATGCGATTCGAGTGGAAACCTGACACGATGACCAACATCATGTTCCGCCCGTCGATGAGTCTGTCGTCAAGCGACGGACGCTCGGCTTCCACCTCAGCACAGTTCAACGACGACCCATACTCGGACACCGACGACCCGCTGTCGGACAAGGGCATCAGCACTATGGCAGAAGCCGGAAAGATGGTGAACACCTCGAAGTCGAACTCGATAAGCTACAGTGACAACAAGCAGTTTGGCGGTATGCTGCAATTAAACCGCAAACTGGGCAACCGCGGACGCAACGTGACGCTGCGCGGCGACTTCAGCTATAAGGACGGCGACAGCAAGTCGCTATCTACCAACAACGTCCATCTGTATCAGATAAAGATGAAGGACAACCCTCTCGCCGACTCTACATATCAGACCAACCGCTACAACGTGACGCCGACCAAGACGTACAGCTACAGCGTGCAGACTACATACAGCGAACCGCTGTGGAAGGCTACGTTCCTGCAGATGAGCTATCAGTTCAAGTACTCGTACAGCAAGAGCGACCGTGCTACATACGACTTCTCCAATCTGGGCGAAGACTTCTTCGGCACTCTCACTCCGCAATACCGCCAGTGGGACAGCTACTTGAATCTGCTCGACAAGCCCTATACCGAATATGAGGACAAGTCGCTGAGCCGCTACTCAGAGTATAAGAACTACACACACGACATCGACCTGATGTTCCGCATGCTTAGACAGAATTATCAGTTCAACGTAGGTGTGAAAGTGCAGCCACAGACATCAAAGTTCATACAGGACTATCAAGGCAAATACGTAGACACAGTGCGCACCGTGACCAACATCACGCCGACACTCGACTTCCGCTACCGATTCTCGAAGGTGAGCCGACTGCGCATCAACTATCGAGGCTCAACGTCGCAACCCTCAATGACCGACCTGCTCGACATCACCGACGACAGCGATCCGCTCAACATCAGCAAGGGTAATCCCGGACTGAAGCCTTCGTTCACCAACAATCTGCGCGCCGAATACAACAACTACATCGAGAAACACCAGATGTCGATAATGACAAGCGTCAACTACTCCAACACGCGCAACTCCATCGGCTACAAGGTGACGTACGACGAGAAGACCGGCGGACGCATAAGCCGACCAGAGAACATCAACGGCAACTGGAACGCTTCGGGCATGTTCATATTCAATATGGCTATCGACACCACGGGCTACTGGAACATCAACACATTCACCAACGTCGACTACCAGAACCGTGTGGGCTATCTCTCGCTCAATCGCAACGCCGACTCGCAGCGCAACGTGACAAAGTCGACAAGCGTAAGCGAACGTCTTGCCATGAGCTTCCGCAACTCATGGCTTGAGGTGGAGCTTGACGGCTCGATGGACTATATGCACGCCCGCAACAACCTGCAGCCACAGAGCAATCTCGACACATGGCAGTTTGCATACGGCGGAACCATCAACCTGACCGCTCCGTGGGGTACAAGCCTATCGACCGACATTCACCAGAATTCACGCCGAGGCTATTCAGACAAGTCGATGAACACCAACGAGCTGATATGGAACGCCCAGCTGTCGCAAGGTTTTATGCGCGGACGTGCACTGACCATCTCACTCCAGTTCTACGACATACTCAAGAATCAGAGCAACTTCTCGCGCACCGTGTCGGCAATGAGCCGCAGCGACGTGGAGTATAACTCTATCAACAGCTACGCAATGCTGCACGTCATCTATCGTCTCAACCTCTTCGGAGGCAAGCAGGCACGACGTGGCGGACCTGACGGACCAGGCAACCGCCGCCCTGGATATGGACGCCCACCAATGGGTGGCGGCAATCCGCACGGAGGAGGCGGACGTATGCCAATGATGCGAATGGGAAGACCAATGATGTAATAAAAAACCATTTATAAAGTAGCCCTTTTTACGAAGGGCTACTTTTTTTATTTATATGACACTTTATTCAAGTTTTTTACTTAAATTTGTACTTGAATAAACAGTATACGAAAAAACACGTTGAGCCTTATGAAACAGAAAGTAGTAATTTCGGGAAACCTCGAGCGCGACCTTGTGAGCGCTATATCAGAATGTGAGCACGACCGCATATTCGTACTCGCCGATGAAACGACACAACAGCTGTGCTGGCCAAAGATAAAGAACTTCAAAGCACTGAAAGACTGCACCCCAATAATCATTAAAGCCACCGACACACACAAAAACCTCGACACACTCTCGCAGGTGTGGCAGGCGCTGAGCAACGGAGGAGCCACACGCCACTCGCTGATGATTAATCTCGGCGGCGGAATGGTGACCGACCTCGGAGGTTTTGCGGCAAGCACATTCAAGCGCGGCATCGACTTCATCAACATACCCACTACGCTGTTGGCAATGGTCGACGCTTCAGTGGGAGGCAAGACAGGCATCAACTTCGGCGGACTGAAGAACGAAATCGGCGTGTTCTCCGACAGCCGCTTCGTCATCATCAACACACAATTCCTTGACACACTCGACCATGACAACATCTGCTCGGGCTATGCCGAGATGCTCAAGCACGGACTCATCTCCGACGAACGTACATGGGCAGAACTGGTGACATTCGATCTTGACAACCCCGACCTCAACCAACTGCAACGCATGGTGGCAGAATCTATCAAGGTGAAAGAGCGCATCGTCGAAGCCGACCCACACGAGCACGGCATACGCAAGGCACTGAACCTGGGCCATACAATGGGCCACGCCTTCGAATCGTTTGCCATGCGACGCGGCACACCGATACTGCACGGATACGCAGTAGCATACGGACTCATCAGCGAACTGTATATGAGCACACGCAAGACGGCTTTCCCCACCGACCGCATGCACCAGACCGTACGCTTCATACGCGAAAACTACGGCACACTCAACATCACCTGCGACGACTACCCGACACTCATCGAACTGATGCACCACGACAAGAAGAACACGTCGGGCATCATCAACTTCACACTGTTGGGCAATGTCGGCGACATACGCATCAACCAGACTGCTAACGAAGAAGAAATAAAGGAGGCTCTCGACTTCTTCCGCGAAGGATAGAGCATCAATTATAAAAAAACAAGATATGGACATAGAAAGAATTAAAGAGATACGACTGAAACAAGACGGACTGTCGAACACGCTCGGCATGGAATTTCTGTCGACACCCGACCCTGACACCTGTCAGGCACGAATGAAGGTAGACAGCCGCAACCGTCAGGTATTCGGTTTTCTCAGCGGAGGCGCCACACTGGCACTGGCTGAGAACCTTGCCGGTGTAGGCTCAATGACTTTGTGCCCCAATAACATCTGCGTGGGCATCAACGTAAGCGGAAGCCATGTGAAGGCGGTGCGCGAAGGCGACACCGTGACTGCCACTGCACGCATACTGCACAAGGGAAAGACACTGCACCAGTGGCATATCGAAATATGCAACTCTGCCGGTGAGCTCATCTCGTCGGTAGAGATTACCAACTTTGTAATGAGCGGCAAGGATGTGGGCAAGCCCAAGAACAAATAGCATCCACATTAAGACAATATGAGTTTTGTATATTTCCGACTGCCTAACACCACGCAAATCGTTCACAACAAACTGAACGACGAGCCTGAAGAACTGGCTACGGCAGCCGAACTGAACGGACGAAGCGGATTTGTCATAGCACCTTTCGCTCCGTCGACCGACATGCCCATACTGCTTGTACCAACCCAATGGGAAACGATTGAACCCTCGCAGCTGCACACTCTTGTCTCAGCCACCGACAACACACAACTGTCGACCACGCTGAACAGCTGCGACTGCACTGCCGAACGCACGCAATACAACGCCGACTTCAATAGGTTCCACGCTGAACTGAAGGCGGGACGATTTGCCAAAATCGTATTGGCACGCAGTACCCGGCTCACAGCTACAGCACGCATAAGCGCACTGACGCTGTTCGCACGAGCCTGCCAACGCTATCCGCGCATGTTCATAGCACTCTATTCTACCAAGCGCAGCGGCACATGGCTTGTCGCTACGCCCGAAACTCTGATTGGCGGACATTGCGGACAGATGCACACCATGGCTCTGGCGGGCACTATGCGACCTGGAACGGGCGAATGGAGCGACAAGAACAAGCGTGAACAGAAATATGTAGAAACGTATATCACCGAATGTGTAAGGCAATTCTCGGACGACATCAACGTCGAAGGACCATACACTACGTATGCTGCCGACCTGCAACACCTGCGCTCCGACATACGTTTCAGCATGAACGACACTGCGCTCATAGGCAATGTGGTGGACGCTCTGCATCCTACACCTGCCGTATGCGGCATCCCGAAGGACGAGACCCGACGCTTCATCATCGACAACGAGTCGCAACCGCGTGGCTACTACAGCGGTTTTGCCGGACCATTCAATCCCGACGGCGACACCCACCTGTTTGTAACACTCAGATGTATGCACATCGAGAGCGAGGCGGAAGACTCTGCCGTGTACCGGCTCTTTGCCGGAGGCGGACTGCTGGCAGACAGCACCGAGCAGGACGAATGGAACGAGACCGAAGCCAAGATGAATACTATAAGAAAACTATTCGACTATGTACAGCAATAAGGAAAACGTCAACATACTGACTTCGCTGCTCCTGGAATACGGTGTAAGCGACGCTGTGGTGTGCCCAGGCAGCCGCAACGCACCCATCGTGCACAACCTTAGCGTGTGTGAGGCAATACGCTGCCGACCCGTAACCGACGAACGTTCAGCTGCTTTCTACGCTCTCGGACTGGCAATAGCCACTAAACGGCCTACCGTAGTGTGCGTAACGTCAGGCTCGGCATTGCTCAACGTTATGCCAGCTGTGGCTGAAGCAGCCTATCAGCATGTTCCGCTTATAGTAATTTCGGCAGACCGTCCGCAGCAGTGGATTGACCAGCTCGACGGTCAGACCATCCCCCAGCCAGACGCTCTCGGGCGCTTTGTGCGCAAGGCTGTGCAACTGCCCGAACCTCACAACGACGAAGAACGATGGCTGTGTCGTCGACTTGTCAACGAAGCCATGCATCTCGCCACGTGCCGACAGGGCGCACCCGTACACATCAATGTGCCCATAAGCGAACCGCTCTTTGTGTTTGACACTGAGCAACTGCCCCAACTCAGCCGCTTCAACAACATTAGGCGTGCTGTTTTCAAGGACGCTTCGATGGATATACCCGATGCTTTCCATAAAGCAAAGCGCCCCATGATTGTAATTGGACAACTGGCTCACGGCACAGTTTCGCACGAGACAATACGCTCGCTGAGCGAGAAGTATGTGGTAATGAGCGAACCGCTGTCTAACCCTTCGTACATGACAATACACTTCGACGAGGCAATCAGATATATAGTCAGCGACAACAGTAGCATCAACGACGACGAAGACGACAAGACGGCATACTATCCCGACTACGTCATCTACGTAGGCGACACGCTCGTAAGCAAACCCGCACGCCGCTTTCTGCGCAATGCAAAGTCTCCGTCGTGCCTCATCACGCCCGATGCGGCAGACATTCACGACCCGCTTATGACACTGACCGACATCGTAGAATGCGATACCGATAGTATTAACGCATTGCTTGCAAGTCTGTGCGATGCGCCCGACACCGACGGGCGATGCCGATTCCACGACCGCTGGCAGTCGTTCCTCGACGCATATGCAGCCCATGCCGATGCCTATGCACCCGAATACTCGCAGATGGCGACTGTGAAATATTTTGAAGAGCAGCTTGCCGACCTCGACATAGATATATGCGTACATTACGCCAACAGCTCAGCCGTACGCTTGGCGTGCATCTACGCACAGCATTATGTATGGTGCAACCGTGGCGTCAACGGCATTGAAGGCTCGCTGTCGACGGCTGCAGGATTCTCACTCGCAACGCCCGACATGACGATTTGCGTGATAGGCGACCTGAGTTTCTTCTACGACCAGAACGCCCTTTGGAACTCCAACCTGCGCGGCAATCTTCGTATCATACTGCTCAACAATCGCGGTGGCGGCATATTCCGACAACTGCCAGGACTCAGCGACAGTCCGGCTGCCGACGATCTGGTCATGGCAAGCCACGAAAACACGGCTCAAGGCATCTGCACCCAAAACGATATAGGCTACCTTTCGGCAAAAAACATGGACGAAATGCAGATTGGCATCGTGACATTGCTTACACGCGAGAGCGAACGACCTATGCTGCTCGAAGTATTCACCGACAGCAACGACGACGTAAAGGCGCTTGAAAAATACTTCAAGCTGTAAAGGATTGTAATGTAAATATTCAATAAACCCAAATAAGAACAATGGAAAATAGAGAATGGAAGAAGATCGAAGGCTTCGACTTCAAAGAAATATTGTTTGACGAATACAACGGTATCGCCAAGATAACAATCAACCGTCCGCGCTATCGCAACGCCTTCACACCTCGCACTACATGGGAGATGTCGCAGGCTTTTGCATGGTGTCGCGAGGCTCAGCGCATCAGTGTGGTCATCCTTACCGGTGCCGGCGACAAGGCATTCTGCTCGGGTGGCGACATGCACGTGAAGGGTCGTGGAGGATATGTAGGCGACGACGGTGTGCCACGCCTCAACGTGCTCGACGTGCAGAAGCAGATACGCTCGCTGCCAAAGCCCGTCATCGCTATGGTCAACGGCTATGCCATTGGTGGTGGACACGTGCTTCACCTCATGTGCGACCTCACAATCGCCAGCGACAACGCCATCTTCGGACAGACCGGACCTAAGGTAGGCTCGTTCGACGCAGGTTTCGGTGCCAGCTATTTGGCTCGCATCGTGGGTCAGAAGAAGGCTCGTGAAATATGGTTCCTGTGCCGTCAGTACTCAGCCATTGAAGCCGAGCGCATGGGAATGGTAAACAAGGTTGTGCCGTTCGACCAGCTTGAGGACACTTGCGTAGAATGGGCACAGATTATGATGGAACGTTCGCCGTTGGCACTGCGCATGATCAAAGCCGGACTCAATGCCGAGCTCGATGGTCAGGCGGGCATACAGGAACTGGCAGGCGACGCTACCATGCTCTACTATATGCTCGACGAGGCTCAGGAGGGTGGCAAGGCTTTCCTCGAAAAGCGTAAGCCCGACTTCAGCAAGTTTCCTAAACTGCCTTAATGAAAAGTCAGACAGTCATAACGAAGCGGCTGCTCACTCTCTGGCGCAGCATTATCGACATGATAGCACCGCGTGCCTGCGAAATGTGCGGCACCCGGCTTGCTATCAACGAACGACTCGTGTGCACCACATGCAACGCTCTGCTGCCCCGCACTGACGACGCTTCTTCGCCCTACGACAACCATACTGCACGGCGGTTGTGGGGACTGGTGCCGGTGGAGCGGTGTGCTTCGTTTGTGAAGTTTCATCCACACACACCGTTTGCCAACCTCATCTACCGACTGAAGTATGGCGGACGCGACGACATTGGCGAGGAAATAGGACGTATGATGGCTGCCGACTATTTGCAGTCGGGATTCTTCGACGGCATTGACGCTATCGTGCCGATGCCCCTACACAAAAGACGCCGACGTGAACGTGGATACAACCAATGCTATGAGGTGGCACGCGGCATAAGCGAACTGACTCATATACCGGTGCGTGAGGACATTGTTGAGCGAGTGCGTTACACCCAAAGTCAGACGCTGACCAAAGCTACATCACGCTCAACAAACGTAAGCGGTGCATTCGCCCTGAAACAAGGCAAACATCCGAGCGGCTTGCACATTCTGCTCATTGACGACATTATCACTACCGGGGCAACACTAAGCACTTGCGCAACGGAAATAGCGAAGCTCGAAGATGTGAAGATAAGCATTATGACTATAGGACGCACCGAAGACTGATACACCCCACACATCAACCAACAATAAGAATAATGAGATACAAGATAAGCATCACGCCGCGCACACTGCACTTCAAGCAGCCTGCCGGAACATCGCGCGGAGTGTACAACACACGCAAGTCGTGGTTTGTAGAGATTGAGGACAGCGAGCGTCCGGGATGCAAGGGCGTGGGCGAATGTGCTCCTCTGCCCGACCTTAGTTGCGACGCACGTCCCGAATACGAGAAGACCCTGGAGTCGGTCTGCCGTATGATAGAACTGACGGGCAACGTCAACTACGAAATGCTGCGCCCCTACCCTTCCATTCTCTTCGGCATAGAGACAGCCATGACCGACCTGCAGAACGGCGGAAACGGTCTGCTCTTCGACACTCCTTTTGCACGTGGCGAGGAAGGTATAACAATAAACGGACTGGTATGGATGGGCAGTCACGACGAGATGCTTGCCCGACTGGAATCGAAGATGAAAGCAGGATTCCACTGCGTAAAACTGAAAATTGGTGCTATCGAATTCGATAGCGAGCTTGACCTGATACGTCATATACGCCAGGCTTTCACAAAAGAACAGATAGAATTGCGTGTCGATGCCAACGGCGGATTCACATTCGAAGATGCGCCAAGCCGACTCGACCAGCTGGCACGCTACGACATCCACTCAATAGAGCAACCCATACGCCAGCATCAATGGGCACGTATGGCGCAACTGTGCGCAATATCGCCTATACCTATTGCTCTCGACGAAGAACTGATAGGCGTTAACATGCCAGGAATGAAGCAGGAACTGCTCGACACCATACGTCCGCAATACATAATACTGAAACCATCGCTGCACGGCGGAATACGCGGCACACGCGAATGGATAGACATGGCACACCAACGTAGCATAGGTTCGTGGATAACGAGTGCGCTTGAGAGTAATGTCGGACTCAACGCCGTGGCACAATTGGCCGCCGACGTATATGGTCCCAACATCAGTATGCCACAAGGTCTGGGCACCGGTATGCTATTCACCGACAACATCGAAATGCCCCTCACTATACGTGGCGAGAAGCTTTGGCGTTTATAGGAGTTTTGAATTTTGAGTTTTGAGTTTTGAATTGTTCTCGGCTACGCCTGCGATTGTGAATTATTCAATTTTGAATTAAACACTTAACGCCCAACACTCAACACCTAACATTCAACACTCAACATTCAACATTCAACACTCAACACTTCTCATCCAGCACTGCCTTTATCTCGGCGTCGGTCTTGGTGAGCTTGTCCTTGCACAACTTTATAAGCTTCTGTGCTGTCTTCAACTGCTCGCAGAGCGAGTCAATGTCAAGCTCACCATTCTCCATCTTATCGGCAATGGACTGCAACTGGTTCATTGCCGTTTCATATTTCATTTCTCTTGCCATAATCATTTGTTTTTGGTTACTACCGAAGTGAATTTTCCTTTCTCTACACGCGTTTCCACAACAGCCCCTTCGGGCAGTTCCGTGGCATTGCGCACAGCACGTCCGTTGTATGTAGTGATGCTGTAGCCGCGCTGCAGAAGTCGCTCAGGATTGACAGCCTCAACACGCTGTTCTATGAGTTGCAGACGATGACGAGCATCCACAAGTTGCCTGTTGACAGCCGACTGCAGCTTAGCCTGCAAGCTGTCTATCTGCATCAGTGCCGTAGCTATGCGTCGCTGAGTGGCAGCCTCGATGCGTCGCGACAGCATATCGACACGAGCCTCCTCCTTGGTCTTCACCAATGAGAACATCACAGGAATGCGAGCCGAGAGCGACTCCACCCTAACTCGTTCGTGCTGCATGCGTCGCTGCATGCAGTCGACAATACTTTGGCGTGCCGCATCAATCATAGATTCGGTGCGAGCGAGGTTGTCAATGAGCAACTGTGCAGCCGCTGTAGGCGTCTTGACACGTGTATGAGCCACCATATCGAGAACACTCTCGTCGCGGTCGTGTCCGATGCCCGTTATGACGGGAAGCGGAAAGTTGGCTACATTCTCAGCCAACGCAAGTGTGTCGAAGCCCGAAAGGTCGCTCGTTGCACCTCCACCACGTATTATCACCACCACGTCGAAACTGTCGTGTCGACTGTATATGCGATTGAGAGCGGCAATGACGCTACGCTCCACAGCCTCGCCCTGCATCGTAGCAGCAAACAATTCCACATTATATATATAATGCGCACTGTTGTCGGCAAGCTGACGACAGAAGTCACCATAGCCTGCAGCCCCGTCGCTCGACACCACAGCAATGCGCTGGGCAAACATCGGAAGAGCAAGCTCACGCTGAAGGTCGAACACTCCTTCGGCCTTCAGCTGAGCCACTATTTCCTGACGTCGACGAGCAAGGTCGCCCATCGTATATTCGGGATTGATGTCGGACACTATCCATGAGAACCCATAGGCAGCATGAAACTGCGCATGCACGCTCAACATCACTTTCATTCCGGCGTGCAACCGCTGTCCGGTGATGCGCTCGAACATAGGTCGGAGCATACTCCATCGTGAGGCCCAACACTTGGCAGAAGCCTTGGCAATGGGCGTGTTTGAGAGTTCGTCCTTCTCGACAAGCTCCATATAGCAATGGCCGCGCACCTCCCGAAGTTCGGAAAGTTCAGCCACCACCCAGTAGTCGCCCGGCATGTCGATGTCGATGACCGAAGCTACGATAGAGTTGAGTTCATATAGGGATAATGTCTTAGTCATTACGTCGTTGTTATCATTACTTCAGAAAACCCTGCTTGCGCAATACGTCCATCAGTCCAGCCGACATTGCCTCGTTGTCCTTCTTGGTGTAGCGACAGTCGGTGAACACCTGAGCGAGTGTCTGCTTGTTGTTGATGCGGCAGAACTCCTTGCTCTCCTCCAAAGCCTCTTTCTCAGCATAGAAGCTGTCGATGCTCGCAGGCGTATAGTCGTGATAGGTCTCGTTGTGCATGATAGCGTCGAGCGGAAGGCGGTCGGTCAGTTCGGGCTGCTCGTCGGGCCATCCCAACGTAATCGTTGCAACGGGCACCACAAGCTCGGGCAGCTGCAATGTGTCGATAATCATCTGCGGCATATAGACCGTTGTGCCCAGGAAGCAGCATCCCAGCCCCTCCTCCTCAGCCAGATTGCAGAAAGTCTGGCAGAAGAGCAGAGCATCGGTGGCTGCATTCTGATACGAAAGCATATTGTCATAACCCGGATTTGCCTGGCGGTTGTTGCACCATACGGTGGTGCGACGAGTGTCGGCACAGAATGTAAGCACCACGGGAGCCTGCGTAACCATAGGCTGATTGAAATGAGCAGGAGCCAGACGGCGCTTCATCTCGTCGCTGCGTGTCACTACAACACTGTAGAACTGCAGGTTGCCCATGGTCTGCGTGCGCTCAGCCTCAGCCAGCAATCGGCGCAACAGTTGGTCGTCTACGGGTCGGTCGGCATAACGGCGTATGCTGCGACGTGTGTTTATTGTCTTCATATGTATTCTGTTTTATGTGTATATGTATAGGCAAAGGTACACAAAAAAACTTATTTCAAACGTCAACTTGCCGTTTTATTCGGTGAGTTCGGTGCCAAGATACTGTCCCTTGCGTGTAGCCGGCACTCCATATTTCATCCATGCTGGCTCGGGCGCACCCTTCATATAGTGGTCGAAGAACTGTTGCAGACGTATGCTCAAGTCCTTGCAGTTGCGACGCTCCACAAGGTTGTGCTCCTCGCGGTTGTACTGCAGCATCCACACAGGCTTGCCCAATCGACGCAACGCCATGAAGTACTCAATGCCCTGATACCATGGCACGGCACCGTCGTTGTCGTTGTGCATGATGAGCAACGGTGTCTCCACACGGTTGGCACCGAACAGTGGCGAATTTTCAAGATACAGGTCGAGTCCGCCCTTGTCCCAAAGGGTTGCACCGATACGGCTCTGTCCGTGTTCATACTGCATTTGTCGGCACACACCCGAACCCCAACGTATACCGCCATAGGCTGATGTCATGTTGCTCACGGGCGCTCCAGCTCCGGCAGCGCAGAACATATTGGTGCGTGTAACGAGATAGGCTGTCTGATAGCCTCCCCAGCTTTGTCCCTGAATGGCCATTCGTGTGCTGTCGATAAAGTTGAACTGGCTGCACATAGCCTTGGCACCCGACACGATACAGTTGTATGCACTCTCGCCCGGATGCCCCACCTTATATACTATGTCCGGAACGAACACTACGTACCCTCGACTGCAATAGAAGGCAAGGTTGACCGTTGAGCGACTCGGACGCGGGTCGATATGATTGTAAAGCGTCTCCGAACGTTTCTCGTAGAAGTAAATCATCATTGGCAACTTGGTTCCCGGCTCAATACCTTCAGGCACATACAGCAGTCCGTCGAGCGGAGTACCGTCGTAAGCCTTCCAGTGTACCAGCTGGGCATGGCCCCATGAGTATTGCTTCATCTGCGGATTGATATCGCTCACACACTTCTCCTGTGCAAAAGCGGCATCGCTCAAGTGCATGTTATAGGCATTGCTGAAGTTGCCCTTCTGATAAGCCATCACGTCGGCAGCCCCTGCCTTATACACGTTTACGTAACTGAAGGTGTCAAGCACATTCAGACGGTATGAGTTGTTGTCGTTGACACGCACCGTGGCAAATCCGTTCTTCTTCGTAGTCTCGTCGAAGGCTGTCATGTAGAGCAGTGCATTCTCGTCGACAGCGTCCTTATCAGTCCACAGTCTTGAGAGGCGTGGAGCGTGGCGGTCGTACACACGATGACGTAGCTGGATGTTCGACTTGCGTCCATTGCCATTGGTAAGGTTCTGGAATCCATTGCCATCGGGATTGAATTTCCACACATCGTAGCGGTCGCTGATAAGCACGCTCTGGTCGGCATTGGTCCATAAGGGGTCGGTATCATACGGTGGCGGGAAGTTAGGATGGTCGTCGGTCTCGTCGTAGAAGTTTACGCCTGTCTGACGAGTCAGATTCACTGTCTTTCCACTTGCCACATTATAGCAGAAATAAGCCGAATCGCTCAGATTGTACCAAAGGACATACTTGCCATCGGGCGACGACATTGCCATTGCATTTATCTTCTCGGCAATGCTGACGCGCTTGCCAGTGTTGACATTCACCAACGAGATGTCCTTTAACTCATCGTCGTCCCACTGCGACTGTATGTAGTATTTGGTCTTGTCTTGCGACAGTGCCCACTCCGAATTGCCTTGATTCATCACAGTCACTCGGTCCCACATGGCAGTTGTGAGCGGAACAATCTGATTGGGATCAGACAGATTGATTACGCTAAGATAAGTCTTGCGCTTGGCATTGGCTACATTCACCTTCTGCTGCGGCTGTATCTGCCAGTCGCGATAGTTCCAAATGTCTACCTGAGCAGTTTCTGCCTCAACAATTTTCGGATCGTCTGGTGCTATATATGGTGCCACACCAATGAGCACACGACGTCCGTCTTGCGAGAACTCAGGAGCACTGTTCTCGTTGAGTCCCCATCCGCTTGGCAGATTACGGCTGTAGCCTTGCGGTATAATCTCGCTCGACAGCCCGTTGCTCACATAAAAGAGCGAACAGTGCTTGTTGCCTGTCGTAATAGTGTCGGTAGAAGCAAGGAACACTATCTTACTGCCGTCAACGCTGTATCGAGCACCGCCGTAGTACATCTTTCCCTGCGAGAGCACCGACATGGTCATTGTAGGCAGGTCGTAGAGAGTGACAGACGACTTGAGTTTCTTGTTCTTCTTGTCGGGATTCACCAGCACCGTCATACTGCTTGCGTCGGCATTGATAGCATATTCCGACACATTCTTCACCTCGGTCTGCTTGCCAGTGAGTGTATTCACCACAACAAGCACGTCGCCGTCGAGGCGTTCGCGTGCAGCCTTCTTCTTGTTCTTGTTGGGCTTGCGCGAATGGATGTAAGCCACCACATCATTGTTTTCAATACCCGTCTTGTACGACTTGATGCGCTCGTACTTGCTGATGGTCCACTCGTCGAAATTGATTATGGCAAGCGAATCCTTCGGCATCTTGTCCTTCTTCACCTTGCGTTTTCGGGCATTGCGTATCTCGGCATATGGAGCCTTTATCAGTACGCACGCAGTGCGGTTGTTTGTAGCGATGTTGGCCTTATAGCCACGTGGCAACAGGAGCTCCCTTCCGTCGCTCAGTCGTCGCACCACCAACTGACCGTTGCCCTCCTGCGGATTCACTTCGTACAGAAGGTATCGTCCGTCGGAAGTAATCTGTGTGTTGGCAATACCTTTCCATCCGTCGTACACCGTATGGTCCAACGGTTTCTTTTGGGCGTATGCCATTAAGCAAGTAGCCAGACACAGGCCCAGAGTCAACAATTTTCTTTTCATGTTATCATTAGTTATTATTAACGAGAAAAAGGGGAGTGCCACCACGACACGCCCCCACGGGTACTAATTAAATTATAAATTCACCAATTGCCCATTATTCCAACGGGCTTGAGATAGCTGTATTATAGTCAATCTCCTTGTTAGGAATCACCCATGTCCAACCATTGCTGTCCTGAGGATTGATAGTAACAGCAAACTGTTTATGGAAGCTACCACCATGAGACGCATCGTGGCGCACGATAGGCAATCCCCAACGCTTGTAGTTGAACCAGTCGCGACCCTCGCCGAACATCTCTATACGGTAATAGAGACGTACCTCGTCGAGCAAGTCCTGACCTGTCTTTGTACAAACATAATTTGGATTACGACCCGAATCGTGGTTGAGATTACACAACAATCCCTGTGCTTCGCTTTCCTTACCAGGCATATGACAGTAAGCCTCAGCCTCGATAAGATACATTTCGGAAGCGCGGAAAAGAGCAAACTCGCCTACACCAGGCTGTGCCTGTACAAGATGCTTGAACGACATGTAGGCAAATACCTTAGTAGTACCAAACAACTTGCCTGCAAAATCCTTTCTTGCACGTTTAGTCATAGCTTTACCTGCCAATCCTGTAGCAGGATCGTAGCTTTCACCCTCCATAGGAGCGAGGAACATACCGCGACGAACATCAGTTTCAGGAATCTGATCGTACAATTCCTTGCTGATTGCTACCGGATAGTTACGGCAAATATTGGCACTTGAGTTAGACGACTCAAAAGCAAAGAACTGGTAGAAATAAAGAGTCTCCTCCTCAGTGCTAAACACATTCCATATCCACTCGTCGTTGTCAGCACTGAATCCGCTTTCAGGATAATCTTTACCAGATAAGAGCGGATGACCCTCGCGCGCCATTCTGGCATACTTGGCTGCAGTAGCCCAATCCTCACGATGAAGGGCTGCATAGGCGTATACAGCATAGGCAGCATTAATATTGGGCAGATGCTTCTCGTCCTTGCCACGGTCAATACCGCACTCAGTGTAGTACTTTATCGCTTCGTCAAGATCCTTATATATCTGCTCATAGCACTGAGCCTGAGTAGATGTAGGCAACTCGTCCTTCGACTCGTCAATGCGCAATACCACGCCACGCGAACTGCCATTGTTGCTGTCCATCCATCGCTTAGAGTACAGCTGCAGCAACTGCGAATAACAATAGGCACGGAAAGTAAGTGCCTGGGCCTTCAAGAATGCTTTCTCATTGTCAGTGCCAGCAGCATCGTCAGTACGACAGATTACAGAATTGGCATTGCCAATCACCTTGTAATAATAGAACCAAGGATAATAGTCGTACAAAGAAGTTGAACGCTCCAGGAACAGGCTGTTGATGATAGACGACCATCCTGTAAGATTGCTCTTCTGGTAGTCGTTGCCAGGATAGTTGCCATACCATGTACGTATTGTACCCTCACCATTACATCCCTGCTGACCCAGATACTGTTTGGTCATAAGCCTTGACAGACCATTGACAGCCAACTTTACATTGTCGGTAGTTTCGAAGATAGTACCCGTACTGGCTGATGAGTTCGGCTGTAGTTCAAGATAATCGCTACTACATGAAGCTGTGAGCATCAATGCACAAGCCGATAATATATATAATGCTTTTTTCATTGTTGCAAGATTTTAATGTCAGTGAAAAAAATTAGAACTTAACATCCAGACCAACTGTGAACACGCGTGGTGTCACAAGATAGTTGTACTGGAAACCGCTGAATCCCTGCTGCGGGTTGAGACCTCTACGCTTGGTGCTGGTGAAAGCATTCTCGCAAGCGAAGTTGAAGCGTACCGACTCAAGGGTAAGAGCTTTAACCCATGCCTTTGGCAATGAGTAGCTCATATTGATGTTCTTCAATACAATATAGTTGGCACTGGTAATCCATCTTGAAGATGTTCCGTTGTTGTCAGAGCTTGTAGTACTGTTGACCTGCGGAATGCCACCATACCATATACGGTTGGGCGAATCTTCAGTCATGCCTTCAGGAACACCATTCCAAGAGTTAAGGATATCCTTGTGGTTGTTATAGGCTGAAGTACCTGTAGCCATAAGTCCTGCATATACACCATCATATATCTTGCCACCCAATGAATAAGTGAACATAGCCGACAGGGTAAGGTCGCGGAATCTCACAGACGGTGTGAAACTGCCATATACCTTAGGAATGGCTGAGCCTTGGAATTCCTTAATGGCATATGTAGTGTTGTTCACATAGTACTTATCGCCGATATGAACGGTCTTCGAGGTGATGTCACTGCCTTGGGGGTTGCCGATTACGGTTCCGTCGGCTGCCTTAACGCAGTAGTCCTCAAGGTTTGCCTTGTACAGAGAGTTACCTGTCATCTGGTCGACACCTACGTATGTGTAAGTAAAGAACTCGTAGCGGCTCTTGCCCTCAATAATCTTCTGTGCTCCAGAGATGATACCATCCTTGTTCTGCTCTGGCAACTCGATAATCTTATTCTTGATGAACGAAGCATTGGTTGCGAAGTTAACAGTCCAATCACGATTCTTGTAAATATCTACATCGGTATTGATCTCGATTCCTCGGTTAGAAATCACACCCAAGTTCTTGGTGATAGTAGCTTCTGCCGAACTTGAAGATGTAGCACCTGCTGATAGAGGCAGATATACATCGAATAGAAGGTCCTTGTTGCGCTTGTCGAAGTATTCAACACTGATGTTCCAACGGTTGAAAAGACGTGCATCAACACCAAAACCAAACGACTGTCCAGTCTCCCACTTAAGTTCGGAATTAGCAAGCTGTGTAAGATAATATGCACCGCTGTTGTGGTTCTGATCGGCTGCATAGAGTGCCAAATAAGAGTAGTAGCCAGCACCTGCGTCATTACCTACCAAACCGTAGTCGGCACGTATCTTCAAGTTGTCGACCCATTCTATTGGCTTCATGAATTCTTCCTTAGAGATAACCCAGTTGGCACCGATACTGCCGAAGTTACCCCAGCGGCTGTCCTTATGGAAGCGTGACGAACCGTCGCGACGGAACGAAGCCTCAAGATTGTACTTCTCCTTATAGTCATAGCGTACACGACCCAGATAGCTCTCTGTGCGATAGCGGTCGCTGTAGCCGTCGCCCGATGTCAGGTTGTTGAAATTGCTCAGGTTGTCCTTACCCTCAAATGTCTGATTGGTCTTATAAATATATGTATAGTCATAGAAGTAGCTGTAGTTCTCATGACCGAGCAATACGCTTACGTTGTGGTCGCCAAACTTGTGGTTCCAGTTGAGCTGCTGCTGGAAAGTCCAGTTCTTGTAGCGATAAATGCTTCGTGACGTACGACCATTGTTACCCTTACCGTTACCGATAATGGCATTGTCGTATGAGCGATACTCCTGATTGCGCACGTTCATCTCGCCCTTAACAGTAAATGTGAAGTCGTTGAGGAACTTGAAGTCCATGTATGCAGAACTCTGAAGAGTGTTGCGGAATGTACGACTCTTGTTCAAGAGGTTCTCCCAAATTACATGGCGGTCGGCATACTGGTTACGTGTCTGTATAACAGAGCCGTCGTCAGCTGTGTACTGACCAGGGTCGAACTGACGGTTGCCCGATGCGTCCAGACGATAAGTACCGTCAGCATTGTGCAAGTGTACAGGATAGATAGGCGAAATATTGCGGCAATACATAAATACGTTGGTGAAAGAATTTGCATCATCACCGCTTGTAGAATTTGTCTTCTGGTGGCTACCCGCAATTGTAAAGCCTGTATTGAACCAATTTCTCGGACGGAAATTCAAAGCAGCACGACCTGTAAGACGGTTGAAGTCAGAATTGGTTACATAACCCTTCTCGTCAAGATAGCCAACAGAGAAGTAATAGTCGCTCTTAGAAGAGGCATGGCTTCCACTGAAGCTGTACTCCTGACGATAGCCACTGCGCACAGCCTCGTCATACCAATCAAGATCTTCGGCATAGCCGTCAAGTATGCGTGCATCAGAAACAAGCTTACCATTGGCATCGAACAACTGGTCGTTAGCCTTGTTGTAGATGTTGAGATAAAGTCTTTCCTTGATAAGGTTGTTAGTGGCATAAGCATTAGCTGTAGCCATATCATCGCCAGCAGTAATACGTGCATTGCGCATATTCAGCCAGTTGGTCTCCATAAATTCGTTGGCATTGAGCAAGTCATACTCCTTGATACCACGTGAGTATGTACCCTGATTAATCTTCAGGTTGAAGCTCATACGGTCGCCCTTACCACGCTTAGATGTGATAAGAATAACACCGTTAGAAGCACGGTTGCCGTAGAGGGCGCACGAAGCAGCGTCCTTCAACACTGTGATACTCTCAATATCACTTGAGTTAAGGTCGGAAATGTTACCACCGAAAGGTACACCGTCGAGCACATAGAGAGGACTTGAAGAACCATTGACGGTACCAAATCCACGAATACGGATTGTAGCCTCTGAACCCGGCTGACCGTATGTACTGTTAATCTGCACACCCGAAGTAGAACCCTCAAGAGCAGAAGTAACGCTCGACACTGGTCGAACCTCAATCTGCTTGCTGTCTACCTGCGAAACGGCACCGGTAAGTGTCGACTTCTTGGCAGCACCATACGCCACCTGCACCAACACTTCATCAAGAGCCTTAGAGTCATTTTCAAGTATTACACGCATGTTCTGGCGAGCCATAACAGTTCTTGTCTTCATACCGATGTATGAAATTACAAGTTTTGTACCTGACTTAACATTCTTAAGACTGAACCGACCATACATGTCGGTAACAGCCCCATCGTTGGTGCCTTGAACTTTAACAGACGCACCTACAACAGGTGTCTCGTCTTCAATTGAAAGTACTGTACCCGTAATAACGGATTGAGCCATCGCTTTACCCCCCCCAAACAATAAGCTGGCGAAGCAAAGAATTAAAAATGCTAATCTTTTTTCCATAAGCTCTCTCTATAAATTAGTATTAATAATGAGGATTCGGTTAGTATTCGTAAGTATTTAGGATTGATTTACAAATATTTCGATTTTATTTCGCAAATATAGCGATAATGTAAATACGAAGCAAGTAAATGTTTAACAAAAGATAAAAATTCACGTATTTTCTACCAACACACCTTACAAATCGAACAACAAAAGTATCAATAACGTATGCTTTTCGATGTTATACTAACATAATGAAACATTTCTTTACAAATATAGAGTTTACGTTTTCATATACACACTCACTGCTGCCAAAGAAAAATCTTGGACAGCAGTGTTTATATAACGTAAAATATCTTCGAAAATACTTAACCATTACACATTCTTCTAATATATTTGCTTAACATACCTTTCCCTTTGGAATAAATTTTAATCCTTCTTTAAACTCTACAATAACAGTATACCTATTGTCTATTTGAACTGATGTAACATCTGTTATCATTCTTATTTTATATACATTATTGTCATTATATAATTCTTTTAACTCCATATTTACATCCATTCCTTTATTAACCATATTAGCATACTTATATGGAAATCTCTTTCATATCAATAGACTTATTAATTACCCAGTTCTAACTGATTCTTAACTAAATGATAATACAGTCCATGCTTTTGTGTTAACTTTTGATGACAGCCTGTTTCAATAACCTTACCTTTGTCTATAACTATTATTTGGTCTGCATTTTTAACAGTACTAAGCCTATGGGCGACAACAATTACTGTACGACCTTTATAGAATTTGTTCAAATTCTCCACTATAATACGTTCGTTGTTTGCATCTAAAGAGTTAGTAGCTTCATCTAGAAAAATATAGTTAGGGTTTTTATAAACTGCTCTTGCAATCAAAATACGTTGTTTTTGTCCGTTGCTTAATCCGAATCCATCACGACCTATTTTAGTATTAAACTTTAACGGAAGTCCCATTATATAATTCTTGATATTAGCAATCTCAGAAGCTTTTAACAAACGCTCCTTGTCTATCTCCGCATCATCCACAGCAATATTACGAGCTATGGACTCAGAAAAGATCACACCATCTTGCATAACTACGCCACACTGTCTGCGCCACCACTTTTTATTAAGCATATTTAAATCTGTGCCGCCAATTTTTATTTTTCCACTTAATATTGGATAATAAGCCAACATTAACTTAATAAGAGTTGTCTTTCCACTACCCGAAGCGCCAACAATAGCAGTCACCTTACCTTTGGGTATTTCTATGTTAACATTATCAATTATCAAACAAGGTGAATGTAAATCGTATTTAAAATTTACATTTTCAAATTTTATCCCTTCACTTTCTTCATTCGCTGCTAACCGTAATCCATTCTTACCATCCTCATCATCCATTCGGTGTATTTCGTTTATACGTGCCAAACTTATTTTCATATCTTGAATAGAATAAAAGAACCCCATCAGCTGTTCTACAGGCGAATTAAGCTGTCCAATAATATACTGTATAGCAAGCATCATACCGAGTGTAAGGTGCCCTTTTATTACTGCTGTAGCAGAAACTACTATAATTATAATATTTTTCAATTCATTTATAATAATACCACCTGCTTCCTGTATTTGCTGAAGTTTTTGAGCTTTCATCTGTATACCAAACAAATCTTTTTGTATGTCCTCCCATTCCCACCGACGACGTTGTTCACAATCTTGCAGTTTTATCTCTTGCATAGAAGTTATAAATTCATAAGTTTTATTATTATTGATGGTTTGCTGCTCAAATAGTTCATAATCCAACAATTTTCTACGTTTAAGGAAAAGCGTCAACCAACAACCATAAAGCATACTTCCTATTGTAAAAATAAAGAATATTAGAAAATTATACATTAATAATACAATACTAAATATTATAAATGTAAATATAGAAAATGTTATATTTAGTGTCTGTTGTGTAAGAAAACTATTCACACGATTATGATCATTCATACGCTGCATAAGATCACCAACAAGTTTCGTATCGAAAAACGACATGGGTAGTTTTAGCAATTTTATAAAAAAATCACTCACAAGAGAAATGTTTATACGCATAGAAATATGTAGTAACAACCTACGACGAATAAAACCTATAGTAGTACGACATATTGTAAGCATAAACTGTCCCAATAGTATCAACCATATAAAACCAATATTTTTATTTTTAATGCCTATATCAACAATGGCTTGGGTAAGAAATGGCAATATCAATTGCAATAAACAACCCACAAGCAATCCTAAAATAATTTGAACAAAATATTTACGATACCTCTTAATATATTCAAAAAGAAATTTTAAAGAACGTTGTTCTTTTAAACTATCTTCCTCCATATGTTGTTTATAGAAATCTGATGTTGGCTCCAAAAACATCGCTATACCCATATATTCTTCATTAGACAATGTACTTAACCAATATTTTTTAAACTGTTCAAGGTTATATTTTACCAAACCTTTACCAGGGTCAGCAATGTAGAAGATTTTACCCTTCTTTATTTTATAAAGCACAACAAAGTGATTTTGATTCCAATGTAGTATACAAGGCATTACAGCACTATAAAGTGCAGTGATTGAAATTCGTAAATTATTAACCTTAAAACCTAAGTCATTTGCTATTTTTGAGACAGCTAATAAAGAAATACCATTTGAAGAAATACCCGTTCTTTCAGCTAATGTCTCCAAGGATACATTACGTCCATAAAATTTACAAATAGATGAAATGCAAGAAATACCACAATCCATTGCATCACGCTGTCTAACTAAAGGAAACTTTCTCATAATAATATTAACTAAAAAACTCAATTAGAAATTAAGAAGCTAAACCATAGCATCCACTTTGAATGCAGTTACATTGACTTTTGGCTTAGCTCCTTAACCCCTATTATATATGATAGATAAATTAATTAGCCATCTTTGGAGTATTGTCGTTAGTCAGACCATCGTCTGTATATTCATTGTTAAGCGACTTGCGTTGATGTCTGCGTG
>OIZO01000479.1_pt1 | contig 27479 bp, 30 predicted proteins | sample 1588551 | NCBI WGS metagenome assembly OIZO01 (sample SAMN03283271) | human gut metagenome | biome: human-associated habitat; material: feces | host: Homo sapiens | place: Peru | collected 2012 | reverse complement strand
TATTCTGCGAGCGTTTTCATTTGATGAAAGCCGTAGGGACGAGGCTTGCCCCTGTGCGGCAAAGGCTCCCTTGTAAATGGAGCTGTCGTTTTTTTGGAAGTAAAAAACGACTGAGGGATTTCACAAAAGCGTATAAAATCAACCTTACAATCCCTCCGAGTTGCCGACGGCAACCCACCTCCCTTTACACAAGGGAGGCTGAAATGCGGTTGTCCCTACGGGTTGTGGGTGTATTTTAATATGGTTTTTAGCCGTGAATAATTATAAATCAACAACAATCCAACGGCGGCAGCAAGCCACCAACCTACGCTGTTTGATGTGATTTATAACCCGTGTGAAACGCTTACTTTTTTAGTAGATTTTTTTCATGCTTAGCGGTATAATTAGCCCATAAAATCTGCGGAGGGGTATAATGAAAATTAGGCACGCAACAAAACACGATGTTTCTGCAATTTCCGAGGTCGAGGCTAAATGCTTTCCGCCGTCGGAAGCGGCAAGCGAAAAGGCTTTTACAGAACGAATTGAAAGCTACGGAAATCATTTTTGGTTAATGTATGAAAACGATAAATTGATCGCTTTTGTTGACGGCTTCGTGACTGACGAAAGCGATTTGACCGACGAGATGTTCGCAAATGCTGCAATGCACAATGAAAACGGTGCGTGGCAGATGATTTTCGGCGTGAACACGTTGCCCGAATATCGAAATAACGGATATGCAAGCGAGCTGCTTCGCCGTGCTGTTGACGAGGCAAGGGAGCAAGGTCGCAAGGGCGTGGTTTTGACCTGCAAGGATAAGCTATTGCCGTTTTATGCAAGGCTCGGCTTTGTCGACGAGGGCGTGACCGATAAATCAACTCACGGAAACGCCGTTTGGCATCAGATGAGGATAATTTTTTAACGGTAATGCTTATATAATTTATCAAAAGTAATTAAAGATGAATAACAATAAAAGACCTCCCGTTTTTACAACGAGAGGTCTTTTGTGAAGACAAGACAATAGAGATGTTTTTGCGTTTTCGCTGTTATGACTTGAACCCATGTAATATATAGTTGCAATACTGTCAGCTTATATCCATTCTTCCCATGTGCTATATAATTTTAATATAGCATTCTTATCTTTTTTTCGTTCATTGTCATTTGACGCATAGCCTTTTTTTGTTACGAACATCTTCGGCATTTACTCCAAATCTTTTTGCAACCTTATCAATTAGTTCCTGAGCTTTTCTAATCATTTTTTCATCTTCCAATATATGATTAAAATGAGCTGTTCTATACTGTGTAATTTCTTCAGTTGTTAAGTTATTTCCTTTTACAAATCCAATCATTTCATTGTTGACTTTCATCATTTCACCTCAATAATACAATAACAAAAAAGATGTGCCAATCACGGTACATCTTTTAGTTTGTTTTCATATATTATGTTTTTTGGTTATTCCTCGTCGGGAAGCTCTTCAAGGATTTTTAAACCTTTTTCTGCAAATTCAATAAAAGCCTCTTCTTCGGCAATTGATTTTTTGCTCTGCTCTATCAGGGATTCAAGTCCTTCCTTGCCCCACGAATACTCGTCCCACCAAAAGTCGTCTGATTCTTCACCGAGTAGCTCATTTATTTTGAGAATAAACTGATTCAGCATACCGCCTTTTTTTCTGTATATCTCAAATTTTCTTTTTGCTGTGCCGCTGTCAAAGAAAAACATATTAGGGATTTCAACCTCTTACTCGTCATATTGTTCTCCGTCAAGAAGCGTATTATATAACTCGTTTTTCTCATCTTCAGAAGCAAAATCAGTGAATTTGCTATTACAAAACTTTGAAAAGTCTTCTCTTATTTCATCACGTTCCTTTTCAAGCTGCTCCTTAAGTTTAATTAGTTCATTGTTGTTCATATTTTTCCCCCTTATTAATTCACCGTTTACGGTGTATCTTGATTATCTTTGTAATCTTATAAATCATTTTTCCAGTCAATTAAAATTAACTTGTTTTCTAATAATTCATATATACTGTTCAAAAGTTTATTTGCAGATTTTTCATCCATGTTACTATTAATATTAAGCATATTCTCAGTTTGTTTGCAGAACTCTTTGGCTGCTTTTTCCCACTGAAATTGAGGCCATACAAGAAATTCTAATTGTAAAGGTGTGATTTTTTTGTCCTCACAAAACGCTCTAATTAGCTCTTGAAAAAACATATAAGAATATCTTTTACCATCAAACTTATTATTGGAGTAATCTAAATTGCTCCAATTTTCAAAGTATTTATGTTGAAACGGATCATCCATATTAAATTTATCATAAGCATCTTGGAACACTGATTTGTTTGCCCAAATCCAATCAAGAATAATTGAATCAAGTGGTATATGACAGTATTTATAATAATTATCATTTCTGTCATTACTTATACAGTACAAGTATTTAAATGTCATATTCACGATTTTTTGAGCTTTGCCATACTGAATACTCTGGTATAGCTTTTTCAACACGTTCATTAATGTATCACAAGTTGTTTTATGCCACTCATCAAAAGCATCTTTTTCACTATAGTTATCTACCCCATAATCTTTGAATCGGTTGATGAGCGAATTATTCGGATCAGAACAGATTTGTTTATATAATCCCTCAACTCCTTTGACGTCAATATCTTTTTGTTTTTTTGTTGTTCTGAATGTGAAATCACCCAGTGCTTTTTTTATTGCTTTTTCAAATGGGTCTTCTATATCATCATATTGATTATATCTTTCTTTAAACCAATCTACATTGTATTTCAGCTTATCGTTAATATCCATATTCATCACTCCTTTTCTCAATTATACCACACCTAAAAGCCTATAGCAACTTTGGGGGATTTGTAGGTTTTGGCACTTATCTGTCAAAATAGCATTTGTAATGCTCGCTGTAATCGTATCTTATAACAGGTTCGGGTGTAATCCCAAAGGCAGCTATTATTTCACTTATGTATTTATCCTCAACATTTGGATTCATATAAATAATTGCTTTTCCTTTTGCGTTATAATCTACTCTTCCTCGTGGATAGTAGTCAAACGGTTTATTGCACGGCTTGACGCTATTCCACAGCAGCTTGTGATTGAAAGTGTTGCCTGATTTTGCAACGCCTTTGGTTGCCGTTTTATGCAAGGCTTGGCTTTGTTGACGAGGGCGTGACCGATAAATCAACTCACGGAAACGCCGTTTGGCACCAAATGAGGATAATTTTTTAACGGTAATGCTTATATAAATTTATCCAAAAGCAATTAAAGATGAACAACAATAAAAGGCCTCCCGTTTTTACAACGAGAGGTCTTTTGGTCGGAGTGAGGTGACTCGAACACCCGGCATCTTGCTCCCAAACGAACCTATAAGGGCAATTTCCGCTAAAAATAGCTTTTTCCGCCCCTTTCCGCTCGGAAAACCGCGCTCTTCGGCACTCTTATCTCCACTGTTTCCGAGTGCTCCGAAACGGTAGGTGGTCTGTTGTGTGGTCAACAGCAATTTCCGCAGAATAATACACACTACACGCCTCTCGTTATCATGCGAGAGGCGATTGCTTTTTATACGGTTATTATAACTCTGAACAACCCCTGATTCAAGTCAAAATTTGCACCGCAGTAGACAAAGAAAAAGAGGATTACGAAAATGCTCGGAGGAAATAGAAAACCTGCAGCAAAAAGTTGAGAAATGATGATATCGCAGTATTTTTATGCCGAAAACAGTTGATGTTTGGCGAAGCATGTGGTATAATGAATTTCAGTGATACAATGCACTGACAATAATTACTTATGAGGTGTAATACAATGGCCGCAAGCTATAAAAAATTGTTCAAGCTTTTGATCGACCGTGATATGAAAAAGAAAGAACTTGCCGAGAAAGCCGGCATCAGCATCGCCACCATTACAAAGATGGGCAAAGACGGTGCAGTAGTTTCCAGCGATGTGCTCGTAAAGATATGTACTGCGCTTGAGTGCACAATGGACGATATTGTCGATATTGTTCCACAAAAATAGTAAAGCCCGTTTTATGGTACATACACGTCTGTATAATTATAATAGCATAACCATGCTTTATGGTGTTTGAAGCTAAATTTACTATGAGTTTGGAGACAAATAAATGGGCAACAAAAATACGAATCTTCAAGTAGCCAAAAGGGCGAAAGATGATGAATTCTATACTACATATGAAACCGTAGAGCAAGAAGTGTTGCATTATGTAGATCAGTTTAAAAATAAAACAGTATTATGTAATTGCGACGATCCGTTTGAATCAAACTTCTGTAGATTTTTTCTAAGAAACTTTAATGTTCTAAAACTCAAAAGGTTGATTTGCACATCATATTATTCTTCAAAAGTAATTGCTACGAAGTTGAGCTTTGATAATCAAGTCAAAGATTCCTTTGATCGTAAAAATGGATATGCCCTTGATGTCACCAAGTTTTGCAATGATAATGTCGAGCTTTCAGATGAGTATATAACTAACTTCTTACTATCACATAAGGTCATTAAAATGTTAAATGGGGATGGAGATTTCAGGAGTAGTGAATGCATTGAATATTTAAAAGAATCTGATATAGTAGTCACAAATCCACCGTTCTCACTATTCAAAGAAATTGTTTCAGAGATAATCAAATACGGAAAAAGTTTCTTGCTCATCGGCAACCAAAATGCATTGACTTATAAAGAGATATTTCCTCTGATTCAAAATAACGAGGTATGGACAGGATATCAATTCGGAGAAATGAAATTCAGAGTACCTCAATCATCTGAACCTCGTGCCACACGCTACTGGGTAGATGAAACAGGGCAGAAATGGCGCAGCTTGGGGAATGCTATGTGGCTAACAAACTTGGATAATGATAGACGTCACGAAGAATTGCCTTTAACTAAAAAATACAGCCCACAAGATCATCCTAAGTATGATACATACGATGCGATCCATGTAAAATCAATAACCGAGATTCCTTATGACTATGCAGGTGTTATGGGAGTTCCAATAACTATTGTAAATAAGTATAACAGCGAACAGTTCGAGATTGTAGGTGAAGCAAATCACGGATCTGATAATGAGTTCGATTTATTTAAACCTACCATCAACGGAAAAGAAGTATTCAAGAGAATCTTAATTCGCAACAAGAGGTTAATTAAAATGCCAACTAAAGAGTTTAGAATATTAGACCTATTCAGTGGTGCGGGTGGAATGTCTTATGGAATGGAAAAGAATGCACACTTTAAAACAGAAGTAGCACTGGATTATAATCCGCAGGCACTCGAAACATTCAAATATAATATGCCTAATGCAGAGGTTGTTACGGGCGATATCACAGATGACAGGGTTAAAAAGCAGATCATTGAACTGAGCAAAAAGCGAAAGGTCAATATGATAATTGGCGGTCCCCCGTGTCAAGGATTCTCGCTAAAAGGCAAAAAGCTTGGATTAGATGATCCGAGGAACTTTCTGTTCAATGAATATCTCAACATTGTAAGTATATTAAATCCTGAGGTGTTCGTAATCGAAAATGTTAAGGCACTCCTGTCCACTTCCGCTGGATGGTTCAAAAATCAGATAATAGAGAAAGTTAGACGAATGGGATATCATGTGGAATACGGTGTGCTTACAGCTTCAGACTTTGGTGTTCCTCAGGCAAGACAAAGAGCGATTTTTATATGCTCTAAAAATAAACCCGTAACACTTCCGAAACCTACATGCCATGAAATGGTAACAGTTAGAGATGCTATCTATGATTTGGCATACTTGAATTCTGGCGAGGGCGAATTCGAGCAAGATTATGTTACAGAGCCTACAAGTGATTACCAAAAAGTAATGCGACAAGGTAGTAAGAAGCTGTATAACCACAAGGCATCTAACCATGCAGAAATAGCAATCAGAAAATTACAAATGATTCCGCCTGAATGCGGAAAAGAACATTTACCGCAAGAGTTGACAGGCAATCAACAGTTTAGCGGAACATGGGGAAGATTGAAATGGGATGCTGTTTCTCCCACGATAGACACAAGATTTGATGCATCCTCAAACGGTACGAATAATCATCCATTCTTGCATAGAGCTATCACGCCTCGCGAAGCAGCGAGAATACAATCGTTTGATGATAAGTTCGTATTTATCGGAGCAAAACTATATATTCGTCAACAAATCGGAAATGCAGTGCCTCCCCTTATGGCAAAGGCGATTGCAGATCAAATTTACGACATACTGAGTAAATAATTAACGGGAAGGATATAGGTGCAAATATGAATAACGAAATGGCATATTTGTTAGGAATGATAACAGGAAACGGTGCAGTTCAAAGAGGCCCTTCTGAAACCACCATTGTTATTGAGATTCCTCATAAAAAGTTAGAAACAGAGTTTAATAGAGATGTTGCTCTTTATGTAAAAGCAAGTATCACCGATATGAGGCAAGTGTTAGAGCCTGTATTAGGAACAAGCTTGGTGTTTAATCAAAATCCCAATGTTTCTTTTTTGTCGTTCAGAAAGAGAAACGAAGATTACTTGATGAGAGAAATTATACGCTATATCGGCGGAGCTACGTCGGCGGATAATGTGAGAATCTCACCCGAAGTCTTTTCGTTTACGCTTGATGAAAGAAAACAATTTATTCGTGGTTTTGCGGATGTAACTGGATACATTAGAAGAAGCAACTATTTCTTTGATAAAGAAGCTCACCGTGTTTATTTTGAAATTCCACACAACTGGGGCTTGGTTGTCGATTTTTGTAACATGCTGAAAAGTGTGGATATTCCCGTGCAAAACATCGACTGGGCACATCCTAACATGAGAGATGGTAAGCTTGTAAAATACAATCAGGGAAACCATGATTTTTGGAAGAAAGAACATCAGGTTAAGGTTTGGGCAGTCGAATATGAGCCTATTGGTTTTGCAGTTATACATAAGCAGGAGGCTTTGTCTGCTTTTGCTAATGAACATAGAGTTTGGTTGCAAGAACAAGGAAAGAATCCCGAAGATGTAACGCATAGATATTATTGGGATTCAAATGGCAAGGTCAAGGCTAAACCTCGTCATCCTGGAGAAATGGATACATTCTTGCCTGCTGAAATCAGAGGCATACACTTTGATTCTTGGAAAGATATTGCTAAAAAACTTGGATATAGCGAGGAGTCGTAATGTTAGAGGAAAAATTATATGAACCTATGAGAGCTTGGCTCGAACAGTATCTTCGCGATAAATATAAAAATGCGGAGATTATAACTGTTGATTCACATAGTGAGAGATTAGATAGAGTACTAGCTAAGTATGATGTGGTAAACGAGATGGCCAATGATGTTGATATTCAGATCGATGTGCTTGGCATTGTAAAACAACGAAATGCAGTTAAACTGTTTTTTATAGAAGCCAAAAAGACAAGGTTAACATTGCGAGATTTGGGACAATTATGGGCTTATTGCAAATTAGTGGATCCCGAAGAAGCATTTTTGTTAACTTCATCTGATTTGGGAAGCTTGAATAAGCTGCTAAATAGCTTTGGTAGAGAAGATCTCCTTGATTTTGGCGAAGGGAAGAAAATCAAAAAGATGCGAGTGGGCAAATGGGATGTTGTGAAAAACAGCCCCGCCTATCACTCGCTTATCCCAAAGATATAATTGTTAATAAAAAGGAGAAAAACTATGGACAATAACTATTGGAAAAACGCATATCAGACCACATGGGATGAATCATCTAAAAGAGAAAATTTTATGGTTGACTGGATTAAAGACAACGCTGGGCTTACAGCAGAAATCATTGGGCTTGGTGCTGGTACAAGTGATTTTATAGATGGCAGTGCAAGTGAAAATGGGTATGAAAAAGGAGATGCGGATCTACATATCATTAATACAAACATATACATTGAAGTCACAGGCCCTTTAACAAAAAGTGTATCTGTAAATAGTGCTTTGTGGTTTAGACCCGACAAATTTGAAAATGCCATAAGAAACATGACAAACGGACATGACACATTCTTTGCTCATCACTGCCCATCAGGAGATTTGTGGCGAATAATACATATTGATGATAAACTTGCTCAAAGATATCAAAGACATGAATTTCGTATAGTCACACCTTGGATCAGAGGCCGTCAGGAAAGATATGTTGAAATACCAAGCAATGATCTTTGCATTAAATCGTTGGAGTATTTAAAAGATTATTTGATAGGATAAATATAAACGAGTGATTAATATGGCAATATTAGGCAAAATAGAAAGAATTGATGATTTAAGAACAATATGGCCTCATGAGGCAAGAGATTTTTTAAAATGTCTCGCACAGTAAGAAAACCTTTCTTTGTTGAGTGACAATATAGGTATGGTAATTGATATTTTAAGGAGAGAAGCAATGAAAAAGTTTTTAGCTCAGTTTGAAGAATTTTGTCAAACACCCGGAATAGAATCAGGAAAGGCCCGCTCGTATGCAAATGCAATAGCATATCTGTGTGACTATTTAAACATCTCAACAATAGATGCAAAAACTATTAGCAATATAAGAAGTATAGAAAATGATGTCAACGATAAGAATAGTGCATTATATAAAGACCTATTATTGTTTTTGTCAAATCGAGGACAAAAATCATATTTAACCAAAGGGTATATAAAAGCCGCACTAAAATACTTCTTTAAGTTTGTGTGAAATATATGGTCGAAGTAGTAACTGCACTGATCTGGAACAAAGATAGATTCATGATCTGCCAACGACCTGCGCACAAAGCGAGAGGACTCTTATGGGAGTTTGTTGGCGGTAAAGTCGAGCCCGGTGAGACGAAAGAACAGGCGCTTATCCGCGAATGCCAAGAAGAACTTGCCGTGACGCTTTCTATTGGTGATGTATTTATGGATGTCGTTCATGAATACCCGGATTTGACAGTGCATCTAACCTTATTTAATGCAGCTATCCTTGAAGGCATCCCCAAAAAGCTTGAACATAACGATATAAAATGGATCACACCAAGCGAAATTTCAAATTATGAATTCTGTCCGGCGGATGTAGAGATATTGAAAAAGATAACAGAGGTTTTTCGTGATGATTAAGAATTTGGTGCATGATCCGATATTTCTTGCTGGAAAGTCGGAGGCTGCGACAAAAGAAGATTTGCAGATCGCACAGGATCTGATTGATACGTTGATCACGCACAGAGACAGCTGTGTTGGTATGGCGGCAAATATGATCGGCGTTAAGAAGCGTATCATCGCATTTCTTGACAAGAGCGGACGAGTTCCTACATACACGGTGATGCTCAACCCCGAGATTGTTAAAAAAGACGGTGCGTACAACACCGAAGAAGGATGTCTGTCGCTTCTCGGTAGCCCGCGTCCGTGCAAACGCTATAAATCTATCAAGGTTAAGTATCAGACCCTGGAACTGCATACTCACATCAAAACCTACACGGGCTGGACGGCACAGATCATTCAGCATGAGGTGGATTGTCGCAATGGAATTTTGATATAAAGCGAGATTTTTGGAGGTGAAAACAAATTGAGTAATAATGTGAACACCACTGTCGAGACGGATTTTTTAGATAATTTTCATTTAATTGTCGATACAGAACAAAACCAAAGTAGATTGAAGTTTTTCTGCCCTATTATAGACGCAAACTCATTGAGTTACGATAGACTTATTATATCTTTAAGGGATGCAGCGGGGCATTATTGCTTATCAAGACGAACGTGGGATGAATATGTAAGAAGGCCAATGCAACTTTCGCATTTAGTTCGAGAGAAATTTCGCAAGCTTGGTAGTAATGATGGGGAATTAGGTGAATTGCTACTATTCTCATTTCTTGAAACAGATTTAAAAGCACCAAAGTTGCTTACTAAGATGGAATTGAAAACAAATCCCAATTTGTATTTTAATGGTGCGGATGGTGTCCATTATTTAAAATTAGAAAATGGCGATTATCAATTGATTTTTGGTGAATCGAAAGTATATTCGGATTTGAGTGACGGAATTTCTGCGGCATTAAATAGTATTAGAGATTTTAAAAACGACAACATCAAAGACGATGAAAGCGGTTCTGTCAAAGGAATTACTTTCGAAAAAGGGTTGTTAAATGCTTGTATCGCGCAAGAGACCTATTCTGAAGAAGAACGAGCATTCTTAAAAAGTCTAATATACCCTAACACATCAAGTCAATATAATGTTGATACTGCTTTTGCAGTGTTTGTTTTATATAATTTGGAAATTGACAAAAAAGAAAAGAAGAGGAGTAATTCTGTTTTTCGCGAATGGTTATTTAGTTATATAAAGAGTGAAATAACAAGAATGCTTCCTAGTATTTTAGAAAGAATAGAGAGACGAGGATTGCTTGGGCATGCTTTCTACTTTTATCTTGTTCCGTTTGAGCAAATGGATGAAAACCAAAAAGAAGTTTTAACAAAGGTGGTGGAATAGTGAATATTATTGATGAAATGGCTTTGGAAGCTATAAAAGACGATTATTTTTTATCACTATTTCATACTGCAGAAAAAATGTATTGGCAGCATATTCTTGAACCTCAAAAACTATCAACTTGTGTTTTTTCGTCAAAAGAATATGCTGACATTTTGACTTTTGCTGATATTCTATCGTTATCTTCGGTTGCAGATCATAGAAATTTTGCAATCAAAATAATTAGTTGTCTTAATCATACATATTCAACGGATGCAAAGTTTCAGTATTATTCACGAGGTATAATGATCAGACTAGGAAATTTCCCTGGATATGATTTATTATCTTCTAATGATACTGAAGGAAACACTATATTGCCATTGGATATCAGTTTTGAAAAACAATTTAAGGAGATAATTAATAAAGACCAATATAGTGATAAAGTTTTTACGGATGAACAATATTATATGTTGGAAACTCTGTTGGATAAAAACCATTTTAGTTTTTCTGGACCCACTTCGTTTGGAAAATCCTTTATTTTAACATCATTTATTAAAAATCTTATGATGAACAACAGACGAGGACTTAATATTGTTTTTTTAGTCCCTACTCGTGCACTAGTATCACAAACATTGAAAAAATTAAAACACGTCGTAGATGATGTTGAAGGATATTTTTTGAGCTCTAGTCCCGATATTCCTGCATTATTGCATAATAGGAATCCACATTACATTTTTGTGTTTACACCAGAAAGATTATTGCATTATTTTTCAGTCGCATCGAATCCAACAATTGAGTATGTTTTCGTGGATGAAGCTCAAAAAATACTATCTGATGATACACGATCTGCTATTTATTATCATGCTATATCTTTGGCTGAAAGGAAAAGTTGCAAACTGTTTTTTTCTTCGCCTAACATTAGCAATGTAGATATTTTCTTGAAATTATTTAATAAAACATCTACAGAAACCAAAACTATTACAGAATCTCCTGTTTGTCAGACAAGAATGTTTATTGATATGATTGATAAACAAATTAAACTTTTTTCTGATATAGATGAAGTATATACTGAAAACTACAATCTGCCAAACCGTTTACCGGAATTAATTGAATATATATCCAAGAACATAGATCCTAATAATCCTAAGAGCTTAATATATTGTAATACGATAGATGATACTATTGAATGCGCAAGACAAATGGAAGCCTACCTAAACATAACGCCCTCTGCTAACTTAAATGCCGCAGCGGATGAAATTGCAACATTTATACATAAAGATTATTACTTGGTTGATTTTATACGCAAGGGTGTAGGTTTCCATTTTGGCAAACTACCGCAGAGAGTAAGAGATATTGTTGAACGGTTATATGAAAATGGAGATATAAACTATTTATTTTGCACATCAACACTTTTAGAAGGAGTTAATTTGCCAGCACAAAATATCTTTATTCTAAATAATCAAATTGGCAACAAAAATTTGCAAAGTATCGATTTTTGGAATCTTGCCGGAAGGGCGGGACGTCTAGCCAAAGAGTTGTGTGGCAATGTAATCTGTATAAGATGGATCAGCAAAGATGGACGTTGGAATACTTCCGATAGTTTAAAAATAATCAAAAATAAGCAACTGGAAGAAATAAGTACGGATGTTTTGACGGGAAAGGAGAATTTTTATAAGAACATAATTCGTGCAGCTCAAGGCAAACCATTTACACGCAAAAACGTTTCAGAAAATCAGCGTCGAGTCTATAATGCTTTTTCCAACGTGCTATGTGCCCACTTCTTTGATGATCAGCCTAGTTTGTTAAGAAATGAGATGCAAAAGAAAGAACCAGAAGGTGTTAAGATCTTGACTGACATTAACAAAAGTATCTCTATACCTTCAAGTATTGTTTCTCGGTTTCCTCTAATTAAAGTGCATTATCAAAATGAAATTTGGGAAACAACTTCTTTGTTTACTCCGCCATTAGCAGACCCAACATACGATAATTGTTTGAAAATGTTGGATATACTATTTGAATTGTATCATTGGGATCTCGAAGAAAGCGGAGGAAGAAATCCCTTGTTTCCTAAGGGGAATAAAAACTTTATTAAGCATTATGCTAGTTTAATGACGGATTGGATGAACAGTAAATCCATCAATGAAATTATCAACCAAACACTATATAATTATCGCGGGAAGGATATTGCGGTTGGTTATCTGCCGACAGGTCAAATGGATATGGTGAGGTTCAATCCGAGCAATAAGCGCCACATTAATATAGTGATAAACAAAACAATAAGTGAAATTGATTCTATTATTAGATTTGCTTTAAAGAATTATTTTGAAAATTATTATACTATTCTCGAGTATCGGGATGGTAAGGAGCACTGCGGACAGGATTGGGCTCTGTACATGGAACATGGAACGACAAAAAAAGAGCTTATTGAAATTCAAAAGTTAGGCGTTCCGAGACATTTATCCAAACTGTTTTATGATGATTTCAAAGGGTTTATTACCTATAACGATGATGGTGAGTTAGTGTCTATAAAAACAACTGCAATATGCGAAAAATTAAATTCAACTAGCAAACCTGAATATGCTGAATTAAAGGAAGCTTTAATTGAAAACTATATTATCGACAATAAATCTTTGTGATTATGTTTTCGGTTTTATGGTGTTTTTCTCTGGACTTCCGCGCCAACCTGTGGTACTGTTGTGTACTGCAAAGGAGGTGCGGATATGGCACAGATGAGTTTAGAAGAATTATACCGCGGAGAAGGTGCGGGAGAAAAGTACGGTATCTTGGGAGAAGTTATGAAAGACTTCCTCCAAAATGGGCGTCCGTCGGAATACGACGAGCGTACTTGGCTTGAAATGCTGCTTGTCAAGCACGCGCTTATGGCGGCAGAGAAAATGAAAAATGAGGGCGACACGGTGTCGGGTATGACCGATAGCGTGCCGCCCTCTTCCTATGTGAGGTGGAATGAAAATGACAACGCTTGAAGATCTGTACTACGGCAATATCGTTCCGCACGAACACAGTTTTAAGCGCGGGAGTGCTTACAGCGAAGTGTTGAGCTATGTTATTCGGCATCAGGACAGCTTGATACCGACGCTCACGGTTCAGCAGAAAGAAATCTTTGAAAAGCTCAAAGACTGCGAGGCGGAACTACACGGTATGAATGAGCGCGAAGCGTTTATCAGCGGCTTTAAGCTCGCGGCGAGAATCATGACCGAAGTGTTGTGTAAACCGTCAGAGGATTGAATAAGCAGAAACAAGGCCGAGCCGATTTTGCGGTTTGGCCTTGCGATTTTCAGTTCGACACAGCATGGTTAAAATCTGCACCGCAGAAAACAAAGAAAACAGTATTCCCGCCAAAGCGCCGGAATATACACTGCGAAAGTGAAAAACTTGACAAAATTTTTCCGGTATGTTATACTGCAAGTAAAGAAAGCAACCGACAATTGAATACACATATTTTTATTTTGAGTTTCAGACTCGCACTTACATAATCACCGATGCAGATCAGCATCGGGATTGAGTGCGGGTCTTTTTGTTTTGATCCGCCGAAAACTGTTTGGAGGGTTAAATATGAAAACACCAATCTACAAAAGCTATGAAGATCTGCCGCTATACTTAAATGCCGAAACAATTTCAAAAGCTCTCGGCATTGCTATCTCTTCGGCATACGAGCTGATGCAGGAAAAAGATTTCCCGACATTCAAGGTAGGCAGCCGCAAGCTCGTTGAAAAAGAAAAGTTCCGCAAGTGGGTGGACGAACATTCGGGAGGCGGTAAATGAAATACATCCGCTATCCGAAACGGGACGCACTAAAGGATTATTTCCCCGTGCCGAATGAAATATTTTGTTTGGGACTGAGCAGCGGTGAGATTGCTGTCTATGCGTATCTGCTCCGATGTGAAAATCGAAAAACCTTTCAGTGCCATCCAAGCTACAAAACGATTGGCAACGCTGTCGGCATGAGCAAAAACACCGTCAAGAAATATGTAGACAGCCTGATTGAAAAGCAGTTAATTACTGCCGAGCCGACTTCCGTCATCACCCAAAAAGGAGAAAAGCGCAACGGAAATTTGCGCTATACAATCCGCCCGATTGCGGAAGCATTAGAGCAGTATTACGAGCAACAGCTGATACGGTTGCACGAAGAAAATCGGCGTCAGGCAGCCTTGAAAAAACTCGCCGAATTTGACCGCAAACACGGGAAATCGGCGGTTTAAAGGCAGTTTTACGGCTCGTCCGAAAACAAGCAGGAGAAAGCCGAGGGGTTGCACGGCAATCCCTCGGCGGCCCACAGCGGACGGCAACGCCGACCGCATAAGGCTTTGTGCGGCTTTTAAGAACGGTTATAAAAGCCTCAATTTAGGGGTTGCGGCGATAAAAACCTCGCTGATTTAGGGGTTGCGAAATTTACCGCAAATTTAGCTGGATATTCCGCCATGTATGTGGTATTGTGTGTTCGGCTGGGAGGTGATACTATGGCAAAGCGAAGACCGTCGGGAGACGGTATGGTGCGCAAGCGCGAAGACGGAAGATGGGAAGGCCGCATCGTTGTCGGTCACAAAAAGAACGGCGATCCGATTCACCGCTATGTGCTTGCCCGAACACAAAAGGAGTTAATCGTAAAGCTCCACGACTGCATCGAGATGTACCGCGATGCCGATCTCACCGAGGATTCGAATATGACGCTCGGCGAATGGCTCGACCGATGGATCAATGAATATATGATCTTCACAATTCGCGAGAGCACGCTGGATTCTTACAAAGCGATGATTAAAAATCAAATCAAACCGTATCTCGGCGACAGACCTTTGTCGGCGCTGACCACGCAGGAACTTCAAAAATTCTATAACACCGTCAAAAAGAAAGGTCGTGTGAAAGCAGACAAGCTGCACGGTACAGAGCTTGCCGACAGCATGGTGCGCGGTATTCATATGATGCTGCACGAAGCACTCGATATGGCGGTGCGCCTACGGCTGATTGTTAAAAATCCAACGGTCGGCACAACGATTCCCAAAAACAATTATCCGCCGAAGCAGATACTCAATGACGAACAGCTTGAGCGATTCATGCAGCGCATCCGACAGGATGAGCGGTGGTACGATTTCTTCTACACCGAGCTGACCACAGGACTGCGGCGGGGTGAAATCTGCGGACTGAAGTGGGAGGACTTCGATGCGGAAAACGGAAAGCTGAAAGTGAGGCGCTCGGTTGCTAAAAGGAAAGGCGGCGGATTGAATATCGGCGAAACCAAAACCGAGACGGGAACGCGCACGATTGTCCTGCCGCCGAGCACTGCGGAACTTCTGCGGAAGCGAAAAGAAACGGCAGTCAGCGAATGGATATTCCCGAATATCTATGAGCCCGAAAAACCGATGCACCCCGACTATGCTTACCACCGATTAAAAACTCTGTTAAAACAGGCGGAGCTTCCGCTGATTCGGTTCCACGATCTGCGCCACACCTTCGCCACTCACGCGCTGGCGGGCGGCGTGGATGCGAAAACCCTGTCGGGAATCCTCGGGCATACCAACGCCAGCTTTACGCTGGACACCTACACCCATGTGACCACCGATATGCAGAGAAACGCTTCCGCTATCGTGGGGAGCTTTATGGATGAGATTATGCTTGAAGGAGATGATACCAATCGCTAAAAAAAGAAAAAATGGTGAGGGCACATTACGCCTGCGTAAAGACGGTCGGTGGGAAGGAAGAATTGTTGTCGGGTACAATGAGAAAAGCCTGCCTATTACAAAATGCGTAACGGCGAAAACAAAAACAGAATGTTCCGCTAAGCTCGAAGCGCTGAAAGAACAGTACGGACGCTCTTCCGATAAAATTAAACCGGATATGCCGTTCGGGGATTGGATCGACTTCTGGTATCAGACCTACTGCCGACACACACTCCGCATTACCACAAGAACCGACTATGAAAACCGCATTTTCAATCATATCATTCCCGAAATCGGAAAAATTCCGCTGAACAGGCTGTCACAGTCGGATTTACAGCAATTCTACGCAAAGGAAAAGACAGACGGAAGAAAACTGCATGCAAAAACTTACGGAAAGGGACTTTCGGACAGAACGATAAGGGGGATACATGCCAACTGCCGCACAGCTTTACAGCGGGCGGTGCAGGAGGGCCTAATTCGCACCAATCCCGCCGTCGGCTGTAAGCTGCCACCGAAGAAAGCACGGGAGATGCAGGTGCTCACGCAAAATGAAATTATCCGATTTCTGCATCAGGCAAAGGAAGAAGGTTGCTATGAGCTCTTCTTGCTGGAGCTCGGCACGGGGATGCGGCGCGGTGAGATATTGGCACTCAAATGGAGCGACCTCAACTTCGCAACAGGAGAGCTTCGCATTGAACGGCAGGTATATATCATCAAGGCAGAGGTGATTATATCGGAGCCGAAAACAAAAGCCTCGATACGCACCGTTATTCTGCCACCGTCACTCTTGAAAACCCTTGTGGCGTATAAGGAAACGGTGGATTCGGAATGGATGTTTCCGTCACCGACTGATAACGGCAGACCGAGAAATCCGTCATCGGTTAGAAAACGGTTACAACTGATCTTGGAACGGGCAGGCTGTAAAAAGGTGCGCTTTCACGATTTGCGTCACACATTTGCGACCATGGCGCTGGAGCACGGTATGGATGTGAAAACTCTTTCGGCAACTATAGGTCATGTGTCATCAGCAACCACGCTGGATATTTACAGCCATATCACCGATACTATGCAAAGGCAGGCGGCGGTGCATATAGACCGCAAAATCGGTGGCACAGACGCCCAAATGCCGACGATAGCGCGGGAGGAAAGGAAAGATACCTCCCCGGTCGAATTCACGCCGTACAAGCCGAAAATACGCAAACCCGGGACGGGCTGTGTCACCATGATTAACGACCACCTCTACGAGGGACGGTACACACCAACCAATGCCTACGGCAAGCGGGAAAGCCACAATATCTACGCGAAAACGCGCGAGGAATGCGAAGAAAAGCTCGCGGAAATGATTGCAGAGGTTAAGGCGCAAATCAAGGCGGAAAAAGAACGGCTCAAGGCAGAGCAAGAGGACTGACCAAACAGCACGGATTTTTCCGTGCCGTTTGTACTTGCTATGTGATTTCAAATGTATGCAATAATTTGTATAAATGATTGAATAATGGAGAGATGTGTGTTATAATGTCGACAAGCGTATGGCAAGATTTTTGGCTTGTGTTTCGCAAGCGTTGACTAAAATGGTGGGAGCATTTGCGTCTTTCCATGCTTCGTCGCCTCTTTAATTTCTGTAAATTTCGCATAATGAGTTGCCATACGCTGCTTTTTTTAGGAGATGTCATGTATGACTTTTGAATATGTATGTACCAGAAACGATCTGGCGGATTTATTGGAAATTCCTCATGGCAAGCTGACTCACATTTTATATGTTGCCAAAGTCGATAGTTTTTATAAAATCTTTGAGATTCCTAAAAAATCTGGGGGAACAAGAAAAATTTGTGCTCCGACTGGAGATCTTAAGCAAATCCAGGAAAAACTTTATAGCATTCTTTTACACCATCAACAATTCTTGCGCAAGCAAAACAATATACACGCTAATATTTCACACGCTTTCGAAAAAGGGAAAAGTATCATTACGAACGGCGAGGTGCATAGAAATAAGCGTATAGTGATAAACATTGACCTGCAGGATTTTTTTGATAGTTTTCATTTCGGTAGGGTTTGTGGTTTCTTTGAGAAAAACCGCGATTTTGCCCTTCCACACGAGTTGGCTATTGTTATGGCGCAGCTAACATGCTATCAAGGTAAACTTCCACAAGGTGCGCCAACTTCGCCTATTATTACAAACTATATCTGTCAAACCTTCGATATGAGGATTATAAGAATTGCAAAAAAATATCATTTGGATTATACCCGATATGCTGATGATTTGAGTTTTTCTACTAATGATAAGAAATTCATTGAACAATGGGAACCTTTCTATAACGAATTAACTCATGAAGTTGAGCGGGCTGGATTTAAAGTCAATACCAAGAAAACAAGCGTTCAATATAGGGATTCACGCCAAACGGTAACGGGGCTAGTAATAAACAAAAAACTTAGTGTTGATCATAGGTATTACAAACAAGTGAGAGCAATGGCTGATTCACTCTATAAAACCGGATGTTTTGACAATAATGGCGTTGAAGGAACAGTTAGTCAGTTGGAAGGAAAATTTGCTTTTATCGATCAATTGGACAAATACAATAACATTAAAGATGTTAGTCAACAGCATTCTGTGTTTTGTCTTAACGGACGAGAAAAACAGTATCAAAAATTTTTGTTTTATAGGTATTTTTTTGCACATGAAAAACCAGTAATTGTTACTGAGGGAAAGACCGATATTAAATATATAAAGGCAGCTTTAAAGAACCTTTATACAGAATATCCTGAACTCATCGAAAAAACACCAGAGGGACACTTTGAGTTCAAAGTGTCCTTTTTAAAGAGGTCAAAGAGGTTCAAATACTTTTTCCATATGAGCCAAGATGGTGCTGATGCCATGAAAAATTTGTACAACTTTTTTTCGGACAAGAATCCAAAGTATACAAATTATTTCAAAGTTTTTAGCGGATGCTCTGATAAGAACTTGTGTAATCCTGTAATTTTGATTTTTGACAATGAGTTGTCTAATAAGTGCAAACCATTACACTCGTTTGTTTCTCACATTGAATTATCATCTTCTGATAAAGATAAACTCAAAGAAGATCTTTGCATGAAAATAATTGATGAGGGCAATTTGTTCTTAGTGACAAATCAATTAGTAGACGGAAAAGCAGAATGCGAAATAGAGGATTTATTCGATGAAACTACAAGAAACCATGTTATTGCTGGAAAGACATTTTCATCGAATGACAAAGCGGATAAGGAAAAGCACTATGGGAAAGAAATATTCGCCAATTTCATTCAGTCAAATTACAAAAGTATTAATTTTGATAACTTTAGACCGATGCTTAATAACATCGTAAAAGTAATTGCTGAATTCGCTGGTACAGAAGGATAATATTTGACCCACAGTAAACAAAGAAAAAGGCTCTGGAATCAAGCAATTCCAGAGCCTTTTTGGTCGGAGTGGCGAGGCTCAAACTCGCGGCCTCCGCATCCCAAATGCGGCGCGCTATCAACTGCGCTACACCCCGATAGTTATTAAATTGTGGTCGAGTGAGTGGTCAAATCTGTGGTCAGGCTCGGTTTTGACCGTTATTTTTTGTTTTCCATACCGCCCGAAATCTGCACGTTTAAAGGGCTTTCGGCGGTTGCCACCGACAAACGGTGTGAACACTGTCTATGCTCCCAAAGCAAGCGCGCTACCAACTGCGCTACACCCCGAAATATATTATATTTAGTTTATATATGCTTGTGAATTTATACGAACGAGTCCGCTGCGCTTCCCCCAGAAACATAGTCGCACTGCTCGCTTGGAGCGCTTCGCATTGCTCCTTGTTTCTTCACCTCATTATGCTCGCTTCATCATCCACAGGATGCGCTCGCAACTTCGCCCAACTGCGCTACACCCCGAAATATATTATATTTAGTTTATATATGCTTGTTAGCTTGCTTATATGAGTTCGCTTAACTTTTCCGTGCTCAGCACACCGATAGATTATACAATAACGCAATCGGAATGTCAATATTATGCGTAAACTTGTTTGCGTTAAGCAAAAAATAAAGTCCCGAAGCATCGGGACTTTTTTAATGAGTTAAATCCATTTATCGGGGTTTACTTCGTATTTGTCTGTGAAAATCTTGATTATATCAATGAGAGCGAGAATTCCCGAAATACCCGTCCAGGCAATCAAAATTTTAAGGATGCCCTTTTTGGTTTCTCCTAAATAGAAGTTGTGAACGCCGAAGCCACCGAGGAAAAGGCCGAGAATTCCTGCCGTGATCTTCTTATCTCCGAGATCTCCTGCTTGATGATTTACAATCGCAAATCCGCAATTTAAGCATACAGCTGCTCCGGGAGGAACAGGGCTGCCGCAGTTTGCACAAAAGCTAAAGCCGTCTCCGACCTTTGTGCCGCACTTAATACATACTGCCTGATTAGGGTTAATGGGTTCTCCGCAATGCTTACAAAACATATATTTTACCTCCTTTTATATAACGAAAACGACAAAAATTTCGATTTCGTGTACAACCTCGTATTATGCAACACAGTGGGCAAGCCGCAGGTAAGCCCACCATATTGCCGAACAGCGATTACCGTTAAGACAAAAACGCTCCGCCTAAATTCCCCTCAATTTTGAAGGCAGAGAAATCACGGTTTAATCCGCAATTTTAGTGTTTTTTCATAATTTTTTGACGATAAAAGCCTCAAATTTAGTTATGTTTACATTATATGTGAAAAAAGCGCGTTTGTCAACTATAAATACACATATATTGGGAAATATGATGATAAAAAATACACCTTGCATATTAAAAGCACATATTCAGGCATATATTCTTGCTTTGACTGAAAACTTTTTACTGATTTTGTATTGAAAAATAATCAAAAATATTCTAAAATTATTGTGTATATATTTTTATTCTATTTGAACTAATCGGAGGCGGAACAATGAGACCTTACGGATTGATACTTGCAGGCGGCGGCGCAAAGGGCGCATATCAGATTGGTGCGTGGAAAGCGCTTATTGAGCTTGGCATTCAAATTGAGGCAATCGCAGGCACATCTATCGGTGCGATTAACGGTGCTTTTATCGCTCAGGGAGACTTCGACAAGGCTCTTGAGGTTTGGGAGGAGGCAGAGGTTGTCAACGGAATTAAGATTGACAGCGAGCTTAAATCGACCGAAAACCTTTTTTCGTTCAGCAACTTTCCGCAGCTGTTCCACGAGATTGTGAAGAACGGCGGTGTTGACGTTTCTCCGGCAAGGCAGATGATTGCCGACTCGATTGACGAGGACACTGTAAGGCGCAGTAATATACCGCTTGGAATTGTATCGTTTCAGCTCGGCGGTATGAAGCCCGTAGAGGTGTTTATCGACGAAATGCCCGAGGGCTCGCTTGTCGATTATCTTATGGCTTCGGCGAGATTCCCGGGACTTAACAGACAGGGACCCGACGACTCCAATTATCTTGACGGCGGAATTTACGACAATGCGCCTGTCGGAATGTTGCGTAAAAGGGGATTAAACCGCCTTATTATCATAGATATTTCAAATATCAAGGGCATGGGTCACAAGGAGGACCTGTCCTGTGCGGATTTGATTTATATCAGACCGTTTGAGCCGAAGGATCTCGGCGCTTCGTTTGAATTTGACAAGGAAATGAACGAAAAGCGTATGCGTATGGGCTATTACGATACGCTCAAGGCATTTGGTAAAATTGCGGGTCGTGACTATTATTTCTCTCACAAGGAATATAAAACAATGCTTTCGCTTTATGGTTTTGACGCTTGCGAACAGCTTGAGGGGCTTGCCCGTGAGCTCGAAATTCCGAGGCTTCGCATGTACACTCACAAGCAGTTTATGAGAGCGTTGACTTCTGCCGAGAAAAAGAGCAAAAAGGAAAAAGAGAGAGAAAAGGCGAAGGCAAAGGAGCAGGAAACAGAAAACGCTCAAGCGGAAGAAAACGAAAGAGAAATCGGCGAGGTAATCGCAAATTTCGTTCCGTCTATTATTCAGGAAAAGGCGAGAAAGTTTAAGGATAAAATCAAGGAGTATGAAAAGAGCCATTCCTCGTACAAATCAGCTTATGAGGCTATCGACAAATTCAACTCTTGACTTCGCACATAAGCGAGATTATTTCGCTGTTTGTGTAGATGAAAAAGTCGGCGTTATCGCTCGAAAATGATATAGTAGACTCTGAAAAAACAATTTTACTTGCATCGAACGAATTTTTAGAGAAAAGCTCCGTTATTTCGTCGCTTGTTTTGTTGCAGAGCACGGCGCACATTGCCGAAAAGACCTTAAAGGAATATTCCTCGTCGGGGTGCTCGGGTTGCGTCAAGGTAATTTCACAGCGGCGCACTATTCTTGCTTCGTCGGTTGTCAGGGTAAGCATAAAACACGACGACGGGAAATAGTAATAATCGTTTCCCGAATTGTAATAATCCGACGGCTCTATTATATTTTCGGCAAGCTGTGAATTAAGCCTGTCGGAGAACTCGAAAATATCGGTTTTCGGCTGTTTTGTGCAGGCACAAAGGAAAACAAACAGGACTGTTATTACGAGGACAGAAAAACGTTTCATTGTACACTCCTATAAATATTGTTAATAAAATGTTTACACAAGAAAAGGCAAAATGTAGTAAAATATATTCAGTATTTTTTTGCGTTATGTTCAAATTTATAAAAGAAAGTGGTTTTTGCTGTGATTAAGAAATTCAAAAACATGACAAGAGCGAGGCAGATAGGCACAATAATCGTAACAATAGTTATTTTGGTGCTTATCGGATATGTCCTTTACACGAACTTTAAGCCCGAGCCTCTTCCCGAGTACAATGTGACGGAAATAAAGCTCGGCGATATTCAGTCAACCTATGAGACAACGGGTACGGTTGTGTCCGATAATACGGAGGCGTACACCGCAATTACGGGCGTTAAGGTTACGTCTGTAAATGTCAAGGTCGGCGACAGCGTCAAAGCAGGCGATGTTCTTGCTCAGTTTGACGTTTCAACGCTCAATCCGCAGCTCAAGGAATACAAAACCGCTTATGACAAGGCGCTCAAGGCGTATAATGATTCCGTTTCGGCAACAAAAACCGCAAAGCAGAATAAGGCGAACGCCGCAGCGCAGATGAACACAGTTGACGCTGAAATCGCTCGTCTTGAAAAGGAAATCAAGGCTGCCGAGGACGCAAAATCGCAGACAACGCCTGACACTCCCGAGTATTCGCAGGAGCAGCTTGACGCACTTATTCAAAAGCTCAAGGACAGCGGATTTTCAAAGGAAGAAATAGATAAAATTATCGAATCCCTTAAGAATTCCTCGGGCGGAATTACAAAAGAGGATATTGAATCGGCTATCGCAAACGCAACCGCCACAAAGAAGCTCGAGCTTGCGCAGAAGCAGTCGCAAAAGCAGATGCTTGAAGCACAGCTTGCGCTTTATGAAGCACAGTCGGACGAAACAGCTTCTTCGATTTACAAGAACGTAATGGAGCAGAAAAAGGCAGACTATGAAAGCTACAAGGCTTTGGTTGACTCAATGAAAAACGGCTGGGTGGCAAGCTCGGACGGACTTGTTACGGAGGTAAATCTCGTTGCGGGTCAGGCATTTGCTCCAAAAGCTTCAAAATCCACGACAACAGACCTTTCTTCGATTATGAAATATGTTTCGGGCAATAACGATATGACCTCGGTGCTCTCCGACATAATCGGCAGCGTAACCGACAGCAATGCTTCCTCGGGTACGGGTATTACCCTTGAAAACACAAATGAATTTGTCGCAGAGTTTTCGGTCGGCAAATATGATATTTTGAGCATTAAGGTCGGACAGAGAGTTAAGGTTTCTTCTCTCGGCAGCGATTATGAGGGCGAGGTTATCTACGTCAGCGCAACCGCAAGCGAGTCATCTGCGCTCGACATAAGCTCAATAGCTTCAACCTTTACGGGCGGCTCTTCTTCGTCATCAAACGGTGCGCTTGTAAGAGTTAAAATTAACAATCCCGACGAAAAAATCATTATCGGCTTTGACGTCGATATTAAAATCGATACCGAAAAGATAGAAAACGTTATGGTGCTTCCCATTGATGCGGTTGTTACCGAGGACTCGACAAACTTTGTTTATATAGTTGACGAAAACAACAAGGTTTCAAAGCGTGAAATTACAGTCGGCAGATTTTCGGACGATAATTATGAGCTTCTCACAGGCGTTGAGCAGGGAGAAAGAGTTGTAGACAATCCCAAGACCTCAATGGCAGAGGGCGACAAAATCGCAATAAAGAAATAAGGTAGGTGCTGTCTGTTGAACATCAAAGAAAACATCAGAATAGCAATATTCAGCATCAAGACCAACCTTATGCGCTCATTGCTGACGATGCTCGGCATTATAATCGGCGTTGCCTCGGTTATTGCGGTAATCACGGTCGGTAACGGCGGCAGGGACTATATCGTCGGTATGATTAAGGATATGGGCTCGAACGCTATTACAATCGGCGTTGATGCTACGACCGCTTCAAATTCCGATTATATCACTGACGGCGATATTGAGGCTATCAAGGCTCTTGACGCTGTTCAGTACGTTTCGCCTATGGTAATGTCAATGGGTTCGCTCAATGCAGGCGACGAAACGGGAATAGGCGTGCTCATTGGCGGTAACGAGGAAATGCGTTATGTTATGAGCGGCGAATGTGTTTACGGCAGATATTACACGAAGGCCGAAGCGGATTCGGGCAAGGCTGTATGCGTTATCGATATTTCAAGTGCCTTGCAGTTCTTCGGTAAGAAAAATTGCGTCGGCGAGTACATTAACTATACCGCGAACGGAATTACCGTCAGCATAAAGGTTATCGGCGTTACTGATATGGCAAGTGCATTTGGTTCGGACTCCGAAAAAATGCTTGAGTCAATGAAAGCTATGGGCAATTCAACGCTTTCGGGCGGTATGATTATGGTGCCGACTAAATTTGCTACGAACGTTATCGGTATGAGCGACCGATATGACACGATTTATATTATAGCGAGCGACGAAAACGACCTTGATGCGGCAGGAAGTGCGGCGCTTAACAGAATAAGAGCAAGGCATAACAACCACGACAAGGACGTTTATTTGCTTACAAATATGGCAACATACATCAATCTTTTGGATACGGTAATCAACGTGTTCACAATGTTTATTGCCGCAGTCAGCGCAATTTCGCTCGTTGTCGGCGGTATCGGTGTTATGAACATAATGCTTGTTTCAATAACCGAGCGAACGAGGGAGATAGGTATTCGTAAGGCACTCGGTGCAAAGACCTCGACTATATTGTTCCAGTTCCTCACAGAGTCGATAATCCTTTGCGTAATCGGCGGTGCGATTGGCTTGCTGTTGGGCGTTTCGGGTGCTGCGCTTGTTTCGTCGATTATGAAAATTCCGCTTACCGTTAAAGCCTCAACCGTTGCGCTTGCAATCGGATTTTCAACGCTTATCGGTGTAGTATTCGGCGTTTATCCTGCAAGACGTGCAGCAAAAATGCCGCCTATCGAAGCTCTGAGAAGAGATTAACAGACAGCGAAATTTACAAGTTTTGACAAATTCATAGATTATATATTAACGGGTACTTTGTAAAAAGTACCCGTTTTTAATGTGTGTTAGCCTCCGCAAGCTTCCTCGTTCAGTGTAGGGCAGGGGCAAACTGAAAAGATAAATCCGCTCCCTCTTCGAGGGAGCTGTTGAGCGCAGCGAAACTGAGGGAGTAAAGAAAGTCATATCAAGTTTGAAATAACTCCCTCAGTCATTTTTTGTGAAAAAATGACAGCCCCCTCAAAGATGGGGCGAAAGTACGAATTGAATTTGATATTCCACGTGGTAGGGCAGGAGCAAGCCACCGCCGTTAAATCACAACAAAATAACGGTTACAAAACAGTTGCATTTTTATATTATATCGTAGGGGCGAACTGTGTTCGCCCGTTTTTAATTTGCTGTGAATTGGCGGGCGACCGCAGGTCGCCCCTACGGTGTGATATTAAATTCAATTTGATAACAGCCGTTAGTTATCATATATCCGTTAATTCGTTCGGCGGCAGCAAGCCACCGCCCTACACCATTGGATGTATAATTCAATTCGTGCGAAGCACCAACTTTTGCGAATTGCGGACACAGGAAAATTTCTATACTATTTAATTCAATTTTACACACATCTTTAACTTCCAACAATAAAAAGGGTGAACACAGTTCACCCTTTGATTTCTCTTTATCTTTATAAGCATCTTTACCGTCTCAACGAATCGTAGACCTTGATATTAACCGTTTCACGCTCGCAATTATGGCGGTAAATGCTCAACACGAGACCTATTCCCAAATATATACAAAGGTTTGACGAGCCGCCTGCGCTGAAGAACGGAAGCGTAATTCCGATAACGGGCAATACCATAAGGCACATACCTACGTTGATAATCATTTGGCTTGCAATCATAGCCGCCATACCGCAGCAGATAAGGTTAGTTGATTGCTCTCTCGACTTCTTGCCGACCGATATGCAACGCAATGTGATAAGCGTAAGCAAAAGCAGAGCTGCCACACATCCGACAAAGCCCAATTCCTCGCCGATAACGGTAAAAATCATATCGTTTTTACTCTCGGGAATAACTCCTGCCTGTGTGTATGCGCCCTTGAAAAGTCCTTGACCTGCAAAGCCGCCGGAGGACAATGCGCTCATTCCGCACTTTTGCTGATAGATAATATCGCTGTACAAATCGGGGTAGAGAAGTGCCAAAAATCTATCCTTTTGAAGCTGCTTGAGGACGTAAATCCAAGCAAGCGGAGCGATAGCAACTATAAACGCAAACGCACCTGCGAAATAACCCCAATGCACACCTGCCACAAAGAGCATAGCCGCCGTTATGAAGATGAAAACAAGCGACGAGCCCATATCGCCCGTAAGAGCAACGAGGGCAATCGGTATAATTGCGTGAACGCCGAGCTGTAAAATGCTCAAAATGTGATTAAGCTTATCCTTGAGCCTTTCAATGTGAACGCTGAAAGTGATAATAAAGCCGATTTTAACAAGCTCGGACGGCTGTAATGAAATCGGTCCGAATTTAAGCCAAGTTCTTGCGTCGCTTCTTGCGCTCGGACCTGTGCCGAATTTGAACAGCAGCAGCATTAGCACAATGCATATAACCGCAATGACGGGCCATAGCTTTGTGAACACCTGATAGTCAAGCATTGAAATTAAAATCGCCGACAGAATACCCACCGCAACGGCAACGATCATAATTATCGTTTCTCTCGAGAGAATTTGACCGTCTGTGAGCGTGTATTTAGTCGCACTCGTAACCATAATTATACCGAACACCGAAGCCACAAAGCACAGAGTAAACAGGTATAAATCGGTTTCTTTCAGAAATGTTGAAATTGTATTAAAAAGCTTTTTCATGTTAATCACCATAGCCTTTTAGGCAACAAATAGTTTATTAAAATTCACCGTTTCAACCCG
>OIZO01000475.1_pt1 | contig 27557 bp, 30 predicted proteins | sample 1588551 | NCBI WGS metagenome assembly OIZO01 (sample SAMN03283271) | human gut metagenome | biome: human-associated habitat; material: feces | host: Homo sapiens | place: Peru | collected 2012 | reverse complement strand
AGGTGGAAAAGACCCGCTGTTTGGGCGTGTTGACGGTTTTCAGATAGACCCTAAGATGCAGTATGGAAATTCCCCGAATGCAGCAACTGCATTCGGGGAAGAAAGCATAGGCTTACAGATACTTGGCGGTGTTGACCTTCACGCCGGGGCCCATGGTGGACACGACGGTGCAGGACTTGATATACTGACCCTTGGCGGCGGCGGGCTTCGCCTTGACCACAGCCTTGACCAGGGTATCCATGTTCTCGGTCAGCTTCTCGGCGCCGAAGGAAACCTTGCCGATGGGGCAGTGGATGATGTTGGTCTTGTCCAGACGGTACTCGACCTTACCGGCTTTGATCTCCTTGACGGCAGCGCCGACGTTGGGGGTCACGGTGCCGGCCTTGGGGGAGGGCATCAGACCCTTGGGGCCCAGAACCTTACCCAGACGGCCAACAATGCCCATCATGTCGGGAGAAGCGACAACGACGTCAAAGTCAAACCAGTTTTCCTTGGTGATCTTCTCAACCAGCTCCATGCCGCCGACATAGTCAGCGCCGGCTTCCTGAGCCTCGGCAACCTTGGCGTCCTTGGCGAACACCAGAACCTTGCGGGTCTTGCCGGTGCCGTTGGGCAGAACCACGGCGCCACGGACCTGCTGGTCGGCGTGACGGGAGTCAACGCCCAGCTTGATGTGCAGCTCGACGGTCTCGTCGAACTTGGCAGAAGCGCCCTTGACAACCAGGCCCAGAGCCTCAACGGGCTCATACTGAACAGCGCGATCGATCAGCTTCGCGCTTTCCTTATACTTTTTACCTCTAAACAATGTAATTATCCTCCTTAAAGTGGTGATGCGGAAAAATCCTCCCACATTTCCGGAACTTGCTTCCGGATCAACATTCTATCAGTCGACGACGGTGACGCCCATGGAGCGGCAGGTGCCAGCAACCTGGCTCTCAGCGGCTTCCAGAGTGGTGGCGTTCAGGTCGGGCATCTTGGTCTTGGCGATCTCAGCAACCTGTGCTTTGGTGATGGTGCCGACCTTGGTCTTGTTGGGAACACCGGAGCCCTTCTCCAGACCAATTGCCTTCATGATGAGCATGGGGGTAGGAGGAGTCTTGGTGATGAAGGTGAAGCTGCGGTCTGCATAGACGGTGATGACAACGGGGATCTTGTAGCCCTCCATGTCCTTGGTCCGTGCATTGAATTCCTTGATGAATGCTGCGATATTCACACCGTGCTGACCCAGAGCAGGGCCGACAGGGGGAGAAGCGGTTGCCTTAGCGGCGTTGATCTGAAGTTTGATAATGCCAGTTACTTTCTGTGCCATGAATAGCACCTCCTGAATAAGATGTGGTAATGATGCGCACTGCGCATTCCTTTCGGGGCCCAAAGCCCCTCCCACGTTCCGGCCGAAAAGAACGGCCCGATGCGTTTATTGGGAAACGACCTCAACCTGATCGAGCTCAAACTCGACGGTGGTCTCCCGGCCAAACATGGAAACGACCACGTTCACCGAGTTGCTGTCGACATCGATGGATTCCACCGTGCCGGTGAAGGAGCTCAGAGGACCATCCATAATGCGGACGGTATCGCCCACGGAGTAGTTGACGATGATCTCCTTCTTTTCCACGCCCATGGCATAGACTTCCTCGTCAGTCAGGGGCGTAGGATCGTTGCTGGAAGTGCCAACGAAGCCGGTAACTCCGCGGACATTCCGGATGACATGCCAGGTATCGTCACTGTAAACCATCTTGACCAGCACATAACCGGGGTAGACCTTGCGGTCGTAGGTTTTGCTGGCGCCGGTCTCCGTGATTTCGGTCACGGTTTCCAGAGGAATGGAAACGGCCAGGATCTGATCCTGCAGCTTACGGGACTCGACGGTTTTTTCAATCGTCGCTTTTACGGTGTTCTCATACCCGGAATAGGTATGCACCACATACCATTTTGCAGTTTCTGCCATGACTTCTTACCTTTAGTGGAAAACACCGATCAGGGCGTCGATTCCAACCTGAGATACAAAGTCAAACAGCCAGATGAAAACGCCGACGCAGATGACGCAGGCGACAACAATGGCTGCATTTTTCAGCACCTGCTGGGGAGTGGGCCAGACTACCTTCTTCAGCTCGCTTTTCAGCTCACGGAAGTACTTGCAGACCTTGCCCCAGGTTCTTTTGAACCAATTTTCCTTGTTCGCTTCTGCCATGATGGGGCGTCCTCCTTACTTGGTCTCAGTGTGAGTGGTGTGCTTTCTGCAGAATCTGCAGTACTTCTTCATCTCGAGACGGTCGGGGTCGTTCTTCTTGTTCTTCATGGTGTTGTAGTTTCTCTGCTTGCACTCAGAGCATCTCAAAGTGACTTTCACGCGCATAACGGCACCTCCTTAAAATTTGCCTCCCTGTATCACACCCGGCTAGAAAAAAATTTAGAAAGCGATAAACTACAATGGAAATCGCTCCGGGGCTGAAAAAGGCGCACAAAAAAAGAACCCTTTTTCACAGGTAAAATCATTCTAGCATAGGGGAGGGCCGATGTCAACAATAATTTTCACTTTTTTCCTGCTTTTTTGATGGAATTCCGGGAAGCTCCGAAAGAAAAGCGTCCTTTGCAAATTTACCTTTCACCCTTGCGTTTTTGTGCCGCTTCGGGTAGAATAGAGAAAACAAACCGGGAGGATAAAGAAATGAAAATCATGGGAATCGATTACGGAGATGCCCGCACCGGTGTGGCCATCTCCGATCTGCTGTGCTCCATTGTGGGCTCTACCACGGTGGTCCCAAGCCGGAATCATGAAAAGCTGATGGCGGACCTTGTCCGTCTGGCAAAGGAAAATGAAGTGGGGGAGATCGTTGTAGGTCTTCCTAAGAATATGGACGGCACGGAGGGGGCCCGTGCGGAGCTGTGCAGAGCCTTTGCCGAGGAGCTGAAAGCGGCAACGAATCTACCTGTGGCCATGTGGGACGAGCGCCGAACCACGGTGGAGGCCCACAATATCCTCTCCGTCCACAATTATCATGGAGCAAAGCGGAAAAACACGGTGGATGCCGTGGCAGCGTCGCTTATTCTGGAGGGCTATCTGGCGTTCAAAAAGCGGTGATTTTCTGATTATTCCCGGACCTTGTACCGCAGCTCCCGAATCCCGGTGAAGATCAGCAGGATGCCGAAGGCCCGGCGCAGCCACACCTGCGAAAGCCGTCCCTGAAGCAGAGAGGCAAGCCATGCGAAGAGACATCCGGCGGCAATTCCCGGCAGCAGCTGTTTCCAGGGGATCCGCTTTCGCCGCAGAAAGGTGGCGAGGCTTGCCCCGGGGAGAAAGAACAGCAAATTGAGGGCTCTGGCCTGGGCCTGGGGCCAGCCCAGGGGGCCGGTGAGCCAGAGCATCAGCAGGCTCCCGCCGCCAACCCCCAGCCCGGAGAGAAAGCCAAGAACGGTGCTGACGGCAATGGCGGCTACACTCTGCACAGATTTCGAATGCCTCCCCAGAGAATGAAGATCCCCAAAATCCGGTGCAGCCAGAGCACCGGAATTTTTTTGCCGAAAATGCCTGCCAGGAGCCCTCCTGCGGCGCTGCCTGCCAGATAGGGAAGGGCTTCCCGGACCGGCAGCGCCCCCTGACTGGCCGAGACCAGGATGGTCACAATGCAGATGGGCAGAACGGTTGCCACGGATGCCGGGAAAATGGCCTCGTCGGGCAAATCATGGCACCGCCGCAGCAGGGGCACCAGAACCAGACCGCCCCCCGCACCGAACAGCCCCGCAATGCTTCCGGCAGCAGCTCCGGCCAGCAGATAATTCCACATAAAAAGCACCTCCTTCGGAAAGCTTTCCCAAAGGAGGTGCCATTCATTCAATTGCGATCAATTGGCCTTCATGACCAGATTGGTGCGGATATAGGAGGTATCGCCCACGGTCATATCCAGGGCGTCCACCAGGCCGTTGTACCAGTTGGTATAGTCTTCGCTGGTCAGATCGTTCTTGATCAGATACTCCCGGTAGGTCTCATCGGACTGGCCTACGAAGTACATCACATGGTAGCCGTAGGAGGTCTCCACGATGCCGGTGTCGCCGGCCTTGCGGTTCTCGTCGAAGCACCAGTTGTTAAAGGCGCTGACCATCTGGCCGGGGTAGACATTCTCATACAGGCCGCCGTTGGTTTTGGAGCCGGTGTCGGTGGAATTCTCGTTTGCCAGAGCAGCAAAGCTCTCCTCGGTGGCGTCGCCGTCTTCCCAGGTCTGCAGCCAGCTTTCGGCCTTTTCCTTGGCGGCTGCCTTCTCCTCGTCGGAGTAGGTGGTGGTGCCGTTTTCGGTGGTGCCGCCCTCAAAGCCTGCCAGCATGTGGCGCACGTTTACCAGGGGAGTGCTGTTGTCGCTGCTGGAGCGGTAATACACAACGTAGTAGCCGGAGATGGTCTCCACCTCGTTGCCGTCGTCATCGGTGGTGGTAGAGGTGTTGGCGATATAGGTCTTGTCGCCCTCCTGGCGGCTGCTGTCGCTGATCCACTGGGCAATCACAGAGTTGACGGAGGTATAACGGGTGTCGTCCATAGCGGAGCTGGAAGCGGTGGTGTCGGCGTTTACCTCCAGGGCGGCAATGGCGGCATCCAGAGCCTCCACAGAGTTGATCTCATCGCTTACCAGGCTCTTGGCATCTGCCTCGGCGGCAGCGGCCTTCTCGGCATTGGTGGCATCATCATCCAGGTAGCGGCTGGAGCTCAGGTAATACTGGTTGTAGCTGTAGGAATTGTAAACGGCGGGGTCCTCGGCGTCCTTAGCTTCTACCTGCTCGTCGGTGTAGGTCAGGCTGTCCCGGTACTCGGTCTGATAGCCGCTGGCCAGCAGATTCACACGGTAGTATTCCTTGTAGCTGTCCAGGGTTGCGCCGTTGCCGTACATGGCCTTCAGGTAGGCCTCGGGCTTGGAGTAGCCATAGGCGGAGGCGTACAGGGACAGGGTGGACTCCAGAGAATCCAGCTGGGACTGGTCGCTTTCGCTGAGCTCGTAGCCGTTGGCAGCTGCCTCATTGGCGATGGCGTAGATGGCCCGGGCGCTCTGCTCGGCAGAGCTCAGGAAGTAATCTGCCCAGGTGGTGCCTGCGTCGGCATCAAAGACCTGCTGGTCCAGAGCTTTGGTGGTGTCCAGGCCGTACAGGGCGGCGTAGGTTCCGTTCTTGGAGTAGAAATTGTTGACGGTGTCGATGAAATAGTAGCTTAGCTCGGCATTGCTCAGGGTGGTATCGCCCAGAGTCAGAGCTACGGTCTTCTTTTCCCGGGAACCGCTGTTGGAGACGGCACGGTTAATGCCGACAAAAGCGGCTACCAGAACCAGGACGACAAGCACAACGGCAAAGGCGATGGAATAGGCCTTGACCTTCTTGTCTTCCTTTTGCTGAGCCAGCTGCTTTTCGGTCAGCTTGGCATTGGCTTCTTCAGCATGAAGCTTCTTCTTGCTGGATGCACTCATGGTATCATTTCCTCTCGTTTTCATAGGTCTGACGATTCTGCGTGGGTTTTGCAGATAGACCCGGTTATTATAGCGGAAAACTTTCGGGGTTTCAAGAGGAAAAAAGGAAATTTACAAAGAAACAGAAAAAACCCGGAGGACCGAAGTCCTCCGGGCACCCCGCTTTAGCCGTACCGCATCCAATTATGACCTGCACGAAACGGCAGGTGGGTTGCCGCTCCCGGCGTTCTCTGCTCCCAGCGTCCACCCTACGTCGAAGCGAGGGCGGGAGGTCTGCAATCCCGCCGGGAAGTCTAACTTCCCAATTCAAAAATGTGGGTCCAAAAGGACACAACACGCACCAAGCAGGGAAAGAAAGGATCATTCGTCCTCTTCTTCCGTCTCGTCCTCCGCGTACAGCTCCTCCATAATGAGGTCGTACACGGCTCTCAGCTCTTCCTCATCTTCAATGGCGGTCAGCAGGGGCTCGCCGTCTTCCTCGGTGGACTTGAGAATGCTCACCTCCAGAGAAAGCTCCGCGCCCTCCTCACCGGCATCGGCGGGAATCACGGCCATATAGGTTTCACCGTTGTACTCCAGGGTGGACAGAACCTCCAGCTCATATTCCTTGCCGTCCTCATCCACGATGGTGATAAAGTCGGATCCATATTGATCTTCCATAGATTGCTCCTTTGAATATGGGTTCTCTTTGTCTGTATTCTACAACCAGACGGCGGAAAAATCAAGAGGAAAATATGCTTCCCCTTTCCGGCACCTTCCGGAAGAGGCGAGTTCCCTATATTATATCCGGGAAAAGAACGATAATTCAAACTCTTTTTCGGGAATACTTATAGAAATTGATCGCATTTCGATTTTTGTACCGACAGGAATTTTACGGATTATTCAGAAATTGGGGCTTTCCCTTTTGACAGGAATATGGTATAATTTGCGGATGATATGACGGAAAGCTCTGTCTTACTCAACAGAAAGGCACAATCCGCCCAGAGCGGCATTGGAGGTTATACGCATGGCAAATGAAAATTCCAAAAAGAAAAGGAGAAAGAAGCTGCGGCAGGAGTGGAATCCCCACTGGTCGCTGAAGACCCTCTATACCCTGGGCAGCACGGCACTGTCGGTGGTGAAGATCGCCATTGGTGCGGCGCTGACGGTTGCGCTGATTCTGCTGATCTGCGGCGTGGTCTTTGTGGGCACCTTGGGGGATTATCTACAGAACGATATCTTGAAGGAAGCTTCGGATTGGTCTATTGATGACTACGATCTGGAAAAGACCTCCTTCCTTTATTATGTGGATAGCAACGGTGATATTCAGCAGCTGCAGCAGATTTATACCACCACGGACCGGCAGATTGCCACTCTGGACGAGATCCCTCAGGACCTGATCAATGCCACGGTGGCCATTGAGGACAAGCGCTTTTATGAGCATCAGGGCGTGGACTGGATCACCACGGTCAAGGCCTGCATGAATATGTTCTTCGGTGGAGACTCCCAGTTCGGCGGCTCCACCATTACCCAGCAGCTGATCAAAAACGTCAGCCAGGAGAACAGCATTACGGTGCAGAGAAAGGTCATGGAAATTTTCCGGGCCCAGATGTTTGAAAAGGAATACGATAAGGACCTCATTATGTATGAGTACCTGAACCGCATCTATCTGGGCAAGGGTTGCTACGGCGTGAAGAGCGCGGCTGCTGCCTACTTCGGCAAGGAGCTGCAGAGCCTGACCACGGCAGAGTGCGCCAGCCTTATCAGCATTACCAATAACCCGTCCCTGTTCAATCCCTATTCCGAAAATGTCTTCAAGTACAAGGGTGAGATGCGGGACGGCGCGGGGCGGAACCGCTATCGCCAGCTGAATGTGCTCTCTGAAATGCTCTCCCAGGGCTACCTGACCCAGGAGGAGTATGATGAGGCCGTCAATCAGGAGATGGTCTTTAAGGAGGGTATCGACGCGGCGGACCGCTGGGCTGTCTGCGAGAGCTGCGGCTATGCGGGCACGGTCAGTACCTTCCACCAGGAGGGCAGCCACTATTACTGCCCCAATTGCGGAAGCCTGACCTCTGTCAACCAGGACGCCTCTCAGAATGTGTATTCCTGGTTTGTGGATGCGGCCATTTTGGATGTGGCCTCCGATCTGGCGGCCCAGGATGGCGTGGATTGGGAGGGCGCCGGAGAGAAGACCCGGAACTACTACCTGGAGCGCATCCAGAAGGGCGGCTACCATATCTATACCACCCTGGATATGAACGTGCAGAACCAGGTGGACACCATTTATACCAATCTGGAGAATATCCCCACCACCCGCTCCACCCAGCAGCTCCAGTCTGCCATTGTGGTCATCGACAACCGGACCGGTGATGTGGTGGCACTGTCCGGCGGTGTGGGAGAGAAGACGGACTTCTTCGCCTACAACAAGGCCACCCAGGCGAAGCTGCAGACGGGCTCCTCTCAGAAGCCGATTTCCGTGTATGCTCCTGCCTTTGAAAAGGGCGGCTTCAGCCCCGCAACGGTCATTAAGGATATGCCCTTGATGTACAACGACGGAACACCCTTCCCCAGAAACGACAGCCGGCAATACAACTATTCCAGAACCATCTTCTCCGGCATTGTTTCCTCGGTCAACGCCATTTCTGCCAATACTCTGACGGCCATTGGCACGGACTATGGCTACAGCTTTGCAAAATACAACTTCGGTCAGGATTCCCTGACCAGCAGCTATGCCCTGTCCAACGGCCAGAGCCTTTCGGACGTGGGCGTGGCACCGCTTGCACTGGGCGCGCTGACCGTGGGCTCCACCGTAAGGGAAATGAGCGCAGCCTATGCCACCTTTGCCAACAATGGCACCTATCGGGAGGCACGGCTCTACACCAAGGTCTATAATTCCGACGGTCAGCTGATTCTGGACAATACCCAGGACAGCCGCCAGATCCTGCGGGAGAAGACCGTGGAATATATGAACTACTGTTTGTACAATGCCGCCAACTACGGCACCGGCGGCGCAGCCATTTTCCAGGGCCAGAACATTGCCGGTAAGACCGGCACAACTTCCAGCAACCGGGACCGCTGGTTCTGCGGTTACACTGGCTACTACACCGCAGCTGTGTGGTGTGGCTATAACCAGCCGGAGCAGATCAATCTGACTGGCAACTACGGTAACCCCGCCGCCCGTCTGTGGAAGATGGTCATGCAGCCTCTGCATGAGGGGAAGCCTGCCGTACCCCTCTACAGCGGGGCGTCCTTCCAGAGCGTGACTGTCTGCCTGGATTCCGGCAAGCTGGCCACGGCGGCCTGCTCTGCCGATGCCCGGGGCATTTCCCGGGTGGCTACGGTGAACTGCTATCCCGAAGATGCACCTACGGAGTACTGTGACAAGCACGTGCAGGTGGACTACTGTGTCACCGGCGGCGGCGTGGCAACGCCCTTCTGCAGCCTGTTCCCGGATGCAGTCATCGAGACCCGCTCTCTGGTGAAGCTGACCCAGAGTGAGGTGGATGAGATCAAGGCGGCTATGAATTCCGGCCTGAAGTCGGAATACTACCAGGACGGCTATGTCTATCTGGTGGACAACGACGGCAACCCCATTGCCTGGCACGGCTTCCGGGGTACGGCCAACGTCGACGCAGATACCCCCTATGTGGTCTGCCCGATCCACAACCAGCAGTCCTATATAGACTTTGGCGGTCAGGACAACGGCAACACGGATGACGGTGGGAACACCGGAGACAACGGCTCTGACAACGGCGGCTGGGGCACGGATGACGGTTCTGACGACGATTTTATCTGGTAAGAGAGAAATAAAGGAGAGAAATCATGCTTTGGATTTCGGATCAATGGAAGGATTATGAGGTTTTGGATGCCTCTGACGGGGAGCGGCTGGAGCGCTGGGGGAAATACATCCTGGTTCGCCCGGACCCTCAGGTTATCTGGAGCACCCCTCACAGCAATCCGATGTGGAAAAAGCAGGATGCCCGCTATATCCGTTCCTCTACAGGGGGCGGACACTGGTCGGACCATCATCTGCCGGAGCGCTGGCAGATCAAGTACATGGACTATCTGACCTTTAATGTCAAGCCCATGAACTTCAAGCACACCGGCGTATTCCCGGAGCAGGCGGCCAACTGGGACTTTATTCGGGAAAAGGTGGCCTCTGCGGGCCGCCCCGTAAGAGTGCTGAACCTGTTTGCCTATTCCGGCGGCGCGACTCTGGCAGCTGCGGCCGGCGGGGCAGAGGTGTTCCATGTGGACGCAGCCAAGGGCATGGTAGCCTGGGCCAAGGAAAATGCTGTGGCTTCCGGCCTCGCGGACCGTCCCATCCACTGGATCGTGGACGACTGCGGCAAGTTCATCCAGCGGGAGCTGCGCCGGGGCCGGAAATATGACGGCATCATCATGGACCCGCCCAGCTATGGCCGGGGACCCGGCGGCGAGATCTGGAAAATGGAAACCAGCTTCTTCCCGTTTTTGCAGCAGACGGCCAAGCTCCTGACGGACGACCCCCTGTTCGTGATCATCAACTCCTATACCACGGGCCTCGCTCCCTCGGCGGTAAGCTATGCCGCGGATGTGGTCTTTGGTCCGGAGCACGGCGGTAAGACTGCGGCAGGGGAGCTGGGCCTTCCCGTGAAGGAGTCCGGCCTGATCCTGCCCTGCGGCTCCACCGGAAGATGGACACCCTGAAAAAACAAAATCCCGAGAAAAGAGGATTCACTTTTGGAAGATATTATATCTGTGGAAAACCTGGCCTATGCCTATCCGGACCTGGACGGGCAGAAAGGGACCCGGGTTTTCGAAAACTTAAATCTTACCATTGAAAGCGGCAGCTTTGTGGCCATCCTGGGCATCAACGGCTGCGGAAAATCCACCCTGGCAAAGCACTTCAATTCGATCCTGCTGCCTTCCGGCGGAAAGGTGTATGTGAACGGCATCGACACCTCCGACCTGACCCGAATTATGGCAGTCCGCCGCTGCGTGGGCATGGTTTTCCAGAACCCGGACAACCAGATCGTTGCCAACGTGGTGGAGGAGGACGTGGCCTTTGGCCCGGAGAATCTGGGTGTGGCAGCCCCGGAGATCCGCCGCCGGGTGGACAGGGCTTTAAAGCAGGTTGGTATGTACGAATACCGGGAGCACGCCCCCCATCTGCTCTCCGGCGGGCAGAAGCAGCGCGTGGCCATTGCGGGAATCATTGCCCTGGAACCCAAGTGCATTGTACTGGACGAGCCTACCGCCATGCTGGACCCCCGAGGCCGGGCGGATGTGATGCAGACCGTGGAAAAGCTGAACCGGGAAAAGGGGATTACCGTGGTGCTCATCACCCACCATATGGACGAGGCGGCACAGGCCCAGCGGGTTATTGTGCTGGACAAGGGCAAGGTTGCGGCGGACGGAACGCCCAAGCAGGTGTTTGCACAGGTGGAGATGCTGCACAAGCTTGGCCTTGCGGCCCCGGACAGTGTGGAGCTGTGCTGGGCTTTGCGGCAAAAGGGCTTTGATTTGCCTCTGGATGCGCTGACCCCCGAAGAATGCGCGCAGGCACTTTATGATTGGCTGAAGGCCTGACGTGTGGGAGGAATTGACATTGAAACCAATTTTGCAGGTGGAAGACCTGACTTATATTTACAGCATCGGCACCCCCTTTGAGCATAAGGCTCTGGATCAGGTGTCCTTCTCCATAAATCCCGGAGAGTTTGTGGGTATCATCGGCCACACCGGCTCCGGAAAATCCACATTGATGCAGCAGCTCAACGGCCTTCTAAAGCCTACCTCCGGTCGGGTACTGCTGGACGGCCAGGACATCTGGTCCGATAAGAAGCTTACAAGAGCTGCCCGGTTCCGGGTGGGGCTGGTCTTCCAGTATCCCGAGTATCAGCTCTTTGAAGAGACGGTCTATAAGGACATCGCCTTCGGTCCAACCAATATGGGCCTTTCCAAGAAAGAAATCGACCGCCGGGTCCGGGAGGCTGCGGGCTTTGTGGGCCTGACGGAAAAGCAGCTGGAGGTTTCGCCCTTCGACCTGTCCGGCGGGCAGAAGCGCAGAGTTGCCATTGCCGGCGTTATCGCCATGGAGCCGGAAGTGCTTATTCTGGACGAACCAACGGCCGGGCTGGACCCTGTGGGCCGGGAGGAGATCCTGGGCAACATCCGGGCCTATCGGGCAGCTAAGAATGCGGCGGTGCTCATGGTCAGCCACTCCATGGAGGATGTGGCCAGACTGACAGACCGGCTGCTGGTTATGAACGGCTCCCGCCTTGCCATGGATGCCGCCCCGGGAGAGGTTTTCGAGCACCTGCAGGAGCTGCTGGATATGGGCCTGAGCATTCCCAAGGTGACCCAGGTGTTTTTGCGGCTGCGCTCCCTGGGGGTTGATGTGAAGAATGTCTATACCATTGACCAGGCGGTTGCTGAGCTTCTGCGGCTGAAGGAGGGGAAGGGCGTATGCTGAAAGACATTACCCTGGGGCAGTATTTCCCCGGAACCTCTGTGATTCACCGCCTGGATCCCCGCACGAAGCTGCTGGGCGTAATTCTCTATATTGTGGCGTTGTTTCTGGCCAAGAGCTGGATTTCCTATGGGGTGGTGCTGTGCTTTCTGATTTTTGCCATCTCTGTGTCGAAGATCCCACCCAAGTCCATTGTATCGGGCATGAAGCCGCTGGTGATCATTCTGGTGTTCACGGGCGTGCTGAATCTGTTCTATTCCGATGGCGGCGTGGTGCTGGTGAAGCTCTGGAAGCTGACCATCACCACAGAGGGCTTGAAGCGGGCGATCTTTATGACGAGCCGCATTCTGATGCTGATTTCCGGCACCTTCCTGCTGACCTATACCACGTCCCCCATCTCCCTGACGGACGGCCTGGAGAGCCTTCTGGGCCCCCTGAAAAAGCTCCATGTGCCTGTCCACGAGCTGTCTATGATGATGTGCATCGCCCTGCGGTTCATTCCCACGCTGATCGAGGAGACCGACAAGATCATGAACGCCCAGAAGGCCAGAGGCGCAGATTTTGAAACCGGCAGCATTATCGACCGGGCAAAGGCCCTGATTCCTGTGCTGGTGCCTCTGTTTATCAGCGCCTTCCGCCGGGCGGATGAGCTGGCCACGGCTATGGAGTGCCGGTGCTATCAGGGCGGCGAGGGCCGCACAAAAATGAAGCTGCTGCGCTATGGCCGCAATGACTTCTTCGCCTTCGGCGGACTGGCTGCTTTGATTGCGGTGATTGCTGTCCTGGCCGGCTTCGGACTGTGAGGAAGAAATGCGCAATATTGCCTTATTTCTGACTTATCTCGGCACCCGCTACCATGGCTGGCAGGTCCAGAAGAATCTGCCAACCGTGGCGGAAACCCTGGAAAAGGCCGCCGCTCAGGTGGTTGGCCACAGCGTCCACGTGACCGGCTGCGGCCGGACGGACGCGGGAGTCCACGCCCGGTGCTATGTGGCGAATTTCCGAACGACTTCAACCATTCCGGTGGAGCGGCTTCCCTATGCGCTGAATACCCATCTGCCCTGTGACATTGTGGTGACAAAGGCTTTTGAGGTGAATGAAAATTTCAATGCCATCGGCTCCTGCGTCCGCAAGGAGTATACCTACCAGATTTACAATTCCAGACTAAAGGACCCTTTTTATGTGGACCGGGCATGGTTTTATCCCCGGCACCTGGACGAAGCCATCATGCAGGCGGCGGCGGACCAGTTCGTTGGAACCCATGACTTTGCGGCGGTTCGCTCGGTGGGTACGGATGTGAAGTCCACAGTTCGAACGGTTTACTACTACAATGTGGAGCGCCGGGGCAACCTGGTGGTTTTGAAGGTCTGTGCCAACGGCTTCCTCTACAACATGGCCCGGGCCATGGCCGGAACCGTGGTCTATGCCGCAGAGGGGAAGATTGCCCCCGGCGAGATCGGTGCCATTCTGGATTCCGGCAACCGCACGGCAGCGGGCCCGACGGTGCCGCCGGGGGGACTGTACATGACCCACCTGTGGTATGACGACGGGGCAGACAAATTCGAGTGCTCCTGCCGGGATACCTTCCAGGAGGAATAACGTGTTTTCAAACAGCAGGGGCATGGTCACGGCCGCCCTTGCTGTTTTCCATTCACAATTTGTTTTCCCTTTTTTTACGGCTATGTGCTATAGTATATGCAAAAGAATCCGCAAGGACTCCGCTTTGGAACCTTGCGGCAGGGCAAACCCTGCAAAGGAGTGAATAGAATGCAGCCGAAGATGTGTTGCAAATGCAAAAAGAATGTTGCTGTGATCTTCATCACCAAAGTGGAGAACGGCGTTACCCTGAATGAGGGCTATTGTATCAAATGCGCCCGGACTCTGGGCATTCCCCAAATCGATCAGGCCGTAAAACAGATGGGCATTTCAGAAGAGGACTTAGATATGATCTCCGATGAAATGAGCAGTATGTTCGGCCAGAAGGACGACAGCGAGGGCGAAAGCGACGAGGTGGATAGCCAGACCGCAACCTTCCCGCTGATGAATCAGCTCTTTGGCGGCGGATTTCCTAAGCCTGCCAAGCAGCCGGAGAATGCAGAGACCAAGGAGAAGGAGCCGAAAAAGGAAAAAAAGAGCAAGCATAAGTTTCTGGATAACTATTGCATGGACTTGACAGCCCGGGCCAGGGAGGGCAAGCTGGACAAGGTCATCGGCCGGGACGTGGAGACGGAACGGGTCATCCAGATTCTGAACCGCCGCCAGAAGAACAATCCCTGCCTGGTGGGCGAGCCCGGCGTTGGCAAGACAGCCATTGCAGAAGGCCTGGCCCAGAGAATTGTAGCGGGGGATGTGCCCTATAAGCTGCGGGACAAGGAGGTTTTCCTGCTGGACCTCACCGCTCTGGTGGCGGGCACCCAGTTCCGGGGCCAGTTCGAAAGCCGCATGAAGAGCCTCATTACGGAGATCAAGGCCTGCGGCAATATCATCCTGGTCATTGACGAGGTTCATAATCTGGTGGGCGCAGGCGATGCCGAGGGCAGCATGAATGCCGCCAATATTCTAAAGCCGCCCCTGTCCCGAGGGGAAATTCAGGTTATCGGTGCCACCACCTTCAATGAGTACCGCAAGTATATCGAGAAGGAAGCGGCCCTGGAGCGCCGCTTCCAGCCTGTGACCGTGGCGGAGCCCACCATTGAGGAGGCCTGCCAGATCATGCAGGGCATTTCCAAGACCTATGCCCAGTTCCATGGGGTCTCCATTTCTCCGGAGATTGCCCGCCAGTGCGTGATTCTTTCCGAGCGCTATATTACGGACCGCTTCCTGCCGGATAAGGCCATTGACCTGCTGGATGAGGCCTGCTCCGATGTGAATCTGCGCAGCAAGGAGATTTCCAAGCTTGCAGAGCTGAAAAAAGAGCGGGATGACTATGAGCTGGAGCTGAAAATGCTCAATGAGGACACGGAAAATACGGACTTTGAGCGCCTTGCCACCATCCGCAGCAAGCTGTGCCAGATCGCCGGGGAAATCGAGGAGCTGGAAAAGGTCCCTGCCCCCGCTGTGACCATGGACAATCTGGCCCGCATCATTGAGCTGTGGACGAAGATCCCTGCTGCCAAGATCAAGGCCCAGGAATACAAGCAGCTCAGGGGCATGGACGAGCGGCTGAAAGCCCATATCGTTGGGCAGGATCACGTAGTGGAGGCCGTATCCCGGGCCATCCGGCGCAATCGCGTTGGCATTTCCCCCAAGCGCCGCCCGGTTTCTTTCATCTTTGCCGGCCCCACCGGTGTGGGCAAGACCGAGCTGGTGAAGTGCCTGGCAAACGATATGTTCGACAGCACCGATGCCCTGATCCGGCTGGATATGTCCGAGTATATGGAGAAGCATACGGTTTCCAAGCTCATCGGTTCGCCTCCCGGCTATGTGGGCTATGATGAGGCAGGGCAGCTGACGGAGATGATCCGCCGGAAGCCCTACAGCGTAGTGCTCTTTGACGAGATCGAAAAGGCTCACCCGGATGTGATGAACATTCTGCTGCAGGTGCTGGACGACGGCCGCATTACGGATTCTCAGGGCAGAACCGTGAATTTTGAAAATGCCATCATCGTCATGACCACCAATGCCGGTTCCGAGGGCGGTGTCAGCGGCATGGGCTTTGGCCGCACGGATACGGACCAGGTGAAGGAGAAGACCATGAAGGCCCTCCAGAGCTTCCTGCGGCCGGAGTTTTTGAACCGGGTAGATGAGATCATCACCTTCAACCATCTGACCAAGGAGGATTTCCTGGGCATTGCGGATATTATGCTGGAGGAGCTGCGCAGCAGCCTGCAAAACCGTGGCCTGACCTTCACCTGGACGGACCAGGTCCGGCAGCACTTGGTGGACAAGGCCTATTCCGTGGTCTATGGTGCCCGGAATCTGCGCCGGACCATCCAGAAAGAGCTGGAGGATCCCATCAGCGAGGCGGTCATCGACAGTTTCGAGAAGCCCATTTCCGGCATTTCTGCCCGAATGGAGGATGGAGCCATCCAACTCGACGTCCGGGAAGCCTGAAAAACATAAGAAATTGGCGGCACGCTCGAAATCCGGGCGTGCCGCTGAAAATTTTACATATCCTCAAATTTGTCCGACAGGGTGTCCGAAATTTTCCAGGCCACGTCCTCCATCTTGTCGGCGGCCTTTGCTGCCAGCTTTCGGGTGGGATTGTTCCGGGGCATCATCAGCACGGCCACCATGCCGGCGGCAGCGCCCAGTCCCGCAGAGATCGCCCAGCCTTTTGCGTTCATACTCCATTCCTCCTTTTTTGCAGGATGGCGTTAGTATGCCCCGGAATCGAAAAAACAGACTGGAAGCTTTTTCTCCTCTTTCTTTCCGACAAAAACTATGCTATACTCAAGGAAACTCTGAACAAATCGACTGCGGCTGAGCAGCAGATCTTTTGTCCCCGTGCTGCGGTATGAAAAATGGGAAATACATCCAGTATTCCCGCATTTTCCATGCCTTGTCCGGAAACAAAATCTCTTGCAGTCAGCTCTTGCCGCTTTATTCAGAGCTTCCTTAAATCCAAAGAGAACGCGGGAGGATTGGCTATGTCGATAGACGCACTGCAGGAAAAAATCAGAAAGCGCAAATCGGCGCTGATTGTGGATATGACAATTTACCCCGGGCAGCTGCCGGAACACTGGGCAGGGGAGTGCTTCGAAAATGGATACAAGCAGTATGTTCTGGAGCTATTAAAGGGCCTGAAAGGGCTCGTTCCCGGCGTCCGCTTCCGGCTCAGCGCCTTTGCGCTGCTGGGCAGCGAGATGCTGCGCATTCTGCCGGAGCTTTTGAAGGCCGCCGCTGATTTGGGCTACTATGTGCTGCTGGAGGCCCCGGAGCTCTCCTGCCGGGAAATGGCGGAGCTGTGCGCCGGAACTGCGGCTTCCTATGGCTGCGACGGTGTGCAGATTCCCTTCTATGCGGGCAGCGATGTTTTAGAGCCCTTCCTTCCGGAGTGTGAAACCGCCCGCAGGGATGTTTTTGTCACGGCCAGAACCCCAAACCGCACGGCCCCGGAGCTGCAGGACCTGCTGACGGGCAGCCGCCTGGTCCATATGGCTGCGGCAGACCGCATCTCCCGCTACGCGGAGAACCTGACAGGGAAGTTTGGCTATGCCCGGGTGGGGCTGGCTGCCTCTGCCGGGGCACCGGAGAGCCTGAAAAATCTCCGGGGAAAATATACCAATCTTTTCCTGCTGGCAGATGGGCTGGATTATCCCAGCGCCAATCTGAAAAACGTCTCCCTGGCCTTCGACCGTCTGGGCCGCGGCGGTGCCTACTGTGCAGGAAACATGGTCACCCGGGCCTGGGCCCAGGCTGACCAGCCAGACCCCATCGAGGCCGCCCAGGCCGAGGTCCGCCGCCAGAACAAGGGCCTGCAAAGGTATGTGACGTTTTTGTAACCTGTTCCTGCGCCAAAAGTGCTTCAAACAATTCCATGTATTCACCTCCTGTTTTTGAAATAGAAAACCGGTTTCACTTATATAGACGGCGGCAAAGGCAAAAAGGTTCATGAAGGGCGAAAAATAACCCGGCTCTGAAGCAGAGCCGGGCAAAAATTTTCCGTCAAACAATGGGTGGGCAGGGATACTTGAGCAGAAGGGAGACGATCAGGCACAGGAAAATCCCTACGAAGCCTGTCACCATCCAGAAGCTTCTTCTGCGCAGCAGTTCCCCCGTGATAAACAGCCAGCCAACGGACAGAATGGAGGCCAGGATCGACAGGGTAGCCGTAATGACACGGAGCACATTTAGCCCCTTGGAGGAGAAAATCAAAAACAGTATAAAAACGAGAGCATCTCCCAAAAGAACTTCCGTCATCAATTTTTCCAACGCACGATACCGATTTTTCTTGGCCACGAACCATCCCTCCAACGGACATTTTCTAGAGGTATCTTATCACACTCTGTCGTAAATTGCAATCGTTTTGATACAATTTGTATATTTTTTTATTTATGCCTTGCGCAGTGAACGAAGGAATGGTATAATACCCCTAAAGTATACTATTTTGTTTGAAACAGCCGGGAAAGCCTCTGCGTGCGTTCCTTTTCCGGGGAAAGGCTGTTTGAAGGAAGAGGAATCGAAGTATGTCGGAACCCCAATACAGGCTGGAGGGCATCGTCCATACCCGCACAGAGGTGCGGGAGGATTTTGAGGGGCCTCTGGATGTGATTTTTTTGCTGCTGAGCAAGAATAAGATCGAGATCCAGGATGTCTCCATTACAGCCATTTTGGAGCAATACCTTGCCTACCTGGATGAGATGAAGCGGCTGGATATGGAGATCGCCAGTGAGTTTATCACCATGGCCTCTCACTTGATGCTGATCAAGACAAAGATGCTTCTCTCCGCCGCCGAGCAGCAGGAGGCAGAGGATGAGCTGGACCTGCTGCGTCAGGGACTGATCGAGCGCCGCCGCCGGGAGGCCATGGAGCAGATTCGTCTGGCTGTGGCAGAACTGGAGCCCAGAAATGAAATCGGCAGGTGCCTGTTTACAAAGGAGCCGGAGCCCCTGAAAAAGGTGGGCGGCTACCGGTATCAGCACGATGTGAAGGACCTTTTGCGGGCCCTGGAAATGATCTCCGAGCGCAGCCAGCGCCAGCTGCCGCCCCCAACGCAGAACTTTAAGGGCATCGTGGGCAAGGAGCCCTATCCTGTGGCCCGGAAGTCCGGCGAGGTGCTCAGGCAGCTGCTTCTGCGGGGTGTGGAGCGGCTGAAGAGCCTGTTCCGGGGCAACAAGACCCGCTCCGAGGTGGTGGCAACATTTTTGGCCATTCTGGAGCTATGCAAGACCAACGCCATCACGTTGGAGGACGATACCAGCGGTGAGAATCCCAATGTCCGGCTGCTGGAGAAGCAACCCATCGTGGAAGGAGAAATGAGCTAATGGAGCGCGAAGAGCTGCAGCGTATAATCGAAGCCATTCTGTTCGCCGCCGGGGAACGGGTGGAGATTTCCCGCCTTGCTCAGACCCTGGAGGTCGACCCCAAGGACATCACCGAGGCAACGGATGCATTGGCGGACAAGCTTGCCTATGACCGGCGTGGTATCCGCATTCTAAAGCTGGAACAGGGCTATCAGATGGTATCCTCCGGAGAAATGGCGGATTACATCACAAAGACCCTGGAAACCCGGAAGCCGCCCAAGCTTTCTGCCTCTCAGCTGGAGACGTTGACGATCATTGCCTATTACCAGCCCGCAACCAAGGCAATGGTAGAGCAGATTCGCGGTGCGGACAGCTCCTATTCCGTGGCGGCGCTGCTGAACAAGAAGCTGATTGAAGAGGCGGGGCGTTTGAATGTGCCCGGCCGCCCCATTCAGTACAGAACCACGCCGGACTTTTTGCGGACTTTTGGCCTGCAATCTCTGGAGGAGTTGCCTCCCATCGACAAAATTGCCTTCGGAGAGCCCATTGAGCTGCCGGAGGAGGAATCCTCCCAGGAGGCCCCGGCCCAGCCGGAGAAGGCATAAATGGGCTGGCTGATTTTTCTGGCAATCCTGGCTGCGCTGAACTGCCTGCCGTTGGGCGGCAGAATTCGGTTTGACGGGCAGAATTTTTCCGCCGGGGTGCTGATCGGAAAGCTCCCTATTCGGCTTTACCCCTTGCCGGACTGGCTGAAAAGGAAGATGGACCGCCCCAAAAAGGAGAAGCCGAAGAAGCCACAGACGGCTTCTCCTGCCGCGCCCCGGCCGGAGGAGAAGCCCGCGCAGCCGAAGGGGGACTGGAAGCGTTTCCTGCCCCTGATTCCTACTGCCCTGGATTTTTTGGGCAGCCTACGGCGGAAGCTGCGTTTGAATGAGCTGACCTTCGTTCTAACCATGGCGGGAGATGATCCGGCGGACCTTGCCCAAAACTACGGCAGAGCCTGGGCCGCCCTGGGAAACCTGATGCCCTTGATTGACAGGGCCTTTGTCATCAAAAAACGAAACCTGGATATCCGCTGCGACTTCTGCGGCGAAGAGACAGCGGTTTCTTTTGCTGTGGATTTGACCATAACCGTTGGCAGAATCGTTTCGCTGCTGGTGGTCTATGGCATTCGAATGCTCAAACAGTTTTTATCATTGAAGAAAGCGGTGGCAACAAATGAGTGAAAAACTTCCCAATATGCTGGAGAGCACCATTGCCAAGATTCGGGAAATGGTGGACTCCAATACGGTGGTGGGCGAGCCCATTCAGACGGTGGACGGCGTGACCATTATTCCCGTATCCAAGATCAGCATCGGCCTGGGTGGCGGCGGTTCGGACTTCGTCTCCTCCAAAGCACCGGCTCAGAACCCCTTCGGTGGCGGTGTGGGTGCAGGTGTGAAGGTGACCCCCGTGTGCTTCCTGGTGGTAAAGGATGGCAATGTGCGGATCCTGACCATTGCCGAGCCCGCCAACACCACGGCGGACCGAATTGTGGAAATGGTCCCGGAAACCCTGGACCGTATCTCCGCACTCTTCGAGAAAAAGAAGGAATAATCGGCTTCCATCCGGGCATTCTAAGCCCGGGTGAGAAGAATGAGAGATTTTTTTGCCAAAACGGCGGCTGCGATATTGGCTGCCGTTTTGCTGTTGCCGGTACAGGCGAATGCGCTGTCCGCCCGTCAGGCGGTTGCGTTGGAGCCCGTTACGGGCAGACACCTTTTTGAAAGGGAGCCTGCCGCCCGGGCGCGTATGGCCAGTACCACCAAGATCATGACCGCGCTGCTCATCTGCGAGCAGTGCAACGTTTTGGACCGGATGCGCATCCCAAAGGAGGCCGTGGGTATTGAGGGCTCCTCCATGTATTTGCAGGAGGGCGAGGTGCTGACGCTCCAGGAGCTATTGTATGGACTTATGCTGTCCTCCGGCAACGATGCCGCCGTGGCCCTGGCCATTTACTGCGGCGGCACGGTGGAGGGCTTTGTGGCGCGGATGAACGACAAGGCCCGGGCCCTGGGCTTGAAGGACACTCATTTTGCCAATCCCAACGGCCTGGATGCCCCGGATCACTATTCCAGCGCCGCAGATCTGGCGGCGCTGGGGGCTTACGCCATGGAGAACCCCATTTTTGCCAAGACGGTGTCCACCAAAACCGTCCAGGCTGGGGGGAGAGCCCTGCGCAACCACAATAAGCTCCTGTGGCTGCTGCCTGGGGCGGAGGGTATCAAAACCGGCTTCACCAAGGCTGCCGGCAGAATCCTTGTTTCCAGCGCCCAGCGGCAGGGCAGGCGTCTCGTGGCGGCCACCATGGATGCGCCGGACGACTGGCGGGATCATCAGGCGCTGCTGGAAGCGGGGTTTGCGGATTTTCGCATTGTGCCGATCATCAGCGCCGGGGAGCAGTTGGGAATGCGCACGATCCTCGGCGGGGCAGGGAAGGTCCGCCTGGTGGCGGGCGAGGATTTCTCCTTTGCGCTGGCGCAAGGAGAGCAGCCACAGATTGTTATTGGCGGCCAGAACTTTGCCTATGCCCCGGTGGCCCAGGGTGCGGAGGCAGGGACAGCCTATGTTCTGCTCTCCGGAAAAATCGTAGGGCGTGTTCCGCTTGCTTACGGCGAGACCGTAGAGCAGCTGCCGCCGGAAAAGAAATCCCCATGGCAGCGGTTATTTGGAAAATAGAAAAAGGGAGCAATCTTATGGAGCGTTTGCAGAAGATCCTTTCAGCCCGGGGCGTTGCCTCCCGGCGGGCGGCAGAGGCGTGGATTCAGGCGGGCCGCGTCAGCGTGAATGGCCGGACGGCGGCGCTGGGAGATACGGCAGATCCCGAAAAGGACGATATCCGGGTGGATGGGAAGCAGCTTCCCCGGCAGGAGAAGCTGCTCTACCTGATGCTCCATAAGCCCAGAGGCTATGTGACAACGCTGCACGATGAAAAGGGCCGTCCCGATGCCGCCCGGCTGGTGGCGGACTGCGGGGCACGGGTCTATCCCATCGGGCGGCTGGATATGGATTCCGAGGGCTTGCTGCTCTTCACCAACGACGGTGCCTTTGCAAACCTTCTGATGCACCCCAGTCACGAGGTGGAGAAGGCCTATGAGGTCCTGGTCTCCGGCTTTTCTCCCGAAAAGCTCCCGCTGCTGGAGCGTCCCATTGTGCTGGACGGCTATCACATCCGCCCGCCGAAGGTGCGGCTGTTGGAGAGCACCGGGCAGAAAGCCCGGCTGGAGGTGGTCATCCATGAGGGCCGGAACCGGCAGGTCCGCCGGATGTGCCAGGCGGCCGGAATGGAGGTCCTGCGGCTGAAGCGCACCCGGGAGGGAAGCCTCACCCTGGGTGACTTGCCCGCCGGGAAGTGGCGCAGCCTGACCCAGGCGGAAATTGAAAAACTTAAAAAATAGTTATGGCGCAACCGCTTGCAAATTGCCGCCGTGTTTGTTAGAATGACAGAGTACGGTTACATAACCGGACGGAGAACAGAATAAGGGGGTATCACCTTGAGCAGTGATATTCTTTCGGTATTAAAAGAGGATATGTCCGGGTTTTCCAAGGGACAGAAGCGGATCGCCCAGTATATCCTGGAATCCTATGACAAGGCGGCCTTCATGACCGCCAATAAGCTTGCCCAGAATGTGGGCGTTTCAGAGTCTACGGTGGTCCGTTTCGCGGTAGATCTGGGCTTTGACGGCTATCCTGATATGCAGAAGGCCATGCAGGAGATGGTGCTGAACCGCCTGACCTCCGTGCAGCGCATTGAGGTTGCCAACGATCGGATGAAGGATCAGGATGTGATTTCCACGGTCTTCCATTCCGATATCGAAAAGCTCCGCCAGACGGAGGAAACCGTCAGCCGGGAGGAGTTCCAGAATGCGGTCAACGCCATATTAAAGGCGAAGCGCGTTTATATTCTGGGTGTCCGTTCCGTGGCACCCCTGGCCAGCTTTTTGGGCTATTATCTCAACTACATGTTCAACAATGTCCATGTCATCACCGGCGTCAGCCAGGGCGAGATGTTTGAGAAGATCGTCAGCGTGGGGCCAGAGGATGTGGTGATTGCATTCAGCTTCCCCCGGTATTCCGCTTCCACCACCAAGGGCGCCCGGTATTGCTGCTCCGCCGGGGCTACGGTCATCGGCGTTACGGACAGCAAGCTCTCTCCCTTGGGCCAGTGCTGTGACCATGTGCTGGTGGCCAAGAGCGATATGGTCTCTCTGGTGGACAGCCTGGTGGCGCCTTTGAGCATGATCAATGCTTTGATCGTTGCCATTGCCGCCAAAAAGGAGAGGGAGGTTGCCAATACCTTTGAGACCCTGGAGCGCATCTGGGACGAATATAATGTCTATGAAAAGCAGGCAGTGCCCGATGACCAGTGACGTACTTGTTATCGGCGGCGGTCCTGCCGGGATGTTTGCTGCCATTACTGCCGCAAAAAACGGGGCCAATGTGGTCCTGCTGGAGCGGAATGACCGGCTGGGGAAAAAGCTGCTGATCACCGGCAAGGGCCGCTGCAATGTGACAAACGACTGCACGGCAGAGGAGGTCCTGCAAAACACTCCCCGCAATGGCCGCTTTCTCTACAGCGCCATGACTGCCTTCCAGCCGGAGAAGACAAAGGCCTTCTTTGAGGGCTTGGGCTGCCCGCTGAAAACGGAGCGGGGCAACCGGGTGTTTCCGGTGTCGGACCGGTCCTCCTCCATCCTGGACTGCCTGAAAAGAGCTCTTGCGGACGCCCATGTGACGCTGCGCACCGGAAGGGTTACGGAGCTCCTCTGCCGGGATGGCACGGTCCTGGGGGCGAAGACGGAAGAGGGAACTTACTATGCCCGGGCGGTGATCCTGGCCACCGGCGGCGCTTCCTACCCAACCACCGGCTCTACAGGCGACGGCTATGCCCTTGCGCAATCCGTAGGCCATACGGTTGTGCCGCCCCAGGGAAGCCTGGTGCCCCTGGAAACCGCCGGGGAGGACTGCCAGAGAATGCAGGGCCTTTCCCTGCGCAATGTGGGTGTGAAGCTGCTGAACGCCAAGGGGAAGCTCCTATATAAGGATTTTGGCGAGCTGCTGTTTACCCATTTCGGCGTGTCCGGCCCAACGGTGCTCAGCGCCAGCTGCCATCTCAAGGGAGAGGGCTGCCGCCTTGTGCTGGACCTGAAGCCTGCGCTGGACGAGGGAAAGCTGGATGCCCGGATTTTGCGGGACCTGGACCTGTACCAGAACCGTTCCATGGAAAATGCGTTGACGGACCTGCTGCCCCGGTCCATGATTCCTGTGGTGCTGGACCGGCTTGGGATTCCCTATGATTTGCAGGCCAACAGTCTGACCAAGCAGTCCCGCCATGCCTTGGTGCAGCTGTTGAAAGCCTTTCCCATTGAGATCACCGGCAAGCGCCCCGTGGCAGAGGCGATCATTACCTCCGGCGGCGTGAAGACCGGCGAGGTGGACCCCAAAACTATGGCCTCTAAGAAGGCGGAGGGTCTTTTCTTTGCCGGAGAGCTATTGGACTGCGATGCCTATACCGGCGGATTCAATCTGCAAATTGCCTGGGCAACCGCTTTCGCGGCGGGAAATGCAGCAGCCGAAAAAATCAAGCATTGACAAATGCGCCTCGTTGTACTAGAATAGCCAAGGTACCTTTCAAAGAGACTGACAACGAAGGGAGTATTTTCATGTACGAGAAGCTGGTAAACTATGCAGCCAGACAGCTGGAGCTGGATCCTGCTGAGATCAAGCCGGACAGCACTTTTGAGAGCCTGGGTATTGATTCCCTGGACATTGTGGAGATGATCATGGACCTGGAAAGCGAGCTGGGCGTTGAGCTGGACATGGAGGATCAGAAGATCACTACGTTCCAGGAGCTGGCTGATTTCATCGAGACCAAGCTGAACTGAATAATTTCACTTTGTTAAAAGCTGGATCGGCTTATAACAAGGTCGCACTAGTCGGGGAGTTAGCGGTGCCCTGTACCTGCAATCCGCTACAGCAGGGATGAATGCCTATACCCGGGTGGATAGATTTTTCTTGAGCCGTTACCGCGGTGTTGAGAAAGCGGTCTTGCGCAACGAGACCCCGTGAACCATGTCAGGTGGGGAACCAAGCAGCATTAAGCGGAATGTTTCGTGTGCCGCGAGGTTGCCGCTTTTGAGCTGGCTGCACGGCTTCAGGAAGCGTCTATCCATTCAAATATAGGTGTGCGATCTTGTTATGAGCCGATCTTTTTTATTCGCGCGGAAAGGAGCGGGGAAAGATGGCCTATCAGGCGCTATATCGAAAATATCGCCCGCAGACCTTTGACGATGTGTCGGGGCAGCTGGCAGTGACCCAAACCCTGAAAACCCAGGTGGTCACCGGCAAGCTGAGCCATGCTTACCTTTTTACAGGCTCCCGGGGCACGGGCAAGACCAGCTGCGCCAAAATTTTGGCAAAGGCGGTCAACTGTCTGCACCCGGATAACGGCAACCCCTGCAATCAGTGTGAGGCCTGCAGGGCCATTGATGCCGGGACCTGTATGGATGTGCTGGAAATCGATGCCGCATCCAATAACGGCGTGGACAACGTCCGGGATCTGCGGGACGATGCGGTCTATACCCCGTCCCAGGTCCGTAAGCGGGTGTATATCGTGGACGAGGTGCATATGCTGTCCCTGTCCGCATTCAACGCCCTGCTGAAAATCATTGAGGAGCCCCCGGAGCACCTGCTCTTTATTCTTGCCACAACAGAGCTGCACAAGGTCCCGGCAACCATTCTCTCCCGCTGCCAGCGGTTTTCCTTCCGGCGCATCAGCCAGGAGGATATTGCCGCCAGACTGCAATATGTGGCCTATCAGGAGAGCATTGACCTGGATGATGGCGCGGCCCGAGTCCTGGCAAGGCTTGCCGACGGCGGTATGCGTGACGGTCTGAGCCTGCTGGACCAGTGCGCCAGCGCCTCCACAGGAGAGGTCACGGCGGAAAAGGTCTACGAGTGCTTAGGAATCGCCGGGGAACAGAAGTGCGGGACTCTGCTGGGGCTCTGTGCGGACCACGATACCGCCAAGGCTCTGGCCCTGTTCAGCCAGCTTTACAGCCAGGGCAAGGACATTGGCGCTCTGCTCGATGAGCTGGAAAGCCTGCTGCGGGATCTTCTGGTTATGAAAACGGCCCCAAAGGCCGGAATCACCATGCTCTCCGGTGTGGCCCCGGATTCCGAGGTCATGGAGCTCACCAAGCGATTGTCCACGGGAGAGATCGTGCGGATGATGGAACTGGTGCAGCAGACGGTTGCAGGCTTCAACCGCAGCGCCGGACGGCGCATGGATGCGGAGCTGTGCATTGTGGAGCTGTGCCGCCCGGAGCTGAGCCTGGACGCTTCGGCGCTGAATGCAAGACTGACCCGGCTGGAGGACCAGCTGAAAAGCGGCGCGTTTGTGGCTGCGCCCAAGGCAGCCGCCCAACCGGAGGCCCAGACAGAACCGGAAGAGGAGCTGCCGCCCATACCGGACGACAGTGATGCCCCGCCGGACGCAGAAGCGCAGCAGTTCGCCCCGGTGAACAGCGACAGCTTCTGGCTGGAGCTGGTAGGGGAGATCCGGCAGGAGCTCAGCCCGCCGGTATCAGGCTTCTTTGTGGCAACGCCCACAGCGCCAGTCCGCGGGGTGCTGCGGGGAAATATTCTGGAGCTGCGCTGCCAGGGGAGCTTCCCGGCAGAGTCGGTCAGTGCAAAGCCCGTTCAAGAGGTCATCGCCCGAAAGGCGGCGGCCAGATTGGGCAGAGCTGTGCAGATCAAGGTGGTGGATGTCACCCAGACCGGAAATACCGGCAGGATGGAGCAGCTGATGAATTTCGGCAGAGCCCATCAGGATATTGTAAAAATCAGATAATTCTAAAGGAGATCTTATTATGGCAAAAGGTGGATTCCGGGGTATGCCCGGTGGAATGGGCGGCATGAATCAGGCCGCTATGCTCAAGCAGGCCCAGAAGATGCAGCAGGAGATGTTGCGTATGCAGGAGGAGCAGGAGAACAAGACCTTCTCCGCCCAGTCCGGCGGCGGCATGGTGTCCGCTACCGTCAATGGCAAGCACGAGCTGCTGGAGCTGAAGGTGAACCCCGAGGCGGTAGACCCCGAGGATGTGGAGATGCTCCAGGACATGATCATTGCGGCTGTAAACCAGGCCATGCGCACGGCCGACAGCGAGGCCTCTGCCAATATGTCCAAACTCACCGGCGGACTGAACCTGGGCGGCCTGTTCTAAGGAGGGGCCATGCAGTTCTTTCCCGCGTCCCTGCAAAACCTGTCTGACCAGTTCGCCAGACTCCCCGGTATCGGCGGCAAAACCGCCCAGCGGCTTGCCTTCCATGTGCTGGAAATGCCGCTGGAGGAGGCTCAGGCCTTTGCGGATGCCATTCTGGAAGCCAAGCGCACGGTGCACACCTGCCCCTGCTGCCAAAATCTGACGGATCAGCCTCTGTGCCCCATCTGCGCGGATGAAACCAGAGACCATGGGACCATCTGCGTGGTGGCAGAGCCCAAGGATGTGATTGCCATGGAGCGCTCCCGGGAGTACCGGGGGGTATACCATGTGCTCCACGGTGTCATTTCCCCTTTGAACCGGGTGACTCAGGACGATATCAAGATCCGGGAGCTGATGCTGCGCATTGGCGAGGGAGACGTGCAGGAGGTCATTATGGCCACGAACCCGGATACCGAGGGCGAGGCCACGGCCATGTACATTTCCCGGCTGCTGCGCCCCATGGGCATTAAGGTCA
>OIZO01000470.1_pt1 | contig 27728 bp, 27 predicted proteins | sample 1588551 | NCBI WGS metagenome assembly OIZO01 (sample SAMN03283271) | human gut metagenome | biome: human-associated habitat; material: feces | host: Homo sapiens | place: Peru | collected 2012 | reverse complement strand
ATTTTGACAGACTTCATACGACCATCACGGAAAATGATGGCATCTTGGGCAGAAATACCTAAAACACAGAATGTGCAAGCCAGAACAGCTAAAAACTTTTTCAGAACTATCATTTCTTTACATACCAATTATTAGACCAATTGCCATTTCTTTACACTTTTTGTTGTTGGCATAATCAGACAACCCTATATTGAAGTTGAGACCATACATATTATACATAATGGTCAAATTGAGTCCAACTGATAGTTGGCCTTTTTCTATCTTTTTCTTTAGCACCTCTTTGTTACTTTTACCAGGAGTTTCTAATGTTAGGTTTCCACTTACAATATAATCAAGATACGGACCAGCTTTTATAGAGAATTCTTCTATTTTTGCACCAACATATAGAGGTATATAAATACTATGCGTTTTCAAGTCACCACTTGCAGCAGTTCTATCTAACGCAGCTTCAGCATATTCTTTCTTCAAAGGAGTCTGCAAGTACCTATATCCTGCAAGGCCTTCCACAAAGACTTGGTCTGCAACAAAGTATCTTGCTCCTAAAGCTACACTTAAACCGAACGTACTTTTGTAACATTCCGATCCGTCGCCATTCAGCGAGCCAAATCGAAAACCAAATTGAGCAGCAAATTCTAATTTTTCCTTTTGGCTTTTTGGTTTTGCCTCTTTTGTAAAATGATTTGGGTTTGTATCAAAAAGTACAGAATGATTTGATTGTGACAAAGTGTTTCCCTTTGAAGGTTCACTTGGCATTTGTGACGATTCTTGTTCACTTGGCATAACATCCTTTTGTACAGGAACAACAAGCTTCATCCCCACATATACAACGCCATCTGCATTAGGGTTTGCCTTATTGATGTCTATCACACTAATATGGTAATCGTTAGCAATGCTTTCGAGGGTTTCGCCACGCTGAACGATATGGGTAACGACCTGGCTTTGAGCCATTACAAACACACATACTGTACAAAGAATTACGGAAAGAATAATCTTCTTAGTCATAATCGTAAAGTTTTAAAGTTGTATAATAAGGAAATTGCTCACGCTCCAAAATTGAGTAGGATTGGTTATGACAAGCGTACAAGTACCATCTCCATTCTCTTCAAAATGGAAAGAGTTATTGCTTGGTTGTGGTGTCAGAATCTTCGGATTGTTTGATTTCAAGGTAACCTCACGGAACTTACGGATGTCAACAGCATTGAACTTGCTCTTGTCCACATCCTCATAATTGACTTTCTTTTTCTTCAAGAAACCACCTTTCAACAATCCAGAAGCGACAAGTTGTTTTTTTGTACCAATCTTTATATAACACTCGTTAATGATTTCATCCTGCTTGGCTAAAGCCTGTGTTACAACTTGAGTGCGGTTTTCAGCTTTCTCGGCTCTATTTCGCATATCCGACAACGATGTACGAAGCTGGTTAATGTCTTTATTTTTAGAATTAACATCACGACGAAGTGACTGAATTTCATTGTCTTTTTCCGCAAGTTGTTTGTTTAGGAAGGCTATAACATTTTGTAATTTCTCAATGCTTTGTGACGACTTGTTAGGATTAGCTGAGCGCATTGCAAGCGAATCCTGCAGAGATTGTATCTTCTCGCGTTGACGCTTTAATATCTCCGCCATACTATTAATGTTGGCAATAATTTGATTGCGATTAAGAGCCACACCGTCACGTGTCTTTCCTGAATACAAGATACCTTCTTGTATTGCGATGCTGTCAAGTCCTGCCGACACAGTAGAAATGATACTGTTCAGTTCTGCCAGTTCTTCTTTGTTTGCCTGATTCTCTATAATCAACGAGTCGCGTTCTTTCATGTATCCCGCCATGTCAACTCGTTCATTCTTGCAAGCAAGAATAGAGACAAAAGCCCATAACACTAGAATAAATTTTAATTTTGTCATATTTATAAAGTTAGTTTTAAACAGTTACTTATTATTTCATTTACTTACAACAGAAGTCATAGGCAAAGAGCCTGGAATGCAGTTCCTAAAACTTATTTTATATTCATCCATTATTTTTTCTTATTTCGTTATTATTATCACTGATCATCCCAATTTTTCAGTTTCTCATCCAAGGTTCTTGCTCCATGAATTAAATTTTCGATGCCCTCATTGCTATTTAGAAATTTCAACAAACTATCTTTTTCCCCATAAAGGACATTTGTGGATGCGTCACACATACAATGAGGATGTAACATATGCAAGAGAAGATAGCCATAACCTTCATTATGTATATTTTTTTGTATTTCCAAAGCAACAGCCCTCGCAAACCAATCACTGGAAGACAATACAAAACTTTCGCTGATGTTATGTTCTATATTTTGCATGGAAACAAGCTTCTTGGATAAAGCTGATGTTATTTGACGTAATTGCTTATAAACAAATTCATCCTCACTATTTATGGGTTCTGGTTTTTCCCGACAGAACATATTCTTTAAGTATTCAAAAAGTCTCATATCTCAATACCCTTATCCGTGTCGGGCGCAACTTCTAAGTTTCTGTTATAAATATTCTCTTACTCTCTTCCCCAAGTACTCCACCGCAAAGTCCAATGCCTTGATGATATGCGGCACGATGTCCTTGGCTGATTCTTTGTCTGTAATCTTGTGGTCATAGTCCAAGGACACTTTCGCCTCTTTTTTTTCAGACAGCAGAGCCTTGATGAACTTCACATTTCTGTTCGTATCATTCACTGCCTTCTTCAGCAATTCCTTATTCTGCGAGGGTAGCCCAGCGACAAAAGGAACACAAAAGCGTATCATGCTTTCGTCCTTGCCTACCACATAGAAATACACTTGGTCATTGTACTTGAAATGCCAACCCAACGAAGACATCGGCAGCACATTACCACATATTCTACGAATCTCATTTACTATTTCTTCCTGTATCATAATCGTTTTGTTTGACTATTTATGATAGAAGAGGGAGAAAAGTAACCATTCATATCAGTCCAACAACACTTTATTCATGGTGCAATGTTATGGTGTCTGTTGAGGTTGAGTCATTTGCAACACTATCTGCAGGCGCTTCCATTTCAAATACGTCATCTTCTTCACCACGCACATTACTATTTGTGGATTCATAAACAAACAAAGGATTTATAACAAAGAAGCCTATAACCAATACGGCAGCAATACTAGAGAACCATACCAGTTTCTTTCTGAAGTTAGACTTATCATCCCGAGTCTCATATTCCTTTTGAAACTCAGTCATGGCTTTCAGTTTATCGCCACGACTTTCAAAAGCCTTCTTTACATTCTTCGTAAACTCATATTGCTCCCTTTTCTCCTTATCTTCCTCTATTTCTTTCAGAAACTGCGCCTTGTCTTCCTCAGACATCTTGTTGCCATGAAGCAGAAATTCATCTATTCTATCTTGAAAATCCTTATCCATAATTCTTTTCGTTTTTATGAGTTCAAATAATTGCGATAAATATCATTTGCCGAATTGCGCAACGACTCCATACATTTGTACTTCTTTGTCTTAAGCGCATTCTTCGACGTTATTGAAGTTATCTCCATCAGAATAGTGTCCAAGTCCTTCCCTTCATAATAGAACTTGCTCAATATCTTGCTACACTGTTCCGACATACGAGATATTATGTCTGCTATGATGTCGAGCATCTTGTTCTCATCCGAGTCGTAAAGCATATCGGCATATTGCTTCTTGGAAGTATCTATATCAACATAAGAAGGATTCTTTCTTGCCCATTCCTTATACTTATTTTTGGCTATACTAATGAAATAAGTAAGAATGCTGCTTGTCAAAGGCTCGCCATTATTTCCCATCACTCTGCCTTCACTCACATAAATCTTCCTTTGCTCTATCTTCTCCCAAAACGTGACGAATGTACTTTGGAATATCTCCATAGCTGTATCGTCGTCAGCGAAGAACAGACCATGGCAGTTTGCCCAGAAATATTCAGAGCAGTAAGCATAGAGTTCTGACTGTATCTTCCTGTCCTTATCATACATGCCAGCAACAAGACGGGCTTCCATCTCCTGCTGCGGTGTGCGCATTTGTATTGTTTTAGCCATTATTTTCTAAGTATATCAGTTATGTTATATTTGTCTTTATCGTTACCTGTCAGTACAGGTTGCTGTGGTCGGCTACTGGTATTACGATTCACGAATTTTCTGATTCGTTTTATAAACTCCTCATTGTTTATCTTGTCGCCATTTTTCAACTCCATCCACAAGGCATATGTCAGCTTTCCGACAGCCGGATTCTTCATTTCAATATTTACCAGATCGCTCTTGCAAGCGCTGAGCGTAATCCAACGTTCTGCCAATGGTTTCGCCTTTTGATTAATGACCTTTTCCTTATCATTGTCACCAATTATTAATGACTTTACAGCCTTAAAAACATCTTCTACACCTCTCACCACTTCGTCTTCATCACCACGAGTGCCGTCGCCGCTATGGCAAGCGTCTATCACCACAAGCAGTTTTCCTTTAGCTCCTATTTTATCACGAATGGCATTGAGGTAAACGTTCAGTTCATCATCTGTCAGATGTTTCTCACCATGATATGTCTTGCAAGCCTTTCTGTAGGCATCATACGGAATCCAGCACTCGTCCAGTCCTTCCGTCTCATCATTATGCACATCCGTCATCTGCTGACCATGTCCAGAGTAGTGGATATACACCACATCGCCTTGCTTACACGAAGCTGCCATCCGCTTGAATGCTCCGATAATGCCAGCCTTAGTGGCTTGTTGGTTCACCAACGTAGTGACAGACTTGAATCCTGCGCTTTTCAACATTCCTTGCACAATAGGCACATCCTTGTCGCCATTTATCTTATTCCAAGCCTTGTCCTGCTGTTGTCCTAAACCAACGACAAGTGCTCTCTTTGTCTGTGAAGTGACAGACAAAGAGAGCAATAAGAAAAGGTATATGATTAATCTTGCTTTCATCTTATGGTAATAACAAGACAAAAAAACTTATTTTATATTCATCCATATATTATTTAAACTTTGTTGTCCTGCCCCTCCAAAGGTCGTCTGCAACATGGAGGATAACATCATGTAGTTCGAGGTCCGTCTTGAAGAACTCAGGGATTGCATCATAGCCAACAACAGCTCCAAGGATGTTGCCTGTCACGGCTCCAGTGGAGTCGCTGTCACCCTTATGGTTGACAGAAGCTACTATCGCTTTCTCAAAGTTGTCGAAATACTTAACCGCACAGTAAACGGCAATAGCAAGAGTCTCTTCCGCAACCCAACCTTCACCAATTGCTTCGATGTTGTCCACATCCGATGCAGGCGAATCAACAAGACCGAGAGCCTTGTCGGTCAAAGCTCTAAGTTGACTGATGCTCGCACCTTCATTTGGATAAAGAGAGAGCAACGTATCGTAGCCTTCGGACAAATAAGCCTTGAAGTCATCCACTATGGGACTGTCCTTCTGCAATATTCTGTAAATAACGTGTGCTTCCAATGCTGATGATAGCCAACCGAGAGGATGCTGGTGGGTTATCTCAGCAGCATCAGCCGCCAACATATCAACATCCTTTATGCTGGAGATACGTCCTTCAAGAGGCTCACCTTCGGGCGTGTCTCTCCACACAGCACCATAGAGTGCCACAGGAGCAGTACGCATGATGCCGCCACAACCTTTACTATTGTTGTATGTGTCTTTACCTCTAAGAATATCCTGCAAGGCAGTAATACATGTTTGGCCTGGAGCACGACGATTGTTGAGTTCAGGCACATCGCCAATCCAGCAATCCTTATGACGACCAGATCTCTTACCTATTTGTGTGTAATACCATTCAAGATATGCCTCGCAAATAGCATACTTCGGGGCTTTGCCCTGCGCTTTTGCATTCAGCAAGCCACAAGCCGTGAACAGCGTCATCTGAGTATCGTCAGAAATCCATGCCTTGCCACTCTTTTCTTCATCCGGCAACCACCACTAGGTGGTGTCCAGCCGTGTGATTCCATTCTCGCCATACCTTTTCTGTATACCCATGTACGAGCTGATGAACTCCACAGGATAGCCGAATGCATCGCCAACGGCTCCTCCAACCAGCGAACCGCGTATCTTATCTAATTGTTTGTTTCTATCCATATCTATAAAGCTTGTTCTGTTTATGAAAAGTATTGAAACAAAAGTAACCTATTTTCTACAAATTATTTTCTCTTTTAGTTTGACCGCACATTCGGCAAATCTCATTTACAATTTCGTCCTGTTTCATATTCATAATAGTTTTTTTGACTATTTATGATAGAAGAGGGAGAAAAGTAACCATTCCTATCAGTCCAACATCACAAATGCAGCCCAATAATATGGATCAGGATGCTTCTTGCGGATGATTTCTTTGGTCTGTTCAAACGCTTTGCGCTTGTTCCAGTTATTAGCCTTATCAGTAAGCTGCCCATAGAAAGCAACCATAAATTCTGAAGTCACTTTATCATCTACATTCCACAGCGACATGATGATGGTACCAACACCAGCTTTTTTGAACGCACGCTGCAAACCAAACACCCCTTCTGCAGTTACTTTACCTTGTCCTGTCTTACATGCAGAAAGAACCAACAAATCAGTTCCTTTGAAATCAAGATTTGCAATGTCTTTGGCTGTCAACACTCCACCAAGCACACCATCTACATTCTTCTTACCTAACCAAGCTGCATTTCCTCCTGCAAATACCAACCCGGATAATGACATAGCATCGGTATAACCACTAAGAAAATCCTTGTCTTTCGCCTCATCTGGGGTATAATAGAAACCATGTGTAGCTATATGCACTATAGATGGAGACTTGCCATTTAAAGCCACAAAAGACTCAGCATTTCCCTTAGAACCTAAGTAAGCTTTAACACTAAACCCGTTGTCCATCAGAGTTTTTTCAATCTTCTTTACTTCATCTTTCGTATTGCGCAAGTCCTTAAATCCAGATTCACCATACTCTGAACGTACCAGCCCTGCCAAATCAGATTTTTCATACACCTTACTTTCTTCTTCCATCTTTTGTGGAGCTAAACTGTATTGCAGTCCTCCGTAAAGTGTAGCAGTTCTATTGATTTTGTTAGAATGGTGAGCATTCACAATTTCTCTTGCAGACGTCAGTCTTACAAAATCATAATGCTGTCCTAATGTCGTTCCATCAGAAAGAGGAAGAGCTTCCAATGCGATGCCGTGCATAACACCCGATGGAATATAATACACAGTACTTCCTTTGGCTATGTTTGCTTCAATAGGTTTCCATATCAAGTTTGCAGCCCCATCCTGCAATTGCTCAAAATCATAGAGTGTAAAGTTTTGCATACCATCCAGCATAGCACCCAGTTGCTGTTGGTCAAAACACTTCACCAAAAGAGGATGGCTTTTATCTTTATCATAAATATATGCTACATATTGGCGGACAGAATCTTCCGCTTGATAATCAGAGAAATCTATCACTACTTCATGATCAGCCAGACTATTCCTAACCTTTTCATAGTTTATGTCAAGGTATGTCTCATATTTGCTGTAACTCTGGCACTTGCGACTTAACCGTTGTTCCAACTCTCTTTGCTGTATCGTCAAACTGTCTATTTCAATCTTATTATATTCATAGTTGTTTTTCAATGCCAGAGTTCTATTGTTTACAGCCAACAGATTACGATAGCAGGCAATGTCATCATCAGTTCCTTCCATTCGGATGACATCGACAACCGACTTCTCGGTTTCAAGCAGCAAGGACTTTGAGAACAACAAGGCATTATAACATGTTTCTATCAAATCATTGTTATTGATTCCGCATTTTATTGCAAATGCTGCCATTCCACTAAGATTATTCAGCGTTTCCATCCAGAACTGTTCTCTTTGCGAAGGAGTTGCGTATCGCCATAATTGTTTTAAGTTTCCAATTAAGTAATTCATAGAAACCCGGAACAGACGATCTGCCTCTGTTATGTTTCCTCGAGCACCTTCAATGTTGGCCAAAGTGAATAGCGTCTGATAATAAGTACCTGATGTCTCTCCATATTTATTCTTGCATGCTTTTACATATCTGCTATAGGTAGCAAAAGCATCATTATACCGTTTTTGTACGAAGTATACTTCTGCTTTGTTCAATAGACTTGTGAATTTTGAAGGAGAATCCTCTATTCTTTTACCATCGAGAGAATTGTATGCTTTATTGAAATACTCTATCGCTTTCTCGTATTTCTTAAAATCGGCATAGCAACAGCCTTTTATATTATAAAAGTTGGCAATTACCTCCTTGTCTTGATATGAATGACCAACTCCACGCTCCAAACTGTCCAAACATGCAAAGGCTTCTGTGCTGTCATTGTTCAAGGCATAGAGTTTACATAAATTACTGTAAGAAAGGTACTGTAGATCACAGTTTCTGCCATTCAATATTTTAGTCTGTTCTATATGATTCTTTGCAAATCTGATAGCATCTTTGTATTCCTTTTGTTGTTGCTTCAAGTTCATCATGTTGCTGTAATAATCAAGTTTTGCCTGTTCCCGGTCAGAGAAAGACAAATCTTGCATCACATTCCAAATATCCGAGAATAGCAAGCTGCGGGACGATATCTTAGCTGTTACAAAAAGTTATTGCCAAATTTTTCCTCAAACTCTGTAACAACATTCTTAAAATGTGGAGTTAAGCGATTAAAAGCTTCTACATAGAGTTCTTCGGGTACTCCAAAATAAGCCTCAGCAATAGAGCCAGTAATACAGGCAATAGTATCACTGTCGCCACCTATACTTACAGCGTTACGTATGCAATCTTCAAAGTTTTTTCCATCGAGGAATGCGACAATAGCCTGTGGCACTGTATCCTGACAAGTACCTCCCCATTTATACGTGTTACGAATTTCGTCACAAGTAAAGTTTAGGTCGTAGCCAAAACGGGCTGATATTTCACTCCTTATTTCTTCCTTGCCTAGCCCTTTCCTGCCCATAAGCACGCAAAGTGCCGTAGCCTGTGCACCTTTAATTCCTTCTGGATGATTGTGGGTACACTCTGCCGAACATTTTGCATACACAAGAACATCTTCTATGGTATCAAAAGCCCATCCAACAGGGTCAACGCAGGCTCTTCGCTTATTGCTATCAATTTGCCTATCTTTTGATCCTTCTTCGCATACTTCCATATAAGTCTGTTGCGGTCGAAATATAATTGTATGTCAAACGTCTCATTATATACCATTTAGCACCCATTTCCAAACAGGCACGATCTCTATTTTCAACCCATCACGCTCCATCACTCCCTCGTCCTCGTATGTCACAATCATTGCCCTTTTCAGAGGATATGAAGAATTAATAGCTACCAAGGCTTTTATCTCACGTTCCAATGTTGACTCGTCACTCATTCTATAACTAGCCTGAACAGCCAGACCCTCGTCTGGCACATAAAAGTCAACCTCGATATTGCGGTTGAAATAATAGACGCCACTGCCATACTTCTTATATAATGTTATGGCACATAGGTTTTCAAGCAACAGAGTGTCGGGTTTGTTGATGAAGAGGTGCAACAGTCCGTTGTCCACAAAATAGTGTTTCTTCACCGTTTCTTTTTCTGTGAACTTAGAGGCATAGTTGTCCAACGATATCAACAGACAAGACTCATGCAAATACCTCACATACTCCATAATGGTTGACGCGCTGCATGGAACACCAGTCGACTTAACCAAGTTGCTCAATCTGTTCAACGAGCAGGGTTGCATCACGCTTTCTGCCAAGCGACGCACACACAGACGCAGGGCATTCTCGTTCTTTATCTTATGGCGCACAATAAGGTCGTTGAAGAATATGCGGTTGTACAAGCTGTTGAGCCAGATGCGCTTCTCGCGGAAGTTGACCAGTTCAGGGAAGCCTCCCCATTCAAAGTAAGTTTTGAAATGACGCTGCAACTCATTAGCCTTCCTGCCATACTGCCATCCTCCGGCAATGTTTACACCCACAGCCGTAAGATATTCGCTAAAGCAATACGGAAAGACATTCACACTAAGATACCTGCCTCCCAAAACAGTCTCTATGTCGCGGCTCAGCATCTTGGCATTGCTTCCCGTCACATAGACACGATACTTCAAATTGGCAAGACGGCGTGCAAAGTTAGCCCAACCGTCCACATTCTGTATCTCGTCAAAGAAGAATATCGGCTGACCGCTATACATGCTGTGATAAGCCTGAAGTATAAGGTCGAAGTCGGTAGCAGCCATTCCTTGCAAACGCTCATCGTCGAAGTTGACATAAACAATGTCCTCCAACAGCTTTCCCTCTGCCAATAATTGCTGCACACGCTGATACAACAAGTAGGACTTACCTGCCTGTCTTACACCCACAAACACATAGTTGCCATACTCTTCCAAGTCAAGAGGACGCTCCACCAACGGTATACTTCCTATATATTCTTGATTCTCAGATATTATCGTTCTGAACAATTCCTTATCCATACTCTGCTTTTTCCTACAAAGATATGATTTTTATTCGGTGGCACAAAATAAAATCCGATGATTTTATTCGGTAGCAGCGAATAAACATTTGCTCTTTTATGCATATGAGGGCAATGAGAGTTAGGATCTCTTTATTCATTAGTTTAACGCTTACACTATCTTTTAACAACACAAAACGTTACATCTGTTTTTGTAGTATATTTTGAATTACTACACTCAAAGTAATAATAGACATATTGACCTCCGTTAAAACCTGTATGAGACTTGTCAAACACGGTTTGATACTTTTGCCTTGAGTAAATTCTCATTGACTCATGATTGTTCATATCAGAGGCTCTAGGTGTCTTTGTTGGTTTTGAAGAATATTTTCTCCAATGAACTATGCAACTCATGTTGTCGCTTATGTCGCCACCATTAGTGAAAGTTGGACGAAACGAAACTTCACTATATGTCGTTGTTGTCAAATTGCGTTTCTCTCTGGGTGTCTCCAACTTACTTGAAGTAGAAGGATTTTCTATATCAGTCTCACTTGTATACTCATCCTTACTGCAGCTAACCATTGTCGTTGTTAAAGCCAAAGCTAATGCAATGAATTTAAATCTGCTTTTGAACATATCTTTTTCTATTTGTTCGTATTCATTTTATAGATTACTTATAAGCATGTGCAGCCTTCGGATGACCACAAGTACAGATAGAAGGATGATTGTTTGTAGGAACAAACCTCTTACAATTATAGCTTCCATTACTCAGACCACATTTAGTGCAATGTCCATCACCATAACCGTTAGCATGCACTTCACTTGTCATTGGGACAACCTTTGAACTACAGAACGAGCTAAGTCCTATAACAGAAACCATAGCAATCGATGCCATTGACAGAATAACAATAGTCTTCTTCATTTTCGTATGCACTATGTCCGTGTCGTGCGCAACTTCTAAATGGTTGTTTTTTGCTTTACTTTGACCATTTATGAGAGAAAAGAAGGAATTGTAACCATTCTTGCTTAATATTTTAATAAAGAAAGCCATTCCACCTTTACTTCCACTATCTTGTTGCGTGTATCCTTAGATAAGAAAGGCTGCACCTCAGCAATTCAAGCAAGCTTTACCTCCGTCTGGTACTGGAAATAGAATCACTTTATACATTTTCTCGTCATTGCAAAGTTCAAGCAAGCTTGCTTTGCTCATCTCTTATCGAAAATGTTCCAAATCTTCACTGCCGCACATAATTCAATGTTTAAAATCAGCAGCAAAGATACTTCTTTCTAATTTAATTCCTAATTTGAATGCTTACATACTTTCAAGCGGAAAAAAGTCATATTCCATTTATGCCCTTTCTTTTTTCAGAATATGCACTATCCATAATTCACTCTTCAAAATACTATGATTACTGACAATATTTGCATTTTCCAGTACCTCCACATAAAGTACATTTGTGGCTATTAGGTCCTTGCCCAAACATTCCGTCCATCAAGCCATCTCCTCCACACATTCCACATTCACCAGTATTATTACAATACCATTTCCCATTGTGAATCTTTAGAGATGGACAATTTTTGTTTGAAGTTCCACTATTGGAACCAATGGACAAATCATCTACTTCATCATCGTATGTCATAGAAGAGGAGGCGTATTTGTAGTTACTCGAATACTTAGCTTTCTGTTTCTGAGCTTGTACTTCAAAATACATATTTGCTCCTGTTAGCACTAATCCAAATATTGCGCTAATAGTCTCTTGTCGCCTTTGTTCTTTTTGATATTGAAAATTTTCCGCCTTATCCATCAACTCATAAGACCTATTCTTCAACCTCTGGCTTGGATTATTATTCAAGCAAGATCTAAAGTCCACCATAGCATCATTATATTTTCCTATATTATAATAAGATACACCTCGATTAAAATACAATGTTGCCGAAGGCTTCACGTTAATTGCTAATCCATAGTTTTTAGCTGCTAATTTATATTTTCCTCTTTCAAAATATTCATCAGCAATGCTTATATACTTATCTTGCATAATATCCAACGAGTTGTCTGAAATCAAAATTCCATCTTTGGAAAAGTAGCACTTTCTATTTCCATTATAAGCAATAAATTGAGAAGAAGACTCATCATAAACTATCCTCTTAAAGGACTCTCCATTTATCAATTGAGTTCCATCCAAATTGTAAATAGCTGTATAATCTCCATTTGAAGTTTGATAAAACTCTTTATTTTTATATTTTCTATAAAAAATGTCTGTATTATCAGTTCCTATTATCTCTTTCCCAGTAGGATCACATAACCCAAAGAGATTATTTTGTGCAACAACGTAATAAAGCCCGTCTTCTTTCTCTAAAAATTTAATGTGTTGATACCTAGCTGGTATAATTTCTTTATGCTTCAAATCTTCAATCCCAAACATTCCATGATCTTGAAACATTATCATTGTATCCTTGTTATTTGACAAATACATATAAGCACGTTGATGTTTTGCCCCGGATATTTGATGTCCCCGCAAGTCATAAATAGCTTGCTTGTTTTCTTCTGTTATTGCCGAAATATATGAAGCTAACGGCTTCTCTTCTAATTTTACAGTTGCTATATACTTTTTATCTGTAGAAATAACTAGCTTGCCACACTCATTGAATAGCCCCATGTAACGTCCTCTACGAACCTTTATATATGAATCTTCTATTTCAACATAATCATAAGCACATGGAACTATCATTTTTTTCTGATTGTCAGCAAATCCCCACATATAATTTTTATCGATTACAATATAACCTCTCTTACCTTTTATCATGGCAGGTTTATAAACCGTTTCTGAAGATGGTGCTTGAATGACCTTTCCATCTTGTGACATTATGCCGTAAGAAAAACCATGATAAATTTTATACTGTAACTCGCCATTAGTATTCAATTCAGGTTCTATCAATGAATATTTTGTATGCTTCAACAATTTTCCTTGTATATCACAAATATCACTACAACGATTCTCTCCATACTCCAAGCATGCGAAATATACAGTTTCTCCTAAATCAAAAGTTGATATTGAATTGTACTTTGTAGGCTTAATAATCCACTTTCCTTTTTCATCAACAATTCCAGACAATGAATTGTTATTGGTAACTACATAAAAAATCCCTTTTGAAGTTACAAACGGATTAATATAACGATATTGAGCAGGAATAATGAAGGTTCCTTCTGAGGTATATGTTCCAAATCCATCAAGTCCAACAACTATAAATGGACTCTGCCCTTTATAACCTTGCAATTCATAAACAGCATTATATTCACCTACAGGAACTAGAACTTTTCCATTCCTACTTATAATACCAATCTTTCCAAAATCATTTTTGACCGTAAAATGCCCACGTTCATAATAACAAGTATTAAACTTTGCTGGTATTATTACTTGCCCGTCTTCAGTTTTTGCCCCATACCTACCATATTCAGCATAAGGCTGCCATTTAAAACCATCTTTCTCCACATTAGCTGTTTGCGCATAACATGTTATTACGAACAGCGATAACATATAAGCAATAAAATACTTCATAAGATAAATCAAATTATTATAAACTACACATTTTGTTATTACAAGAAGAGGATTATTTGTAAACTATTACTTTTCCACTGCATACCCCAGACTCATAGAAAAGCCTATCGGTTCAATACTAATCGTATTTTGCGTCTCAACTATTGATAGTTTTCCTTTTTCACCATCACAGGTTACATCTCTTGCTTCGAAAAACCTGCCCAACACACCTAACAGAGGTTTAGGAGGTTGGTTTAATGTATACTCTTTAGTTGTGAAGCCAAGGTTTATTATAATTTTATTTCCTTTATACTCAACATAACCTTCACCAGAAAACGCACGAGATTCCTCACCCATAAATGTACTTTTGATTTTGTATTTACGAGAAGCTACAAGAGGAAACGGTATTTTTTCATTCTTTACTTTTTTAGAATCTATACTACCTGTTGTTTTTGACGAGTTTGTTCTAGATGACGAGGAACTACAACTTGAAGAACTTGACTTAATAGCTTTGAACGGTCTGTATATTCCATCATAATTATTATAATCAAATCGTGTCTCTTCCGAATATGAACCGTAGATATATCTTTTCTCATAATCACCAGAGCTGTTTTTATTTACAATCTCTATCTTGTCATCATAGACTTTGATATAACTATTCGCTACCGGTTTGGTTAACAGATTACCATTTAGGTCAAATGCTCCGTTTAAACCATCTATTTCATATCCTATATATGCAAGATCATCAAGCCTATATGGGTAGATATACAAATGCTCATAGCCTCCCGGTGCGACAACTTCATTTCCCATTATGTCGTAAAGCCCTTTTTCACAAAAATTGTTCTTACTACCTACATAAAGTAATACCTTATCACTTTTTGTTTTTGCCGATCCTATAAAAACAGAAGTAAAATGCCTATCAGGCGATATTATACACCTACCTTTAGGAGAATAAATTCCTTTATAGTCTCCCTTTTTGACTGTGAAATAATGAGTTCCATCACCATCGAAACAGTAATAATCAACATCTGAATATTTTATCGGAATTATAGTATTTCCATCTATATCTGCCGCACCATACAGATTTCCCTTCTTTAGCTTATACCAAATGAAGCCATCCTCTCCGACTTCTCGCATTTTCTTTATTGTCTGCGGAGTACCCTTTTTTACAGATGTCGTGGTTCGACGTTGCGGAATATTTTTTCTGCGTTGCTGTGCACTAATCTGTAAACACAAAAACATCATCAAAAAAACTAAAATGTTATTCTTCATAATTTATATACGCTATACGTGTCGCGCACAACTTTAGTTATTTATAAATGTAAAAGTACCATTTGTTATCCCCAAACACATTCAGCTAATAATCTATACCTTCATCCAAGAAACCATCTCCTTTGCAAGCTGTACATTTTCCTGTATTACCACAGCTGTGGCATGGCTCGTCCACTAAGTCCCAACACCCCAAACTATTATTATAGACTCTTTTCGTATGTGTATATCCTCTTCCTTTGCACACAAAGCAATCTCCTTTACCTCTACAAGCCCGACATTCAGGCCTATACGAGCCATTGTTCATGTCTTGGTTTTCATAAGAGCCATTTGATGGATAATAATCATCATTAGTAGTATAACTGTTAGAGTCTGAAGAAAAACTTAAAGAGTGAATCTGTTCTGCAAGATATTGAAGTTTTTCATGTTTTTTGTAATCCGATAATAAATGAGAAGGTACATATAATTGAAAAGAAACGCCATAATAAATTGAAGAAGTGCAATCTATTTCTGGCATTGTTTCACTTAATATACAAATTGTTTTTAGCTCTTTTGATGCATCCAAATTTTTAATTCTTGATACACTTTTGGGAATAACGATAGACTCTATTTTGGGGTCATTAATAAAAGTTGCCAAATCAATCTGTTTTAACGACTCTGGTAGTTTTACCTCTTCTAAAGAGGGACAATAATAGAAAGCAGCATCTAAGACCTTCAAGGTATTTGGCAATATGATTTTACGCAATTTGTCACAAAATGAGCATACAGAAGAAGGTAGGTATTCTATACCATCAGGAATTGTCAATACCTCTATATTTTTGTTTTCTTGAAAACAACTTGATCCCAAAGCCTTTACTTCTCCTTCAAATTTTATATCTAACAAAGACTTACATACAGCAATGGCATATTCACCTATATAATCCAAATCACCTTGAAAAGTAATTGCCTCCAACTGTTCCATACATGCGAAAGCACTTTTGTGAACACTTTTTACAGATGATGGAACAACAACTTCTTTCACAAAAAGTAAACTATCAAAGGCATAGCTTCCTATTGTTGAAATCCCTTGAATATCTAACTTTTTGATTCTATCTCTATATTCAATCCAGGGAACAACTTTTATTTCTGCCTTTTTTTCAAACCGATAATCATAATCATCCATGGCACCTTTACCATAAATTTTTAATGTCCCATTCTTATATAATATATACTCTACATCCTCTCCACAAGAACCTTCAATAATATAATCCTTTTCTGCAACTGCAACATTGTCATTTTGTTGTCTTTTCTTACATGAAACAAAAGTCTGTAACATAAATCCTAAAAGAAAAAAACTCCAAATTGAACATAATACTATTCTCTTTTTTAAAGAAATCATACTCTAATACCCTAATCTTGTGTCGGGCGCAACCTCAAATTATTTCAAACACATCCTTACTCTTTCGTCAGCATAAGGAATACCATCAAATATCGATTTTTTGTTAGTAAACTCTTTTTCTGTTCCATAGAACATCAACCATGGCCTATTCCATTGTTTGGAGAACTCAATACTTTCTTGCAATAACATTTTGTCTTTCCCGCATTCATATAAGAATCTATTCAAGTCATGATTGTCAAGGAATAGCCATAATTGGAATTCCGTTGGATAATGAGCAAAATGTGACTTTACTTTCTCTCTTAGCTTTTGATTATTCATAATTGCCAGCTTCTTATTTACAGCTTCACTAAGAATTTGTTGATAAGAAAAGTCTAATACACCATCTAACACTCCTACATATTCGAGTTGTCGTGCTTCTTGTGCATTAAAACGCAATTTATTTATAAAGTAGCGAATGTAATTATGAGGCTTAAAGTCTAAACTGCCCCAAACTTCTCCTATCAACCTTACCTTAGGATATTTTCTCTTAATTGATTTTCTGAAATAATTCCAGAAAGCATAGCATGGGCCTGTCGCATGGTCAAGACGAATAGCATCAAATCCCATTTCACATAACTCCGCTGCTCTTTGTGTCAGATAATTCTGGACTTCTATATTCTTTGTGTTGAACATTGGCAAGTCCTTAATGTTTGCAAAGCATTTATAGCTTCCATCTTGATTATAACAGAACCACTCTTTATGATCTCCATCTGTAAATAAGGAACAAGAGCTGTGACAATGATTTGCAATAAAGTCAGCCACAACAATCATACCTCTCTTATGGACTTCATTAACTAATTCCACAACATCATCCTCCGTTCCAAAATGAGGGTCAACTTGTTTGTAGTCTATAACATGATAACCATGATAGGCAGCAGTTTTATGGAAAGGAGATAACATGATTCCTGTCATGCCAAGATTCTGAATATAATCAAGATGCTCGATTACACTCTTAATGCAACCACCTTTGAAATTACCATTACCATCTTCGCCATTCATGGGGAAGAAACGGTCTATCAATATATGATATATTCTTTCTTGCTTCATGCTGTTTAAAATTTTAATTTCAGAAAACAATTTGCTGTAATTAAAGCCTTTGGAAAACTTTTTACTTGTTTGAACATCTTCCTTGCCCTTCCAAAATTCTCCGTTCATGCTTTCTTTGCAAACATTTGTTGATTAGCAAAAAAACACATAGCATGAAGCATGTTAGAATTGTGGCTAAAGAATAACAGAAAGCTTCCTGTTTCAATAATTCATTTAACTCCATAACAAAATATTAACTTATAAATTCTTTACCATTTGCACAATCGTACATATTACAGTTATTACAGCGAAAACAGCTCCCAAATAGCCGATTGCATGACTCATTAAAGTTTTGTGCTCATCCTTTAAATCTTGTATATCTCCCATTATACCAAAAGCATTTATTATGTTACTATCAACATGAGAACGGTTCATTTCCCAATCTTTTTGAACATCCCAAATTCTCTTTTCTCTCGCCAAAAAGACGACAGGATTCCAATAACTAATTTTTCGTTCCTCTATTTCACTAGTTTTTACACTATTCACCAAGTAGTGTATTTCGACAGCACGCAAAAACTTTGGGTAATTTTTGCCAACACCAGCAATGCATGATTTTTCTATAGCATCTACAATTTCCACATCCGTTTTTGGAATATGTATCTTTTTTAGAAATTCATTTCGTGCAGCTACTTCCTTTTGCAAATCTGTGCAACGATTTATAATCAGCCCATTAAGACCAGAATAGTATATGTCGTATGATTTCCTTGAAGAATAGTTTCTACTGATATTTTGCTTAATATGGAATGAAGAAGCATATCGATATCCTTCATCGGATTTCAACAAGCCATATTTTTCCCATTTTGGAACATTCCCTTCACCATCTATCTCTAACAGGGAATATCTAGCCCTAAAATCAAAATCCAGTTCCTTTTGCCACAGGTAAGAAACATTTAAAGCGATTATATAGTCTGGTATCGTTGTTATTATAGGATTACTTCTAGCAAAAAAGGGAGTGTTTCTTTTCTTTGGGCAGTTTGGACACATAGATAGAGTTGTAAATGTTCCTTTTTGTTTTCTTTCCCTAATGACTACTTCCGCTCGTTTATAGAACAAATGTTTAAGTAATATTACTTCATCTGTGGTAAGTCCATTGAAATTCAATACTACGACATAGGTTCCTATACGATTTTCAAGATTGAGACAGAACAAAACAGTACCAGTTATCCACCTATCTGCGTCCTCTGTATTTATTTCTTCATATTCCAAGTCAAATTGGGAAACGATGAAACTAAGCTCTTTTGAATATGCCTTACTTTCCCTTGACTTTTCGTATTCCATCTGCAAACATTTTGTTGCATATGGTCCATCAGCTATATGACAGCTATTAGGAGGAAACCTTGAAAATAAAAACTGATTATATTTTTCTCGGTATCTCTTCTTGTCTAACAAATCGGTCAAAGGTTTATTCCTAAGACGAATCTCAGTCAATTGCATTTTTCTATACGTATTCCACACGCTATTGAAATTTTGCACAATCTGAGAGTCCTTAATCTTACAAGGGTAGTATATGTTTAGCGTTCCGTTCATAAGATGTTCTTAATAAATTAATATTGTCAAAATTACCTACCTACTTGGTTACAGGACGAATTGGGCAAAACCATGAATGACTATAATGCTCTGTATTTATGTTATTTTTATCAAATCCCAACAGGTAAGCTTGGGTGCGATTTTCTTGGTAAAGTGTGGAACTCCATATAAAGCCCCCTTCCTCATAAGATATTGGAAGAAAAATTTGTTTTCCATTTGGGCCAGTTACTAAATATCCACTATTAGCTCCTAAGGATATCCATTTCCATTTACATTTTGTTTTAAGTTCTTTAATTTCTGAAATAGTAGGCATTCGCCAAGATTCCCCCCACCGCAGAGTTGCTGCATCATATCTTTTTAATCCAGCAATATCATTATTTGGTATGTCGATAGAATACACAGAATCCACCCTACTGGTAATATCCGTAGGATTAATCTCTCCCCATTTAAAATAAGCACCATGTTCACAAAAACACCAATTACCGATATCTGTTGCCGCCCATTTCACGCTTAACCCTAAATCAACATAAGAATGGCCATTAATTCGTCCACTCGGGAAAAGAGGAGATTTGTAAACTCCAAGAAATAAAGCAGCAATTAAAAACCAAAAAATAAAGGATTTCCAATTATACTTAATCTTCCACTTTATATCAAAAATTAAATTATCAAAGAAGTCTAGTACTTTGCCAACAACCGTTTCGTCATCATTTTGCACCGACAAATTGGAAGAGGAAACATCTTTTAGTATAAAATTATTGATATGTGGCGGATAATCATACCATTTATGTGTATGAAATTTCGAATCTAATGGCAAATAGCTTGTTATAAAATGCATTAACTGCAACCACACTGATTGAGCATTTCCATATAATGTTCCATACGAACGATCTTCATGTGTCTGAACAGAATACACTTTATCTATTATTCCTCTCTTAAATAAAGAAATAGAAACTTTTTCTATATTCATATCTACATTGATATTATGTGGAGCTTCTTGGCGTTTTATAAGTTGTATTTGAGATAAAGCTTTTACAAAACTTTTAAAATCTCCTATTCCAATAATATTAGGACATGAATGATTCAACCTCAACATATTAGGAGTAATTTCAAATCTTATTTCAGATTTGTATTGAATTACTATTTTATCAACAGTTTCATCTATTACCAGATGCTCCTCTACATAAGTTTCTTCTGACTCTTCATTTTGCGATACATTTATTTCTTCCTCTTTTTCTACATTGTCTTTAGGTTCTTCAAACAAATTATTTTCATCTATATGAGTATCTTCAGATTCCTCATCTTGATATGCATTTAAATTTTCCAACTCATTTCGCAAGTCAAACACAGATTGGAAACGCTCATCTTTTCTTGGCATCATGGCTTTCTTTATAATAGAAGCCAATGCATTAGAAACATTATGTTTCAAAAGGCAATCCATAGGGAAGCCTTCGTTTAGAATCACAGAAGCTACTGATGGACATCGTCCTACAAGCATTTTATACATAGTAGCTCCAAGCGCATACACGTCCATCGTTACAGGAAAGTCCTTTCCTTCATGATAACTTGATTGCTCTATTGGCGCATAACCAGGAGTACCACCTCCAACCGTTGTACTTGACTCGGGCACTCCTTTTTCATCATACTGTTTGGAGAGACCAAAATCAATCAATACTACCGAATAGGATGCTTTGCCGCTGTCTTGACGAAGCATGATATTTGAAGGTTTTACATCAAGATGCAATACATGGTGCTTGTGCATATAACCCAAAGCAGAAGCTATTTGCTTGGCATACACTATGGTTTCTGTCTCAGATAGCCTATGGTTATTTAAAATCGAATCATCCAAACTTCCTCCATCTATGTATTCCATGGAATAATACACAGTACCGTTAGCTTCAAACGTTTCGAGTACATTAATAATATGAGGATGTTTTAGTTTAGACAGATTATCTGCCTCACGAAGAAATTTCTTTCGGTAATCAGTAAAAAGCCCCTCTTTGTTTCCATTGGTCACTTTTGAACCTTCACGTCCATTAATTTCTTTCATAAAGAATTCCTTGACAGCAACATATACATTACTGTCAATAGTACCAAGACTTCCTTCTATTCTTATTTTAGTTTTAGCCTTATAAGTAACACCAAATGAACCTTGCCCCAAGACTTCTTCTATTTCATAAGAGTGTTTTTGACCACGTAGTATGTCTCCTTGAGAAAGTGTTTTATTTTCCATGTATAACGTTTTGAACGATTATTGTTTTCCACATCCAAAATATGTATAAGATGTGCAGAATGATTGTCTCGATTGTGTTGAGAATTAAGAACTAACATCTTAATGATTTCTTCCTCAGGCTTTTGCTGATTGAGCATGAAGCAGAGATTGGCATTGGAAGCTTCTTCGAGCATACCATCAGAACACATATAAAAAAAATCATTAGGCCTGATATCTTTCAATGTAACTATGTCAGCTTTATATCTATGCTCTAAATGAGGTTGAAGAGCACGAGTAATTACATTCTTTCGTGGATGATTTTTTGCATCCTCAGGTGTTAGTTCTCCTATTTTAATAAGGTCATTCACTAAAGAATGATCTTCTGTTTGAAATAAAATTTCAGCCCTATCTTCATTTTTTAGAGGACGAAACTGATACACTCGACTATCACCCATGTGTGCGATAGTTGCACCTTCTTCGTGAAGCATCAGAAAAGTCATGGTAGTTCCCATTTTTTTTGCTTCATTAGTCGCAGTATCACGTTCGTCTAACAGATTGTAAGCTACATCTATGGCACGTAACAGCATATTCTCACTGAAATTCTCTCCAGCTTTCATTGCGGCGTTAATTGTTGTACTAATAGCCTCACATACCGTAGAACTTGCTATTTCTCCTGCTTCATGACCACCCATTCCATCACATAAGATAAACATTCGATCTTTTTCATTGTTTATCTTTTCTTGCTCAGGGTACAGCCAATCTTCTTGATGAGGATGTCCTTCCTTATCAACTCTTTGTCCATATTCATAGATGGATAGTGCCTTTATTTTGTATTCCATAAGATCACACTATAAATTAGTCTCTTCAGAATCTTTTATGATAAACTTAACTTCGATATTGGCAAATTTTATAATCATGCCATTTTGAAGTATAATTCGGTCATCTGCCATCAATTGTTCACCACTTATATAAGTAGGATTCTTATTCTGCCAATTTTGAAGGATATGTTTGCAACAGCCATTAGTTAACCTTGCGACTTCAATTTTAGCATGTTTTCGGCTCATTCTTTTTTCTCCAGAATAGTCAAAAACAGGAACATCTACCTGTTGAGGTGGCTTCTGTAGTTTCCTTCCTATTGTATTTGTTCCAAGATGAAGTTCCCAACTTTTGCCAGATTTTTCTACAAGGCAACCTATAAGTATATTTTTAGAAGCATCGCCTGTAGCAGAATTTGGATTTTTATCTTCTATGACTGTTTTCTCTTTGTCTTTCTTGCCTAATGAATTCTGGCAATCTGCCACAAGAGACTTACTCTTGCACACAGGGCATATAAAATCTACTCGCTTTTTAAACTGTAGTAAAGAGCCACAAAAAGGACATTTTACTTTTATTAAATCTTCCATTTTAGTATTACCATTTCATTACAACCATCTCATCACTAAATCTACCCCACATCACAGGGTGTTGCTTATCACCTGAAAGGCGTTTAACTCCCTTGCTAACATAATCGAACAATTCTTTTGCCGTAATTATTCGGTCTCGATTAGCATCAGCCCGACCTCTCAACCCATTCTGAAGGCAAGAAGTAAAGAAACCATTCTTCATGTCAGTGCACTCTATTGATGTCTCATTGTTTCTTGATGACAAAAAAAGGAGCACATTATAGTCATTAAATTCTTGTTCATGCTTAGTGGCTTGTCCCTGTCTCATCTTTCCCGAAAAACAAGCATCCGCAAAAATGATTTTATTTCTAGCCTTGCAATGAGCCATTATTTGACGAATTTCGGAATAAGACAGTTGTGAATCATAAGCACAAAAACTTCCAGGCTTTCCATGCCCACTAAAGAAGAACACAACTGTATCATCGTAAGAAGCCTTGGAAAAAGTTGCCTGCAACTTCATGCATATACGTTTTTTGGTAGCATTTGCATTTGTTAATAAAACACATTCTGTCACCAAATTCTTTGAATATATATATTTGATTGTCGAAGCATCATTTGCTGGCAGATACAAATCCATTTTTGTTCCTGGATAATCACTAATTCCAACAGAAACTAAATAGGTTCTAGCATCTGCCACAAAAGGCATGAAAAGTACGACAAGTAGGCTAATAAATATTTTGAATTGCATAATATAATTACGCCATGTAATTGTCAATATTGCCATCATTCACATAGTCTGGTCCTTGCGCAGAAGAATCATTTTGTACGAGATAGTCATCATGGATAGCTTGCATTGAGATATTCATGTCAGAAATATCTTTCACTTCATCAGGAGTTATCTGTCCATCTTGATTAATATCTTGAGCCATTAAGTCTGCTATATTATCATTGTCAACATCAATAATACCATATTCATGACCATTAACAGAAAGAACTGCATAATCCCACTGACCATCATCACCATGGTCTATGGTTCCATACGACAAAACCTCAATATCAGAATCAGAATCCTCCTCAGGATTATACAAAACTTCTATATCAGAATCTTCTTGCAGAGAATTGGATTCATGCACACCAACACTTGTATTTTGAGGATTACCAACATTATAAGAGATATTTAGATGGCTGCCAAATTCTGCATGTTCGTCATCTGACATGCTCTCCCATTCTTCTACTGTATAGGTATTAAACACCTTGCCATGCCATACAAATACACCTCCTGCTCCTACTTGATGGCGAGCAGAGGCAAAAGCTTGGACAAAAGGCAAAGCATTGTCAACTTCTGCTACTGGAATAACTGTATCTACATGAGCTTGTCCATCAACGCCTGCAACAGGTGTACTTTCCAACTCTTCTACTTCTTCTTGTTTTCCTGTTCCTGCGTATGCAGCCGTTGATACCGCCCCTAAAACCACTCCAGAAACGCCTCCTATGGTGACTTGCTTCCAAGATAGCTTTTTATTAGCCTTCTCTGTTATTACATGATTATTTTCCATTGCTATAAAACTTTAATTGTTTAACTTGTGATGCAAAGATACATCCAAAAACACATGAAAACAAGATTTTATGATTATTATGAGCCAACTACTTTAGTTCTTATACGAAATGCTTGTTTTTCATGATTTCTTGGCATTATTCTTGAAAGATACATTTGCAATAGTTACATCCTTTATTCTGACGTAATACATCATATGGTGTGTTCCCTAAATTATGTCCACATTTTGGATTAGGGCAAATATACTTGTGGCGGAAATCTTCATCCAAATCATGCATCTTGATAGTTAATGAATTCTTGGGATTCATGCCTCTTATAAAAAACACCAATGCTATGATAACAGAAATACCTGTTGCAATATATCTCAACATACCCAAAACTGGGATAAACATAAATAATACACCAACACCGCTTAAGATTCCTCCCGCTCCTCGTAAATTATTCTTTTTTTGTTCAGCCAACTGTATTTCTATTTTTCGGCTGTCATATTCTTCCCATATTGTCTTAAGATGTAATATGGAAAATTCTGGTGGTGGAGGCGGTGTTACCACATTCAATATTTTTCTCAACCCATCAATTATTTTAGGCAAATCAACAGTATATCTATCTTTGCCAAGTTGAACTTTTGAACTTTCTTTTATCGTTTTAGCTTCTATCTCTTGTTCATCAACATACGTACTGTTTTGCAAATTAAGATTTCGGATAGCAATCCCCAATACCTTTCGAGAACTATCATCAGAAAACTCCACAATAAGGTTACAATGGTTGCGGCTAACAGAATTAGGAACGCTTTGAGGTGAGCCAACCACAAAAGCCTTTTGCCCCATTTTCACCAAAAGTCTATGTTGATTTTCTTCCCTACCTATTACTATATCTAATCTTTTCATTACACTATTTTATTTCGTTTTTGTCAATAAATCCTTCAACTTACGAAGAGCATCCTTGGATACAGTAACCTTAAAAGCAAACATATGCCCATCGCTAAGAACTAACATTTGTTTTGGTATATCAATCTGGTTGATATAGTCCATATTTATAATATGGCTTTTCCCAATTCTAACAAAATGTTTGGCCTTTTCTTCTAATGTTAAAGTTAAGAGGTTTTGCATCTTTGCCAATGTCATACCTATCGTATATTTCACCTTGTTGGCTGCTATAATATGAGTATAATTCCCATCCGCCATAAAATAAACAAGATGGTCAACATATAGTCGTAGCAAAGAATCTCTAGAATTTAAGTATAAGAATTTTGGTGACATACTAATTATCTTATTTCTCTTTATTTTATTTCTTCCAAGAATCCTCTTGGCACATAAGCCGTAGCTACAGTCATCATCCCTTCAACCACAACGCCAACTCTCAGTTGCCCTTTATACTTCGCCACTCTTCCCACGACTCCCTTGAACTTACCATCGGTAATCCTGACCATCTGCCCCTCCTCAAACTTCACTCTCACCTCATCTTCCGAAGCTATCAAGATGTCTTCTGCTTCAGCCTCGCAGATAATTCTCAAACTCTCCATCTGTCTTTCCGGAACAACTATAGGAGTCTTCTCTGTTTTGTAATAGATAAAAAAATAACGGTAATATTTAAGTGCTTGCAGGATTTATTTGCTGAGTTCACTTTAAAAAGGGACATATTTTGAACTCTATCCAACCAGTGTGGTCATTCTGAATTCAAAATATGTCCCCTATTTAAAATAGTCTCAATTATTTATTAGAAATAGAAATTCATGGCCAAATTTCCTCCAAACTGACCAGTTTTCAATTCATATGAAGAGGTGTTAACACGTGAGTAATTACTATCGTTGTCTTTTTCCCCTGTATGATTATCTTTTGTCCAAGTCTTACATACACCGAGATCTACAGTAGCACTAAGTGATATATTTCGTAACAAGAAATACTCCACACCAACATTACCCAGCAAGCCAAAGGTATGCGAAGGATGTCCATTATAGATATTTTGTCCTTCTTTATTGTCGAAACGGTCATAATCAGCATTACTATAACAATAAGCCAAATTAATACCTAATATCGGCTGCAAGCGTTTACCTGGAAACAACAATTTCTGCATACCAACAAGCATCATAAAATTATGTGAAGCATTTGTTTTAACAGCTGTTTCTTTTTCTTGGTCCTTATAATCATATATATGATTCTTTGTAGATTCATTATTAAAACCCAAACCAAGTGTTATGGCAACATCATCCTTTAACATATATTTGCCACTAATAGTTGCTCCATTGAAAAGATCTGTACCCAATCCCTTGAAACCTTCAAATCTTTGGTCTGTTGTTCCATTGAACATATTTCCAACAAAATTGACAACAGGATCCGCACCAAAAGATATAGCAAACCCACCTTGGCGAGCACCATAATACTTTTCAACTTTAACTAATCGTTGTGGAACGTAATTTTTCTCGGTTTCATTGTAACCTTGTGCGTTTACTGTTGAAAACGCAATAGCTCCTAAAGCTAATGTAGATAATTTTTTTTTCATTTCAAGTTAACATTTATTATTTTACTTAGCCCACTTAAAAAATATGGCTCAGTACATTATATATTAATTGTTCATTTTCTCCAAAAACGCGCTTGGCACATACGCTGTCACAACCGTTACCAGTTCTTCCATTACTACTGCCACTCTCTGCTGTCCTTGCCATCTTGCCACTCTTCCTACCACTCCCTTGAATGCTCCGTCTGTCACTCTCACCATCTGTCCTTTCTTGAACTTTGGCACTTCGGCTAATGACACTATTGTGTTGTCGGTTTCGGCGGCATAGATGATTCTTAGACTTTCCATCTGATGGTTGGGGACAATCATTGGGGTCTTTTCGATTCGGCTGCCAACATGGGTGTGACGATAATAAAAGCGGAGAAAGGGGAGGTTTACGTTGTCGTAAACAAAGTGTTTTATCTGGTCTAAGGTTCCGTAGGCGAAGAAAATGTTTGGTAATAGTGATTCAGTTACAGTTTTGCGTTTGCCTTTAATTAGTTTTACTGTCGTTTGTGTTGGGTAGAAGGCTGTGATGCCTTTTGCTGTCATATACTCGTATGCGGTCTTTTCTCTGCCGTAAGTGCAGCGTAGAGCATACCAATGGGGAGGGTCTTCCGAAAGTGCATAGTTGGTGGACACCCCTGTATGTGAACTCTCTGCTTTTTTACAGCTTTGAGCTTCGGGGAGGGCGTTGGAGGTAAGTCCAGCGCTGGGAGGGATTTCACCACCTCCGGAGGTGTGTATATCTTCTGATATACAGCCATCGATGTTCATATCGGTTAACAGAATTCTAGACAGAATTGCATTGTTACAGACAAAAAAGCGTGAACCGTCCGTTGTCCGATCCACACTCTGAGGCCGTGAGAAGTGC